>Ga0070741_10016806_pt1 | contig 12120 bp, 14 predicted proteins | sample Coa_R1_4_FD_66440 | JGI IMG/M metagenome (GOLD analysis project Ga0070741, IMG submission 66440) | Surface soil microbial communities from Centralia Pennsylvania, which are recovering from an underground coalmine fire - Coalmine... | ecosystem: Environmental > Terrestrial > Soil > Unclassified ...
AGCGAGGGGTTCGTCGGCGGCCGCGAGCTGTGGCGCTGCCCGGTCCCGCTCGAGCAGGTGCCGGGCGCCGTCTAGCCGAGCGCGGCGCCGCACGCACGCGCCGAGGGGCAGGCGCAAGGGCGTCGTCAGCCGAAGCGAGCAGTCGCCGTGCGCCGGCGGGCGGGGCGACGCGCGCCCGCGGGACCGACGAGCAGCCGCCTCGCGTCACGGCGAGGCACGCCGCCTCGGTCTCCTGCCGGCGCCTCCAGCGCGAGCGGTCGAGCCGAGGGCGCGAGGCGCGATCACCCGCCGAGCGTCTGCTCGAGGCGCCGCCGCACGAGCGCGACGCTCGCGCCCGTGACGGGCTCGCCGAGCACGGACGCGCCGAGCTCGTTCGCCTCCCGCACGACCCGCTCGCGCTCGCCCTCGAGCTGGCCCCGCACGACGAAGAGGGCGGCCCGGACGCGCGCTGCCCAGCCGGGGAGCTCGCCGAGCGTGTCTCCGGGCACGTCCCGTCCGGAGGCCGACACGCGCTCCAGCCCGGCCACGCTCGCAGCCGCGTCGGCCGCCTCGCCCAGCAGCAGGCGGGCGTCCGCGCGCGCGCGCGCCTCGGAGCTGCGCAGCCGAGCCGCGTCGGCTTCGAGGCGCTCGACCCGCGCGCCGGCGTCCGCCGCCCGCTCCTCCGCGTGTGCGAGCTCGTGCGCGGCTTGCCGGCACGCCTCCTCGCTGCCCCGGCGCGCGACCTCGTCGGCGCGACGGCGAGCGGCCGCCACGGCGGCCTCGGCTGCGCGCAGGGCGTCCCGCGCCGACGCCGTCTCGCGGTCGAGGTCGGCGAGCCGCGCCGGCGCGTCGTCGAGGAAGGCGTGCAGCTCGGCCGCCCGCACGCCGATGCGCTCCGCCTGCTCGGCCAGCTCCAGCACGCGTGCGAGGCGCGCCGCCGCGGCCGCGTCGCGTCGCTCGAGATCGGCCGCCAGGGCGAGGATCGTGTCCGCGGCGGCCATGCGTCGAGTATCGCAGGAGCGTCCCGGCAGGGCCGGGGCTCACGGGCGCAGACCTACGGGCGCGCCGCTTCGGTCTGCGGCCTTCTACGGATCTCGCCCGCGCCGGCGGGCCCGACACTGCGCGGATGCGAGCGGCGTTCTCGTTCCTGGCCGCGCGCCGGTGGGCCGGCGTGGGCCTGGCCGTGCTCGTGGAGGTCGCGGTGCTCGTACCGCTCGGGTACGCCGACGCGACCTCGGTGGTCGGGATCCCGGCTGCCCTCGCAGCCGCGATCGCGGGCACGGTGGCGGTCGTGCTCGGGCCCGTGGACGGCGCCCTCGTCGCCCTCGCCGGCGCGGCGGCCTTCGGCTTCGCCGGGGGCTGGGAGGTGGGCGAGCTGGCCGCTCTCGGCGCCTGGCCCGCCGTGGTCGTCGCGGCCGGCCTGTTCGCACGCCGCGTGGAGCAGCAGCGGCACGTGCTCGCCGACGTGATGGCGGCGCGGGAGGACGAGCGGCAGCGCATCGCCCTCGAGCTGCACGACCAGACCGCGCAGGCGCTGGCGGCGGCGCTGCTCGCGCTGAGGCGCGTCGAGCGGGCGGCTACGGCCGACGAGCTGGGCGCCGCCAGCTCGGCCGCGCGCGAGCTCATCCAGACGACGATCGAGAACCTGCGCGCGCTCGCCGTCGAGCTCCGGCCCAGGGCGCTGGACGACTTCGGGCTGCCCCCCGCGATCGAGCGGCTCGCCGGGCGGTTCACGGAGCGCACCGGCGTCGGGGTCGAGGTGGACGCGGGGCCGGGGCGAGCGCGGCTTCCGCGCGGCATCGAGGTGACCGCGTACAGGGCGATCGAGGAGGTGCTCGCCGACCTGGCCGCGGACAGCCTGGACGGGCGCGTGCGCGTCAGGCTCGAGCGCGACGGCGCGGAGCTCGTCGTCTCCGTCGACCACGCCGGGGAGGCGTGTCGGCGCGGCGCGGCGCTCGGGCTGGACGGCGTGCGCCAGCGCGTCCGCCTGGCGGGCGGCCGCGTCTCCACCCGGTCCACGGACGCCGGGTCGAGCGTGCGCATCGCGCTGCCGCTTCGCGGCTGACGGGCCCGGTCACGTCGGCGCCAGGCGGGGCGCCCCTCGGCAGCCGAGCCTGCGCGCCGCGGCAGGGCGTGTCACGACCGCTCGGCTGCGATCACTCGCTCGAGCGATAGGCGCGAGCGCCCGTCCGCGCGAGATTCTGCGGTGAGCGATGGCCACCGTGGCCGAGCAGCACGAGCAGGGAATGCCGGCGGCAGGGGCGGCGCTGGCGTCCGAGCTGTTCGAGCGCCACGCGCGGCTCGTCTACCGCGTCTGTCGCGCAGCTGGCGGATCGGCCCACGACGCCGAGGACGCCCTCCAGCAGACGTTCCTCAACGCTCTGCGTGCGATCCAGGCCGGTGCGCGTCCGCGCAACGAGGAGGCGTGGCTCGTCCGGATCGCCCGCAACGTCTCCTGCGAGCAGCGACGTGCGCACCGGCGCCGGGCGCGGCTCGAGACGGCGGTGATGGCGGACGGTCTCGCCCGCGCAGCCGCGGTCGCCGCGGAGGCGAACGGCGACGACGCCGCCTGCCTGGAGGGCGCCCTCGCCCGACTCGATCCGCGCCAGCGCACGGCGTTGGTGCTGCGCGAGTGGCGCGGGCTCTCGTACGGCGAGATCGCGGGCTTGCTGCGGCTGTCCCAGGGCGCCGCCGAGGCGCTCGTGTTCCGCGCGAGACGGGCGCTCGCGCGCGCGCTCGCGGACGGCAAGCGGCTGGGCCGCTGCCTGGATCTGGCCGGCCTCGCCGGCGGCCTGCGCAAGCTGCTGGCGGGCGGCGCCGCGAAGACGGCCTCGGCAGCGGTCATCGCCGGCAGCGCGACGATCGTGGCGCTGCCGGCGCTCGAGCGCGAGGCGGCGCAGCCTGCCCGCGCGCCGGGCGCGCGCGAGCACGCGCCGGCGGGCGCCGCCAGCGTCGTCCGGGACCGGTTCGCGGCGCTCTCGATCAGCCCGGCGGAGCCGGCCGCACGCCGCCGCACGCCCGACGCGACGACGGCGCTCCCTCGCCGGGCGGATGCAGCAGCCGCGGCCGGCCGGCTGCCGGCGCCGGAGGTCGCACCGCTCGACACGAGAGCGCGCCTCTCCACGGCGGACGGCGAAGCACGCGACCGCGGGGTGGCTGCGAGCGCGGACGGGTCGGCGCCGCGGCCCGAGCAGGTCGCGTCGGCGCCGCGGCCCGAGCAGGTCGCGTCGGCGCCGGAGGCCGCTCGAACGGCGGAGCCGCCGGCCCTCGCCGTCGAGTCGCCGCCGGGTTCGGGCCCGCTCGACGTCCACCTGCAGGCCTCCGCGGGGACGACGAGCGCTGCAACATCGGTTTCGGCCTCGCTCGGCGACGATCCGACCGGGATCTCCGCGACCGGGAGCGGCTCCGGGGCGGCCGTGAGCGCGGACGCCGGCCCGGCCGGGGAAGCCGGCCTCGAGGCGTCCCTCTCCGGCGCGGACGCCGGCGCCAGCCTCGACCTCCCGGGAGCGACCGGCGACACGACGGTGACTGCCGCGCTCCCCTGAGCGCGTCGCCGGCGCGCCGCGCCGAGCAGCCGCCCCGTTCGAGGGATCTCGCCCTCCCGTGCGTAAGGATCGGCTCGCGCGCACCGTCTTCCAGGGGACGTCGATCACGAGGAGGTTGCCGCATGCACACCGTCGCCGGCGTCCGCCCGACCGGGTACGGGAGCCGACGTCTCGCCGAGCACCTGGACGTGCTCGACCGGCTGATGCGCGAGCCGCAGCTGGACGCCCTGATGCGGCTGGAGGCCAGACTCGGCCGCGGTCTGGCCCGGCGCGCGCTTGCGGTCGCCCGCGACGAAGGACGCATCGCCAGGACGGCGGCCACTCCGCGCGTGGAGCCTCGACGGCGGCGGCACGCGCGGTGACAGCGGCCGGCGGCGCTCCGCCCGGGGGCGCCGCCGGCCAGCACCCAACCGCCGGCAAGCCCTCGATGCGCCCGCTCGCGGACGACCCGCTCGGATTCGAGGCGCTCCGCAGCAGGGCGCTCGACGTGCGCAGCATCCTCGCGGAGCGCGGCGGCAGCACGAGCTGCCGCGTTCGCTGGGCCGTGCGGGAGCGGCTGCGCTTCGGCGTGGACACGCTCGAGCCGGGCGAGATCCGCGCGCTCGCCAACCTCGTGCTCGACCTACTCGACCGGTCCGACCTGTCCAGCGAGCAGACGGACGAGCTCGAGCGGATCGTGCTCGCGCGCTAGACGCGCGCCCACGCGGAGCAGCGCGCCCACGCCAGGTACGCTCAGCGCACGAGCCCGTCTGCGTCGAGGCAGAGGAACGCCTCGACCACCGCCGGGTCGAACTGCCGCCCGCCGAGCCCGCGGATCTCGTCCACGGCCCGCGCCACCGGCCAGGCGCTGTGGTAGGGGCGCTCGTGCGTGAGCGCGTCCAGCACGTCCGCGAGCGCGACGATGCGGGCGCTCAGCGGGATCCGGGTGCCGGCGAGGCCGTGCGGGTAGCCGCTTCCGTCCCACCACTCGTGGTGGCCGAGACAGACCTCCCAGGCGACGCGCAGGACCTCGGAGCGGCTGCCCTCGAGGATGGCGGCGCCGGCGGTCGTGTGCGTCTTCACCTGCTCGAACTCGGCGGCGGTCAGGGCGCCGGGCTTGAGCAGGATGCTGTCGGGGACGGCGATCTTGCCGATGTCGTGCAGCATCGCCGCCTGACCGAGCACGGCGAGGTCGCGTTCGGCGAGGCCGAGCCCCGCACCCAGCAGCTCGGCCGTCCTCGCCACCCGCACGGTGTGCTCGTGCGTCGCCGCGTCCCGGTACTCGGCCGCGATCGCCAGGCGCTGCAGCGTCTCCAGGCGCGACTCCTCGAGCTCCTCGTAGACGCGGATGCTGTCGAGCGCGATCGCGGTCGAGTCGGCCAGCGCCTGTACGAGCCGCACCTCCTCGTCCGTGGCCCGGTGGCGGTGCGCCCAGTAGGCGCCGATGGCGCCGACCGGGTCGATCGTCCGGATCGGCACCATCACGAGGCTCTTCACGAACGTGGGCCGGTACGCGTCGTGCGGAATCCGATCGTCGACGTAGATGTCCTCGATCACGGCCGGCTGCCGGTTCAGCATCGCCCAGCCGCTGATGCACGTGTCGAGTGGAAAGCGCTGCCCCTTCCAGAGCGGCGAGACCGCGTCCTCGTCGGCGTAGAAGCAGAAGCGACCGTCGCGCAGCACGAAGGTCGCGCCGTCCGCGTTCATCAGGCGCCGTGCCGCGGTGCGCACGACCTCCTGCACGGACGTGAGCGAACGGCAGAGCGAGAGGCGCTGGATGGCCTCGATCAGCTCGCGCGCCTGTTCCAGCAGCGACAGCCTCTCGAGCGAGGAGATCCCGCCGTTTGCCGCCAGCGCCTCCGATAGGCGGTCGCCCACGAGGGGAAGGATCGTCGGGGGCGCCCGGGTACGCGTCCCCCGCGCGAGGGATCGGATCGTGCCCCGATGAGCGCGCCGCGGAGCCGGTGTGCGCTCGGGGCGGGCGGCCTCCCCGCCGTCCGGAGACAAGGCGCCTGCCGGAGTCGAACCGGCGTACCAGGTTTTGCAGACCTGTGCCTAACCACTCGGCCAAGGCGCCGCGCGCGGAGACCATCGTAGCCGTCATCCTGCGGCCCTAGACTTCCGTCCCATGGCCGCCCCGCGACCGGCTGCGCGCGAGCCCGAGCAGGAGCGCTGCCTGCGCTGCGGGGACGTGCTCGAGTGGCGTCAGCAGACGCTGCAGTGCCCCCGCTGCCGCTTCAAGGCCGGCTGCTGCGAGGGCGAGACCGGCGACTGCCGGTCCGACTAGCGTGCCGCCGTGAGCCGGCTCGACGAGCTGCTCGCAGCCGACCGGCTCCTCGACCTGACGCAGCCGCTCGGACCCGGCACGATCGTCCGGCCCGGCTCGGCGCCGTTCCGGGCCCGCGCCGTCGTCGACCACGAGACGCACGGCCGCTACGCGCGCGAGCTCGAGCGAGTGCCTCAGCGGGGCGCGTGGCTCGTGGTGGCGGCCCTGCCCGCGGTGGCGGGGTCGGGCGCGCCCGCACGCGTGCTCGCGATCCTGCCGTAGAGCGCCGCGTGTGCTAGGAAGGGCGCGTGCCCGAGCCGATCGTACGCACGGTCCGAGGCGACATCCGCCCCGAGCAGCTCGGGCCGTGCGACGCGCACGAGCACCTGTTCCTCGTCACGCCGGTCCAGCCGGGCGACGAGCTCACGGACGTCGAGGCGGCGGTCGCGGAGGCGCAGTCCCTCGCGGACGCGGGCGCGCGAGCGCTGGTCGACTGGACGCCGATCGGGCTGGGCCGGGACCTCGACGGGCTCGTCGAGGTGTCGCGGCGCACGCGGCTGCACGTCGTCGCCGCGACCGGCCTTCACCGGGACGCGCACTACGCCGAGGACGACCCGCTTCGCTCGCTCTCGGCCGACCTGCTCGCCGACACGTTCGCGGCGGAGGTGCTGGCCGAGTCGACGCCGTGCGGCGTGATCAAGGTCGGGGCCAGCTACCACCGCGTGACGCCCTTCGAGCGCACGGTCATGGAGGCGGCCGCCGGCGCGCACCTGCGCACCGGGGCGCCGATCTGCGTCCACCTCGAGCACGGGACGATGGGGCTGCGCGCGGTCGAGCTGCTGGGCTCGCTCGGGGTCGAGGCGGACGCCGTCGTGCTCGCGCACGTCGACCGCAACCCGGACGCGGGCGAGCACGCCGAGACGGCTGCGGCCGGAGCCTGGCTGCAGCTCGACGGGCCGGGCAGGACGAAGTACTGGCCCGACTCCACCATCCTGCAGCTCGTCGCCGACCTGGCCGAGCGGGGGCACGTCGGCTCCCTGCTCCTCGGGGGCGACACGGGGCGGCGCTCGATGATGCGGGCGTACGGCGGCGGCCCGGGGCTGGACTACGTGTTCGCGCGCTTCAAGCCGCGTCTCGAGCGCGAGCTGGGGAAGGAGCTCTCGCGCGCGATCTTCGTCGAGAACCCGGCCCGCGCGTTCGCCTTCCTCCCGGCCGCGTAGCCGCGCGCGGCCGGTTGCGTGTCAGGCACCGCGAGCTGTCGACGGCCGACTGCGCCGACTTCGCGCCGAATCGCCCACCGGCGGCCCGAGCAGCGGACACGTTGCCCGCGAGCGGCCGCATGTGGTACTTTTGTACCACTATGGGGTGGGCTTACCTGGGCTGCGCGATCGCCGCCGAGGTGGCGGCGACCGTCTCGCTGAAGCTCTCCGAGGGCTTCTCTCGGCTCACGCCCAGCGTGGTCGTCGTCGTCGGCTACGCGGTCTCGTTCGTGCTGCTCGCCGTCACGCTGCGGCACCTGTCGCTCGGGCTCACCTACGCCGTCTGGGCCGGCGTGGGAACGGCGGCGATCGCCGTCATCGGCATCGTCGCGCTGGACGAGCCGGTGACCGCTCTGCGCGTCGCCAGCATCGCGCTCATCGTCGGCGGCGTGATCGGCCTCAACCTCGCGGGCGGCCAGTGACGCAGCCCGCGCCGGCGCCTGCGCGCCGGGCGCGCGGAGAGGCGCGGCGCCGCCGCATCCTCGAGGCGACGCTCGCGATCGTCGGCCGCGAAGGCGCCGGCGCCGTCACGCACCGGCGCGTCGCCGCCGAGGCCGGCGTTCCGCTGGCCGCCACGACGTACTACTTCTCCTCCCGCGACGAGCTGCTCGCCGAGGCGCTCGAGCATGCCGCCGCCGAGGACACCTCCCGGCTCGAGCGCGAGTCGGCGGGCTACGCCGCCGACCCCCTCACCCCGGAGACCCTCGCCGCACGCCTCGCCGGCACCGCCGCAGGCTGGCTGCGCGGCGACCGCCCCACCCTGCTCGCGCAGTACGAGATCTCGCTCGAGTCGGCGCGGCGGCCGGAGCTGGCGGCGACGTGCCGCGCCTGGAGCGAGGCGTACGTCGACGCGATCGCGCCCGCGCTCGCGCGCCTGGGCGCCGCCGACCCGCGCCGCGACGCCTGGATCGTGTTCGCGGCGCTCTCCGGCATGGTGCTCGACGAGCTCGCCGCGCCACAGGACGGCTTCGAGGAGCGCCTGCTGCGGCCGTCCGTGGAGCGTCTCGTGCGCGGGCTCACCGCGGCGTTCCGCAACCGTGCCTAGGCACGGGCGAGCGCGAGCCCGAGGCGAGGCGCGCCCCTACCCGTCCCGGGCCTGCCGCGCGCCCTCCACGAGCGCGCGCAGCTTCGCCCGCGCCGCCCAGCGGGCCGTCTGGGAGAGCCCGCAGTCGGGCGCGACGGCGAGCCGTTCCGGAGGCGCGAAGCGCAGGCAGGCGCGGATGCGCTCGGCCACGTCGTCGGGCGTCTCCAGGTAGGAGCTCTTCACGTCCACGACGCCGACGGCCACGTCCTTCGCGGCGGCCACCTGCTCGATCAGCTCGAGCTCCGCGAGCTCGCGGCTCGCCATCTCCAGGTGCAGCTCGTCCACCGCGAGCCCGAGGAAGGCGGGGAACATGGGCGCGTAGCTGCGCTTCCCGACCGCGCGCCCCTTGTAGTTGCCGAAGCAGAGGTGGGTGGAGAGGTATGCGCGGCCGACCACCGGCTCCACCGTCCGGTTGAAGAGGTCGACCATGCGGGCCGTGTCCTCGCGGTACGCGTAGCAGCTCATCGACGGCTCGTCGACCTGCACGTTGCGGCAGCCGGCCTGGACGAGCCGTACGAGCTCCGTCCGCACGACCGGCGCGAGCGCCTCGGCGACAGCCCAGCGGTCGGGGTAGCCCCCGCCCGGCTCGATCCGGCCGGCCAGCGTGTACGGGCCCGGCACGGCCGCCTTCAGCTCCGGCCCCGGCGGCGCCAGCTCGCGCAGCCGTTCGAACTCCTCCACCACGCCGAGCCCGCGCGGCGCCGAGAGCTCGCCCATGACGCGGTGGCGGCCGCGCTGGTCGTGCGCCGGCGGGCCGAAGCGCCGCCGCGGCTGCCGCTCCAGCTCCAGCCCGTCGATGAAGGCGTAGAAGGAGAGGTTGAAATCGAAGCGGCCCTGCTCGCCGTCCGAGATCACGTCCAGCCCGGCGGCGACCTGGTCGGCGACGACGACCGTGACCGCGTCGCGCATCGCCTCCTCGCGGTCGTCCGGCCCGAGCTCCTCCAGGTGGGCGCCGGCGAGCTCCAGCCACCCCGGGAAGGGGTAGCTGCCGATCACCGTCGTCCGGATCGGCGCGTGCGGCACGCTCCGATTCAACCAGGGCTCGGCGCCACGCTCGACCGGGAGGCGCAGGCCCCAGCGCCCTCGGCCACCGCCACCGCGACCGGCCGCACCGAGCACGTCGTCGGAGGGCGCTCCGTGGTTCCCCCCTTGTTGAATCGGCCGGACGACGGTGCTAGCGTCGCCAGGTCGGTCTAGACGGCTAGACGACCAGACCTGTGCCACCGACCTCTCCGTTCGATCTGACGGGCCGCTGCGCTGTCGTCACGGGCGCGTCCAGCGGGATCGGCCAGGCGATCGCGGTCGCGCTCGCGCGCGCGGGCGCCGACGTGGCGGGCATGTCGCTCGAGCAGGCGCCGGAGACCGAGCGCGCGATAGCGGAGCTGGGGCGCGACTCGCTCCTGCGCGTGGGCGACACGTCCGACCCCGACGCGGTGCAGGAGCTGGCCGACGCGGCCGCGGAGCGCTTCGGCGGTATCGACGTCTGGGTGAACAACGCCGCCCGCCTGCTCGTGAAGCCGTTCCTGGAGACGACGGAGGAGGACTGGGACAGCCTGCTCGCCTCGAACCTGCGCGGCTACGTCAACGGCTGCCGGGCCGCTGCCCGGCGGATGGTGGCGCAGGGACGCGGGGGGCGGATCGTCAACGTCAGCTCGGCGGCGGACGTGCAGCCGCTCGCCGACCTATCCGTCTACATCACCGCCAAGGGCGGCGTCGTCGGGCTGACGCGCACGCTCGCGCTCGAGCTCGGCCCGCACGGCATCACCGTCAACGCGCTCGCCCCCGGCGCGACCGACACGCCGCTGAACAAGCGCGCCTACACGCCCGAGGTGCGGAGGGCGTACGAGCAGCGGATCCCGCTCGGCCGCATCGCGTCGCCCGCCGAGGTGGCGGACGCGGCCGTATTCCTCGCCTCGGACGCGGCACGCTACGTGACCGGCCACGAGCTGCTCGTGGATGGCGGGCTCGTCCTCAACGGCAGCGTCGGGCACGCACGGAGCTGACGTGTCGGAGACGTTCGTCCCCCGCTACTACGAGATCGAGCAGGCGCTGCGCGCGCGCATCGCCCGGCTCGAGCCGGACGCGCCGCTGCCGTCGGACGCGCAGCTCTGCGCGGAGTTCGGCGTCAGCCGGATGACGGCCCGCGGCGCGGTGCAGCGGCTCGTGCAGGAGGGGCTCGTCTACCGGCTTCCCGGCCGCGGCACCTTCGTCGCCGACGCCGGCGCCCGGCGGGCGGCGAGCCGGCTGACCAACTTCACCGACGAGATGCGCCGCCGCGGCTCCACGCCCAGCTCGACGCTGCTCGAGCGGCGCCTGCGGCCCGCCGAGCCGGCGGAGTCGCGCTACCTCCACCTCGCCGAGCGCGATCCCGTCGTCTCGGTGCTGCGTGTCCGCCGCGCCGACGGCGTGCCGGTCGCGCTCGAGCACGCGGTGCTGCGCGGCGGCGTCGCGGAGGCCGTGCTGGCCGCGGATCTCGAGTCCGGCTCGCTGCACGCGGCACTCGTCGCCGCCGGCGTCGTCCCGGCGTCCGGCCGTGGTCGACTCGTCTCCGAGCCCGCCACGGCGCGCGACGCCGAGCTGCTCGACGTGCTCGCCGGCTCGCCGCTCCTGGTCGAGCGCCGCACCATCCTCGACCAGCACGGCGTACCGCTGGAGACGACCGAGACCCGCTACGCGGGCGATCGCTACGCGCTCGACGTCGAGTTCACCGTCGAGCGCCCGGGACGAGCACCCTCCCGGTGATCGCGACCGAGCGGATCGGTCACGTCGACCAGGTCGCCCTCGTCACGCGGCGGCCGGCGATCGACGTGCGGGTCTACGGGGGCGTCGAGCTGCGCATCCATCCCGAGCGCGGCTTCGACGTCGGCGCCGCCTGGTACCGCGGCTTCCCGCTCGCCTGGATCGCGGCCGCCGGCGAGGGCGGTGCCGAGGCAGGAAACTGGCGCGAAGCCTGGGGCGGCGGGCTCGTGACGACGTGCGGCCTCGACAACGTGGGCGCGCCGTCGGAGGGCGTCGGCCTGCACGGCTCGTACACGTTCCTCCAAGCGGCGGACGTGCAGGCGGTGCGGGGCGACGAGGCCGTCGTCTGCCGCGCCACCGTGCACGACCCGCGCGGCCTGCGCGTCGACCGCACGATCAGGACGGCGATCGGCCGGGGCCGCGTCGAGCTGGTCGACCGCACGCTCAACCTCGCGGAGGCGCCGCTCGAGGCGCCGTTGCTCTACCACGTCAACCTGGGCTGGCCGCTCTGGGACGACGGCGCCCGCGTCGAGACGGGCGCCGCCGAGGTCGTGCCGCGCGACGCGGATGCGGCGCCGCACGACTGGCGCCCCGCTCCGGCCGTCGAGGACGCGCCCGAGCGCGTGTGGGAGCACGTCGGCGCCGGAGGCGTCTCGGTCGTCAACGAGCGGCTGGGGCTGCGGGTCGGGGTGGAGTCGAGCCTGCCACGCCTGTGGCAGTGGGTCGACCCGCGCCCGGGCGTGTACGCGCTCGGGATCGAGCCCGCCAACTGCTCCGTGCTCGGCCGCGCCCACGACCGCGCGGAAGGCCGCCTGCCGCTGCTCGAGCCGGGCGCCGAGCGCGTCACCACCCTCGTCGTCACCGCGGAGGCCACATGACACGAGCGATCCGGGACCTGCGGGCCGGCGTCGTCGGCACCGGCTTCATCGGCGTCGTGCACGTGGACGCGCTGCGCCGGCTCGGCGTCGAGGTCGCGGGCGTCGTCGGCTCCTCTCCCGAGCGCGCCGCCGCGAAGGCGATCGCGCCGGTGTACGAGTCGTACGAGGCGCTGCTCGCCGACGAGCGCGTCGACGTCGTCCACCTGACGACGCCGAACCACCTGCACTACCCGCAGGTGAAGCAGGCGCTCGCCGCGGGCAAGCACGTCGTCTGCGAGAAGCCGCTCGCCACGACGGCGTCCGAGTCGGGCGAGCTCGTCGAGCTGGCCGAGCGCTCCGGCCTCGTCCACTGCACGAACTTCAACATCCGCTTCTACCCGCTCGTGCAGGA
>Ga0070741_10016807_pt1 | contig 12120 bp, 14 predicted proteins | sample Coa_R1_4_FD_66440 | JGI IMG/M metagenome (GOLD analysis project Ga0070741, IMG submission 66440) | Surface soil microbial communities from Centralia Pennsylvania, which are recovering from an underground coalmine fire - Coalmine... | ecosystem: Environmental > Terrestrial > Soil > Unclassified ...
AGCCACGGGTGCTGCTCGAACTCCTTCGACGGGTCGAACGTGCCGCGCGCGAACGCGGCGGGCGGCGCTGCGAGGGCGAGCAGGACGACGAGGCCGAGCCGCTTCATCGCGCGGCTCCGAAGTACGTGACGAGGGAGAGGCCGAGCTCGAACGTGTAGGCGAGCGCGTACACGAGCGCGGCGCCGACCGCGAGCTGCGGGCTCGCGACGACGGCCGCGACGAGCACGACGAGGAGCCCGACCGACTTGAAGAAGAGTCCGAATGCCTGCACGCCGGAGGCCGCGAGGTTACCGGTGTCCGCCCGCGCGCGGCGGAGGAGCAGGTCGATCGCGTGCACGGCGACCCAGAGCACCGCGGCGAGCGCCCAGCCGGCGAGGCGCCAGCCGGCGACGACGAAGATGGGGAGCGCGAGCGCGACGACGAGCCCACCCGCGAGCGCAGGAAGGACATGCCCCGGCTCCGGCCGTGGCGTCGAAAAGAGGGCGCTGCGCATCAGAACGCTCCCCGGTACCTGCGGTAGACGGCGACGATGCCGGCGAGGATGCCGAGAACCGCTCCGACGAGCGCACCGATGGCGGCGGCGCCTGCCGCCCAGCCGACGAGCACCCCGATGCCGATGCAGACGAGGAGGGCCGCGAGGAGAACGCCGCCGGCCCCTGCCGGGTCGAACGAAGACGGAGACGCGGCCTGCATCAGCCGGGCGAGAATACCAGAGCCGTCGAGCGAGCTTGTAACAGTCCGTGCACCGGCGTTCATGCGGTTTCGCCCCAAGTTCGTGCGGTCCCTTCTAGGATGCCCGAATGCCCCGCCCCCGCGTCGTCTGCGTGCACGGGAGCGTCGTCAACGGCGACGTCACGTGGGCCTCGCAGCGCCCGCTCGCGGAGCGGTTCGAGCTCGTGATCCCGAACCGGCGCGGGTTCCCGCCGGGGCCGGACGTCGACTCGGTCGACTTCGAGGACGAGGCGGCCTGGCTCGAGCCGCTGGTCGAGGACGGCACGCATCTCGTCGGCCATTCGTACGGCGGCGTGATCGCGCTCTTCTGCGGCGCCCGCTACGCCGAGCGGCTCCGCTCGCTGACCGTGATCGAGCCGCCGTGCTTCCGGGTCGCCGCGGGACGGCCGGCGGTCGACGCCTACGTGGCGAGGAGCGAGGCGCTGTGGGAGCTCCGCGACGATCCGGAGACCTTCCTGCGCGGCTTTCTCGAGGTCGTCGGCTCGTCGGTGCCGCCGGGACGCTTCACGCCGGAGCTGCTCCAGGGCGCGCGGACGCTCGCGGTCGAGCGGCACCCGTGGGACGCGGTGATCCCGCTCGCCGAGCTCGCGGCGACGCCCTATCCGAAGCTCGTCGTCTCGGGCGCGCACGCCGACCCCTTCGAGCTCGTCTGCGACCTGCTCGAGCAGCGTCTCGGTGCGGAGCGGGCCGTGCTGCCCGGCGCCGGACATTCGGTGCAGCGGCTCGGCGAGCCGTTCAACGCCCTGCTCGAGGCGTTCGTCAATCGCGCGGAAGCCGTGACGAACCCGTGAGGGGGATCACCCCCCGAACACCTGTGTGCCGATTTTCGGAAATCTTCGTGCCGTAGAACAAACGGCGCCGCCGGCGCGTTACAAGGGGCGTGGCGGGCGCGGCGGCGATATCGGCGGCGACGGAGAAGGAGCGGCGCACCGACGTCCCGGCGCTGCTCGCGGCGGGCGCGACCGTCCTCCTGTGGGCGTCGGCGTTCGTCGGCATCCGCTCGGCGGGACGCTCGTTCTCGCCCGGCGCGCTCTCGCTCGGCCGCCTCGCGGTCGCGCTCGTCGCGCTCGCGGCGATCGGCCTCGTGCGCGGTGAGCGGTTCCCGGCACGCGCGCAGCTCCGGGCCGCGGGACCGGCGGTGCTCGTCGCCGGGCTGCTGTGGTTCTTCGCGTACAACGTGGCGCTCAACTCGGGCGAGCGCCGCGTCGATGCCGGCACGGCGGCGATGCTCGTGAACATCGGGCCGGTCCTCATCGCCATCCTCGCGGGGCTGCTCCTGAACGAGGGCTTCCCGCGTGCGCTCTTCGTCGGCTGCACCGTCGCCTTCGCAGGCGTCGTCGTGATCGCGGTCGCGAGCTCGAACCACAACCGCACGACGCTCGGCGTCCTCCTCTGCATCGCGGCAGCGCTCGCGTACGCGGGAGGCGTCGTCTCGCAGAAGGTCGCGCTCCGGGCGCTCTCCGGGACGCAGACGATCTTCCTCTGCTGCGCGATCGGCGCCGCCGCCTGCCTGCCGTTCGCGGGGGAGCTCGTGCGGCAGCTCGGGAACGCTCCCGGCGGCTCGATCGGCTGGCTCTTCTACCTCGGCCTCGCCCCCACGGCGCTCGGCTTCAGCACCTGGGCGTTCGCGCTCCGCCGCACCGACGCCGGCCGGCTCGCCGCGACGACGTACCTCGTGCCGCCGGTCTCGATCCTGCTCGGGTGGCTGTGGCTCGGCGAGAGCCCGGCGCCGCTCGCCTACGCAGGCGGCGCGCTGTGCCTCGTCGGCGTCGCGCTCTCCCGCCGCCGCTGAGGGCGGCGGCCGGCCCGGGCTACGCCGTCTTGCGCAGCGGGTCGTCGACGCGACGTCGCCGCTGGATGCGGTTCCCGACCTTGACGATCTCGAGCACGTAGACCACGTAGACCGAGAAGGCGACCGCCGCGAGCCCGATCGCCGCCGCGGCGACCGTCGGCCACAGGTGCCAGACGCCGCCGGCGCGGAAGGGGATGAAGCGCGTCGCGAGCGCGGCGGCCGCGAGCGTCAGGCACCAGCCCCAGATCGTGAACGCGGCCCGCGGCTCGGAGAACCCGCGGCGCAGGAAGCGGTGATGCAGGTGCGCCTGGTCCGCCTCGAACACGCGCTCGCGGTGCTTCAACCGCCGTGCGACGACGAACGTCGTGTCGACGATCGGCACCGCCAGCACGAGCAGCGGGAAGAACAGGGCGACGGTCGCGGCGGTCTTCAGGAGGCCCTGCACGGAGATCGCCCCGAGCACGAAGCCGAGCAGGAGCGCGCCGGAGTCGCCCATGAAGATCCGCGCCGGATAGAAGTTGTGGCGCAGGAAGCCGAGGCACGCGCCGAAGACGATCGCCGAGAGGATCGCCGCATCGGGCTTCGCGAGCGACAGCGCGATCACCGCGAACGTCAGGCCGGCGATGGCGGCGACCCCGGAAGCGAGCCCGTCGAGCCCGTCGAGGAAGTTGACCATGTTCATGATCGCGACGATCCAGACGATCGTCAGCGGCACGCCCGCCGACGCGGGCAGCACGTGGATCCCGAGGAACGGGAACGTGAAGCGGTCGATCCACACGCCGAACCAGGTCGGCACCGCCGCCGCGACGACCTGCCCGGCGAGCTTCTCCCACCACCGGAGGCCGCGGAAGTCGTCGATCGCGCCGACCGTCACCGCGACCGCCGCTCCGAGCAGCAAACCGCGCGTGTCGCTCGAGAGCGGCAGGAACGCGAGCGCGGGGACGAAGATCCCGAGGAAGAGCGCGACGCCGCCGAGGCGCGGCACCGGCGAGCGGTTGACGCGGCGGCCGCCCGGCGCGTCGACGACTCCGAGCATCCGCGCCATTCCGCCCACCGCCGGGGTCAGCAGCACGACGACGACGAATGCGACGAGCGCGCCCCAGAGAACCGAGAGATGATCGGTGAAGACGTCGAGGACGCTGTGATGCACCGATCCGCCGGGATGGATGATCACGGCGACCATCCTGCGAGCTTAGCGCCCGGCGGGGCGAATCCTCCGCGCCCGCCGGCTACTTCGTGCCGTACAGGCGGTCACCCGCGTCCCCGAGCCCGGGCACGATGAACCCGCGCTCGTTCAGGCCGCGATCGACGGCGGCGCAGACGATGTGCACGTCGGGATGGTGCTCGTGGATGTACTCGATCCCGGGCGGAGCGGCGACGATGCAGACGAGCGTCACCGACTGCGCGCCCGCCTCCTTCACCGCGGCGATCGCGGCGGCGCTCGAATGTCCGGTCGCGAGCATCGGGTCGAGCACGATCGCGTCGCGGTCGGAGAGGTCGGCCGGCAGCTTCGAGTAGTACTGCACCGGCTCGAGGGTCTCCTCGTCCCGGTACATGCCGATGAAGCCGACGCGCGCGCTCGAGACGAGCGAGAGCACCCCGTCGAGCATGCCGACGCCCGCGCGCAGCACCGGGCAGACGGCGACCTTCTTGCCCGAGATCCGCTGCGCCGTCATCCGCTCGAGCGGCGTGTCGATCTCGTAGTCCTCGGTCGGGAGGTCCTTCGTCGCCTCGTAGGTCAGCAGGAGCGTGATCTCGTTCGCGAGCTTGCGGAAGTGGACGGTCGGGGTCTCGCGCTCGCGCAGGTACGAGAGCTTGTGCTGCACGAGCGGATGCTCGACGACGGTGAGGCGCTTCGTCTCGATCACGCGCGGTAGTTCGTGTAGCCGCGGAACCCGGGATAGAGCGGATGCGCCTCGCACAACGCCGCCACGCGCGCGCGCAGCGCGTCGAGGTCGGGCGACTCGGTGAGCGCGTCGCAGATGATCCGGCCCGTCTCGCGGAAGTCGTCCTCGTCGAAGCCCCGCATCGTCATCGCCGGCGTGCCGATGCGAACGCCGGAGGCGACCGTCGGCGGACGCTCGTCGAACGGCACCGTGTTGCGGTTGACGGTGATGTCGACGTCGTGCAGGCGCGTCTCCGCGTCCTTCCCCGTCCACTCGGAGCTGCGGAGGTCGACCTGCATCAGGTGCGTGTCGGTGCCGCCCGTGACGAGGTCGAGCCCGCCCTCCTGCAGCGTTGCCGCGAGCGCATCGGCGTTCGCGCGGATCTGCCGCTGGTAGTCGCGGAACGCCTCGGACGCGGCGATCTTGAAGCACGTCGCCTTCGCGGCGATCGTGTGCTCGAGCGGACCACCCTGCAGGCCGGGAAAGACAGCACGGTCGACCGCCTGCGCGTACTCCTCGCGGCAGAGGATGAAGCCCGAGCGCGGACCGGCGAGCGTCTTGTGCGTCGTCGAGGTGACGAAGTCGCAGTGCTCGACCGGGTTCGGGTGGAGACCGGCGGCGACGAGCCCGGCGAAGTGCGCCATGTCGCAGAGGAGGAGCGCGTCGACCTCGTCGGCGATCTCGCGGAAGCGGTCGGTCTCGACGGTGCGCGGATAGGCGGACCCGCCGCAGACGATCAGCTTCGGCCTGCACTCCTTCGCCTGCTCCAGCACCTCGTCGTAGTCGACCGTCATCGTCTCGCGCGAGACGCCGTAGCCGGCGATCGTGTACAGGCGGCCGCTGAAGTTGACCTTGAGCCCGTGCGTGAGGTGGCCGCCGTGGTCGAGCCGCAGCGAGAGGATCGTGTCGCCGGGCTGCAGCACCGCCATGTAGACGGCCATGTTCGTCGGCGCGCCCGCGTGCGGCTGGACGTTCGCGTGCTCGGCCCCGAAGAGCTCCTTCGCGCGATCGATCGCGAGCTGCTCGATCTCGTCGACGACCTCGCAGCCGCCGTAGTAGCGCTTGCCCGGGTAGCCCTCGGCGTACTTGTTCGTCGGCACCGAGCCGACGGCCTCGAGGACCGACGGCCAGGTGAAGTTCTCCGAGGCGATCAGCTCGATCTGGCCGCGCTGCCGCTCGAGCTCGCGTGTGAGGAGCCCGGCGACGTCCGGATCGACCTCCTCGAGGCCGGCGGTGACGAGCTGGTCAAAAGACTGTTGCGCGACGGACACGATGCCGACTCCTCTCCCTGGGGAGTGAGATGGTAAAGACAGTCCAGGTCGGATCGTAAAGGGGCGTCATACCGGTGAGATTCCTCGTCGCGGCACTGGCCGCGCTCATGCTCGCACCCGCGGCTTCCGCGGGCCCGTCGCTGCGGATCGGCGCGGTCGAGGACGCCGCGGTCTGGCAGAACCCGGGGGCGCAGATGGATCTCGCGAAGCTCGCCGGCTTCGACAGCGTCCGGCTCACCGCGCAGTGGACCGACGGCACGACCGTGCTGCCGCCCGGCCAGGTCGGCCGGCTGCAGGCTGCGGCGATCGCGGCGTCGATGCGCGGCCTCGAGCCGATCGTCTCGATCTACGGCGTGAACGGCGGCTCGGCCCCCGACGACCCGTCGTCGCGCGCGCAGTTCGTCGAGTTTGCGAAGACCGTCGTGCGCGACCTGCCGTGGGTGCCGACGTTCATCGTCGGCAACGAGCCGAACTCGAGCCGCTACTGGCAGCCGCAATTCGACGCGAGCGGTGCGGATGCCGCCGCGGCCGCGTACGAGCAGCTGCTGGCGGCGACCTACGACGCGATCAAGCAGGTGCGACCGACGGCGACCGTCGTCGGCGGCGCGCTCGACTCGCACGGGACCGACAGCCCGGTCAACCGGCCGTCGCACTCGCCGGCGACCTTCATCCGCGACCTCGGCGCCGCATATCGCGCGAGCGGACGCAGGGCGCCGATCATGGACGTCTTCGACGAGCACGTCTACGGCGACACGTCGGCGCTGCCGCCGAGCATGTCGCATGCGAGCTCGGGCACGATCGCCGAGGGCGACTACGCGAAGCTCGTCTCGCTCCTCGGCAAGGCCTTCGACGGCACCGCGCAGAAGGGGTCGACGCTGCCGATCTTCTACGGCGAGTACGGCGTCGAGTCGACGATCCCCGCGGCTAAGGCATCGATCTACACCGGCACGGAGAACCAGCCGACGGTCGACGAGGCGACGCAGGGCGCGTACTACGCGCAGGCGTTCCGGCTCGCACTCTGCCAGCCGAACGTGATCGGGATCATGGTCTTCCACGTCGACGACGAGAGCTCGCTCACCGGCTGGCAGTCCGGCCCCTACTACGCCGACGGCACGCCGAAGTCGGATCTGCCCACGATTCGCGACGCCGCCGTCGCGGCACGCGGCGGCACGGCTGCGGCCTGCCCCGACCGCAGCGCGCCCACCGTGAGCGTCTCGACGGCGAACGGCACCGTCACCGCTGCGGCGAACGACGCCGTGGGCGTCGCCAGGGTGACGCTCTACGTCGACGGCAACGCCGCCGGCGTCCGCTACGCCGCGCCGTACGCATTCGACTGGACGCCGAAGCGGAAGGGCCGCTACACGATCGAGGTGCGGGCGGCCGACGCGTCGGGCAACGTCGGCGTCGCGCGTGTCCGCGTCTCGGCCGTGCACGCCGCACGCGCGAGCGCCAAGCACCCGTCGGGCTGGATCCTCACGCGCCTGCCGCGCTGAGCGCGACGTCGACCGGGCCGGCGCCCTCGCGCAGCACGCGCGGCTCCGCGCCCGTGAAGTCGACGACCGTCGACGCGATGCCGGGAAGCTCGCCTGCGTCGACGATCGCACCCGCACCGCTCCGCAGCTGCGGCGGGACGTCTTCGATGCGTCGCGGATCGGGGCCGCCAGGCGAGTTCGCGCTCGTCGCGGCGACGCAGCCGACGGCGGCGACGGCGCGATCGGCCTCGGCCGGGAGGGAGACGACACGGACGCCGATCGCGTCCGGGTTCGCACCGGTCAGCCAGGGATAGCGGCGGGCGGGATTCGGGAGAATCAGCGTGTAGGCGCCGGGCAGGAGCCTGCGGACGAGCGGCTCGGGCAGCTCGGGGACGAGTGCGAGCAGCGCGTCGACGTCGGCCGCGAGCAGCGCCGTCGGCTGGGCGGCGCCGCGGCCCTTGAGCGCGTACATGCGCTCCACGGCGGCCGCGTTCGCGGCATCGGCGCAGAGCCCGTAGACCGTGTCGGTCGGCAGGATCACGGGCTCGCCGGCGCGCAGGGCCGCAACGGGGTCGCTCACCGGCGGCCCTCGACCACGCGTTCGCCGCCGGCGAGATCGTTCGTGATCGCGACGTCCCGGTAGCCTGCCGCGCGCAGCGACTCCGCGACCTCGGCGGCCTGGCCGTCGCCGACCTCGAGCACGAGCGCGCGGGTACGCGCCGTGCGTGCGATCTGCTCGTGAAAGCCGTCTCCGACGAGCGCACGGGGCGGCTCGTGCAGCAGCTCCGGCTGCAGCCCGGCGAGCGAGTCGACGTACGGCGGGTTCGACACGACGAGCTCCCATCCCTCGCGCGCGGCCTCGAGACCGCCTTCGCGAAGCTCGACGTCGAGTGAGAGCCGCTCCGAGTTCTCGCGGGCGAGCGAGAGCGCCGCCGCGGAGACGTCGACGCCGACGACGCGGGCGTCCGGCCGCTCGTCCTTCAGCGCGAGCGCGATCGCACCCGAGCCGACCCCGACGTCGAGCACTCGGGGCGCCTCGACGCCCTCGAGCAGCGCGAGCGCGCGCTCGACGACGATCTCCGTCTCGGGCCGCGGCACGAGCGCGCGCCCGTCGGTCTTCAGGACGAGCCGGCGGAAGCCCCACTCGCCGAGCACGTAGGCGAGCGGCTCGCGACGCTCGCGCCGCGTGAGCAGGGGCTCGAGCGCGCCGTCGACCTCGCGGTCGAGATCGGCATACACCCCGCTGCGGGTCGTGCCGAGGACGTGCGCCACGAGGAGCTCCGCGTCGACCCGGGGCGTGTCGACGCCCGCGGCGGCGAGCCGGCGCTCCGACTCGGCCAGTGCGTCGCGGGCCTTCACTCGCCGAGCGCGCGGCGCCGGTCCTCGGTGGCGAGCGCCGCCGTGAAGTCGTCGAGCTCGCCCTGGAGGATCCGGTCGAGCTGGTGCGCGGTGAGCTTGATGCGGTGGTCGGTGAGGCGGTTCTCGGGGAAGTTGTACGTGCGGATCTTCTCGGCGCGCTCGCCGCTGCCGATCTGCGAGTTGCGCGTCGCGTCGCGCTCGGCGCGCTGCTGCTCGAGCTCGCGCTCGTAGAGCCGTGCGCGGAGCACGCGCATCGCCTTCTCCTTGTTCTGGAGCTGCGACTTCTCGTCCTGCATCGAGACGACGACGCCGGTCGGCAGATGCGTGATCCGGACGGCGGAATCGGTCGTGTTCACCGACTGGCCGCCCGGGCCGGTCGAGCGGTAGACGTCGATCTTCAAGTCGTTCGGGTCGATCTTGACCTCGACCTCTTCCGCTTCGGGCATCACGGCGACCGTCGCCGTCGAGGTGTGGATGCGACCCTGCGACTCGGTCTCGGGGACGCGTTGCACGCGGTGCGTGCCGCCCTCCCACTTGAACACGGAGTAGGCGCCGTTCCCTTTGACCGCGAACGTGACGTCCTTGTAGCCGCCCCCGTCGTTCGGGCTCGAGCCGAGCTCCTCGACCTTGAAGCCGCGACGTTCCGCATAGCGGGTGAGCATGCGGTAGAGGTCGCCCGCCCAGAGCGCCGCCTCGTCGCCGCCGACCCCCTGCCGCACCTCGAGGATCACGTCCTTCGCGTCTTCCGGGTCGGTCGGCGCGAGCGCGAGCCGCAGCTCGCCCTCGAGCGCCGACGTGCGCTCCTCCAGCTCGGGCACGAGCTCACGGAGATCCGAGTCCTCGCGCGCGGCGCCGAGGTCGTCCCGGGCGGCGCGCCATTCGCGGGCGAGCTTCAGCGGCGTCTCGAGCTCCTTCAGCCTGCGTCCGACCTCCGCGGCCTCCCGATGGTCGTTGTAGACCGCAGGGTCGGACATGCGCTCCTGGAGCTCGCCGTGGGAGCGCTCGAGCTCGTCGATCAGGTTGTCGAAGTCGGTGGCCATGCCACCGTTCAGCGTAGCTTCGCCTCCAGCGTGATCTCGGGGACGCCGGCGAGCGCCTTCGACACCGGGCAGTTCTGCTTCGCGGTCTGCGCCGCCTGCTCGAACGCCTGCTCGTCGAGCCCCGGCACGGTCCCCTCGACGCTGAGCGCGATGCGCGTGATGCCCTCGCCCGGCTGGAAGGTCACCGTCGCTGCGGTCTGCAGCTCGTCGGGCGCGTTGCCCGCCTGCGCGAGCCCGTGCGAGAGCGCCATCGAGAAGCAGGCGGCGTGCGCGGCGGCGATCAGCTCCTCGGGGCTCGTCGCGCTCGGGCTGTCCTCTGCGCGATTCGGCCAGCTCACCTGCTGCTCGCCGATCGCGCCGCTCGTCGTGGAGGTGATCGTGCCGCTCCCCTCCATCAGGCTGCCCTGCCAGCGCACCTCGGCCCGGCGGTCCGTTGCCATGTCGCTCCCTTCGTCGTCGGAAGCGGTCAACGTACCGCCGGGCGGGTGCTCCACGCGTCAGGCGACGGCCGGAGTCACAGCGCGACGCGGCTCGCGGCGGACGAGCGCGATGCTCGTCCCGACGATCCAGACGTACGAGAGCGTGTTCGCCAGCTGGCCGAGGTTGCCCGGGTCGGCCGCGGTCGCGACGAGGATCGCCGCCGCGATGCCGGCCGCGCTCCAGCCGATCACGCGGCGTGAGGCAGCGAGTGCGAGCTGTGCCAGCGCGAGCAGGAAGAACGCAGTGAGGAACCACGTCGTCACGAACGTCGCGCCGTTCACGGTCACGAGGGTGCGCTCCGTCGACACGGGCAGCGCGTGCCCCGCGAGGTACGCCATGGAGTCGAGCAGGGCGAGCGAGACCATGCTCACCGCGACGTTCGCGACCGCGAAGGCCGAGGCGATCGACCCGACGAGCCCGCCGCCGAGCGTGCGCGCCGCCCACAGTGCGAACGCGAGGAAGAGGCCCATGCTGATCACCTCGAGATAGGCGCCGATCCAGACGGTGGTCGTCGCGTGGTGGGAGAACGCGCGGGCGATCGACGCCGTGCTGCTCTGCCACGTGAGGCTGTGCGTGTCGTTTCGGCCCAGCTGGACGAATGCGCCGCCGAACTCGACCGCGACCGATGCGATCCCGCACAGCGCGAACCAGCGGTCACGAATGTGAAAGCTCATGCTGTCTCCTCCTGAGATGAGTGACGACGTATGCGAGCGCCGCGAGGATCCCGGCCGTGCCGAGCGCGGTCGCGGCGTCCTTGGTGAGCGCTCCGGCGTCCTTCCACGTGTGCGCCTGCGTCGCCTCGACCGTGCAGAGGAGGCCGACGACGCCGGCGGCGATCGTGCTGCGACGGCGCCGGAGCCACACCGCGCAGGCGACGAAGAGCACGGCGAACACGACCGCCGGCGCTCCCGTGTCGGGGATGTCGGTCGCCTCCCAGATCCCGAAGGCGAGCGCGACTGCGAGCACTGCGTTGCGAGGTGTCATGCAGGCGACGCTAGGGCGGCGCGCCGCCGCTGTCGTCGGCCGGTCCGGCGATCTTGGGATCGGCCGATCGGCTGATGACAAGCCGCGCGGCGGGCTCTAGCGTGGAGTCGTGCGGAGAATCGACCTGCGCAGGCTCGACGTCGCCGTGGCGGCCGCCCTGACGCTCGGGCTCGGCCTCGAGGCATGGCTCTCGAACGCCGCCGAAGGACATCCGCTCGCGAACGGCCTGCTCTGGCTGCCGGTGACGCTCGGCGTGGCCGTCCGCCGTCGCTACCCGCTCGTCGTCGGCGCCGGAGCGATGGCGCTCGCGATTCTCGGGCAGAGCCTCTGGCCGTCACAGCTCGTCTCCGGCGGGGTCGCGTGGATGTGCTGCATGTACGCGCTCGCGGTGTGGACGCGCACGCGCGCGTTCACGGTCGTGATGGCGGCGTACCTGAGCTCGCTGTTCTGGATGATCCCGCTGGGCGAGAACACGTCGAGCGCGGGCCCGTTCTATGTCATCTCGGCAATCGCGATCGTGCTCGTGCGCGTCGTCGTCGGGAACCACGACCGCCGTGCTCGGGTCGCCGAGCGGGAGCGGGATCTCGCGGCGCGCGAGGCGGTCGTCGAGGAGCGAGCGCGGATCGCAAGGGAGCTGCACGACGCGATTGCGCACAACGTCTCGATGATGGTCGTGCAGGCCGGTGCCGAGCGGCGGGTGCTCGACGACGATCAGTCGTCGACGCGCGAGGTGCTGCAGACGGTCGAGGAGATCGGCCGCGGCGCGCTCACCGAGATGCGCCGGCTCGTCGGGATGCTGCGCAGCGACGAGAGCGATCCGCTCGCACCGCAGCCGGGGCTCGACGACCTCGCGACGCTCGTCGCGCAGGTGCGCGAGGCCGGACTGCCGGTCGACCTCGAGGTCGAGGGCGACCGGCGGGAGCTGCCCGTCGGGCTGGAGCTGTCCGCATACCGGATCGTCCAGGAGGCGCTGACGAACGCGTTGAAGCACGCGGGCGACGCGGAGGCGACCGTACGCGTGCGCTACGGCCCCGACTCGCTCGAGCTCGAGATCGTCGACGACGGCGCGGGCGCGCCGGCGCGCGCCGCGGGCGGCGGCCACGG
>Ga0070741_10016808_pt1 | contig 12120 bp, 12 predicted proteins | sample Coa_R1_4_FD_66440 | JGI IMG/M metagenome (GOLD analysis project Ga0070741, IMG submission 66440) | Surface soil microbial communities from Centralia Pennsylvania, which are recovering from an underground coalmine fire - Coalmine... | ecosystem: Environmental > Terrestrial > Soil > Unclassified ...
CTCCGAGTGCGTGGAATAGAACCGTGTTCGCATCGCCGGACTCGTTCGAGTGATACTCGTAAAAAAGCTGGTGGCCTGGATGTGAGGAGTCGGACAATTGCACGAGTTCCTGCCGCAGAGTTTCGACCTGATCGTCATCCAAAATGCGGATGCCACTGAGGTATCCATGCTCATGGAAGAATGTCACCTGCTCGCGGGTCAGGCCATGTTGAGCAACGTCGCTGTGCGTGGAATTGAGAAATTTGCTGACTGGCTTGTGGTCAAGCGAGAGGTCCCGGATCATCACAACGAAGTGTACTGTAGATCGAGAACAGAACCGCCGGCGGTAGCCGGTGGGCCGGAGATGGCCGAGTGGCCAGCTCCGGATGCGACGACCGTTCCCGCAATCTTGAAGAGCGCAGCCGCAAAACACGCGGCTGCCCCGCCGTCTATCGGCAGCGGTTCTGGCATGACGAGCCGACTCAGTCTTCGCGCACGGTCGTCATCTCCTGCGGAGGATCGCCGCCCGCGTATGCCTGGGCAATGATCAACCGCCGAGCCTCACCCCGAATACGCGGCAACCGTGAGCCAAACCAGATTGAGCCAAGAACAGAGCAAAAGCCGCCAAGAGCGACTGTAAGCGATGCGCCGATGCGGTTCGAGAGTGCTCCTGCGAGCAGTGCTCCAAGGGGAGCCATGCCCATCATCATCATGGAGTACACCGACATCACGCGGCCACGCAGACGATCCGGCACCATCGACTGAATAAGCGTGTTGGTCGACGCCATCTGCACCATCATGAACATCCCGACTGGGATGAGCAGTGCTGCCGAAACCCAGAACATCCGTGAATAAGCGAACATCGCGAGAAACACACCGAAGCAAGCCGACGACGCCATCACCCAGGTTCCCAGCCCTTTGAGTCCAGACTTTGCGGCGAGTGCGAGCGCTCCGGTCAAAGCTCCGGCCCCGCTGAATCCCATGAGAATGCCGAGTCCGCGCGCACCGCTGTGGAGAATGCGGTCGGCAAAGATGGGCATGAGTACGGCATATGGCATTCCCACCAGGCTCACAAGCCCTACCAGAAGAAGCAGAGAATAAATAGGCTTCGTGCTAAATACCCACTGAAAGCCTTCTTTGATTGCACTCAAGGCCGATGCGTGATGGGACAGCTCACGAGGAGTGACCTTCATCATCATCAGCCCGGTAATCACGGCGATGTAGCTCAAAGAATTGCCGAGGAAGCACCACCCTTCGCCGATGCTGGCTACGAGAATGCCGGCAATAGCAGGACCGATGATGCGCGCTCCGTTGAACATCGACGAATTCAAAGCGATCGCGTTCATCAGATCGTCCTTGCCGACCATCTCCACGATGAACGCCTGGCGCGCGGGAATATCGAAGGCGTTTACAAAGCCGAGCAGCGATGCAAGCACAAAGATCTGCCAGACGCGCACGATGTGAGATAGCGTGAGCATGGCGAGTGTGAAGGCCAGCAGCATCGACGTGGTTTGCGTCGCAATGACGATGCGGTGCCGATTGCGGCGGTCCACCACCGCTCCGGCTACAGGAGAAAGCAGAAAAATAGGAACCTGCGCGCAAAACGCCACCGTCCCGAGCAGCAGGGAAGAACCGGTGAGCCGGTAGACGAGCCACGACTCTGCGACGCTCTGCATCCAGGTGCCGACAAGAGAGATGAGCTGCCCCGCGAAGAAGAGCTGGAAATTGCGGTGTCGCAGCGACCGGAACGCGCCGGCCAATCTGGATTGCGGCGGGGGCGTGCTCAACGTGGCCATGCGTTGGTTAGGATGCAATTCAGATTGTTGCATCTAGAGTTTCTGGCCGTCAGCAAGATTGCCCCTGCTCCGTTACTCTCATGATACCGACGGTCATCTGGCTGTCGTATCGATGCGCAGACCCGCCGTCGCGGAACTCCCCAATGAACCTGCCAACCAATGCTGTGGTTTTGAAGACCAGTCGACTAATACTGCGCCCGCTCTGTCGAGATGATGTTCCCCACCTCCTGCCACTGATCGGCGCTCGCGAAGTCGCCGCTACGACGCTGCGAATTCCTCATCCGTACAGCCAGGAAGACGCGCTCAAGTTTCTCGAATACAGCGATTCGGTGTGGGAGAAGGGCGAAGGGGCGCGCTTTGGAATCTTTCTCCGAGAAGGTGAGCGACTGTGCGGCGGCATTGGCCTTGCCGCTCATCTGGAACACAATCGCGCTGAGCTGGGCTATTGGATCGGCGTTCCGTTCTGGGGCAACGGATATTGCACAGAAGCCGCACGTGAGGTGCTGCGATTCGGGTTCGAGAATCTTCGGTTACATCGCATCGATGCCGGCCATTTCGCAAACAATCCCGCGTCCGGCCGAATCCTGCAAAAGCTTGGGATGAAGCACGAGGGCACAACTCGCGAACACATCCGCAAGTGGGGCGAGTACCTTGACGTCGAGATCTATGCAGTGCTTGCGCGAGAGTATCTGAAACAGAGACCAACAACCCTCTAGCGCTGCAGCATTTTTGGTGCATACGTGCCAACCCGGAAGGGAAAGAACTCCTCTCAGATAAGCGGACGCGCTTTGCAGTGCGCGCCGAAACGGGAGCCGGAGTGGCTCTGGGAGGTGAGTATGTTCCTGACGCTTGCGATTATTCTCGCGGTGATCTGGCTGATACTTTGGCTGGCGGTTCACATCACGAGCGGTCTGATTCACATTTTGATTGCTCTGGCGGTGATCTCTTTCATCGTGCATCTGTTCCGTGGCCGCCCGGCGACGACGTAGTCTGCTCTCGCACGTGACCAGCGGCGGGCGGTGCGCCGCCGCTTGTTACTTTTGTGTAGGCAAATTTTTCTAAAAACTCTTGCGATGCGAGACAACATGTTTTATTTTCCAATTCGCGATGCAAGAACCAGATCAGAGCGCCGACGATATCGGAGCTTCTGAGCGCGCACGCCAGCGCGCCAAGAAAGCTACCAAGCACGGCGGCAAGAAACCCAAAGACCAGTAGCAGTTCCGCGGACGAGCCGAGCTTCTCGTTTCAGCTCACGTCATCTTCTGCCCCAAAATGGTGCAGGGCATCTATCCTTTCGCAGCAAGGCATCCATTCTTCAAGCAATTAGCATTGCGCAACTCTGGCCGTGGTTTCCAAATGTCACAATCCGCATTGCTCTGCTCAGTTCCGCTACTTCGGCGACGGCAAACTGTTTGAATTCACCGCAGACTCGATCCGCGAGAGTTCGCAGCTTTACTGGCTGTGCGACTGCTGCAACCAGACACACAGTCTCGAGCGAGATTCCGATGGCGAAGTTCGACTCGTCGCCAAACCCGATGCCCCTGGCAAATCTCGTGCAAGCGATCGCTTCCGACGCGCTAGCTGATTCCCGTCCTCCGGGAGGACCTTTGCGTGACTGATCCTACGGAAGCACATTTGGCGAGCGCGACAGAGCGCAATATCGAGACCGTCGCGAATCTTGAGCGCAGGTTTCTTCGGGATAGAACTTGGCTCGATTACATTGCCGATGCCATCGCCGGCTTCACTGGCAGCATTTATTTCGTCCTAATCCACGTGGTTTGGCTCACACTCTGGTTCCTGATCAACACCGGTCACTTCTTCGGTTTCCCGAAGTTCGATCCTTACCCGTTTATTCTGCTCGCGATGGTGGTCTCGGTCGAAGCTGTCCTGCTTTCGACCTTTGTTCTTATGAAGCAGAATCGAATGTCGCAGCGTGTCGATCAGCGCGATCACCTGAATCTGCAGATCGACCTTCTCGCAGAAGAAGAGATCACAAAAATTCTTCAGCTCCAACGCGCGATTTGTCAGCGCCTGGGCATCGATACAGCCGAGCGTGATCCAAACGTGAAAGAAATGGCGGAAACCACGCCGCTGCAGACGCTCGCAGATGAACTTAGGGAGAAATTACCGAAGGAACCCGCCGCCTAGAGCCGGGTTGGACTTTGCAGTACTCTCTTCAAAGCCTCAATCAGGGTCTTGTTTTACTCTAAGTACCGACCGTGATTCTTAGCCCGTGCGCTCACCCAGCGTGTTGGTGAGCAATCGGTAAGGATCATCGAATGGAACTGAGAGTTCAGACCGTTTGGATTCGCTACGCAGAACCTGGCCCGGGGCGGCCGGCTCCACGTGGTCTTTGGGGTGACGAAGTCCGACGCCGTTTGCCTTCTCGAGAGAACTTCTGCTCTTCATCGCGCTCGCGATTTGTTTCATCGCGCCTCTTTCCGCGAGGTGCGAAGAACGATTTACGTCTTTCATCCCCCGCGCGCCCGCGGCTCTGGCCAGCTCCGCGTGGGGGGGCATTTCGCCTGGAGCCCCTGTCGAAGGTGCGAGGCCGGGCATCGCTGGGCGGACGCCACTCCCCTCGATCTCGTTTCTCAAACGGCGGGCGAGAACGAGCTCGATCGCGATTTGCCGGTTGAGCGTTACCTTCGTTTTTTCGAGGATATTCGCGTTTCTTCTCAGGGATGCTTGCTTCTCGTGTCTCACGGCCACGGAAGGGACGTTCAGGCCTCTCGGATCCGCGATCCACTCGCCCTTGGCGTTCCGTTTTGAAACTGTGCCTGGCCTGAGGCTCGGTCGCGCGCTGCAGTAGAGAAATCTCTTTCCCGCTGAGTGGCCGGGATTCTCCGGGCGGAATGTCAAGTTCCAGAGGACCATAACGTACACGGCGAATCTTCTCCACATGATGTCCGATCTCCTCGAACATCTTGCGGATTTGGCGATTGCGTCCTTCGTGCAGCGTGACCTCGAGCCAGGGGTTTTCGGCTTCTCTAATGACTCGAATCTGCGCAGGCGCGGTGCGCACGCGGCGCTTCGGATCACGTTCTTCGGCAATTGCGACTCCCACCCGCAGCCGGCGAAGCTGCTCTTCTGCTGGTTGACCGGCGACTTTCACCAGGTAAGTCTTGGGAATGTGCGATGCCGCCTTCATCAGCTTGTGAGCGAGGTCCCCATCGTTCGTGAGCAGCAGCAGGCCTTCGCTGTTGAAGTCGAGGCGGCCGATTGGATATAGGCGCGCCTTCGTCCGCACAAGCTCCATCACCGTAGGTCGCCCTTCCGGATCGGAAACGGTCGTGACGTATCCACGTGGTTTGTTTAGAGCGATGTATTCGTGGCGCTCTGCGCCTTTGAGCAGCTTGTTATTGACACGAATGGAATCCGTTTCAGGATCCGCCTTACTGCCGAGTTCGGTGACAGTTGTACCGTTAACTGTTACCAGCCCTGATTGGATAAGCTCTTCAGCTTTGCGCCGCGATGCGATACCGGCGGCAGCGATGATCTTCTGTAATCGCTCGAGAGCCATGGAATGTTCTGCTTTCTGGAGCTACTCATTGCTCGCGCGCGGAGTCTCAATCGTGTTCTCTTCGTAGTGTCCCTGCATGTCTGCCTGTTCGGAGGATTGCTCCGGCGCATCGGGAACTCCGGTTGCGTCGGCAACACCGCCTTCGGTCTGGAAGAGATCGCTTTGCGCTGCCGCCGTCAGCTTCTCAAACTCTTCGATGCTGGGCAGCTCTCCAATGTCTTTCAGACCAAAGCGCATCAGGAAGTCCTTAGTTGTTTTGTAGAGGATCGGACGGCCGATCACCTGTTTGCGGCCGGCCGTCGTAATCAGCTTCCTTGAGATGAGGCTAGCGAGTACGCCACTCGAATCGACGCCCCGAATTTCGCTGATCTCGGGCCCGGTGACTGGCTGCTTGTAGGCTATGACGGCGAGAGTTTCCAGCGCCTGCAGCGAGAGCCGAATCGGAGGCTTCAGGCTCTTCGCGAACGAGCGCACCACGTCGTGATGCTCAGGCTTGGTGGACATACGATATCCGCCGGCAACTTGACGAATTTCCATGCCATGGTCGGCGGATTCGTACTCAGCAGTGAGCTGGTCGATGATGTCGCGTACGCGTCGACGAGCGCGGTCGCGCTGCTGCTTTGCTTCCTGTTTCGCGTCAGAGAGCGTCTGCTCAGGAGCTTGCTGTTCGGCCTGAGGCTGCGCGCCATCGATGGGCAATACGTTTTCCGGGGGTTGCGCTGCCTGCTCGGTTGATAACTCATCGGCAATGATGGTGATGATCTGCTCCACTGTTACCGGTTCTTCGGCGGCGTAGATGATGGCTTCGATTTTGGCTTTAAGACTCATGCAAAAGCTTCTAAGCTCCTGAGCCCGCTGCGGCGGGCTGCTGAGCTTTTACTTCCAGTCGTCGCGGACGGCGGCTCCTTCGGCCATCACGGCTTCGAAACTTTCGTGCTTCTTGATAAACACTTCTCCAAAAACTTTGTCCTGGCGGAGAAGAATGGCCTGCAGCCTTACGAGTTCGAGCAGAGCCAGAAATGTACAGATCAGCGCATTACGCGACTGCATTGGCTGCAGCAGACGCTTCAATCGCAACGGTTTGTCTTCAAGCAGGAGACGGCGACGCAGATAGTCGATCATCTGGCCGACGGTGACTGCGTCTTCATTCACCTGCAGTATAGGACGCTCGCGCAGGCGGTCGAGAATCGACTGGAATGTTCGCACGAGATCGACGACATCTGCGGCCATTTCCGGCTCGGTGCCTTCGTCTTCTTTGAATTCCTTCAGCGCGGGATTGCTCCACACCGCTTCTTCGATCTGCTGTTTCTGCAGCAGCATCTGGGCAGCGCTCTTGAACTTTTCATGCTCCAGCAGACGCTCGACTAACTCGTTGCGCGGATCTTCCTGCCCCTCGGCTGGCGCGTCGGGATCACGCGGCAGCAGCATCTTCGATTTGATGTGGATCAGCAGCGAGGCCATGTAGATGAACTCGGCGGCTACATCCACATCGAGCTGCTTCATTCGTTCTACATATCCGAGATACTGCGCCGTGAGCTTCGCGATAGGAATGTCGTATATGTCGATGTCCTGCTTGCGGATCAGATCGAGCAGAAGGTCGAGTGGGCCTTCGTAGACCTGTCCTACGGTCACCGCGAAAGGAAACTCGCTGGGCTCGCGCCTTATTGGTTGCGTCTGCGTCATATTCAGAACCGCCGGCGATAGCCGGCTGGCAGCCGTGCTTTTTGCGGCTGCGTGCTTTTTTCGTCTTGTGCTCGATTCTCGAACTCGGAGATGGCCATTCGGCCATCTCCGACCATCGCCTACCGGCGACGGTTCTGTTACCGTCCCTTCGCCACCTGCTGCACAGGCGCTTCATAGTCTTTGGACATCTGCATCGCCGCTCGGACCTCTTCCATCGTAGCTTCAGCGGTACGGCTTGCGCGACGTGCACCATCTTCGAGCAGATCCCATGCTTCGCGCGGATTCTGCTCGTAATGCCGCCGCCGCTCCTGCATTGGATTCAGCACGCTCACCAGAGCGTCGGCTGCCCAACTCTTGCACTCAATGCATCCGATTCCTGCGCTCCGACACCCGGCATATACCTTCTGCAGTGTATCGCTAGAACTGAAAATCTTATGCACATCTCCAACCGGGCACACATCCGGATTCCCCGGATCAGTGCGGCGGACGCGAGCAGGATCGGTGACCATCGTCTTCAACTTCTGCCTCACGAGCGCCTCGGGATCGCTCATTAGAATCGAGTTCCCGTATGACTTCGACATCTTGCGTCCGTCAGTACCGGGCAATTTGGGCGATGGCGTCAACAATGCCTGCGGCTCGGGAAATACAAACGTCCGGTGAGGATCCTTGTTGCCGGACTTGAGCACGCGCGGATAGAAGCCGTTAAATCGCCGTGCGATCTCACGCGTGATCTCGATGTGCGGCACCTGATCCTCACCCACAGGCACGAAATCTGCCTGGTACATCATGATGTCCGCCGACTGCAGCAGCGGATACCCGAGAAATCCGTATGTATTCAGGTCTTTGTCGCGAAGATTCTGCTGCTGTTCTTTGTAAGTCGGCACCCGCTCCAGCCAACCCAGCGGCGTAATCATCGAGAGCAGCAAATGCAGCTCAGCATGTTGCGGAACATGCGACTGAATGAACATCGTGCACTTCTGCGGATCGAGTCCGGCGGCAAGATAATCGAGCATGACCTCGATCGAGCTTTGCTTCACTGCGGACGTATCGGCGTAGTCGCTCGTAAGCGCATGCCAATCGGCGATGAAGAAATACGAGTCGTACTGGTGCTGGAGCTTCACCCAGTTCGCGAGCGCACCCACGTAGTTGCCCAAATGCAACTTGCCCGTGGGACGCATGCCGCTCAAGATGCGCTGCCTGCGTCCAGCGGCACTTGGGTTCTGCGTGGGAGTGGAAGATTTCGTAGCGGCCTGATCCATCAAAGTCTTAGCGATAGTAAGCGAACGTCAAAGATACTCATTACTGATCCCAGAACCGCGCCGAGAAAATTGCCGCCGAACAGCACTAGCAACCAGAGCAGCGAGATGCCTGCAATATCAAACCCGCGACGTACTCCCTCGGGTAAAAAATGTCGGATTACGTGACTGCCATCAAGCGGCGATAGAGGGATCAGATTGAAAATGCCGAGCAAGATGTTTAATTCAAGTGCTAGATGAAAGAATAGCGCGATCGGCATGAGAGATGAGGAGGTATCGACAATTCCATTTCGCGCAAGAGCTTGAACAATCATTAGTCCATCGATCGAGCTTTTTCCAATGATGATCAGCACAACAAAACAGCCGATCGCCACAATAAAGTTGCTGATCGGACCCACCACGGCCGTTAGCACGTCATCGAGAACGGGATTCTTAAAGTTACGGGTATCTACCGGTGTTGGCTTTGCCCATCCCAGCAGCGGAATACCTGTTATCGCGGCGATCGCCGGCAGGAGAATCGTTCCAACGATGTCGATGTGCCGAATCGGATTCAGCGAGATGCGTCCCAACATCCGCGCTGTAGGATCGCCCAACCGATTCGCCATCCAGGCATGCGACGACTCATGCACGCTGATAGCGAACAGAAACACTACAATTTCGAAAACAATGATTACAACTTTAAAATTCATCCGCGGAAATTCGATGGTATCAGGTGCAGCGTACAGGGAACAGGTTACAGGGCACCGGAAAACAAGCGATTAGCTTCGGCGTCTTTCCTGTTCACTGTCCCCTGTCCCCTGTAACCTTTCTGGCGCAATCGTCTTCACCTTCACCGTCTTTGCCGGCACGCCGGCTACGACGTTGAACGGCGGCACGTCCTTTGTCGCTACTCCCATGGCGCCGACCAACCCGTGTTCTGCGACCTTCACTCCGCTCATGACCGTTGCGTGATAGGTGATGCGAGCTTTCGGACCGATTTCGGTCTTCTGGTTGGTGATGATCATTGCGTCATTGAGATCGTGCTCGTGGGAGTAGACGTTTGCGTAGTCGGAGACGGAGCTGCCTTCGCGAATGATGAGTTCGCCACGATCGTCGAGGAGAACGTACTTGTGAATCACGCAGTTGTCTTCGATGGTCAGGTTGTAACCGAATGAGACCTCGATCCCGTGAAACAGCTTCACGTTCTTGCCGAGATGCTTGAGAACGTGACGCGCGACCATGTAGCGCATGCGGTATCCGAGCCAGTGATTCAGCCCTAGCGGCGAGCGGTCGAACATCATCCAAAACCAGATCAGCGGCTTGCGCGGCTCATATTTCTTCGCATCGATATCACCGTAGTATTCGGGCTCAAGAGTGACGTTGCGAGGGTCGAATGAATGAGTCATTGCTCGGCCCGCGAGCTGTGAAGTCACTGACGCGTTATCGAACAGTTCGTTTTCATCTGCGGGAACGTAGGGACGCCCGAGGTAAATCTGGTGCAAGGCATCGCGCACAACCTCACTGCGATGTGTCGGATTGGGATTGTCAAATTCTTTGTCGAGATGATCGACGAAGGCAAGAAAGCTCTTCTCGGCGTCGGGATGAAGCGTGCGGTATTCGTAGCGCGGCATGCAGTCTCGAGAGGGAACCGGAAAATTCTACAGGACAACGTGGAGCCGGCTGCCCTCGGCCGGGTGTTTTGATGGGATTTCGTGATTTGTGTGATTTCGCGATTTCGCGATTGAAAAGCCAAAGAATCACGAATTGCGATCGTCAAAACCCGGCCGAGGGCGGCCGGCTCCACGTTAACTTCGCCTTCCCGAAGTGAACTCCGCCAGCTTCTCCAGCTTTTCGCGAGCAGCTCCAGAATCCAGTGACTCCGCAGCGATCGGCATCGCTGAAGCGATCGACTCTGCGCGTCCTGCTACCACCAAAGCAGCGGCTGCATTTAACAGCACAACATCTCTCCGTGCCGATTTCTCTCCAGACACGATCTTTCTGATGATCTCTGCATTGGCTTTCGTATCGCCGCCCTGGATTTCCGAAATGGGAGCGCTGCGCAGGCCGAACTCTTCGGGAGAGATGTCATAGGCGCGAATCTCGCCATTGCGAACTTCGGCGATGTGTGTCGGTCCTGTGATCGTGATCTCGTCGAGCCCATCTCTTCCATGTACGACTAAAGCACGCTTGAGTCCCAGCATCTGCAGAGCGCGCGCGAGTTTTTCAACAAGCTCAGATGAATAAACTCCCACGACTTGTGCAGAAGCGTTCGCTGGATTGCACAACGGTCCGAGAAGGTTAAAGACGGTTCGCAAGCGCAGCTCACGGCGTGCCGGCTGGACGTACTTCATTGCCGAATGCATTGAGGGTGCAAAAAGGAAAGCGATGCCGACAGCTTCAAGGCATTCAGCGATACGCGCTGGAGGAAGGGTGATATTGATCCCAAGCGCCTCCACCACATCAGCGGAGCCGCAGCGCGAGCTCACGCTGCGGTTACCGTGCTTTGCTACGCGGACGCCTGCGCCAGCAACGGTGAGCGCGGTTGCCGTCGAGATATTGAAAGTCCCGCTCGCATCTCCGCCGGTGCCGCAGGTATCGATGAGAGCGTCACGCTCGGTGCCGCTCACGTCGAGCGCTGAATCGCGCAGCACGAGTGGGGCAGATGCTTCGCGAATCGCTTCTGCGAATCCAACAATCTCCTCGACTGTCTCGCCCTTCATGTGCAGCGCGACCAGCAAGGCGGCAATCTGCGCATCGGTGGCGCCGCCGGAAAGGATCTCCGACATCACTTCGCGCGCAGCCTCGCGCGAGAGCGATTCGCGGTGGTTCGCCACCTGATGCAGGGCTTCAATGATCATCGCGGTCTTTTCAAGCTAAATCACAGCGGGGTTAGCTTCAACTACTGCGGGCGGGAATGCGGGACAGAACCGCTGGCACCCAGCAGAGGCAGGCGCGTGTGTTGCGGCTGCGCTCATCGAAGGTCGATGTCACATCGAACAACTCGGAGCTGTCATCCGGCCAGCTCCAACCCAGTGCCTAGCGACGACGGTTCTGTTTTATCCTTCTACACCGGAGCCCTCGATGCATAAATTGCTCTTACTTCTATTCGCGACAACACTCTTAATCGCTCAAAACGTTCCCAATCCACCCAAAGACTTCGACGGCAAGAGCTGGTGGGATCACGTCAAAGTCCTCGCCGATGACAACATGCAAGGACGCGAGACCGGCAGCCCTGGCCTGCGGAAAGCAGAAGCCTATGTTGTCGATCAACTCAAGCAAGCTGGTGTCGAGCCCGCAGGCGAGCAGGGCTATTACCAGCCGGTGAAGCTCACGTCGCGAGCGATCGACGAGAAAAATTCAAGCATGGCACTGGTAAAAGGCGGCAAAGCTGAGCCGCTCACTCTCGGCGAAGACGCTTTCTTCTCGACCCGGGTAGATTTGGCGGCGCAGGTGGAAGCGCCCCTCGTCTTCGTGGGCTACGGATTGAAGATTCCCGAAGAGAATTATGACGATCTTGCAGGGCTCGATCTGAAAGGCAAGATCGCCGTTGTATTTTCCGGAATCCCGTCGAATATCCCCGGACCGCTCGGTTCGCATTATCAGACCGCCGCCGAGCGCTGGAAAGTGCTGAAAGAGGCCGGCGCGATCGGCGCGCTGTCGATTCCCAATCCGGCATCGATGGACATCCCCTGGTCACGCATGAGTCTCTCGCGCACGCATGCCAGCATGCAGCTGGTTGGTGCGGAGTTCAACGACACGGCAGGCGAGAAGATCGCGGGAGTCATCAATCCCGAACACGCGGATAAATTTTTCGCCAATTCAGGCCACAAATTTCATGAAGTCCTGGACGTCGCGAAGGAACGCAAGCAGTTGCCGCGCTTTCCGCTGAATATTTCTTTGCGAG
>Ga0070741_10016809_pt1 | contig 12119 bp, 13 predicted proteins | sample Coa_R1_4_FD_66440 | JGI IMG/M metagenome (GOLD analysis project Ga0070741, IMG submission 66440) | Surface soil microbial communities from Centralia Pennsylvania, which are recovering from an underground coalmine fire - Coalmine... | ecosystem: Environmental > Terrestrial > Soil > Unclassified ...
CGATCTGACCGGGTTTTTTTCCGCACACCAGAGCTACGACGTCGATTTCGGAGATGTTAAGGGACAGGGACACGTCAAACGCGCCATCGAAGTCGCGGTGGCTGGCGGTCACAACGTCTTAATGGTCGGCCCACCGGGCTCGGGAAAATCAATGCTAGCCAAGCGTATCCCAACCATCATCCCGCCTCTATCACTCGAAGAAGCGATTGAGACGACAAAGATCCACAGCATCGCCGGGTTACTCGATGCCGAAAAATCCTTCGTCTCTACGCGACCATTTCGCTCGCCCCATCACACCATCAGCGACATCGGGTTACTTGGTGGTGGTGCGTTCCCAAACCCCGGCGAAGTAAGTCTTGCTCACAATGGTGTGCTTTTTCTGGATGAACTGCCTGAGTTCAAAAGATCGGCGTTGGAAGTCATGCGCCAGCCGCTCGAAGACGGGAAAGTCACCGTTTCCCGCGCTGCGGGCAGCGTCACTTTTCCCTCGGAGTTCATGCTTGTCGCGGCGATGAATCCATGTCCGTGCGGTTACTTTGGCGATCTGAAACGCGAATGCCGTTGCGGCCCAGCCCAGGTGCAGCGCTATCGCCAACGCGTTTCCGGTCCGTTGCTGGATCGCATCGACCTGCACATCGAAGTGCCAGCCGTGGAGTATCGAGACGTCGCCAGCGAGCGCCTTGAAGAGACATCTGCCACGATTCGCGAGCGCATCATCCGCGCACGTCAGCGCCAGCATGAACGGTTTCGTAGCGACGCAAAGGTAAATTGCAACGCGCGCATGGCCACTCGTCACCTTAAACAGCATGGCAAGCTTAATCAGGATTCGCAGGAATTGATTCGCGTAGCCATGAACGAATTGAACCTGAGCGCTCGTGCTTACGACCGGATCCTGAAAGTTTCGCGCACTATCGCCGATCTGGATGGCAAGACTGAGATCTCACCCGACCATGTGAGCGAAGCGATTCAGTATCGCACGTTCGATCGCACTCTCTGGGTTTAACGGCTGATTGACGCCATGGACTCCTGCTCGCGATCGTTTTGGGGTCTTTCGAACAGATTACCGGTGAGCATCAGCAGGAATTAAGAGTTTTGAATCCAATCGCCGAGTCCGGTGCATCTCAAAGCAAACAAAATCTCTCGAAACATGAAACCTCCAGCTTTAACGATAGACAGGCGCCGTGATTCATTCGATCGCGCGGCGGGTAAATATCGTCGGTCACCGATTACAGATTACAGCTATCAGTCCGGTGCCTTTGGAGAGTCCAGCGGGCGTTTTGCACACAATTCTGAGCGATCGTTTTGGAATATCACCGGCGATTACCTGAAGGACGAGGCGCGACGCGACTTCCAGAGCGAAGCCATCTTTTTCGCGTTCATCAGTCTCACTGCAGCTCTTCCCTTGATCAACAACGCGCGCGCGTTGATAGAGTTTGCACGTGCGATTTTCTCTCACTAATAGGCGTAACTTTCGGCCACTTGTTGCCGTCCTGCTCCTGTCGCTTGTCGGCTGCGGCTCGGAAAGTGACCCCGTTGTGGAGGAAACCTTCGAGCGCCTCTACACAATTCAGCCGACGGCCGACATAACTATTCAAAACCGTGATGGCGCGATTCTGATTTACGGATCGAATACGAACGAAATGCGGGTTCAGGCGACGAAGAAAGCTTATAGTCAAATGCGGCTGAAACAGATCGCGATCGATGTTTCTGCGCAGCCAACTTCCGTTTCAATCAACGTCAAACGTCCTCCCAACCCGACATGGGCTCTGTTTGATCGATCAGGCACTGTGGATTGCACGATCGTCATTCCTGCCACCGCCAACGTATCTCTACTGCACCTGGATGCGGGCGAAGTCCTCGTAGACGGAATGCATGGACAAAGTGTGCATGCCTGGTTAGGCGATGGCCGCATGCTCGTGCACAACTGCTTTACCGACAGCGAGCTTGCGCTCCGACACGGAAACCTCACCATCTCCTACGATTGGTGGGGTCCGCGAACGTTTGCAATTAAGGCAGATATCGGACGAGGAAATGCATGGGCGTTTCTTCCCGGCAATGCTGCTTTTCATCTTGTGGCCGAAACGGCGCATGGAAGGGTCGCCAGCGATTTTGATGATGCCCCGGTCGCGCGAGCGGGATCTGCAGCAGCCGAGAAAATTGAGACGCCAGTTAACGGCGGGGGACAGGCAGCAATCAAAGTGCGCACCGCGAACGGCGATGTTAAGATTGTGGAGGCAAATCCATAGGTAAATGGGTCGCTCCCTAACTCGCCCGACGTCGAGGAATTTGAAATTTCAAATTTGAAATCTGAAAATTAAACAGCCATGCCTTCGTTTGACATCGTCTCGGAACTGGACAAGCAAGAACTTGATAATGCGGTCAACCAGGCGCGGAAGGAGCTGGCCACGCGCTTCGACTTCAAAGGCGTAACGGCGGAGATACTTCTCGAGAAGGATAAGATCACGCTTACCGCGCAAGATGCCGGTCACCTTCGGGGATTGCGTGAAATCCTCATCGCCAAACTTTCAAAGCGAGGCGTGGACTTGCGCAATATCGAACAGGAAGAGCCCGCAATTTCATCCGTTGGTCACGCCCGGCAGGAATTAAAGATTCAGCAGGGTCTCGAAGGGAACAGAGCCAAGGAAATTATTCAGGCGATTAAGTCGAAGGAGTTCAAGGTGCAAAGCCAACTGCAAGACCAGCAAATTCGCGTTACTGGAAAAAAGAAGGACGAGTTACAGGCAGTCATCCAATTTGTCCGTAGCCGGGACTTTGGCGTCGCAACAAGTTTCAAAAATTTCCGAGACTGACTCTGTACCCGTTTCGGTGCGCGAAGCGCCGCGCTGACACTGCAAATGTAGCCCGGGGTTACGCCGCCCACAGGGCGGCGGCTACAGTTACCCGCCCTGCACGGGCGGCATGATTGAAATTTCTTCTCCCGGAGAGAGTTTGTAATTTCGATTCACAAATTCCACGCCTGCTCCGATCAAGATGCTTTTGTCATGCGTACGAAGCTTGGGTTGCTGCGCATAGATTTGCTCGAGCAAGTCGCGGATCGTTGAACCTTCTGTAAGATCGACATCCAACTGGCTCATCCCGAGTAGGTCGCGCAGCTGCGCGTAAAGGTGCGCTCGTACTTTCATTTGCCTTGTTGCTCCAGTAATTCTTTTCTCAACACGCCGATATAAGGAAGGTTGCGATAACGTTCCCTGAAATCGAGTCCGTAACCGACAACAAATTCGTCGTCGATTTCGAACCCAATGTAATCTGCATCGACTTCCCGGGCGCGTTGTTTCTTTTTGCTCAACAGCACGCATACGCGAATGCTGTTCGGCTTGGCCGTCTCTAACGTCTCGCGAACGGCAGCGAGAGTGTGACCGCTATCCAGAATATCATCCAGGATCAAAAGATCTCGACCCGCGACCTCCGGGAGGGTCATCTGTTTGAAAATGACGTCGCCGCTGGTCTGCGCTTTTCCGTGATAACTCGCCACCCTCAGGCACTCCAGTTTCAAGGGAAGCGGAATTCGGCGAAGCAGATCAGCGACGAACATCAGGCTACCGTGCAAAACTGCAATCACTGTTAATTCTCGTTCGCGGTAGTCGTTGGAAACCTGCGCCGCGATATCGTCCAAGCGCCGATGAATCGCCGGCTCATCAAACAACACGCGCTCCAAATCGCCCCTCATCAAGATATTAGGTCATCAGCTAAAGCAGAGATCAACACGAGACAAGGTTTTCAGCTCGCCCATCGTGTTTGTCATTCCAACCGAAGTGCAGAAATCTCTTTTGTTTGATTTTGCCGGCATCCTGTTTGATCAGAGGGGTCCACTCGATATGAAAGGACCGGTAAGAAGCTTTGCTCAATGAGCATCTGCCACGATCGAATTGAGATTCGTACCAACGGCAAGGGATTGTATGAGATCACGGACGAAGTGCAGTCAAAGGTCGACAAGTGCGGTGTGCAAAACGGGACGGTGACCATTTTTGTTCAGCACACCAGCTGCAGCGTGATTATGATGGAAAACGCCGATCCGACTGCGCGGCATGATCTTGAAGGATTCTTTGATCGCCTGGTTCCGGAGGATGCTGATTATTTCACACACAACTCCGAAGGCAGCGACGATATGCCATCACACATCCGCATGGTCCTGACGCGCACCAGCGAAACCGTGCCCATTGTCGATGGAAAAATGCAGCTGGGAACCTGGCAGGGAATTTTCCTGTTCGAACACCGCCGGGCATCTCACCGGCGAAAAATATCCATCACAACCATTGGCGAAGCGTAGTCGCTCGCTGTGCGAAGCGCGACGCGTACATTCCTACCTCACGTGCGTTACGCGTCTCATAGAGGCGCCGCTACAGATAAATCGCATCCACCAGGCGGAGCGATTTTTCGTTTGGCAGAAGCGATTGCTCCATTTGATTCATCACGTACACGAAGGAAATCCCGTTTTGGGGATCGGCGAAGGCATGGCTGCCACCGGCGCCGGGATGACCAAAAGCGTTCGGAAACGTGCCGAACATTCTTCGCGCCGCGCCTCGTGGATCTTTCATGAACCCGGCTGAAAACGCTGTCGGAATTTGGAAAACGCGGTCCCTGCCATCTGCAAAAGTCGCGGTCATCCATCCAATTGTTTCTTCTGAAAAGAAGGTTTGCGCATCGATTTTACCGCCGTTCGCAAGCATGGAATAAAATTTCGCAATGGACGAGGCGCTCCCGATCCCGCCAAATGAAACAATCGGTTGCGCGCGAATCGCGGGAGTGTTCATCTCGCTAACAGACCGCAACCCGTATGGCGAGGAGAATGTTTTGCGCGCCAGCGTTCCGGGCGTAGTCAGGTCGCTGTAAAATTTCTTCGGTTCAGGCGGCCTGCCGCTTTTTGCAGCGTAAATGGTTGCCACACGCGGATTCTCTTCCTCGGGGAGACCGATCCAAAGATCGAGATTGAGCGGCTGCGCAAACACTTCGCGCCAGTAATCCGACAGCGTTTTCCCTGCGATCCGACCCACCAGATGGTCGAGAAGGAATCCAAACGTGCGAGCGTGGTAACCATGGGCCGTGCCCGGTGGCCACAATGGCTTTTGTACTTCAAGTGCCCTGATAACAGCGCTGTAATCGAGTATGTCAACGCGCGCATCCAATGCGCAAAGCCCGGCTTGGTGCGAAAGTAATTGTGCCAGGGTAATTTTCTCCTTGCCAGCCTGAGCGAACTCGGGCCAAAACTCCGCCACGCGCCTGTCGATGTTAATCTTGTGGTGCTGCAACAGATGCAAGACACATGCGCTGCCAATTCCCTTCGTGGCCGACCAGACGAGGACAAGTGTGTTAGCTTCCCATGGTTTTTCGCGACGGGCATCGCAAAATCCGCCGCAAAGATCGACAACCGGTTTTCCATTTTGCCAAATAGACACGGCGGCTCCGAGCTCTCCGAACTTTTCGAAATTCTCCCGGAACAGGGGCTCTAATCGCTGAACAAGCTGGCTACTTTCCAGTTGCATCGCAGGACGCTAAACAAGAAGTCGCGCTTTCCAAACTGCGGAGGTAAAGGTAGCGCATGCGTCTCGCTTGCGTGGCTTGGGGCAACCCAGACCCATGCGCTACCTTTACAGCAGCAGCTCTTCCAAATCGTCCAGCCGCTGTTCAAACAAACGCAATGTGCTCTCGATTGGTGCTGATGTAGTCATGTCCACACCGGCCGCATTCAGTGTTTCCAGTGGAAACTTCGAACCGCCGGAACGCAGAAAATCAAGGTACGCTTTTACACTCCCTGGCTCGCCAGAAAGCACACGCCGCGAAAGCGCGACCGCAGCAGAAATGCCTGTCGCATATTTGTAAACGTAAAATGCGTGGTAGAAATGCGGAATACGCAGGCATTCCAAATCCAGCTCGGGATCAAGCGCGAAACTTTCAGCAAAATAAACTTCGAGAAGCTTGTGATATTGCGATCTAAAAACGTCGAGCGTCAGTGCGTCGCCGCTTTCTTCGATGGCATGGATGATTTTCTCAAACTCGGCAAACATGGTTTGCCGGAAAAGGGTACCTCGCAGATCGTCGATTTGCCTGTTGATGATGTAGGCACGCATCTTCGGATCGCTCGTCGTTTGGAGCAAATGGTCGGTGAGGAGCTCCTCATTGAACGTCGATGCGACTTCGGCCAGGAAAATCGGATATTCGTAATCCTGAAACCGCTGCGAATTTTGCGAGAACCAGCTGTGCATCGAGTGACCGGCTTCGTGCGCAAGCGTATAGACATCGGAGAAGACATCCTCCTTGTAATTGATCAGAATGTAAGGAGGCCCCTGGTAGCTTCCGGATGAAAACGCGCCACTGCGTTTGCCTTTGTTTTCGTAGCGATCGCACCAGCGGCCGGCGCGCAGGCCCTCCGCCAGCACATTTACATACTGCTTCCCCAGCGGTTCGAGCGCGCCTAAGACCATCTCCGTAGCCTGATCGAACGTGAAGCGCGTCTCGATTTCTGGAACGAGCGGGACATAAGTGTCGTAGTGATGCAGCTCGCGTAACCCGAGGGCGCGGCGGCGCAAATCGAAATAGCGAAAGAGCGGTTTCAAATTCGCGCGAACCGATCGAATCAATCCGTCGTAAACCGCAACGGGCACGTCGTCTGGAAACAGCGCTGCCTCGAGCGCAGATGAATAATGTCTTGCTCGCGCGTGGAAGACATCCGCTTTGACGGAATAGGCAAGTGATGCGGCAAGCGTGTACTGGTGGTCGCGAAATTCGGCATAGAATTGATGGAAAGCGCGTTTGCGCAGCTCATGATCGCGCTTCACCAAAAATGAGCTGAACGAGCTTTGGGTGAGCGGTTTCTCGCGCCCCGCGCCATCGCTGAGGACGCCAAACTTCATATCCACGTCAGTCAACTGCGAAAAGGTGTCGTCATAACCGCTCAGCGCGACACTCCCCAGCGCCAGGAGACGTTCCTCGGGAACGGAGAGCACATGCGGTTTCATTCGCCGAATCTTGTGCAACTTGATTCGCCATTCGGCGAGCGCGGGATCGTCAACGAATTTCGCAAATGTCTCGTCGTCGATCGCCAGAACTTCCGGAACAAGAAACGCCGCGGCTTCACCGATTTTGGTGAGCAGGTTCTGAACCTGCCCAATGCGCGCGAGATATTCGTTGTTGGTGCTGTCCTCTGCCAGTTGCAGCGACGCGTAGTGATAGACGCGCTCGATCTTCAAATCGAGCGACTTTTCAAACTCGAGCACTGCGGCCAGCGCCTGCGCCGACTCCCCTACTCTACCCTTCCAATCCACGAGTCTTGGATACGTCCGCTGCAGCCAGGCAAAGTCTTCCTGCCATTTGCCGACGTCGGCAAAAAGATGCGTCAGATCCCATTTATCAGAGTCGGAAATATCAGCGCGAGTTGGAATTTTCGCTTCGTCCATGAGGAAATTGTCACACGGAACGCGCTCTCTTCAACGAATCGAACCTGACATAATCTGAGACTAGCAGTCAATAGAGGAGTAAACGCGCCAAATTAGCGTCGCACCCTTGGCAATTTCAGTGTTTCATGGCTGACATGAAACGGCTTTTGATCTTGCAGTTATTCGGGGCGTTAGTCGTTGTGATGGCGCATGCCGCAACAAACTTCGATCTGGCGGCAAAGGCAACGAACGAACTCGCTGTCGATCTTCACCGTCAACTCGCCACAGGCAATGAGAACCTCTGCGTCTCACCCTATTCGATTGAAAACGCCCTCGCGATGACGGCTGCCGGTGCAGACGGCGAAACGCGCGCTGAGATGGCGCGCGTTCTGCATTTTCCAGGCGACGCGAGCACCGTCGCCTCCTCGTTCGCCTCGCTTCAGCATTCGCTGGAAGAAATGAGCGCGAAGACAATCGAGCTGGTAAAGAAATCCAGGGAATTTGGTGGCCCCAGCGAGCCGATTACCCTCAATATCGCCAACCGCCTCTTTGCTCAAAAAGACTATGATTTTCGCCAGGATTTTTTGTCGCTGGTAAAACAAAACTTCGGCGCTGCCTTCGAGCCGATCGATTTCGTTGCGAATCCTGCGGGGGCAACACAGTACATCAACAAATGGGTAGCAGATCAGACGCGCGACAAGATTCGTGATCTAATTCCTGCGAACGCACTAAACAAATTGACGCGGCTCGTCCTGGCGAACGCCCTCTATCTCAAAGCGCCGTGGGCGGATCCATTTTCCGACAAGACGACGCAGGCGGAACCATTCCATGTCCGCGGTGGCGCGGCGGTCAATCTTCCGATGATGCGGAAAACCGCACGATTTGGTTACGCCAAGCGCGACGGCTTTACCGCCGTCAGCCTTCGCTATCTCGGCGACGATCTCCAATTTCTCGTACTGCTTCCCGACGAGGTAAATGGCCTGCGTGCATTGGAATCGAAGCTCACCGCCGACGTCTTCGCACAATGCACAAAGCTCGAAGCGCAGGATGTCGATCTGCATTTGCCAAAGCTCAAGCTTGAACCGCCGACGATTGCCCTCGCCGAAAAATTTAAGGCGCTGGGAATGAAAACTGCATTCGACGACCCGCGAGGCAGCGCGAATTTCGATAAAATGGCGCCGCGCAAGCCGAATGATTACCTCTACATCTCCAATGTCTTTCACAAAACCTTCATCGCCGTGGACGAAAAAGGAACCGAAGCGGCCGCAGCCACTGCCGTGGTAATGATGAGGGCCACGGCGATGCGTGCCCCGAAGCCGCCGCCGATCGAAGTGAAAATCGATCGGCCATTCGTGTATGCCATCCAGCACGTCCCGAGCGGCGTTTGTCTTTTTCTCGGGCGCGTGACAGATCCGCGCTGAAATGGACCTATCAACAATTGCGAACCTGATCAATGCGTTCGCGGTTACAGGCGGCCTTATCTTCGCCGCCACGCAGCTTCGATATTACCGTCAGCGACGCCGGCGCGACGCGATGATCGAGTTGGTGCGCTCATTCCAAAGCCCGTCGTTCACCAGCGCGCTACGCCGTGTTCTCTCTTTGCCCGATGATGCAACGACGGAACAAATTCGAGAAAAACTCGGTCCCGGCGGCGAAGAGGTCGTTTATCTCGTTACGCTTACCTGGGAAAGCTTGGGGGTCATGCTCTTTCGTGGCGAAGTCACAATCGATCTTATCGATGATTTTTTCAGCGGCCCGATTTTGATTTCATGGCGCAAACTAAATGTTTTTGTCGAAGAAGACCGTCGCGCACTAGATCGCAACACAGTCTCCGAGTGGTTTCAATGGCTGGCCGAAAGAATGATCGAACGCGAGAAAAGCACGCCGGCCGTTCCGGCACACGTCGCTCATCGCGAATGGAAGTGAACTGTAGCGGCGGTCTGCGACCGCCGAAAAACCCAACGCCGGCTCCATTCCCTAATCGCCAGGGCGGTCATAGGTTGCCGCTACAGCAGTATGTTTTCCGGTGCATAACTCAGCTTCCCATTCACAATCCGCGCCGCAGACGTGTACGGATGCAGCTCCGCTTTATTTGCATCAACGATATGCGCGATCTCAATGCCATGCGTCTTGAGGAAATCAGAAATAAGCGCGCGATGGCAGCGCCACCAGACCGCTTCCGCACACATGATCGCGGTGGCGCCAGCATCGGCAGCAAGCTGGAGAAGGCGCTCCGTACCTTTGTGGAACGCTTCTGTCTCCATGTAGTCGGCGTAACCGCGAAATGAAGCATTGCGCCAGGCTGTGTTCGGTGAATCGGGTCTCGGTTTTCTTCGGCCACCAAGCTCGGGAACATGTTCGTAGCGGATCCCGACCTTGCCTAACGAGTTTGCCAGGGATTCTTTATTGAATTGCGGGTAGCGCTTCGATCCCGGCAGGGATCGCACATCAATAAGCAACTTGATTCCGTGCCCTTCCAGGAGCGAAATGAATTTGTCAATGGTCCGTGTCGAGTGCCCAATCGTCCAGATTCTCATAGCTCAAAAACAAGAGACCCCGGCTCAGCCTGCGGGAGCGAGACATCACCAAATTCAGATGAGATGGTTTGGATTCTCTGCCGAACTCAGAAATTCTGCTCCAGGTCTTATATCATGAACTTACCGCCTCGCATCACCTGTTCCCCATCGAACCAGATGTCGAAGTCGCGGCCGACGCAGTCGATGTGTGTTTTGGAAACCCAGTTTGCACCGGTATGCTCGGCGTAGGGATGACCAAACGCGATGTGGACGCCCGGGATTTTTTCGTCCTGCAAAATGTGCCCAATTACGCGGGTGCACGCCGTGTTGGTGCCGATGGCGAATTCGCCGACGCGGTTACTGTTCTCGTCCGTGTTGGTATACGCGCGAAATTCGTCGCGCAAATCCTTGTTCTCCGACTTCAACGAGCGGATCCGATTGTTTTGCACTTCGATAGTGAGCGGATTGGATTCGAGATCGCCAAAACGTTCGCATAAGTAGTCGCCTACCACGCCATCAACCACGAAGACGCCGTTCGTGTTCATTGGCGTGGTAAAGATTTCGCCGCCGGGCAGGTTGCCCCATTTGTCTTTGGTGATAATGCCGCTGGTTTTAAGCCACCTCAGTTTCGGCGAAAGCTCGGCTTCAAATTCGGTGCCGTGCGGTGTTTTGCAGGTGATGCGTTCTGCCTGGCGAGCGCGTTCGACCAGGCGCTGACTCAGTTCGTCTACTTCCACAAAATCAGCGCGCATGCCTTCGAGCATGATCTGGTGATTGATGTTCACCATGTGCCCATGTCGGATCCGATGATGATTTACTACAGCGGTCATTTCCGTGCGCGCGCCGAGTTCACCCGGCTGAGCTTGCGCGGCAAGGATCGAGACCTGCGAAGAGGCGAGATCTTCAAGGATAATTTCTGGCATGAACTTCAGCGGCCGCCGCGCATGATGCTCCAGCACAAACAAGCTGTAATCCGATCCGATCCGTTCCACCTCCGTTTGGAGCGCCGCGGCGATCTCGCGCGTCGCGGTGTCTGTAATGATTGTGATCCGCTCCTGTCGTTTTAACCGAAGGCAGACATTGATCGCATTGCGTGCGCCGGGAATTAACTCCGGATCGATTGGACTGAGATAAGCGCGATCGGGCATATAAAAGTTTTCAGAATTACGCTGAAATCAGGAGCAGGCAAATGTTCTCTGGCGCGTCTCTAGGGTCGACATCAGAGGCGTCTGGCACTGCTTCAATTACGATACACACAGATAATGAGTTTTCGACGAAGAGAGTTTGTGACTTTGAAGCCACTTTACATGAAGGTTGCAAGGCAGATCTTTTCCCGGCGCGCGCTATGAAATCGCAAACTCAATCGCTGGTTTACCTTGGTGCTGTGCTCATGATTTTTGGGGCGTGGGCCAGGCCAGCTCTCGGCGACCAACAACAGCAGCCCTTTCCATTCCAAGTGCAAAAGAGTGATGTTACGAAGGCCGAGAAACTAGCCAACGACCTCGCATCACTTTCGTCGCGAGTGAATCGGGAGGAGGCAAAACTGCTGGCGGACTGCGCGTTCGCCACTGTAACCAAGCTCAGGCGAGAATACCGCATGTTCGGCACGCCGATTTTCAACAACTTCCTGATTTATCACGGCCTTCGGAAGCGCGGTTACTGCTACCAGTGGTCGGAGGACCTGCTCACCGCTCTCGATGCGTTGCGACTCCAGAGCCTCGAACTGCACTGGGGCGAATACGATCCGGGCACGTGGCGCGAAAACAATTGCATCGTGGTGACGGCCAAAGGCCAGCCATTCAAGCAAGGGATCATGCTGGAGTGTTGGCGGCATCTGGGACACCTCTACTTTGGCCCGGTTGCCTCCGATTGGGAGACTTATGTAGAAAACAGCGCCTATGCGCAATTTGTCCGCAACAGAGCAGCAAGGTCAAAGGTTTCTGAGCATAATCATCCCGTCGCTTTTCAGAGGAGCATTGTCGCGAAGGGAGAAACTGACCACTAACCTGACATAACGTGCGTCGGCCTAAGTGTACCTGAACGCGAATTTACGCGGCTGGGCTGAACGAAGACGTCTTACGCTCAAATGTCTCCATTCCCGGTTCACGCCTGGCCAATGTGGCCGTAGAAGACTTGGTTAGGATCATACCGCTGTCGAACCGCCTGCAGCCGTTGCCAGACTCCCGGCGCGAGCGATTCAGCTGCCCTGTTC
>Ga0070741_10016810_pt1 | contig 12119 bp, 13 predicted proteins | sample Coa_R1_4_FD_66440 | JGI IMG/M metagenome (GOLD analysis project Ga0070741, IMG submission 66440) | Surface soil microbial communities from Centralia Pennsylvania, which are recovering from an underground coalmine fire - Coalmine... | ecosystem: Environmental > Terrestrial > Soil > Unclassified ...
GAGATGGCTGAAGCGGCCATCGAATTCGAGGACGCGGGGCAGAAGTTGAGCATGCCGGGTGAGTTGCTCATCGGACCGTTGCGCGAGGTGCTGGCTCTGCTGGATGAAAGGCAAGCAGCGTTAAAGGCGCGCGCGCTTAGCGGCCTGGGCAGGGCGCTCAGCGCGATGGGGCGTTTTGCCGACAGCAACGAGGCAGCGGCACAAGCAGTGCGCATGGCGCGGGCGAGCGAGGATCCGCTTACGCTGGCGCAGACACTCACCTCGACCTTCGAAGGCCTGTTCCTGCAAGGCGATCAATTCGAGTTAAGGCGTGCCAATACCGAGGAGGCCCATGCCCTTGCCTGCCAGGGCGGGCACAAAGAACTCCTGATCGACATCTTGGCTTGGCGCATGGCGCACTTAACCGAGTCGGGCGATATCGTTGCCCGCGACAAGACGTCACGTCAGTTTGCACAGCTGGCAGGTGAGATGCGCAATGGCTTGTGGATCTACATGGGAACTGCTTCCCAGGCCGCCATCGATCTGGCTCAAGGACGTTTTCTCGACAGCGAGCGCTTGGCGCTGAGGGCGAGGCAACTGGGGCAAGGCCTGCCCTCTTGGGACGTCGATAGCGGGTTCAGCGTGCAGATGTTCAACTTGTATCGCGAACAAGGTCGCCTGCAGCAACTGGCACCGATCCTGACGAACTTTCTCGGCACGGTGGACCGTAATAAGCAGTGGCTACCGGAGCTTATGGTCTTACATATGGAGCTCGACCATAAGGAAGAAGCCGCTAAGCTGTTCGAGGAATTGGCGGCGCAGGATTTCGCCGATCTGCCCAACGATGGGACCTGGGGCACCTCGACGGTCTACCTCGCCGAGGTCTGCACCTACCTCGACTCAAAGCGACATGCCCCGCTGCTCTACCGCTTACTGCTGCCCTACTGTGGCCGTAACATCATCACCGGCTTTCAACTCTCCGTGTTCGGGCCCATCGACCGCTTTCTCGGCATGCTTGCCAGTGTCATGGAACGATGGGAGGAGGCCGAGCGCCACTTTCGTGCAGCGCGTGCGATGAGCGAGCGACAAGGGAGCGTTCCCGCCACCGCGCACATCCATCACGACTTTGCGCGCATGCTGCTGAAGCGCAATCAGGGAGATGATGCGACCGAGGCGCAGGATCTGCTCGATTCCTCCATCGCTTTGGCCGCGCAACTAGGCATGCACAGCCTGGACGCGCGCGCTCGCGCATTGCATGAGAGCCTCGCACCGCGCCAACGCAGCCCATATCCCGCGAGCTTAAGCCAGCGCGAAGTCGAAGTCCTGCGCTGGATCGCGCAAGGCAAGTCCAACCAGGAGATCGCCGATCAGCTGTGTCGCAGCATCAACACGGTGGCCAATCACGTGCGCAACATTCTCGGCAAGATCGGTGCGGCTAACCGCGCCGAGGCGGCGATTTTCGCGGCGCGACATGGCCTACTCGACGAGTAGGTGCACGCCACGCTCATTCGCTTCTTCTGCATAAGCCTCTCCAGTTGAGCACAGGAATCGCTTCGCTCGCGCCGGATTGCCGAAGGTACCGGTTTTGTACTGTGTAGGCCTCCATCTCGGCTTTCGAGCGCGCGACGCAGGCACTGTCGATTTCGCGGAATGCGCCGGCCGCATGCTGCGCGTGATGCACCAGTTCATGGAGCAAGATGGATCGATCGTAGGCGCTGGATTGCAGGTTCAGCGCCTCGTCGACGACCACGCCGAGATCGGGGTGGTAGAACGCGCGGATCTGGCAGGGTCGCGTGCACACTATCTCGGAGATTGCAGCACGAGACATGGAGCGCACCAGAGGATAGGGTTCGGGAAGCGGATACCCCATCATCATATGGATCGCCGCGTACAGCCGCACCACCGTATCGGCGAGAACGGACAGGTCCATGGCCGGCTTAGCCGTGACACTCAACGCGATACCACGCTGATGGACGATGGTGCCGTCCAGCTCGATGCGCCATCCACCGCGAGCACCGGCCGGCGCGCTTCGCGCACCTGCTGGAGAAACGCAGCCGCCTGCGCTTCCCCGAGGTGCGTGGCATAGACGAGGTCATAGGCTTGAACCGAAGCCTCCTCGGTCCAATGATAGATGGCGATCGGCCGTTGTCTGCCGTCGCTGTCGATCAGGGGCACGATATCGATCTCGTTCCGGCACACGGGCAACCGAAAGCTCGCCGCGCTTCGCGATGTCAGCACGTGCACCGACGCACCGCGGTCCATAAAGTAGTCGCGAACTGCTTCGACCGTCTCGACCTTATCCCCTGCGCCGACGACGATCGCTACGCGCTGTTTTGAGATGTCCAGGTCATGCTGAGCATCGGGCTGCGCGAAACCGCTGCTCGTCCAAACAAGGCTCATGATCCCTAAGCTGATGAGTGTCGCGTTCATTTCGTTCTCCTTTCGAGGAAGTCGAGTGCGCAGCGCGCGCTCGGCTGTGATGTGGTCGAGCGTCTACTTCTCGCTCAGCATGTCGGCGCCCCACGGCCCGATTGCATGCAGCTCGATGACCGTGGTGCCTTCGCACGCGGCGAAGTGCGCCGCTTTACCGGGAATCACAAAGAACCCGCCGCTGCGCATCGCCACCAACTTGCGACGATCGAATTTCTCACCCATCCCGGCGTGGAAGGTTCCCTGCAGAACGGTGACGAACTCGGTGGCCGGATGAACGTGCGGCGCAATGACGTATCCGTCCGGGCAGCGAAAGTGCAGGACGAACGGACCGGCCTTCGAAGGATCTCCGTCGATAACCGCAATCTGCGTATTCGGGAACGGCTCGCCGGTGTCCACCCACTGCATGGCAGCCGGATCGGGCAGCGCGCGATAACTGTCCTGCGCCAGAGCGCAAAGTGCAGTCATTCCCAGGCTTCCTAACGCAATCCACAACATCGGTCGAACTTGCATTTGGCAATCCTCCTTATTGCTGATCTCTTGAACGGGTGTCACCTTTGTCGACCTCCGCGTCGCAGGTGACCTATGCGGCGCATCGAAAGACAGTGCCACTGTACGTTCGGCAACCGCATCGACGCATCCACAGCACTGATCATTCTGAAAAGAGCGAGCACGACGGCGTCCGTAGTCGGCTTTGACTACTCGCGAGCTCATGCGCGATGCTGAGCGAAGGACGGCCTGGCACAAAATGGTCATTTCGGGTGATTGCAGCAATCGGGGCGAAGGGTAGGCTTAGCCGCGTACTACGCCTTTTGTAGATTCAGGCTTATGAGGAGGAACCATGACCGCCGATGTCAGCCTTCAATCACTGCTGGAGCGGGTTCGCGTGATCGAACCGGTGCTGCGTCGCCACAGCGCGCAGGCCGAGAATCAGCGCAGGCTCTCATCCGAAGCGACCGACGCCATGCGCAAACAGGGCTTGTTCCGGCTGTGGAAGCCGCGCTCGCTTGGCGGTTTGGAGCTAGACCCGTCGACCGCTTTTGCCCTCTTCGAAGAGGTCTCGCGCATCGATAGCGCGGCCGGCTGGAATCTACAGTTGTCCTGTGGCGCCGACCCCTTCCTCGCCTGGTTCCCCGATCAAGGTGCACGAGAGACGTTCGCCGATCCGGGCGCCATACTGGGCGGGGCTTTTTTTCCTCCGCGACAGGCGATTACCGTCAAAGGCGGCTATCGCGTGTCCGGGCGCACCCCCTTTACCAGCGGCGCGCACCATTGCACACAATTTCTCGGCCTGGCTCAGGTCTACGATGGTGATCGTCCGCGGCTCGGTGCGGACGGCAATCCCGTGTCCATCATCACCTCCTGCCCTGCCTCGGACGTGGGCATTCTCGACACCTGGCACACCATGGGGATGCGCGGCACCGGCAGCCATGACACCGTGATGGAGGACGTGTTCGTGCCGGAACATCGGGTTGCCTTGCTCGTGCCTCGCACGCGCTCGGCCGCGGACTTCGAAGGACCGCTCTACCGCTACACGGCTTGGGTATCGATTGCCGCGCTGGCCACCCCGGCCCTGGGCATCGCGCGGGCAGCCCTGGACGATCTGCTGGAGTTGGGTGGGAAGAAGTCGCCTGCTTACCTGGTCAAGCCGCTCAAGGAGCGTGCTCCGGTCCAAGCTGCATTAGGCGAAGCCGAGGCAACGCTTGGCGCGGCCCGCGCTTACCTGCACGAAGCCGCGCGTGAATTCTGGGACAGGGCTTGCCGCGGCGAGTACATCGACCGGCCGGCGAAGATCAAGCTGCAGTTGGCAGGAACGCACGCCGCATTGGCGGCGGCGAAGGTTGTCGATCTGGTCTATCGGGTGGTCGGCACCACCGGCATTCGCCAGGAGCATCGCTTCGAGCGACACTTCCGCGATGTGCATACCATCATGCACCATGGGTACATCGCGCCTGGGCGCTATGAATCGGTCGGGCAGCTCATGTTCGGTGTGCCGGTGGAATGGCCGTTCTATTCCATCTGATTGAGCAGGGTGAGGATTGCGTGTGCTGTTGCCGCAGTGGCTGCAACCTATCCTTGCTCCGGGCGGGCAGCCGTGCAGAAAAGCACTATGCGTCTATGCTGCCCTCACCCGCTGCGCTAGGATGCAAGCTGCAACGCTTCGACGGAGGAAGATCTCATGCCCATGTTTCTGATCGAACGCAATTTCGCTGAGCAGTTGGAAGTCACTGCGGACGCCGCTGCTGCGGTGCAGCGAGTAAACGAAGATGTCGGCGTGCATTGGCTGTTCTCCTTCCTCAGCGCCGACAAGAAGAAGACCTACTGCCTGTACGAGGCGCTGAGCGCCGAGGCGATCCGCGAGGCTGCAAGGCGAGCGGGCATCCCTGCGGATGTCATCATCGAGGTAGATTCGCAGATTCGGCCGGAGCAGTTTGCATAGGCCCAAAGCACGTGCAGCGTCATGCAACCGACGCATGGCAGGGCAGTCCAGCCCCGTTACACGCAATCGATAGACAATGACCGCCGCTGCGCACTACCGGGCCACGCTGGACAGGTGAGTGGCAAGATTAAGCAGGAACGTAGGTCAACCTGATCACATCCTCGTCAACCCGATCATGAGTCACAAGGCGCAGCGGCGGCCGAGGTCCGGCAAAATATGGCTTGCCGTGACCGAGCACGACGGGGTGCAGGTAGATTCGATACTCGTCGATCAGGCCAAGCTGGCTGAGGCTGTGCGCCAAGGCCGGGCCAGCAACTTCGATCTCGCCGTCGCGCTCGGCCTTTAGCTCGCGGATCGCGCCCTCAAGATCATGCTCAACGAGCCTGGCGTTGGGGCCGACTGTCTTCAACGAACGCGAGACGACCCATTTCGGCTGATTCCGCCACGCTGCCGCGAAGGCGTGTTCCTCTGGATTCCATTCAGGATGATCGTCGTCCCAATAGCGCATGACCTCATACATTCGGCGACCGTACACGCTGCCCTCCTGCCCTTGAGCCTCCTCGATGAAGTAGCGGAAGAGCGTGGAGCTCGGTGCAAACGCCAGATGGTCGACGTAGCCGTCTAGAGATTGGTTCATCCCGAACACGAGCTTAGCCACACCCACCTCCTTTTCTTACACGGCACATCCGCGCGGGGTTCTGAGCTCGGCGAGCTGGCGCAAGAAGTATTGCGCGTGCCGCTCCGAGCTTCCAATGCGTTGCTGCGTAGCTTCACCCGTCGAGGGTACTAATCGTAAGCCACCAACACCTTACCCCGCGTCTCGGGCAGCAGCAACACCATGAGGATCACAACGGCGAAGCCGCTTACGGCGACGATGCCGATGCCTTTTCCTAGCGTAACGGTGTTGCTCAGATAACCGACCAGGGGCGTGGAGAAGGCGCTCATGCCGCGGCCGAAGTTGTAGGTGAAGCCTTGGCCGGACCCGCGCACGCGGCTGGTGTCATCTCTCGGCGTAATCAAGCCAGTTGGTTTTCGGCATAAAGGAGCCAGTGAGTTTTCGGCGTAATGAAGCCACTGTATTTTCGGCACATTGAAGCCAGTGGGCCGACAGGAGGATGGACATCTCGAAACTTAAGCGAGCAGCGCTATGCTCCTGGACTTTTTGCCCAGGAGATGCGAAGCGGTGGACCGCAGGAGATTCGAGATGCATCAATACCGAGCTGTTCTGGCGCGCATGCGCCAGGGTGATTCCGATCGCGACATCGCCGCCGCGCGGCTGATGGGTCGCAACAAGCTGGCGCGCTTTCACGCGCTGGCCACCAAACACGGGTGGCTCGCCAGCGGGAGCGCCTTGCCCGATGACGCCACCATTGCCGCGGCATTGGGCGTGGCCAAGCGGGCGCGCTCGACCATTTCCAGCGTCCAGCCCTATCGTGCGCGGGTGGAGCGCTGGATACTCGCCTCCACGCGATATATCGGGTCCGAGGGTACTTTGCACGTGAGGAGTGGGCCGTTCGCTTGGCGCATACCCGTTTCCTCGATCACGCGCATTACACCTACGCGTTCACCCATCTCAAGCCCTGCCCTGTCGTTAAGACGGCTGCGCGTGGAGTACGATGCAGGCAAGCACATACTGGTCTCGCCGGTCGACCCGCAAGAATTCGTCACTGCGATCGAAGATGCGAAGGATCAGGCTAGAGCCCGACTGGAGAGGATCACTTGCCCGGTGTACTGGCGAGTTCGGTTGCCTCGACGCGTGCGTGCCTGGCGTTCCTCCGCACTCAAACTTGGCGCAGGGAGAGGAAGCGACATGAAAGGGGTGACCGAAGGATCATGTTGGTCGAGTAGGGCCTCAATTCTCGCGTGCGCAATGTCCGCGATTTCTGCGCCGATCGTGTCCGTATCGGCCTGCGCAACGACCGACGCGAGCTAGACGCCAATGGAATATCGCTCGAAGGCTAGCTTTCTTGGCTTGCCACTGGTGCATGTCGCGACCGGTGGGCACAGTGCAAGTCGCTATCGGCGTGGGGTGGCGAGCGCATGGTTTGCCATCGGCGACATCGCGATGGGCGTGGTGTTCGCGTGTGGCGGCATCGCCATCGGGGACATGAGCGTCGGAGGCGTGGTGATCGGGATTCTGCCGTTCGGCGGCATCGCGCTTGGGCTGCTCGCGATCGGCGGCCTTGCGTTTGGCATCATGGCCCTTGGCGGTGCGGCATTTGCGTCGTATGCCGCAGTCGGAGGGCTGGCGCTCGCCCGCAACGATGCGATGGGGGGGTGTTGCATTGGCACAGAACGTCATCCTGCCGCCCTCGCCAAGGTCGCTGCCCCTCTGCGCAATTCCCCATCCGCCGTTCCATGGCTCGGACGCGTTCCTGCTCATTCTAATCTTCGCCATATTCGTGGCTGCGGCGCTTTCGATCCAGGCAAGACGCAAGAAGTGACAACGACGTCCAAGCCACGCCTCAACCGGATGGGACAGACACTTCGCGGTTGGGCAAGCGGCGTGCATTGCGCCGCTGCGCCCAGCGATGCACTCCGTTCGATCTGCCGGCAAAGGCTGACGCCTGCGATCGCCCTGGACGTGCGGCGAACACCAGCGGCCGGCAGCCGGTCGGTTCTCAACACCACGGGAGGATCAAATGAAGGTGTTCATCAGTTGGTCGGGCGAGGCCAGCAAGGCCGCAGGGCTTGCCATTGGTCAGAGTGTCGCCGACGTGTTCACCGGCGTCGAGCCGTGGATCTCCGCGGTGAACATTCAAGCCGGGCAGCAGTGGTTCGCGGAGCTCATGAAAGCGCTCGAGGACTCGAAATTCGCCATTGTTTGCGTCACCAAACGATCGCTCGCCGCGCCCTGGATCATGTTCGAGTCCGGCGCGTTATCGGCGAAGTTCGGTTCCCCCAAACTCGTGCCGCTCATACTCGATTGTGGTGTTCAGGATCTAGTCGACCCGCTGGCACGGTTCAACGGCGTGCTGTTCGACGCCGACAGCATGCGCGGGTTGTTCACGTCGATCAATGCGAGTGTGGGCAATCCACTGGCACCGAAGGCTTTGAAGGCGGCGTTCAACGATGTCTGGCCAACTCTCGAAGCCGCCGTACGCGCCGCGCTCGAGACCGAGCGCAAGGCTTTGAAGCCCAAGTATGACGTCTTCCTGTCTTGCCCAATGGCCTCGTTCAAAGACGATGGCGAGTACCAACCGTTTCGCGCCGAGGTATTGAAAGTGATCCAGGCGTTGCGCGACTGCGGCTTGTCCGTCTTCTGCGCGCTGGAGGGAATCGATTCCATGAACCAGTTCGACACGCACGGCATCAGCACGCACGACGACATCGAGATCATGGATCACAGCGGCAGCTTCGTGATGATTTATCCTCAGAAGCTCGCAACAAGCGCGTTGTTCGAGGCCGGCTACGCATTGGCCCTCGGTCGACCGAGCTTGTACTTCGTGCGCAACGAGCAGGACCTGCCATACCTCATGCAACGACTGCCGGAAGCCGTCACCAACGTTTCCATCCTCGACGCTCGCGAGTGGAAGACGTACGAGGACATCGCCGCGCTGCTTCGGCGCAATGCGGAGCACTGGTTCGGGACGGGCTCGGTAGCCAAGCTCAAACGTTGACGCCATTCCGTCCAGAAGGAGCCTGCAGCTACCTCCGTAAGGTTCCTCGCTACGGAGGTTTCCGGCAATTGTTTCTTCGGCTCAAAGCCCCAGGTGGGGCCCTCAAGTCCACGGCTGTGACCGAAGCCTTTCAGATGTGGACAAGCAAGAGCGGGCTCGACATCCCGTTCAAGGGCGCCTACTGCCTACGTCATTCGTATGCCGTTCGGGCGTTGCGTTGCGGTTTACCGACGAAGATCATCGGCGATCTATTGGGCCATCGCTCGCCCGAAAGCACCGGTGCCTACCTGCGTCTTTCGCTCGACGATTTACGCGAGGTCGCACTTCCCGTACCGCGCCTCTCACAGCCTATCTGATCGCGGCGGATGGGGCGAACGGCACGACCCGAGAAAAGCTCGGTATCCAACGCAAGGGCCCCGGCAGCCTCGAACACTGGATGAACATCATCTTCGTGACCGACTTGCCGCCTACGCTTAAGGGCAAGCGCTTCACCTCTGGAGGACCAGGCGGAGGCGATTCGTGCAAAGGACATCGATCGCGTCTTGTCCCTCTATGCACCCACTCGGCGCTTACGCAGTGAAGGAGAGAAGTTATGCAAAGTTCTCGATTGAAATCGATGTACACCATGACGAAGTTCAGCCTCGCTGGCGATCGGCTTCGTCATTACAGGATCACTGTTACGCAAAGACCTTTCCCGATTCATCCGTTAGCGCGGCGCGCGCCGGGGATTTCCGTGCGGCAAGCAAGGCGACGTCTTGGTTGTCGTCTGTAGATTGCTAAGTTATGTTTGCCCGCGCTGGATGGACGCCTACCGGCCACAGCTGCCATTGGCGCCTCGCCGCGACCAATCCTCTTAGCGGACGATCATAGGAACCTCTACTGTACACAGAGCCATACACGTCGCGATCTGTGGAGGCGCCGGCGTTGGGGGAGACTCCTTTCAAACTCGCTAACCTTGATGGCATTCTCTGCACATCACCGTGCACTTTACCGGTTTCGATTAGGCGGTCCCCCGGGATGGATGGCAAGACATTCATGCTCGACGCGCAACCAGATCACCGAGCGTCCGCCGCGGCGACCCGCGAAAAGCAACCCGACATCCATCCCGAGTTGCAGCAAACGCTGAATCAGTGACCGGCCATGTGTCGTCCCACGGTCGCCAAGTCAGCGCTGGCCCTCGGCGTTTCATACACGATCTTGCCGCTGAACATGACCAGAATGGTGTCTGCCAGCTCGAACAGCTCTTCGAGGTCTTCGCTCACGAGCAGGATTGCGGCACCTTGATTGCGCACCTGCATCAAGCGCGAGCGGATGTCAGACGTGGCGGAAAAATCCAAGCCGAAGCAGGGATTGGCGGCGACCAGCACTTGGATCTCTCCTGAGAGCTCGCGGGCAAGCGCCATGCGCTGCGCGTTGCCGCCTGACAGTGTTCTCGCCGGCGCGTCCGGCGCTGCTGCTTTGATTCGATAGCGCGCAATCAGATCGACCGCGAACCGACGTATCGCGCGACGATTGAGAAACATCCGGGCTAAAGTAAAAGCCGGCTGGTCGAATGTTCTCCCGACCAGATTCTCAGCGACACTCATGGTGGGCACGCATGCATTGCGCAGCGGCTCTTCTGGCAGGCAGGACACTTTGTGCTTGAGCATCGCCGCGCGCGTCGGTCGGTACGCTTCACCGTGCACCCGAATGCTGCCGGCGCGCGGTTCGCGTTGTCCTGCGAGCACTTCGACGAGCTCGCGCTGGCCGTTGCCAGAAACGCCGGCAATGCCGACGATCTCACCGGGTCGCACTTTGAACGAGATCGCATCGACGGCACGATGTCCTCGATCGTTGTCCGCGGACAACGCCTCGACGCGCAACCGCTCGCCGCGTGCCTCCTGCGGCGCGCGTTGCGCTTGCTCCGGTATTTCGCTCGTCCCGATCATCATCTCAGCGAGGTCCTTGGGCGTCACATTCTCTGTGCGGCCGCGTCCGGCGACCTGAGCACGCCGCAATACCGTGAAGGCCTCGGAGAATCGCATCACTTCTCTGAACTTATGAGTGATGAGCAGCACGGACAGCTTGCCCGCGCGCGTCATCTGATGCAACAGGCCGAGGAGCTCATCGCCCTCTGCAGGTGTGAGCACTGAGGTCGGTTCGTCCAGGATCAGGATCCGACAACGCAGATAGAGCTGTTTGAGAATTTCGACTTTCTGTTTCTCACCTGCGGCAAGCGAGCTCACATGCGCCGACAGATCGATCGTGAAAGGCATGCCTTTCATGAATTCGCGTAGCCGGCCGTATTCCGCTTTCCAGTCCAGTCGCACGGGTAGATCCGCGCGGGCGAGCAGCAGATTCTCCGCCACCGTCATGCGCGGTGCGAGGGTGAAATGCTGATAGACCATGCCGATTCCGAGCGCGTGCGCGTGCCGAGGGTTTGCGATCACTTGTTGTACGCCAGCCAGCGAGACGACGCCTTTGTCCGCCGGGTGGTATCCCATTACGCACTTGACGAGTGTGCTCTTGCCGGCACCGTTCTCACCGAGGAGCGCGTGAAATGTGCCGGGCTCGATCGTGAGCGAAACGTCTTCGAGCGCGACCATCGGACCAAAGTGCTTGGTCATCCCGGCGATCTCCAGACGCGGAACCATCACCCGGCTCTGCTGGCGGCTCGGCATCGACGGCTCCCATGCGTGTGATGTTGCACGGCCGGCCGCCGACTTTGCAGTGGAGGAAGTTACGCGGACTTACGCTTTGGTTCGAGCGAGCCGTCGTAGGTGCGCTGCGGAGCGTCGAACCCGCAGCTCGTGCCGTCGGTGACCTTCACGCTCGATTCCCACGGCAGCCGGTATTTGCCGGCCACCATGTCGTGCATGAACGTATACGGGCAGTCCTGTGCACCGCCTTTCACTGCCACGTAGCCGCGATGGTAGAGCTGATAGATGTTGTTCTCCACACCCCATTCGGCACGCGCCTCCCGCACGAGATCGGGCCGCAGCTCGCACGTGATGATTTCATCAGGACGATGGCTACCCTGGACCAGTACGGTGCCGTCGAAATTGCAGAACATGCCCTCGCCCATCGAATCGAAGCTGCCGTCTGAGCCGCACATGCACACGCTGGCTGTGGTCATCAGATTGCAGAACGCGTTGGCCTGATTGGTGATTCGCCAGGAGTGGCGGATCGGCGCAGTGTAACCGGCGGTGCGGATCATGATCTCAGCGCCTTTGTAGGCGGCTTCGCGCGCCATCTCAGGGAACATGCCGTCGTGACAGATGATGAGAGCGAGCTTAGAGCCGTTGGGTCCGTCGCAGACCGGAATGCCTAAGTTTCCAGGCTCCCAGGGCTCGACCGGCACCCATGGATGAAGCTTGCGGTAGTAGAGCTTGAGATCTCCCTTGTCATCGATGATGATGCCGCTATTGTACGGATTGCCTTTGGGGTTGAATTCCATGATCGAGAAGCAGCCCCAGATCTTGTTCTCGATGCAAGCGTGCTTGAAGGCTGCCACTTCGGGCCCGTCGAGCCGGCACATGATTTCTGGATTGGTGTCCATGGACAAGCCGTGCAACGAATACTCCGGAAAGACGACGAGATCCATGGTGCCCATGTTGCGTCGAGCCTTGGCCACCATCTCGCAGATCCGAGCAGTCTGTGCAGCCAGATCC
>Ga0070741_10016811_pt1 | contig 12118 bp, 11 predicted proteins | sample Coa_R1_4_FD_66440 | JGI IMG/M metagenome (GOLD analysis project Ga0070741, IMG submission 66440) | Surface soil microbial communities from Centralia Pennsylvania, which are recovering from an underground coalmine fire - Coalmine... | ecosystem: Environmental > Terrestrial > Soil > Unclassified ...
GGTCTTTTCGGAACGCCAGTTTCCCTTTTTCCGGATCGTGCTCCTGGAGGCCGCCATGTGCGACATGTGTGTCGAGCAAGCCAAACACATGTCGCCGGGACGGCGCGGGTTTCTCAAAGCCGCAGCGAGCGCGGCGGCAAGCTTCGCCATTGCGCCGCACGCCTTCGCGGCCGCGCCGAAGGCGCCGCCCAAGCCGGAAAACGCGCTCACGCCCGATGCTGCACTGAAGCGGCTCCTGGACGGCAACGCGCGCTATATCGCCGGCACCACGCAACGCTACGACTTCCGGAGCGAACGCAAGGCCTTGAGCCGCGGCCAAAACCCGTTTGTCGCGGTGCTGAGCTGCGCCGATTCGCGCATCGCGCCGGAATTCTGTTTCGACACCGCGCGCGGCGACGTATTCGTCTGCCGCGTCGCCGGCAATTTCGCCACGGACGAAATCATCGCCAGCCTCGAATACGCCGTGCAGGTGCTCAATGCGCCGCTGATCATGGTGCTCGGCCACGAAGCCTGCGGGGCGGTCGACGCCGCCATCAAGTCGATCAAGGATGGCACGACGCTGCCGGGCCACCTGCCCTCCCTCGTTCACGCGCTAACGCCGGCGATTGACGCGGTGAAAGGCCAGCCCGGCGATCTGCTGGCCAACGCCATCAAAAATAATGTCGCGATCAACGTCGACAAGATCAAAAACTCGACGCCGATCCTGCAGTCCTTCGTCAACAGCGACAAATTGCACGTCGTCGGCGGCGTCTATCAGTTGAAGACCGGCAAGGTAGCGCTGATCTGACCGCCGGTTGTCGGTTCCCTACTCCGCCTTGATGCCGGCCGCCTTGATGATCGGCCACCATTTCTCGATCTCGGCCTTCTGCAAGGTGGCAAGCGCCTGCGCGCTTTGCTGATCCGGCGGCGGCATGTCGAGGCCGAGGTCGGCAAAGCGTTTTTTCACCACCGGATCGGCCATTGCCTTGACCGCGGCGGCGTTCAGTTTGGCGATGACGTCCTGCGGCGTGCCCTTCGGCGCCCACAGCCCGTACCAGATATTGACGTAAAGGCCTTTCATGCCCTCTTCGTCGACGGTCGGAATGTCCGGCAGCGACGGCAACCGGCTCTTCGCGGTGACCGCATAGGCCTTGATCTGGCCGGCCTGCAGCTTCTGCGACGCCTCCGACACCTGGTCGAACATCATGTCGATGCGCCCGGCCATCAGATCGATCAGCGCCGGGTCGGTGCCGCGATACGGCACGTATTGCAGATGCGTGCCGGCGAAATTCTGGAAATAGACGCCGGCGATGTGCGACCCGGAGCCGACGCCGGCGGTGCCGATGGTGGCGCTGGGATGATCCTTCAGCCACGCCACCAGCTCCTTCAGGTTCGTCGCCGGCATGCTCTTGCCGGTGACGATCAGCATCGGATTGCTCGGCAGCAGCGCGATCGGCTCGAGATCCTTGAGCAGATCGTAAGGCAGCGCATAGATCGCGCCGTTGGCGACATGCGTGCTCCAGTGCCCGAGGCTGAGCGTGTAGCCATCCGGCGGCGCATGCACGACGCGGCCGACGCCGATGGTGCCGGCGGCGCCGGTGACGTCCTCCACCACGACGTTCTGGCCGAGCGACGGGCTCATGTATTGCGCCATCAGCCGGCCGATCACATCGGTCGGCCCGCCGGCTGCAAACGGCACCACCATGGTGATCGGCCGCGTCGGATAATCGTCGGCGCACGCCAGCGTCGCCGACGCGCAGCCCGCCAGCACCGCAGCCAGAATGACCGCAATCCGTTTCATCTTGTTTTTCCTCCCCCCGTCTGGAATCCCGTGCCAGACCGAAACGACTTCGACATGCGCACCACGATCGGATCGTAGGCGGTCTTCGCCGCTGCGGGATAGGATATGACAAAATCTTCCGTCATTGCGCCGCCATGCGACAACATGTGCCGCTCGTAAAAAACCCTATCGCCTTGCGTGCCCGACAGCACAAACCAGTTCCTGCCACTGGTTTGATAGGTCACCGCCTGTCCAGCATCGCGGTGCTTGACGATGAAAGCGCGGTACGCCGCGAGATCGGAATCGATCCCGCCGTACGACGCCGATACCGAAAACCTCGCGCCGTCGGCGCTTTTGAATGCTCGGCCGTCATCGTTGTCCGGCGGTGGATCGGGCTTGAACGAGCCCGGATAATCGATCGTCGTGCCGTACCTGTCGTTCTGGTAGGTCAGCCAGGTTTCGGCGCGTACGGCCGTGGAGACAATCGCAACGCCGAGACTGGCAAGCAACCAGGCCGCGGCGGCGGGCTTGTTCATGTCACAGCGCCGCGAAGTCGATCGGCTTGTGCCGGTCGAGCGTCTTTTTGATCGGCGGCAACGGATATTTCAGCCCGGTCGCGCAATTGAACAGCACCACCTGGTCGGACTTTTTGACACGGCCGTCGGCGAGGCTCTGCTTGTAGGCGGCGTAAGTCGCGGCGCCTTCCGGACACATCAGGAAGCCTTCGTCGCGCGCCACCTCGTCGAGCCCGGCTGAAATCGCATCGTCATCGACGGCGATGGCGAAGCCGTTGCTCTCGCGCACCGCGCGCAGGATCAGAAAATCGCCGACCGCCTGCGGCACCCGGATGCCGGCGGCGATGGTGTGCGCGTCCTCCCAGCGTTTGGCGTGTTCGACGCCTTCGTCGTAGGCCCGCACCATCGGCGCGCAGCCGGCCGCCTGCACCGCGACCATGCGCGGACGCTTGCGGCCGATGAAGCCGATCGCTTCGAGCTCGGCGAACGCCTTCCACATGCCGATCAGGCCGGTGCCGCCGCCGGTCGGATAGAAAATGACATCCGGCACTTCCCAGCCGAGCTGCTCGGCAAGCTCGAGGCCCATCGTCTTCTTGCCTTCGATCCGGTACGGCTCTTTCAGGGTCGAGGTATCGAACCAGCCGGTCACGGCCTTGCCGTCGCCGACCAGCTTGCCGCAATCGTCGATCAGGCCGTTGACGCGATACACCGCCGCGCCCTGCAGGCCGATCTCGCTGACGTTCACTTCCGGCGTGTCTTCCGGGCAGAAGATCGTGGTGCGAATGCCGCAATGGCTGGCATAGGCGGCGAGCGCCGCGCCGGCATTGCCGTTGGTCGGCATCGCCATGTGCCTGATGCCGAGCGCTTTCGCCATCGACACCGCCATCACCAGGCCGCGCGCCTTGAACGAGCCGGTCGGCAGGCGGCCCTCGTCCTTCACCAGCACTTCGGCGCCACCGAGCTTCTTCGCCAGCTTCGGCATCGATATCAGCGGCGTCATCGCTTCGCCGAGGCTGACGATGTCCTCGACTTTGCGCACCGGCAGCAATTCGCGATAGCGCCACAGATCCGGCTCGCGGCGCGCCAGCGCATCCTTGCTCAGCGCCTTCTTCACGCCGGCCAGGTCGTACCGGACCAGAAGCGGCTTGCCGGCGCGCGAAAGATTATGGATTTGATCGGCGGGATAATGCTCGCCGGTCATCGAGCATTCGAGATGGGTCACGAAAGTCGGCCGCTCGGCCGTCAGGTTGTCGTCGTATTGCAAAGGCACGCTCCGGCTCGGGAATGGCAAAACATCACAAACGCTACAGTCTATGTCACTTCCCGGTGCAACGGGAAAGCATACGCTGTCGCGCTCGCGCGGTTTTACGCCCGAGCCGGGGAGAAAGCCTGACCGACGCTAGCCGCGGCTCCTGATCGGCGGCGGGGGCGGCGGCGGTAACGGCACGGCGCGCTGCCACACCACCCCGTTGTCGAACTGGATCCGCATGCCGTCCGGCGAGAACACGGCGCCTTCGTGATAGTACTGGGCGTAGAGGTGGCCCGGATAATCGATCCAGGCCCGCGACGACTGCCCGGCCTCGTCGACCAGGTTCATGTCCCAGCCGTTCTGGGTGACGTAAGCCAGACCCGGCCCGGCGCAATTCTGAATGCACTGATATGTGCCCGACAGCGGCACCTGGGCCGAGGCGCTGCCGATGGCCAGCACGCTGAATGCAAGCGCGGCACCCAATACCTTCATGACTTATTCCTTTCCTGACGCGCCTTTCCTGACGCGCGCGAAACGACTTCCCTACTCCCTGCCCTTTGTCCGGCAGTTCTATGGCCACTCCAAGACGGAATGATATCGGCCAGCGCAAGTATGGTGACGAATTTGTCCCGCCAAAAGGAAAAATCGTTCACATTTTCAGGAACACCTGGTTCAGGAACGCTTGGCGGACCACAACCCCTCGTCGTCCTCAGGCGTCGCAGCGCCCGTTATCGGGACGTGCGGCGGCGCGCCAGGTTCGGCAGCAACAGCTCGGCATTGCCGCGCTCGACGGCGCGGAGCTGTTCATCGGTGAAGCCATAGTTGTAAAAGCCCGCCAGATTGTCTTCGAGCGAAGCGCCCCTGTTGGCGAACGGAAAGTCGCTGCCGAACAGGACGTTCTTGATCGAGACCAGCTCCATCAGCGGCGCCAGCGTTTCCGGCCGCGCCGACAGCGCGATGTCGAAATAAAGCTTCTGCAGTTCGGCGAGCGGCCCGTTGGGCAGACGGCTCGCCAGCACCTTGTCGTTGCCGACCACGCGGCAGATGCGGGCCTTCAATGTCGGCACCGCGTTACCGGCATGGGGAAAGATGAACCGAATGTCGCTGCAGCGCGACAGCGTGCCGCTATAGAGCAGGCTCACCACGGCGCGGACCGCATCGAATGGAAACTCGATGACGGCTTCCGGCACGAACGAGATCAGGTTGGTGCACGCTTCCGACACCGTCGGATGGACGAAGACCACCGCCTTGCGCCGGTTGAGCTCGTCGAACACCGGCTTGAACGCATCGTCTCCCGGCCACTTGTTGTCGTAGCTCGACATCAGGCAGAAGCCGTCGGCGTTGAGCGTGTCGAGCGCGTATTCGATTTCGCGCAGGCTGCCGTCGATATCCGCAAGCGGCAGCGCGGCGAACATGCCAAAGCGCCCGGGATAATCCGCCATCAGTTGCGCCGCGTAATCGTTGCAGTAGCGGGTGATGGTGCGGCTATCGAGATCGCTTGCGAACCAGGTGCCGGGCGCCGAGATCGACGTGATCGCGGTGGCGATGCCGTTGCGGTCCATGGCGTCGATGGAAATCTGCGGCGTCCAGGTGAACGGACCGCTCGCCTTGCGCGAGGAGCGGCCGAAGATGCGCTGCGCGCCCACCTCCTCGTAATAGCGGGGCGGCATCAGGTGATGATGGACGTCGATGATCTTGCGCGCCGACACATCGGCCGGCGACGTGCCGCGCGTCTTCGCCGCTGCGCCGGGCGACGCTCCGGCGCCGCTGCCGGTCTCGGGCACGGCAACCTTCTTGTGGCGGCGATGTGGAATGCCGGCGAGACAGGCGCTGCAAGCCGGATTGTAGATGAACCGGCCGCGGTGACGGCCGATGGAGAAATTTTGCGTCTGAACGTCTTGCATCTGATGGAACAGTGTCATTGCCAAATCACCAAGAACCAAGTCGCCACGGGCGAGATCAGAGAATCAGATTTTCAGCCGCTTGACGGCGTCGTTGTCGAAGGCGAATCCCCAACCTGGGCGATCGGGGACCACGGCCCGGCCTTCGGCATCAAGCTCAAGCGCGTCCCGGTAGATCGGATCGAACCACGGCATCGATTCGAGGTAGATCGCGTTCGGCAGCGCGGCGACCAGCGCGATGCTCATCTGGTGCAGATGATGCGGCGAAACCGGCGTGTCGTAGGCTTCGGCGAGATGCGCGGCTTTGAGAAACTCGGTGGGACCGCCCATGCGCTGCAGGTCGGGCATCAGGACATCGGCCGAGCGTTGCTGCAACATGGCGTGGATGCCGCGTGAGGTATAGACGCTCTCGCCGGACGCGATCGGCGTGTCGAGGGCGGCGGCGATCGCCGCCTCGCCGGCGTGGTCCTCGGGCGATGTCGGTTCCTCGAACCAGGTGAGATTGAATTCTTCCAGCATGCGGCCGAGCCGGATCGCCTCGGCGACGCTGTAGGCCTGGTGCGGATCGGTCATCAGCGCGACGTCCGGGCCGATCACCTCACGCACCGCCTTGACGCGCGCCACCGCGTCGTTCAGGTCGCCGCCGATGCGGACCTTCATCGCCCGGTAGCCGTTTTTAAGATGCAGCGCCGCCTGCTTCTGCACCGCGTCGATGGACAGGCTGCGCCAAAGGCCGCCGCTGGCATAAACCGGAACGCTCGTTGCCGCGGCGCCGATCAGTTGGGCGACGTTCATGCCGGCCTGCTTGCCGCGCAAATCCCACAGCGCGCAGTCGACGGCGGCGATGCCCATGACCGAGACACCGGCAACACCGATGAAGCCGACGCTGCTCCAGGCTTTGGCGTTGAAGCCGCCGCTCATGCGCGGATCGAGACCGACCACCAGCGGCTCGAGGCTCTTCACCATCTCGTACAGGACTTTGGTGTACTCGCGCTTGAGCGTGCAGATGAAGCCTTCGCCGACGGCGCCCTCGTCGGTCTCGAGACAGGCCAGCACGCCGTCCGAACCGCTCATGCCATGGCCGATCGGTTGCGGAAACGGGATATGGACCGCCTCGCATCGTAGTTTCGTGATTTTCATGAAGGGCGCTTCCTGTCTGTGCCGATTTTTGCAAACCGGGCACGGCTTCGCAATGTCCGCTGCGACCTTAAGCCTCTAGCACCCCGGCGGCGCGCGTTCCAAGTTTACGGTGCAAGTTTGCGATCCAGGTTTACGCTGAAGTTTGAGCGATCCGGCTGCTCTACCGTGGGTGGCATGGATTGCATCGGCCGAAATTTTACTGCCAAAGACTCTGCGCGTCATCAAAACGGATATGATGATCGGCGCCGAGAAGAAAATCGAACCGGGGGATTTGCCTGATGAATGCGACAGCGTGCCGGCTTGGCTGCATCGCCGCCTTGTTGCTGTGCGGCACCGTCCATGCCGTGGCGGCGGCCGACAAGGTCAATGTCGGGCTCGGCGGATCGAGCGTCGACACGGCATTTTATCTCGCGCGCGACAAGGGCTACTTCAAGGACGAGAATATCGACGTCAATTTCATCGTGTTTGCCGCCGGCGCCCAGCAGATTGCGCCGCTCGGCACCGGCGAGCTTGAAGTCGGCAGCGGCGCGGCGTCGGTCGGGCTCTACAACGCCATCGCGCGCGGCGTCGGACTGCGCATCGTCGCCGACAAGGGCCATACCGAGCCCGGCAACGGCTACCAGAGCCTGGTGGTGCGCAAGGCGCTGATCGACAGCGGCCAATTTAAGTCGCTGGCGGATCTCAAGGGCAAGCGCATGGGCATCGCCGCGGAAGGCGTCACCACGCTGTCTTACGTCAACGAAGCGGCGAAAGCCGGCGGCATCGCCTTCGACGACGTCACACTGGCCTATCTGCCGATGCCCGACCAGGTCACGGCGATGAAGAACGGCGCGATCGACGCCAGCATCCTGCCGGAGCCTCCCGCCACGCTGATCACCGACGCCGGCATCGGCGTGCGGTTCATGAACTCCGACCAGTTCTATCCGTACGGCCAGGTGACGATGGTGTTCTACGGCGAGAAGTTTCTGCACGACAACCCGGAGCTCGCGCTCCGCTTCATGCGCGCCTATCTGCGCGGCATCCGCGCCTACAACGACGGGCTCAAAGGCGGCAAGGTGCGGCCGGACGCAACCGAGGTCGTCGAAACCATCAGCAAATACTTCAAGATGCCGCCGGCGCTGGTCACCGAAATGTATGCGCCGGCGGTCGATCCGGACGGAATGGTGCAGACCAAAAGCATTGCGAAGGACCTCGAGTTCTTCCGGGCGCGCGGCTGGGTTAAGCAGCCGATCGACCTGAACACGGTCATCGACACGTCGATCGCGCAGAAGGCCGCCGCCGATCTCGGCCAATATCAGCGCAAGAATTGATCCAGGAGCAGTTGATCGCCGGCTCGCGCCGTCATTGCACCTCGAGATGCGCGTCGCGCACGCGCTGGCCCCAGATCGGGCCTTCCTTGCGGATGAAGGCTGCGACTTCGCCGGTCGACATCGTCGGCACCGGATTGCAGGCGAGGCCGACCATCGTCTCCCTGATTTTCGGATCGCTCATCACCTTATAGATCGTGGTATTGAGCGTCTTGATCGCTTCCGGCGGAGTGCCGTGCGGAGTGGCGACGGCGATCCATGGCGTCACATCGAAGCCGGGAAGCGCGGCTTCGGCCACCGTCGGCACGTCGGGAAGCTGCGGCAGCCGCTTGGCGCCGGCCGCCGCGAGCGGACGGATCTTGCCGGCGTTTATCAGCGGCAGCATCGCGGTTGCGTCGGTGGCGGCAAGCGGCACGGCGCCGCCGGCGAGATCGGCGACCGCCTGCATCGAACCTCGGTACGGGATTTGCGTCAGTTCGATGCCGGCCATCTTGTTCAGCTCGGCAAGGATGAAGTGACCGCCGGTGCCGACGCCGCCGGTGCCGAACGACAGTTTGCCCGGTTCCTTTTTGGCCAGCGCAATGACGTCCACCAGGCGTTTTGCCGGAAACTCGGCGCTTGCCGAAATCAGCGTCGCGCCCATGCACACCAGCGCGACCGGGTCGAAATCCTTCTGCGGATCGTAGTCGAGTTTGCGAAACAGCGTGGTGTTGATCGCCAGCGGCCCGGTGGTGGTCAGCATCACGGTGTAGCCGTCGGGCGCCGCGCGGGCCACGGCTTCTGCGCCGAGATTGCCGTTGGCGCCGACCTTGTCTTCGACGATGACCGGCTGATTCCAGATCTTGCCCATCCGGTCGGCGAGCAGGCGGGCGACCGCGTCGGCCTGCGCGCCGGCGGGGTGCGGCACGATGATGGTGATGCGCCGTTGCGGATAGCTTTCCGCGTGAACGCCGCCGGACAGGACAGTAAGCGTCAAAATCGCGGCAACGGCCGAACGTACCGTCAAAGGTCCCATAGTCCACATCGGACGCTTCCCTCCTGATTTTTTCTCGCAGGCGCTTCGGTGCTCAGGTCAACAGCAACTGATCGTCGGCGAGATCGACGCCCTCGCGCCGGCGGAACAATTGCATGAGGTCTTCGATCGTCACGCCGGCGCGCTCCGTGCCGCTGATGTCGAGGACGACGCGGCCCTGATGCAGCATGATGGTCCGGCTGCCGTGCTCGAGCGCCTGCCGCATGCTGTGCGTCACCATGATGGATGTGATTGCCGATGCATTGACGATCTGATCGGTCAGACGCATGACCAGATCGGCGGCGCCGGGATCGAGGGCCGCGGTATGCTCGTCGAGCAACAGCACCTTGGTCGGCCCGAGCGTCGCCATCACCAGGCACAGCGCCTGCCGTTGCCCGCCGGACAACAGCGCCACCCGGTCGTCGAGACGCCGCTCCAGGCCGAGCCCGAGCGCGGCAAGCCTATCGACCGCGAGCGACCGGAGTTCAGGCGTGATGGCGCGGCCGGCCTTCCGCGGCGACGTGCGCGCGCAGGCGATGGCGATATTCTCCAGGATCGACATGGTCTCGCAGATTCCGGCGCGCGGATCCTGGAACATGCGCGCCACGACCGCGGACCGGCGATGCACCGGCCACGCCGTGACATCCAGGCCGTCGACGAGAACCTGGCCGTGATCGGGCGCAAGCTCGCCGGCGATGATATTGAGCAAGGTCGATTTGCCGGCGCCGTTCGAGCCGATGACGGTCACGAACTGGCCGGACGGGACTGTGAGATCGATGCCGTTGAGCGCGCGGCTTTCCAGCGCAGTTCCCTTGTTGAAGGTGAGGTCGACGCCGGCGATGCGGATCATTTCGCCGCCCGGAACAATCTGGGGAGCGGAAGCCTGCGGCCCGGCGCGAACAGCGCGATCGCCACCAGCACGGCGGTGACGACATTGACGTCGGACGCAGTGAGGCCCAGCGCGCCGGAACTGAGCGCCAGCGCGATCGCCACCCGGTAAAGGATCGAGCCCAGCACACAGGCCAGGGTCTGGCCGGCAATGGATCGCGACGGCATCAGCGCGGTGCCGCCGATCACGGAGGCAAGCGCGACGACTATGACGCCGATGCCCATCGAGACGTCGGCGGCGCCGAGCATCATGGCGAACAGGGCGCCGCTCAATCCGGTGAGGCCGTTGGCGATCGCAAGCCCGACGACGATCATACGGCCGACATTGATGCCGTTCGCGCGCGCCATGCGCGGATTGGCGCCGGCCGCCCGCAGGGCGAGTCCGTACCCCGTGCGGAGAAACCAGTCGACCAAGAGCTTGCAGATGACGACCACGACGGCGAGAAGCACGAGCGGCGCGTAGAACGACCGCACGCCGAGCTTCTCGACATAGTCATAGACCGTCGTGACGTTGAGCAGGCCGATATTGGGCCGGTCCATGATGCGCAGGTTGATCGAATAAAGCGCAATCGCCGTGAGGATGCTGGCGAGAATATGCAGGATGCGAAGCTTCAGGTTGAGGAAGGCTGTCGCCAGTCCGGCGATGGCGCCGGCAACGATCGCCGCCGCCGCCGCGGTCCAGGCATCGACGCCGGCAACCATCAACCGCGCGGCGACGGCCGCGCCGAGCGGAAACGATCCCTCGACCGTGAGATCGGGGAAATCGAGCACGCGAAAGGTGAGATACGAGCCGAGCGCGACCAGCCCGAAGGCCAACCCGGTCTCAAGTGCGCCGATAAATGCGTAAAGACTCACGGTGTCGCCGCCCGGCCAAGGATCGTGACATTATTCCGATGCAGCCGCGGCTCAGAAGACCTGTGCCGCCTTGGCCAGCATATCCGGCGGAATCGTCACACCCATCTTCTCCGCCGACGCCTTGTTGACATAGAGCCCGAGGGAATCGGGAAGATCTTTCATGAACACGACGTCCATGTCGCCGGGCTTGGCGCCGTGAAGCACCTTGTCGACGACGTCGCCGGTGACGACGCCCATCTGGCCGAAGTCGAAGCCGACGGTCGCGACCGCGCCGCGTTGCACGCTGCGGCGTTCGGCGGTGAACACCGGCACCTTGGCGTCCTGGGCGATCTTCACGACGGATTCGAAAGCGCCGTAGACGGTGGTGTCGTTCGGCACGAATATCGCATCGACTTTGCCGACCAGCGCCTGCGCCGCGCTCGGCACGTTGTTGATGCCCATCGCCGCGGAGTCGACGGTGGTAAAGCCCATTTTCGGCGCCAGCGCCTTGATCGCATCGGCGGTCGAGCGGGCGTTGTCGAGGCTCGGATCGTAGAGCAGGCCGAGGGTTTTCAACTTCGGCACAAGCTTCTTGACGATGTCGATCTGGCTTTGCGTCGGCACCAGATCGCTGATGCCGGTTACGTTTCCTCCCGGATGCGCAAGCGTGGGCACGACCTTCGCCGCCAGCGGATCGGTGACGGTGGTGAAAACGATGGGAATGTCCTTGGTTGCCGCGATGGCCGCCTGACTTGTCGGCGTCGTGATGGTGACGATGACGTCGGGATGGTTGCCGACGAACTGGCGGACGATCTGCTGCGCGGTGCCGAAATTGCCTTCCGCGCTCTTGAAATCGATCGTCAGGGTCTTGCCGTCGGTCCAGCCATGCTTGGCAAGGCTTCGCACCAGTCCGTCCTTCACCTCCAGAAGCTGAGGCGTATCGTTCATCACGATGATGGAGACGGCTTTCTTGTCGTCAGCGTGAGCCGAACCCGCAATGGCCGCACTCACCAGGACGGCGGCAATTAATCCCCATCGGCTACGCATGACGCATTCCCCCTTCTGACTTTGTGTCTGGACGCAAACAAGATGCCAGTTATTCCGATCGGTGAGACTCGGCGCGAATGCAAAGCATCACAACCATCAGCGCATAGTCCCCATCACGGTGTTGCAGCGGTAGTCTATAGCCGCAGCGAAGAGTCCGTGAAGAGCCCGTTATTGCGATTGATGTCGCACCGTAGGGCGCGTCATGCCGGTATGAGGCAGCGCGCGCTGCCGACGCCCAGTGAGCCGTTAGCCGGTCAGACCCATTCCGCCGATCATCCAAGGGTCCGTGGGCAGCGGCCAATCGTTTTTCTAGTCGCAAATATATTGACAACAGTCCTAGGATATATTACCTAGGATCCATCCCGCTTATGGTGAGGGACGTGTTCTCGAGGCACACCTGAGCACGGAGCGGGAGCGGTCCCCGCGCGCGGATTTGCAGTCCGCTCCCGGGCGGCTCCGGGCATCA
>Ga0070741_10016812_pt1 | contig 12118 bp, 11 predicted proteins | sample Coa_R1_4_FD_66440 | JGI IMG/M metagenome (GOLD analysis project Ga0070741, IMG submission 66440) | Surface soil microbial communities from Centralia Pennsylvania, which are recovering from an underground coalmine fire - Coalmine... | ecosystem: Environmental > Terrestrial > Soil > Unclassified ...
TGAATATTTCAGTCCCCTTCGTGTCGGGGAATTCAGTGAAGCACTTCCACATACCTGTCACCACTTGGCGTGGGAACAATCATTTCAGTCCCCTTCGTGTCGGGGAATTCAGTGAAGCTTCCGCCGATTCGGGCCTCTCCGCCGATCTTGGCCATTTCAGTCCCCTTCGTGTCGGGGAATTCAGTGAAGCTGCTGACATCGGTTGACTGCTATGCGGCGAGTGAGATGATTTCAGTCCCCTTCGTGTCGGGGAATTCAGTGAAGCCAGGACACTGCTTAATCATTATGGCCAATACGACAAATTTCAGTCCCCTTCGTGTCGGGGAATTCAGTGAAGCCCGCATTCTGAGCCTGATTACATGAACCACACGCAATTTCAGTCCCCTTCGTGTCGGGGAATTCAGTGAAGCACACACATAAAACGGACATTTCTCAGCCTCAAAATTATTTCAGTCCCCTTCGTGTCGGGGAATTCAGTGAAGCGAAGATTTCGGTTTCTTCGTCGCGTTCGGCGACCTCGATGATTTCAGTCCCCTTCGTGTCGGGGAATTCAGTGAAGCCGCGCCGCAGCAGCATATGAGGACATCGGAATAGTGATTTCAGTCCCCTTCGTGTCGGGGAATTCAGTGAAGCAGACGAAAGTTGCAAGGAAGCTGGTCGCTAAGGCGAATTTCAGTCCCCTTCGTGTCGGGGAATTCAGTGAAGCCCTTTAACCTCAGCAAGAATGGCGTGGTGATTACAAGATTTCAGTCCCCTTCGTGTCGGGGAATTCAGTGAAGCGCAGTAACGCAGGCCGGGGCCGAGTTCAGCTTCCTGATATTTCAGTCCCCTTCGTGTCGGGGAATTCAGTGAAGCGCAAATATCTGCGTCTGCTGAGTGAGCGTCTGCCGATTTCAGTCCCCTTCGTGTCGGGGAATTCAGTGAAGCACTGCCGCGGGGCGGACTTCCGCAGGGCAGACTGCGATTTCAGTCCCCTTCGTGTCGGGGAATTCAGTGAAGCACAATGTTGAGTACACGATCCTGAACCAACAGTTTAATTTCAGTCCCCTTCGTGTCGGGGAATTCAGTGAAGCAGCTACCGATTTGCCTTAATATCAATAACTTGCATTACAAGCATTGTATTCCAATTAGTACGATTCAAATTTTGTGCAAAATATAGCTCAATAGTCATAGCTACCATATATCTGCGCAGAAATTCGCATATTCACAATCATGGCAACGGCTGCGCAGTTCGGTTGCTTTTGGCATTGCGTCTCTCGCAATCATATCGCGGATGTCATCTAGTGCCTTACTCACGTCCAGACGATCCTCATCTGTGATGGGTACAGGAAAGAGTTGTTCATCTGAAACACGATATACAAAGCAAACCGGAACCTTCCAACCGAATAGATTTTCAATGAGCATGGCATAACCTGCAAGCTGCATTCTGTGATTAGGTGCTGGATCACCAGCAGTCAATTTGCATTCCACCACTGCAGCTCGCTCTCCATCTTCGATGAGCCAATCCACCTTGCCGGTCAATCCCAGTGTCTTATCAGAAAGGTTTAGAGCAATATGCCTTCTTCCTTCTAAGAATCCGTAACGAGATAGCGTTCGCCGGAGTTCCAGTGGCTCTAACCACTCCTGGGCCTTTGTTCCTGCAGTCATTTTCTGTGTCGGAGTACCGGATCCAGGCATGATCTTGTGGTAATACACTACGCGGGGACAATATGCCCATTGTTTTAAGTCCCCAACCGTAATATGGATCATCTCTTCAGGCATCGTCTTTGGCCCCAATAACACGTAGTTTAGGCAATTGACGACCATCTTCCGAAGTGGGTGGTTTCCGCTCGGAAGCTCCATATTGATCCAATTTACAGGCCTGTCGTGCATCTTCGGCACACACAGGCACAGCAAAAATACGTGCAGGTTTATCGCCAATCAATGCCTCGATCGCTAAAAGCAATTCCTGCCTTTTGTTGCGGTTCAGATCTCCGCCAAATGCGCTGTACTGGAGTCGCGTCAAGCCGAAATCCATGCATAATTGCGCGACTCGGCCCCGGAGTTTGTCCTCTTCTATGTCATACAGTAAGAGTGTCCAAACTTCTGGTATGCCGCGGCCTGGAAGAGTAGGTTTCAGAATTCCCGTATAGCGATTTTTGCGCCTCATAGGTCACCATTGAAATGAAAAAGGACGGTAATTGCGCTCCCCTCGAAAAGCACTTGCAGCCAGTCGTGCCTGAGACTGAATAATGGATCGCACTTCGTAATCTTTACTGCGATAGCGCTCCTTCGCTGTTAATCGACGAAGCACACGTGCAATAACGTCTTCCCGGGGGTCCTCTTTCAAGAGGCCACCGCTTACTACAGGTTTGCCACCTTTATATATCCATGCAAAAATTGCGCGGTCGACAACAGGCTGTCGTAACTCTTCCATAAGATCCAGAGCAAGTGATGGCTTGCCGCTACGGTCTGTATGGAGAAAGCCCGCGAATGGCTCAAGACCTGCATTCATCACTGCTCCCCAAACATGGGAAAGCAGAATGCCATATCCAAGATTAAGAGCTGCATTGACCGGATCGGAGCCGCCTGGATCACGTCCCGTAAAATCAAGTGCTGGATTCACAATGGACGCGAGTCCTTTCCAATAAATGCGTGCGCCAGCTCCTTCCAGTCCTAATAATCCGGGACGAAATTGAGTGAGTTGCGCGGGAGGTAGAGCAATGGCGGAGCGTCGAATCTTTCGCATGGAATCAGCTGCCTGGGCGAGCATCTGCACTTCTGTTCCAGTACGCGTACGTGCAAAATAGCGAAGAAGCTTTTCCTGATTTCGCAATTTTCCAGCCACTACCCATCGACAAAATTCGGTCCCGCGATGATCGTTCCCAGCCGAAAATTGTGCTTTTCGTGTTGCCACTGTCGCGGTGAGCATTGGTGAAGTCAATAGAGCAAATGGCCTGCCGTTTTGCCCTAAAAAGGCAATCCGGATACCTCTGGCACATACGCTTTCCATCAAGTCAGCAGATAGACTGATTCCCTTGGAAGCAATAACGATTTCCTGAAGACGCATCAATGGAACCTGTGCACATACCACACCGTTTTGCTTGACTACAACGCGTTCGGATTTACGTCCTACAAAAATGCCAAAGCCTGAAATAACCAGTTGCGAGCCATTTTCTGTAGACAAGAGAAATGCGCGTTCGTCTCCGGGCAGCACAACTTCCGGATCAGGCATGTGAAGCGGCATGGGAATCTGCTCAGGCAGCGGCAGCTCATAGCTTTCTGTGATCCAGTTGTATTGCACAGAAGCAGGCGGTTTCTTCAAAGAGGAGAATTGACTTACAACGGCTGTTGCCATAAGACGCTCCTAAACTGTGTCTTCATTACTGCTCACAGTCAGATCAAAACCGTGTTCTGAGGTATAACCGCAGCTCACGACAAAATAGTCTTTATGAGTTTCCACACGATTTTCCCGTCTTAGTCTATGGAACAGGGATTTGCTGACAGGAACAGTAAGAGAGGAAGCCAGCAACGTCTCGTTTTCCAGCAGAGATTCATACTCTGAAAGCAGGCTGCGAGGAACGACCTCATAGCCATCAAACATCTCATCAAATTTTTCCTGCAAATTGCTGTCCGCAGAAAAAGGCCGCGCAGTCTTGAGAACATGTCTCTCAAAATCGCGGCTAGCATCCTGGACTTCTCTGGTCCAGGCTTGCGCAAAAGCGCCGGAATAAATCGCATCCAGCATACCTTGTATTTCAGTTTCGAGCAGCGGCTTGCCGTGATATCTCACAAGCTGCGAAAGAGCTGCTTCCACTTCATCCGATTTATAGACCGGCGATCCATCAGGAATTACCGTGCATACATGAACTGGACACAACGGAGAGCCAGCCGGTCTCCCTCGATTCACGCGGCCAAACCGCTGTAGTAGCGCTTCCAGCGGGGCTGGATCGGAATAAAGCACATCGAAATCCACATTCAGGCTGACCTCGACCACCTGGGTAGCCACAAGTATGGCTCCTTGCTTCCTTGTATTTGCGCCTACGCCAAGCTTCTGAAGGAGCTCTTCTTCCTTCTTATTTCGATCGCGTCCGTTGAACCGTCCATGTAAAAGACTGGTACTGAAGCGCTGATCCTGCTGCAATTGAGTAGCAGCGAATTGCGCACGTGCAACGGTTGTCGCCACAATCAGGACGGCCTTTCCTGCAGCAGCATCTTCGGCAGCCTGTTGAAGAACCGATGCGGATAATAAGTTTTCCTGCAATATATGCACATGATGGCGAAGGGAATCCTGCATCGTGTCACGCGATGCGGAGAAGCGGTTTTTCGCAGGAATATCGCAATGCTCCGCCAGTATATCGGCGAGGCAACGAGGCATGGTCGCAGACATGGCAAATACTCGCGCGCCTTGATCGCGCACCATATGCTTGAGCAAGGCAAGAATCATTCCCAGCCGCTTACGTTCGTATGCGTGAATCTCGTCGAGTATCAGCAGTCCGCCGGCAGCGTCCGTAAACAGTGCCTCATGACCGGGAAGCTGATAGGCGCCGCGCAGTAATTGATATGGCGTCAGGATGCGTACGGGAGCGGTATGCAGCCTGGCGAGATTTCTTTCCCGGGCAGCCTTTTTTTCTGCTTCCTGTTTTCCTGCGCCACTATGCAGCCAGCGGGAATAGAGCACTTGCACAGCGCGGGAATGCTGAAGCGTCACAAAGGTGCGTTTTCCGTTAATCGGGGGAAATGCTTTTTCCAGACGCCACCGCATGGCATTCAGACTGGCCTGGAACGGCAGCACGTAAAATAGCGAAGGCCAGCCTTCGCTGGCCTGTCCTTGTCTTGCTGCCCAAAGCATGGCAGCCTCCGTTTTGCCGCTGCCGGTCGGAGCGATCAGCAAGGCGCTCCCTTCTGCATCTCTGGCCTGAACCTGATGCGCACGCAACTGGCTGGACGGAAAGCTGCATACGGCACGCGTAGCTTCTTCTACGTCCTTCATCGCATCCAGAAACTCTACATGAGCGTGAGCAGAACCTGAATGGTCGGATAACATCATGAGTCCGCGAAAGAAACGGCCTGTCATCAATTCTTTTGCAGGCAAGTAATTCTGTGAGATTCGAAGAATATGCAGATTGACTGCATCAAGAATCCGCTGAATTGAGAGCACTGCATCTTCAGGGACCCAGTCCTGCTGCATGGCCTGCAGCCAGAGCTCTGGAAATGTCCATCCTTCGCGCATCGCCTGCTGTACGACATTGCGTATGCTTGCCTGTGTCTTGGTAAAAAACTCCCGCGTCGGTTGTGCCTGCAACTCACGCAGGCTCGGAGACATGCCACTGCTTGAGGTATATACCTCCTCTATTTTGTCCCAGTTTTTGTGATGGGTGACGATCGTGGACCCTACCCAGAGCATGTCTTCGTTGGGCGAGGACACGCTTTCGCCAAACACCCAGGGAAGCAGCGCGAGCGATAAAACCTCATGGCGGAACTCCGCCCGAGGGCCGTCACGCAGCATTGCCTGAAAGCCAGCCGCAGCCTTGCCGGAATCATGAAGCACTACGGCGAGCGCAGCAAGATCAAAAAGATTATCTTTGCCGCATAAATGTGGCAGCTGTGGTGCGCGGCGTGTAAAGTCGCGCAGGTTGCGGAGTACCCAAAGCGTATGCTCCGCTAGGGACTCGCCAACCGGTTCGCCATTGCGCGGACTTTTGGCCCACAATCCTGAATCAAGGCTTGTCGACATGGTGAAAGTGGATGCCACAATGAACTCCTTGACGCAAGGGAGTATCAAAATCGACCCAATAGCGCGGCTCCGCATCCTGATGCATCAGGATGCGAACATCCGGGACGCCTGTGCGGTCGAAGTTTCCGGCAAAGATTCGCTCTTCCATCTGGATATATTGAGAGAAATAAGCGCGCCTTTCTGGCGGCGGCTCAATGTAACGAGGCATCTGCACCGTTGCTCCGAAGCCAACCCCAGCACGCCAGGAGAAGGGAAGCAGGGTGTTCTCAAAATAAGCTCCGTTATGCTGGGTAAGCTCTATCTCCTCCACTTTTGTGATCGTGGCCAAATCCTGAGAGCGCCCAAGCGCCACGCAGAACACAGGAGTGCGAAAGGATGCTGCAAGCTGAACATCCGGCAGGTAGAGCGTAAGCTTCGCTTCAAAAAGAAAATCGCGCTGGTGTGGCTGAATGGTGGCTTCTATGTTCTTTGGATATTTTTTGCCTTGCCACGAAAACGGATTGCCGCCTCGCGTAATAATCTGTTGATGCTCTAGGTCCCTTGCCAGTGCGCGATATTCAAAGCGATAGGCAAATGCAAAAGGCAGCTCCGGATAACTGCCAAGCGCACTGGCAACATGCCCGTAGATAGTCGAAGGCGGAGGCATGCGAAAACTGACTTGCCGGCCAATCAGAAAATGAGGATAGCGGAAGGAAGTGACCGGAGCCTCGATGATGATCCGAGCGACCCGCTTAGTCGAACCAGGCGCCATTCGATTCCACCTGCAGTTGCTGAACAAATGCCTCGATCTGATGGACTGGATGCGCGACCGTGACCTTACTGCCAAGTCCTAGCTCTTGGATCGTCTCTTCCAGTCGCATCCGCTGGTCATCGAGAAAGCCCTGCGCCCAGCCTATATAAATCGGCGACAGAAAATCTTTCTCGTATACCTGTATCAGCTCGGTGAAGGCATCTTTGTGGAACTGTGTCGTATAAGTACGGGACGCTGTGAGCATCCGGTAAAAAGGATTATTGCCGTGCCGCGTGACCGCCAGCATCATAATTGCCGGAGTGAGGTCGGTATAGTGGATGGTCTGCTTGGCCCCGCCATTCAGGTGCGCCAGCGCTCCCACCAGTGCCGATACACGCCGTACTCGCTCTGCCAGGGGAAGGCGCAACGCCTTTTGTCCGCGTACAACGACTTCAGAGGCTCCTGCTTTTTTCGCATCTTCGCGGCGATGGCTGTCGAGATTCTTGAACCCTGTCCGTTCGCCGTCGAAGAATGTTCCTGCTGCTGTTAAATCCAGCGAAACCAGACCAAGCAGATGTGCACGATAGAATTCATGTTCATGTATGACAGGATTTCCGTCTTGTCTAGTCATTGTGCCGAAATCATTCTTAATGACTGCCGGAGTGACAGAAACAAAAGTGCCAACTCTAAAGGGAGAAATTCTAGTCAGATCACGTTTTTCATCTATCTTTGTTGTTCCAGTTGGGATTTCAGCTTGGCCCTCGCTACTGCGAACCCGCATGTACCCCAATAAATCATCATCCCACCACAGTGCAGGATTGCCGTCAGTATGCGCAGTTTTAACTTCGCCTTTACTAGTCACCCACTTTAATACTGGAGCAGTCTTCCACTCTGAAGCTAATTCATCTAGTGTTTGCCGAAGCCAATAGCGAAATGACTGTGCTGATACATAGACATACGCTCCAGAATATTCACTACCGGCGGCTATGCGAATTTTCTTGACGATGGTTTTGGTATTTGTGAGTTCTCCGGCCTCCGACCCACCATTATTCAACGCAGAAGCTGGAGCATCTAAGACAATAGCTCCCGTAATAAATGGCATTTTTCAGTCCCCTCATCTTTCTAAATTTCCATATTCAAACTGCTACATCTGGCTCGTTTTCTTCCTCGACCACTTCTTTCAATGCTTCATGACTCTGCTCTTTAGTTGAGGTGGCAAGCTTTTCGATGATACCTATCGTTAGTAGGTCACGAATAAGGCTCCAGTCCGAAATGCGCACTGCATCCTCAGCCTCAAATACATTGATATATTCGTTGAAATCGAAAAGAAGAGTATCGTTACTTCGAAAATGCCGTGTGAGAGCATTAACTAATGCACGACGCAATTTCCAAGGTTGATCGGCCTGAAATAATATAGCCCTGAGAAGCTTTTTACCGTCATGCTCGTCTTGGATAAATTTAGCTAGTTTATCTGCGAAAAGTCTGATCTGTGATATTTTTTCAGAATTCATGCCCAGTATCTCTGTGAGAAATAATTCAGTTAATCTCCATGTTTGGGGGGAGCGGATGTGTTCTGTATTTCCTGCGGCACCTAACAAGTGAACGCGTACGAATCTCTGCGCCGCTTCCGGATAAACGAAACCGTCCGAAAAAATCGCAAGTAAATCTTCAAGGACTTGGTTCTTCGATCTTCCTGGTCCTATGCCTCCACTCTGTTTCTTCGCCGCGGCCTTTTTCGCGGTTGTCCTTTTTCCGGATGCACCAGCATTGGAAGATTCATAGCCGGCCCATCCCCGGGCCAGCATTCTATTCCATTGTCCGGTCAGGTTCTTGTTTCCAACGAGTTCCAGAAAGCGTACAAAGTTGGAGGGGATTGTGAAAATATCCAGCGCTGGGCCCTGGCCCGAATTGGTCAGCCAGTATCCTGTGACCGAAGTTGGGCCTTTGGCAACTTTTCGTGTGCGCAGGATATCGGACAGGTCCGAAAGCAGAAGGGTGCGAGGCGCGCTGGCATCGGGGTACTTATTCGCCCATGGCTTGGAACGCGCTATAGCATCTCCCTCGTTGATGGAAGTTAGGTGCAGATAGCGCTGATTGTCCTCAAGATATCGCCTTGCAAGTGCCAGAGTAATTTCGGGGACGTCTGCGTGTCCGATCAGCAGACGTCCATCGGCGCGTCGTCCTCCCAGCGGTAACGCCTGCAGGGCGGTGAGATAAGGGCCAGCAATATAGCAGCCGCCGCTTGATGCCGGGTAAAAGTTCAAAATGCCCGCTCCCGTAGAAAGTGGAAGTTGGGCACGGTCGATCAAATGCGTAGCTGACTCCCCAGAAAAAGCGCAATTCTTTCCAGAAGTTTTGGCATCAGGCTTGGAGCGATGAGCATAAAGGATGCGCTGTTTATACTCATCCCTTTTCTCCTTAGTCATCGTCGCATTTACATATCCGGCATTCGGGAAAACACACGTCAGATATGCTCCCATCGAGCCATTGAAGTAGTAACACGCCATTTCTTCTGCGGCCTGGTCTAAATTTTCGAGAGTGAGGTCGTCAGGAGAAGACACCTGCGCCATTGCGCAGAGCGTCGCAATGCCGACATCAACCAGCGGGTGTCCAGTCCAACGAAGCAAGGCAGAAGGCATAGTTCCTTAAAATAGACCACTCAATTTTTAGTAAAAGATAGTCCTAAAAATATAAATGTGCATTCTTAAACCTGTTACTATCCCCTTCTAATCGGGGTTCAACACACAGCGTTGTGCTAATTTCGGTCTCCCAGGGAGTGTTAGTGGCTATTGCCAATTAATAGACCGTAGCCCCTCTGCGCCAGCTCCAGTCCGCTTTACGGACAATTAATGAATCCGCTCACGGACAAAACAAAGAATTACATATAAATCATTGAATGTAAAAAATTCCCACGCATTATACTATGGAAAATTTACTGCGGCTACGGCGCCGAATCCCCAGACCGCATGACTGCCAATTCCCGCCCAGAATCCGGCGTGAATCCATGGCACGAAGGGATCCAAATTCCCTGCGTATGTTACTTCTCCGATAAATCCTTCTAACGGATGCGTCTGTCCTGTCCGCGAGCTTCGACGGCGAGTCTCTATCCACCGCAGGTCCTGTTTGATTGCCTCTACATTTTCCGCAGCCATTTGGTTCAGCTCTGCAAAACTATCGGCCGCAAAGGCACCCTCTCCATATAGCAATCGCAGGGCGCTCAGTCGATCGCGTAATCTGCCCCAAACTACGGCGAAAGGCGCTTCCTTTCGCAGCAGCCGACCCTCATGTTTCAGCGCAGTCGGCGTTACAAACTGCAAGGTCAATTCCCGGCATGGAATTGACTTTGATGAGCAGGTGATAGACAAAAATTCCGGGACCATGACGAGCATGCGTCCATTTGCATAGATTTTCTCGACAGAGTTGCTCTCTTCTCCAAGCCGTTCCACGCTCTCCAATCGCACCGGGGGGCGGCCCGGTCCCAACCCTGCGACAAATGCCTGCCTCATGGCAAGGATAATGAGAGATATCGCTTCCGGATCTTGAGAAAACAGGTGGATGTCAAAAGAAAAAATTTCTCCAGCAGCAATGTGCAAACCATCCAGATGCGCAGCTCGCAGGACAAAAGGACGAGGCGGGTCAGCCAGCCCGCTTGGCCCGATTTCCAGCCGTGGAGAAAATATTCTTCGGAATGAGCAGTCAGGTTCCGGACAATGCGCAGTATCCAGGCAGTGTGGAACGCATACAATTTTTCTCAGAATATTTCCGAGCGCTCCTCGTAGAACATTACCCGCTTTGCCTTCGGGGAAAAACACTTGCTTCTCTGCCCTGAAAGAAAAGCGCAAAGGGCAAAAGCGCAATAGCTCTATTTCTATTTCTGACCTTAAGGCTAACTGGCCAGGTGACATTTTTTGCATCGATTCGGCTCTCTCCTAATTGTGTACACCCGCCGCGAAGACATGAACTATCTCGGATGTGGAATATTGTTCAAGAGAAGAGATTAAATGGGAAGGAATAGTGCTTACTATCTAGTTTGAATTGCAGATGGAGGAGGACTAGAAAACTCATAATTATTGACTATAACCGTGTTGAGCCGAATTTGGCCTTCCCAGTGGCTCCCAATGAGGTATAGTAATGGAAAAAAGAAGTCGCTAAAACCCTTATCAATCAAGGGGATTTCTCTATTTTGGCTTGAATTCCGAAGATCACGAAAAATGGCCGGGGTTCGAATCCCTCTCCCTCCGCCATGCCTTCAAAGACGGGCTGTTTCGGATAGGCTTTTGGCTCAGTGAGTCATGGCATAGAGGACGTAGTTTACGCCGATCTTTGTGCCGAGCGCGGAGTATTTGACCGGATAGCGCGGGTCATCCAGGAACTCCCACGAATCGCCGAGGTCGGAGTTGAGTGAAAAGGCGACCATGATGCGTCCTTTATCGTCATAGATGCCCTTCCAGTGGGCGACGTAGCCGTCTTTCTTATGGCCGGTGGCCAGATGCTCGGCGCCGGGAATCTGATAACGATCATCGAGATCGAAGAGAGTGTGGAAGATGGGATCGTTGTCCGGGATGTCCACCAGCTCACGGTCGGGGAAGACCATCTTCATGGTTTTTTCGAAATAAGCCTGCTCCTGTGAGCCGTGGCAATCATCAGCCATGAAAAAGCCTCCGCGCAGCAGGTAATCGCGCAGCTTTCCTGCCTGGGATTCCGTCAGCCCCCATTCGCCTACCTGGACGGCATACAGGAATGGCCAGTTGTAGACCTCATCGCCATCGTCAAGGTTGACGGGCTGCTCAACCGAGCGCGCATCGACTCGCGTGAGCCGGCGGACTGCGTTTGCGAGAGCGCGGTCGGCGCGGGGATAGTCCTGCGTCCAGAGCGAAAGGCCTTCCTGCCATGGTCCGTCGAAGCGGCCACGATAACCATCCAATGGGCCCGGGGGGAACATGAGGCGCGCGAAGGTCCACTCGCCGGGCTGACGCCAGTCAACGGGCAATTCGATTCCCGAACCGTATTCCACCGAAGGATATTGACGGAATGCACGCTGCGCGAAAACTGCGCTGATCAAGGCGGCAGAAAAGATCAATGGATAGGCGATTTTCCAGGGATTCTTCATGGCGCCTCGTTGCAGGCTCCCGGCCATTACTGTTTTTGACGTTCTTTTGGGCTGTCTCGGCGCGGCGAAAGCCGATATTCCTGAAAATTGCTCTGTTGTGGCTATACTTGCCGATGGCTGTGGAGAAATACTGTCGACGAATCCGGGCATTGGGGTTTGTGCTTTCCTACCTGTTTGTCTTCGCGGTAAATAGCGCATGGGGACAAGCCAGGACCCTGCAAAGTTTATTGGAGAGCACGTTTTCCGGAACTCCCGTAGTGGCCGTAGTTCTGGATGGAAAGGATGGTCATCTGCTTGCGGCTGAGCACGCGGAAGAAGCAGCCAGAATAGCAAGCGCGCCCGGATCAGTTCTGAAGCCGCTGTTTCTTAATGCAGCGCTGAGGCAAGGCCTCATTCACGCAGATTCCAGTGTTTTGTGCCGGCGCAGTCTTCGCATTGCGGGTCGAAATCTGGCCTGCACGCACCCGATGGATGAAAACATCATGAACGCAGAGAGCGCGCTTGCGTACTCGTGCAACAGCTACTTTGCCAATCTGGCAACGCGCTTTTCACCCGATCAGGC
>Ga0070741_10016813_pt1 | contig 12118 bp, 11 predicted proteins | sample Coa_R1_4_FD_66440 | JGI IMG/M metagenome (GOLD analysis project Ga0070741, IMG submission 66440) | Surface soil microbial communities from Centralia Pennsylvania, which are recovering from an underground coalmine fire - Coalmine... | ecosystem: Environmental > Terrestrial > Soil > Unclassified ...
ATGGTCGCCGTCGCCTGCAGGAGCAGGTTCTGCAGCTCGAGCGTTTCCATCAGATCGGTGTTCCAGATCAGCGAGCGGTCATTGACGCGCACGTCCGCGAAGCTCTCGAACGTGCGCTGCAGCTTCGCCATGCCCTCATTCAGCGACTCCGCGGTCCGGAAGACGGCCGCATCGAGCTGCATGGTCTTCTGCATCTCGAGCCGGATTTCCGCCGTAGGTCGTGAGCCCTGCGCATGACGCAGGCGATCCAGGCGTGTCACGGCAAGCTCACCGGCATCGCGCGCCAGCGGCTTGTGGGCGGCTCCCGCGCGGACGACTTCTGCGCAGCGGCGGGCCGCCTCGCGACCGAACACAACCAGATCCAGCAGCGAGTTGGAGCCCAGCCGGTTGGCGCCATGCACCGAGACACAGGCCGCCTCGCCCGCGGCCATGAGTCCAGGCACCACACGATTGTCGTTGCCGTCCTTGGGACAAACGACCTCGCCATGATAGTTGCAGGGTATGCCGCCCATGTTGTAGTGGACGGTCGGCTGCACGGGAATGGGCTGGCGAGTCACATCCACGGCCGCGAAGATCCGTGCCGTCTCGGCAATGCCCGGCAGGCGCTCGTGAATCACTTCGGGGCCCAGATGCTCCAGATGCAGCTCGATGTGATCGCGCTCGGTGCCCACACCGCGCCCTTCCCGGACCTCGACGGTCATCGCACGGCTCACGACATCCCGGGAAGCGAGGTCCTTCGCATTGGGCGCATAGCGCTCCATGAAACGCTCGCCGCGTGAGTTGGTGAGATAGCCGCCCTCGCCGCGCGCGCCCTCCGTGATCAGACATCCTGCGCCGTAGATTCCCGTCGGATGGAACTGGACGAACTCCATGTCCTGCAGCGGCAAGCCCGCGCGCAGCACCATGGCATTGCCGTCGCCCGTGCACGAGTGCGCCGAGGTACAGGAGAAATACACGCGACCGTAGCCGCCGGTCGCGAGAATGGTCATGTGGGCACGGAAACGGTGCAGCGTGCCCTCCATGAGATCCAGAGCGACCACTCCACGGCACACGCCATCCTCCATGATGAGATCGATCGCAAAGTACTCGATGAAGAAGGTCGCCGAGTGCCGGATCGACTGCTGATACAACGTGTGGAGCATCGCATGCCCGGTACGATCGGCCGCTGCACAAGTGCGCTGCGCAATCCCCTTACCGAAATGCGTCGTCATCCCGCCAAACGGCCGCTGATAGATACGCCCGCTATCGGTGCGCGAGAAGGGCACACCGTAGTGCTCCAGCTCGATCACCGCTGCGGGGGCTTCCTTGCACATGAACTCGATCGCATCCTGATCGCCGAGCCAGTCGGAGCCCTTCACGGTGTCGTACATGTGCCAGCGCCAGTCATCCTCGCCCATGTTGCCCAGCGCGGCGCTGATGCCGCCCTGAGCGGCGACCGTGTGACTGCGCGTGGGAAACAACTTGGAGATGCAGGCGGTGGACAGCCCCGCTTCGGCCAGGCCCAGCGTCGCGCGCAAACCGGCACCGCCTGCGCCCACGATGATGACGTCGTAAGTGTGGTCGATGAACTCGTAGGTGCTCATCGGGCCGCCCCGAAGGCCACCTTGAGGATCGCAAACACTCCGGCGAACGCTATGAAGGTATGAGCGAAAGTGACGATCACGAGTGTCAGTGTCCGGGCGCCCGCGCCATGCACGTAGTCCTCGACGATCACCCGTATGCCGATTTGCGAATGCCAGCAGGCGACGAGCAGCAGAAGGATCAGTAGAACCGCTGTCCAGGTCTGCGACATCCATCCTGTCACGGTTGCGTGATCAAACGCCGGTAGCCTCAGCAGGCAGACCAGGAACCAGACGGCGAGCGGCACGAGCGCAATCGAAGTCAGGCGCTGCAGCCACCAGTGCTGCACGCCACCGCGCGCAGCACCCAGTCCGGCCACTCGGCCCAGAGGACTGCGCAGGCTGCTCATGCGCCCTGTCCCCGGGCGGACAGCAGGCAGAACCCGACGAGCGCGATCAGAACGAGGCTCACGGCGATGACCAGCCACGCGCTTCGCTGTGACTGTGCGCGCTCGAGCCCGTGGCCCGTGTCCCAGACCAGATGCCGGATGCCGGCGACCAGGTGATAGCACACCGCGATCACGAGCGCTGCATACAGCACCTTGAAAATTCCATGCGCAAGTACATGCTGGGCTTGCGCGTAAGCGCGCCCACCGCTGGCCACCGCCATCAGCCAATAGACGAAGAGGAGCAGACCGACGGAGAGCCCCGCGCCCGTGAATCGATTGAGAATGGAAGTGACCAGGGTGTACCGGCTCATCCGGTACACCGACAGGTGGGGTGACAAGGGACGTGTGCGCATCAGCTACGAGCGCTGCGCGGCCGCAACCCTGGCGGGGCCACTTGGCTTGGCGTTTCGGGAGGCGGAAGCGAGCGGAACGGAAGATGCCGGAGCGTTTCTCCGGGCTGAGCATCGGCAAGCTGCTGCATACCCCGCCAGTCTGCCAGAATTCGACTCGCGCGACCATTGCAAACCACTGGAAAACCAACGTAAAACGGCAGCATGCAAAGTCGGGAACTGATCGCTCTGGATGAGCTGGGAATCGTGCGCATGCGCGGCCCCGATGTCATCCGCTTCCTGCAGGGCCAGCTTTCCAGCGACGTGTCGCAGCTTTCGGCCGAGCGCTCACTGCTGGGCGGCTACCACAATCCCCAGGGCCGGGCCATTGCGCTGCTGCGGCTGCTGCAGCTCGATGCTCAGGACATTCTCGCCATCGTCCCGCGCGATCTTGCTGCGACCCTCGTGAGCCGCCTCGCGCGATACATCCTGCGTGCCAAGGTACAGATCACCGCCGAGCTCGAGAGCTGGCGCGTGGGTGGCTGCATCGGCGAGCTTGCGGCACCAGCGGGCCCGAGCTTGCGGTCGGCACGGGATGCGCAGACTCGACTAGGCGAGGGTGTGCTGGCCCAGGTTGGTTGGGGGAGCCCTCGCTGGCTGCTGGTATGTCCCGCAGGGGCTGCTGCGCCGGAGTTGGGTTTCGATCGATGGGCGGAGCGCGATGGAAGTCAGGATTGGCTGCGCCTGGACATCGCCGAGGGCGTTCCACAAATCTCTGCCGCGACCTCCGAGCAGTTTGTCGCCCAGATGCTCAACCTGGATGCGATCGGGGCCATCGCCTTCGACAAGGGTTGCTACACCGGGCAGGAAGTGATTGCCCGCGCGCATTATCGCGGTCGCGTGAAGCGACGCATGCAGCGCTTCCTGTCTCGCACGCCATGTCGGCTCGCACCGGGGGATGCCGGACAGCTCGCCGACGGCCGCTCCTTCAAGGTGGTGCTCGCTGCGTCGCGGCCGGAGGGCTACTGTGAATTCCTGGCCGTGGCTGCGTTGCCGGAGGGTGCCTCAGCTACACCCGATGCGGATGCGCCTCAGAGCTCGGAAGCGGCGGCACTGAGCGTCGAGGCTTTGCCCCTGCCCTATGCGTTGCCCGACTGACCGCGTCTCTGTCAGTCGGCCTCGGGCCGCAGGTGCGGGAACAGGATGACGTCGCGGATCGAGGGAGAGTCGGTGAAGAACATCACCAGGCGATCGATCCCTACGCCCAGACCCGCCGCCGGAGGCATTCCGTATTCCAGGGCACGCACGTAGTCGGCGTCGTAGAACATCGCCTCCTCGTCTCCCCGCTCCTTGCGGGCCACCTGTGCCCGGAAACGCGCCGCCTGCTCCTCCGGGTCATTCAGCTCGGAGAACCCGTTGGCGATCTCACGCCCGGCGAGGAAGAATTCGAATCGGTCCGTCACGAACGGATCGCCGTCATTGGCGCGTGACAGCGGCGACACTTCTGCCGGGTACGCGTGCACGAACGTCGGATCGAGCAGCGTGTGCTCGACCGTCTTGTCGAAGATCTCCATCTGCAGCTTTCCGGCACCGTCCTGCGCACCGGTGGGCACACCAAGCTTCTCGCAAAGCTTGCGCAGATAGGTGAGATCGCGCAGCGAGAGCGGATCGATGCCGGGGTTGCAGCCGACGATGGCCTGTTCCACCGTCACGCGTCGGAAGGGGGCGGCCAGATCGTACTGCCGCCCCTGGTACTGCATCTGTCGCGAGCCGTGCACGGCATCTGCCATCCCGCGGATCGCCTTCTCGACCCAGTCCATCAGCTGAGTGTAGTCGGCATAGGCGAGATACAGCTCGAGCATCGTGAACTCGGGATTGTGCTGCGTCGAGAGACCTTCGTTGCGGAAGTTGCGATTGATCTCATACACCCGCTCGAGCCCGCCCACGATCAGCCGCTTCAGATACAGCTCGGGGGCGATCCGCAGATACATCTCCAGATCGAGCGCGTTGTGATGCGTGACGAAGGGCCGCGCGGCCGCGCCGCCCGGGATCGGCTGCATCATCGGGGTCTCGACTTCCATGAAATCGAGTGCATCGAGATAGTCGCGCAGGAAACGGATGATCCGCGTGCGAACCCGAAAGACGTTGCGACTCGTCTCGTTGACGATCAGATCCACGTACCGCCGGCGGTAACGCGTCTCGGTATCGGCAAGGCCATGCCACTTGCCCGGCAGCGGCCGCAGGGACTTCACGATGAGCCGCAGGCTGTCGGCCCGCACCGAGAGCTCGCCGGTCTTGGTGCGGAACAACACACCGCTCGCTCCGACGATGTCGCCGACATCCCAGCCCTTGAAGGCCTCGTAAGCGGGCCCCAGGGCATCGTGCTGCAGGAAGAGCTGGATCTGGCCGGTGCGATCGGCGATCTGCGCGAAGCTCACCTTGCCATGCGGGCGCTTGAGCAGCATGCGCCCGCCCACCTGCACGCGAGTCGGGTTGGCCTCGAGCCACGCGGCGTCGCGCTCACCGAACGCATCGTGCAGTTGCCCGGCCAGCGAGTCGCGCCGGAAGTCGTTGGGATATGCGCCGCCGGCTGCAGCGCCCTCGCGCAGCGCTGCAAGCTTCGTGCGCCGCTCCGCGATCAGCTTGTTCTCATCCTGCGCCTTGTCCATCTCGCTCATGCCGGTAGTACCTGCAGACCCTACACGCCTGCTTTCAGGGAAGCTTCCATGAACTGATCCAGATCGCCATCGAGCACCGCCGTGGTGTTGCCGACCTCGACGCCCGTACGCAGATCCTTGATGCGCGACTGGTCGAGCACATAGGAGCGGATCTGATTGCCCCAGCTCACGTCGGACTTGGAATCCTCCAGGACCCGGGCCGCCGCGTTGCGCTTGTTCACCTCGAGCTCGTACAGTTTGGCCTTCAGCATCTTCATCGCCGTGGAGCGATTCTTGTGCTGGCTGCGCTCGTTCTGGCAGGCCACCACGATGCCGCTCGGCAAGTGCGTGATGCGCACCGCCGACTCCGTCTTGTTGACGTGCTGGCCGCCGGCTCCCGAGGAGCGGTAGACATCGGTCTTCAGATCCGCAGGATTGATCTCGATGTCGATGTCCTCATCGACTTCCGGCGATACGAACACCGAGGCGAACGAGGTATGCCGGCGGTTGCCCGAATCGAAGGGCGACTTGCGCACCAGGCGGTGCACGCCCGTCTCGGTCCGCAGCCAGCCGTAGGCATAGTCTCCCTTGATCTCCACGGTCGCGCTCTTGATGCCGGCCACCTCACCGGGGTTGGAATCGATCACCTCGCTGCTGAAGCCATGCGCGGCGCCCCAGCGCAGGTACATCCGCAGAAGCATCTGCGCCCAGTCCTGCGCCTCGGTCCCGCCCGCACCTGCCTGGATGTCCAGAAAGGCGTTGTGAGAATCCATCTCGTGGCGAAACATGCGCTTGAGCTCGAGACGGCGCACGTCCGCTTCCAATCCGCCGGCATCCGTCTCGATATCGCGCGCGGCAGCCTCATCGCCTTCGCTCTCGGCAAGCTCCAGCAGCTCCGCGGCTTCGGCGATGCCCTTGTCCGCTCGATCGATCTCCTGCACCGCAGCCGCAAGTCGCGCCCGCTCCCGACCGAGTTCCTGGGCGCGCCCCTGATCGGACCAGACCGCAGGATCCTCGAGCTCGCGGCCTACTTCCTCCAGACGCTCCTTCTTCTGGTCGTACTCAAAGAAACCCCCGAAGAGAGCCGATCCGCTCCCCGAGATCCTTGAGCTGACGTTTGAGCTGATTGACTTCCATAGGCACAACGGTTTCGGCGGCACGCAGAGCCCTGCTCAGGCATGCCGGCGCGATTGCAGTGAGGTCCAGCGATCCTAACCGTCAGGGGCCCTGATTTCCACTCATAACGTGGTCCACCAGGAGCTGCAGACGGCGCTCCCCCTGATATTCGTTTATGTCCAAACGGTAGACGAGCTGCACATCGCCCTGCGGAGGCGTGAACTCGCTGCCTTCTTCGATGTGATTGAAGGCGATCGCATCGAAGGAGCGTCCGGTGCGCGGCACCTCCACCCACATCTTCAGATGCCGGTCAGCCACCACGCGCGCATTGCGGATGGCAAACAGACCGTCGAAGCAAGGCTCGGGAAATGCTTGTCCCCAAGGACCGCCGGCACGCAGGGCATGAGCGGTCTCGAGCGCAATCTCCCACACCGACAGCTCACCGTCAGTCTCGACGGCATCGGCCGCCGGACAGTTGCCGGCCCAGCGTTCAACCTCCTCATCGAAGCAGCGCGCAAAACGATCGAGATTGCCCCGCTCGAGCGTCAGACCGGCTGCCATCGCGTGGCCGCCAAAGCGACCGATCAGCCCGGGCTCTCGCGTTGCGATCGCATCGAGCACATCACGCACGTGGATGCCGCGCACGGAGCGGGCTGAGCCGCGCAGCTGCGCATCCGCTGCGAGTGCAAAGGCCACGACCGGGCGCCTCAGCCGATCCGCCATGCGGCCGGCGACCAGGCCCACGACGCCCTGGTGCCAGGAATCGTCGTAGAGACAGACCCCACAGCGATGGATCGACTTCGGACCCGGATCCGTGAGCCGGCGCACGGCGGCGAGCGCATCCATCTGCATGCGTGCTTCGATCGTCCTGCGCTCGACGTTGAGCGCATCCAGACGCTCGGCAAGCTGGCGCGCCGCATCGGGCTGCCCGGCCAGCAAACACTGGATCCCGATGCTCATGTCATCGATCCGTCCGGCCGCATTCAGACGCGGCGCCACCGCGAACGCCAGATCGGATGCATCGAGGTCGGCGCGCCGCCGCGCGGCGATCTCCAGAAGCGCAGTGATGCCGGGCACGCACCTGCCTGCGCGAATGCGCTTCAGCCCCTGCAGCACCAGCACGCGATTGTTCGGATCGAGTGGCACGAGATCGGCAATGGTGCCGAGGGCCACCAGATCGAGGAACTCTGCAGCCCGGGCGGCCGATGCTGGAGTGAGCTGCAGCTCATCCAGACGGCGCTGCAGGGCGGCCATGACATAGAACGCAACGCCGACCCCGGCCAGCGCGCGGCTGCCGAAATGACTGCCGGGCAGATTCGGATTGACGATGGCATCGGCCTGCGGAAGCTGGGCACCCGGCAGATGATGATCGGTGATCAGCACACTGATGCCGAGCGTGCGTGCGGCGGCAACCCCTTCCAGGCTCGTGATGCCGTTGTCCACCGTGACGATCAGCGTCGGTGAGCGCTGGGCCGCGAGCGCGACGATTTCCGGGGTCAGGCCATAGCCGAACTCGAACCGGTTAGGAACCAGAAAGTCCACCGACTCGAAGCCCCAGCAGCGCAGCGCGCGAATCACCAGGGCCGTGCTGGTCGCACCATCGGCATCGAAATCACCGACGACCAGGATCCGTCCTCCCGAGCGGTGCCGCAGCAGCAGCTCCACCGCCGCAGCGATCCCCTCCAGGCTCCCCACAGGCAGCAGTCTTTCCAGTGAGGTGTCCAGCTCCGTTGGCGAACGGACCCCCCGTCCGGCGTAAATGCGCTGCAGGACCGGATGCAGTTGCGGGCCGAGCTCTGCGCAATCGCCGCCGAAGCTGCGGCGCACGACTCGCAAACCGTCAGACTTCACCGCAACCCCGAAAGGCCAGGTCGAGCTCGCCGCCACAGCCGCAAGCGATCCGTGGCGCGCACGCTCACGCGCCAGTCGTTCGCCAGCACCTCGAGCACGCCGACCTGGCGATGCTGCAGCGCCTGCACCGCAGGCGCCAGGAACTGGCGATCGATCTCCGCCAGCGCCTCGGGCAGCATCCAATTCTGATTCGAGTGCAGCATCCGCCCCGCTTCGATGACCAACACAGCGCTTCCTTCTGCAGGATAGCTCAAGATCTGCGCAAGCTGTGGCGGCAAAGGCTGAACTTTTGCGTCGATATGCGCCCACAGCGCTCGCAAAGATGCGTCTGATCCAAAGGCAACTCGGGCACGGGCGGACGCAGCGGGCGTCCACTCGCGAAGGCGAGCAAGCTCACCGCTCTCCCCGCCACCCCACAACCACAACGACGTGATGCCGAGCTCGCCGCGACGCAGACGCGCCTCATTCAGTGGATGACCATGAAGCCACATCTCGATCTCCGCGCCGAGTTTCCTCAACGCCGCGGCGCCTGGCCCGCTCGGCAAGCGCTCCGCCACGTTCTCGCCGATCGCACGCGCCGGCTCGCAAGTTTCGACGGCAGATGTTGCGGCCCCGAACAGCAACAATCCGCCGCCCTCGAGCGGCGTGAGGTGGTAGCCGGAGCCCTGAAACGTCCGGGCAAAATCCGCACACAGCGCGAGCTCTTCCGAGTCCGCCAGGTACAGCACACTGCGCCGATCGAGATGCAGGCTCGTGAGACTGGCGACCAGGTGCACGGGCGTTGCCATCCAGACTGCGCCGCCAGGAAGGCTCGCACCGGCGACCGAGGTCGGGGTCGTAGAGCACGCAGCAATCCGCGCGGCGACGAGCGCCGGCGGGAGGCTCGCAAGCTCGGGGCTGCCTGCCCAGTTCGCCAGCCAGGGACGCCAGCCTTGCGGGAGGCCGGAGCGCTGCCCGAAGCGCGTGATGTGTTCGAGCCCAGGCAGAGCCAGTGCGGGCGAGTCGTCGCGTTCCAACTCGCGCGGAAAGTACAGATCGGGGAAGACGAGCGCGATCTCGTGCACGGTGTGACTTCGCCCGGCGGCGCGGAATTCCACGCGGGCTGGCGTATCGTACACAGCATGAGGTTTGCGCATGAGAGCAGCTCGCGATGAAGTTCACGCTGGAAGGTGCAGCGAGCAACTTGATCCGCTCATATTCGAGCGAGGAGATCCGGGTCGGCAATCAGAGCGTACGCTCGAGCTGCATCGTGACTGCCGATGCCCTCATCCGCGATTGGCGCCCCCGCACGCTCGATGAGCTCGAGCCGAGCGATCTCGAGGCGGTCTTTGCGCTGCACCCCGAGCTGGCGCTGCTCGGCACCGGGCGGCGGCATCAGTTTGCGCCTGCAGCAATTCGCTCAGCCTTCGCTGCGCACTCGATCAGCGTGGAGTCCATGGACCTGGGCGCCGCCTGCCGCACATTCAACATCCTGGTGCAGGAGGAGCGGCGCGTCGCGGCCTTGTTGTTCCTGGAGTGAGAGCGTGCGCTCGAGGTTGGGTGCGCGCAGGCGCCCCCCGGGGGGCGCCGCTGACGGCGGCTTAAGAAGACACAGGGGGGAGAAAGCTCTCAACCAACCAAACAATCATTCGAAGCTGACAGACTCGAACAATTGCCCGTTATTGTTTTTCTTCTCGCCGACTTGTTGCTTTTCTCTCGACTCCCCTCCTCCCTGTGTCTTCATAAGTCCGCCGTCGAGGGCTGTCGTCATCAGGCGACAGGTGAATGATGTTAAACGGGTCACAGATAAGCGCGCAAGCTCTTTGGAGCCGCAGGAATTTTTCCTCGCTGGCTGGGAGCCCCGAGCGCTGCCCCACCTCATCGCGAGGCCTCGGCGCGCCGCCGGAAGGGCTCCGAAGCAGCTGATTGGGGGTCAAATCCGGCGTCGGCGCGTTCAGAGGGAGCATCGCGAGCCTGCTATCCGAGTCATAACAACCTGTCGGATCAGATCCTTACATCGTTTCATTAATGTAAGTAATTCGTTGGGGCGCCCTCATTGCTGGGTACCCCCGAGCAGCGGCACGAACGCCACGGCGCCGAGCGACTCCCGCTCGACCCGCTGCTCCTTGCGTGTCAGGCGCAGCAGCTGCTGCTCGCCTTCAGGTCCGATCGGCACGAGCAACCGGCCTCCCACCTTGAGCTGCTTGATCAGCCCCTCCGGCACGGTCAGCGGCGCGGCGGCTACCAGGATCCCATCGTAGGGGGCATGCGATTTCCAGCCGACCCTGCCATCGCCGTGACGGAAGCGGACATTGCGGATGCCGAGCTCCTTGAGGCGCTCCTTGGCTCGCAGCAGCAGCGGCTCGATCCGCTCGATCGTGTAGAGGCGATCCACCAGGGGGGCGAGTACCGTGGTCTGGTAGCCGCATCCTGTCCCCACCTCCAGCACGCTGTGCAGATCGCCCCCCTCCAGGAGCGCTTCGGTCATGCGGGCAACGATGTAGGGCTGCGAGATCGTCTGGCCGAATCCGATGGGCAGAGCCGTGTCCTCGTACGCGCGGCTGCCGAGGGCCTCGTCCACGAAGATATGGCGGGGCACGTTGCGAATGCGGTCGAGTACGGCGAGGTTGGCTATGCCCTGCTCTCTGAGGCGCTGGACGAGACGGTCCCGGGTGCGGGCAGAGGTCATGCCGATGCCGGTGAGACGGACGTCAGTCATCAATGCCTTCCAGCCAGCTCGCCAGGGCGGGCAAGGCCGCGTGACGTGTCAGATCGATCTGCAGGGGCGTCACCGAGACATACCCTTCCGCGACCGCATGAAAGTCCGTCCCGGGTCCGGCCTCCTGCTGGGGCCCGGCCGGACCGACCCAATAGACGGGCCGGCCATGGGGATCCTCGGCGCGCACGATCGCCTCGGAGGGGTGGCGGAAACCCAGGCGAGTGGTGCGAAAGCCCCTCAGCTGGGCATACGGCTGATCGGGCACGTTGACGTTGAGGATGAGGGGCCGCTCGAGAGGCCTGCGCAGCAGCTGGGCGACCAGTCGCCGCGCCACTTCCGCCGCCGCCTCGAAATGCCGCTCGCTTTCCGGGGCGGTGCACAGCGAGACCGCGATCGCGGACAGGCCCAGGAAACGGCCTTCGATCGCCGCTGCCACCGTTCCGGAGTACAGCACGTCATCCCCGAGGTTCGGTCCGTCGTTCACTCCTGAAACCACCATGTCGTGCGCGTGGTCGAACAGTCCGGAGATGGCCAGATGGACACAATCGGTCGGCGTCCCTGGAACGAAGTAGATGCCCGGCTCCGCCTCGAACACGCGAAGCGGGACATCGAGCGTGAGGGAGTTGCTCGCCCCGCTGCGATTGCGGTCGGGCGCGACCACGGTGACCTGTGCCAGCGTGCCGAGCGCTTCGCGCAGGCGGCGAATACCCGGCGAGCGGAAGCCGTCGTCGTTACTGACCAGGATTCTCACGGGGTTATCGTGCGCATGCGTGGGACTGGAGCGCCTGAAAGGCGCGTCACTATACTGGTTATATTGCTGAAAGTGGCTGCGGGGGAAACGTGAGCCATAAGCCTGATGAGGACGAGGCACGCCTGTTCCGGGAGGCCGTTCGGGACGTCAAGCCGCTCGCGCGGGAGGTGTCCCGTCCCGTGATTCCCGTCCCCGGTATCCCACGTCCGCAGCCACGGGCGCGGTTCGCGCGTGCCGACCGGCAGGCCGTGCTCGAAGAAAGCCTGTACGGGGAAGTCGCCGACCCGGAGTTAGCTGGCGGCGAGGAGCTCGTCTTTCGCAGGCCCGGCGTGCAGCCGACCATCGTGCGTAAGCTGCGTCGTGGCTATTACCGAGTCCAGGCCGAGCTCGACCTGCATGGCCTCACGGTGGCCGATGCGAAGCAGGTGCTGCGCGAATTCATCGCCAGCGCACTCGAGCACCACTTGCGCTGTGTCAGGATCATCCATGGCAAGGGCCTGCGCTCAGGGCATCGGGGCCCGGTTCTGAAGGCCGCCATGGCGCACGTGCTGCGCCGGACCGGCCATGTGCTCGCTTATGTCTCGGCGCGCCAGGTCGATGGCGGCACAGGCGCGGTGTACGTGCTGCTCGCGCCCTGGCAGAGGTCTTGATCACTCCTCGATCGAGCCCTCAGCGAACTGTGCTTGCGTTGCACCCTCGCGGTTGGCG
>Ga0070741_10016814_pt1 | contig 12117 bp, 11 predicted proteins | sample Coa_R1_4_FD_66440 | JGI IMG/M metagenome (GOLD analysis project Ga0070741, IMG submission 66440) | Surface soil microbial communities from Centralia Pennsylvania, which are recovering from an underground coalmine fire - Coalmine... | ecosystem: Environmental > Terrestrial > Soil > Unclassified ...
GAACCAACAGAATTGGAAATAGCAGCGATGCGCCTAGCGCACCCAGATAGTCAAAGGTCAGAACCTGCGAAACCAGCTCCCGAAACTGAAACCGCTCCTTCAGGATTCGCATGAGCAGCGGAATCTCCAGGCCAACCAGCGTCCCCACCAGAATCACTACCACGTAGAGCACTAAGCGAAACGCCTCGGTGTACGCGAACGCAAGAAACAGCAGCGACGAAGAAAACCCGCCCACCAGGCCCACCATCAACTCGATGGATACAAACCGCGCCACCAATCCCCGATGCAGGAACCGGGACAGGTAACTGCCGATTCCCATCGCAAACAGATAACAGCCGATGATGGTCGAAAACTGAAAAACGGTATCGCCGAGTAAGTAACTCGCCAGCGTACCTGCGATCAGCTCATAGATGAGCCCGCAAGCTGCGATCAGGAATACCGAGAGAAATAGAGCAATGGACACTAATGCACCGCGGCGGCAATGATGATGCACATGCCGATCGAGAGCGCGCCGATCAGAATCGCGAGCGCCACGTTCTTATCGTCGACAATCTCTTTCCACAGATGATACGGCGTAAGTTTGTCGATCAGCACGAAGGCAATTGCGAAGATAATGATTCCTAGCGCCGCGTAAACCACGGCATTGATCAGAGCATGCGTGTCCAAGTTCACTTACCTCCGATGTATCGAGAGTAACCACCATAGGACGAACGATAGGCGCCTGGATTGTCGCGGATCGATTTAGGCAATACGCGCTGCTGATTCACGCGGTTCCAACTCCACCCTTGATACTCCGCAACGCCGGTCAGTCCAAGCAGAAGAACGCCGTAAATTAAAAACAGTGGCGTATTCAATCGTCACCTCCTCCGCCTCGCGGAATCATAGCGCCGAAGTCGCTCTCGCGCCAGCGCGCAGCTTCAAAGCCGCCTTTGCGGAAAGTCGTTAGAACCGGCGGGATCAGCAACAATACCGCCGTGATCCAGAAAAACGCATAGTTTGGCACATTGCGGCGCAATTCGAGATCGTAGCGCATGTACGGCGATCCCGGCGCCATCTCCGGTTCCACGCGCATGTAATATTGGCCGGAGGGCACGGACGGAATGATCACGCTATTGTTGCGGCTCCCTTCGCTTCCGTCGGAGTCATGATAGTAACTCACCTCCCGTGCGAAGTCGAACGTTTGCCCCGTCTGATCGTTGATCAAGGCGAAATTGAAGTAAGCCCAGTTATTGTCGAGATCCGTATGGATGGATAACTTGACGTTGGAGTTGCGGCCGTCGAGCGAAAACGTGGGAGTCACGAAAGCACTGTCGCTCTTCACGCCTTGAAAATAGGCATAGTGGTTGCTGTACGCCACTCGCCCCGGCGAGATCACCATAAACAGAAAGGCCATCGCTGCCAGCGCCACATTCAACCATAGCCAGGTTCGCCAGGAAGCGCCGATCCGAGCGCCGTATGGCGACGGCTGATTGGCGAACACTCCATACACCGGCGGCGGAGATCCCGGCAGCTTGAACGCCTGCCAGACTTCCGATCCTTTGATGTACTCGGCACGCGACCAAGTTACTTCATCACCCGTCGATTCCGAAGACAGCATCAAAGGGGGCGCGATGAAGTCCTGACAAGCCACCGCTTCGCCCGTGCGGACCCGCCACGGAAACTCGCCCAAAACATAAACTGTCGCCGCCGTCATCGAATCAAAGGCCACGTAGGTCTTCCCGCCATATCGCATGGCAAACTTGCCAGCCGACCTGCTCGGTTCGGGAATCGCGGATTCGGTATGCACGAAATTCCAGTGACCGTTATATTCCGTGAGATAGCGGAAGCCCTTATAGGGGTTGAACAGCAGGTACTCGTCCCAGGAATACGAATCGTCTCCGTCCGCGACTTCACGCACTTGGAACCCGATTACTTCATATTGCGTCCCGCCGATCGTACCGCGCGCGCCAAGCGGAATCGTCGGCTGCACCTGCGTTTTCTCTTGGAATGTCTGCAGGATCGCTACTTCCGCCGTCGACGTGTCGAGTACGCTATGGCATTGCGGGCAGACGACGCTGAGGGTGTGCTCAAACCCGCGAAGCTGCACTGGACCTCCGCAGTTCGGGCAGGAGATCGACTTCGCTTGAACCGGCGCCATCAGCGCCAGCCCTCGAACTCGCGCAAATTCTTCAGATGCAAATCGTCGAACTCGACGGCGCGGCCCAGAAACAGCAGCGGCGGATTTTCACTGTAGTCGATCGTCGCGAAGTCACCCGCACTGGTTCGAAGATCGGCAAACAGCATCTCCGATTTGTCCCAGTACTGAAATGGCAGCTCACCCTGCACGCCCTTGTAATGCGCCTTCGTAACCGACGTCACCTCATAATTCTTGCCCTGCCACTGAAAGCTCTGACCCTTCCGCGCAGGCGCCGGTAGCTGTTCAGGAGCAGCGGTCAGCCACGATAAATCGTATTCCAGCTGCGCGTCCGCGAGCCACCCGCTCGTACCATCGTTATAAACGATGTGCCATTCGTTCCAGGCGCCTTGTTCGTACTCATAGATGATCCGGCCCACCACCACGAAGCTCTTGTTTCCGTACGCGCCTTCCGTGCCGATCTGAATGGGGGAAGCGTCGGGCGGAAGATCGGCCACTTCCCCGACCTTCTTCAAATCCACGTCCGTCCGCACCAGTATCGAATGGCAAAACTCGCACGTCGTCTGCACCGCGCTCGACCACAGAAACTTCACCGGCGCGCCGCAATTAGGACAGTTCCCCTGAGGGCTGCTCATGGCCGGGATCTACTCGTTGTTGATACGGCCGCTCAACTTCGCGTACGTGCACTCGCACCGGATGGAATCCGATCTTCAACAGCGCCTCAAAATCGGTCGCCCGCCGCGGCCGGCAGCAGAAGACGTTCAGGCACAGCGATTCATATTCTGGGAACGTATGTACAGTAATGTGCGATTCGCGCAGCAGGCACACGCCCGTCACGCCGCCCGTGTTCGGGAACTCGTGCCAGGCGGTTTTTCCGAGCGGATGAAGATCCAACTCTTCGACGATCAGTCGAAACAGTTCTTCTAACCGCTCCTGGTTCACCAGCGCCCCAGCGTCGCAGCCAAAAGCCTCGACGATCCACTCCAGCCCGGACATTTATTGCTGAGCGGTGCCGCACTCCGGGCAAAATTTCGCCGAGCGCGCGATCTTGTTGCCGCAGTTGGTACAAAACTTCGTTTCGGACATCGGCGCGACCGGCGCCACCGGTCCAGCGGGAGTCACGCCCGGGCCGCCCGCAGGAGGCGGCTGCTCGCCCGACGGCGGTTTCATAGCGTTCATCATCGTATTCGCCATTGCCAATCCCGCCCCCAATCCGACTCCGACGCCCGCGGCCCCTCCGCCCTCGTTCGCGGCGGCGATCGGTAACGACTGCGCCGCTTCAAACTGCGTGAACTTGCCCATATCGCCGATCATGTTCATGCTGATGCGCTGATCCAGCATCTTCTGCAACTCATCGGGCAGCGAAATGTTCTCCACCACGAAATTTTCGAGCGAGAGCCCCAGCTCCGCAAACGACGGCTTCAGCGCTTCCGCGATTTTCTGCCCCAGCGCCGCCTGGTTCGCGGCCATATCGAGGAACGGCACCGAGCTTTGCGCGAAACTGTCGGTCATGCGCGCGACGATCGTATTGCGCAACTGGCCTTCGAGCTCGGGCACTGAGTAGAGATCCCGCGTGCCGCTGATCTTTTGATAAAAGAGCTTGGGATCGGCGATCTTATACGCATAAATCCCGTACCCCCGCATGCGAATCGCGCCGAATTCCCGGTCGCGAATCGTGATGGGCGTGGCCGTGCCCCAGCGCTGGTCCGTCTGCAACCGCGTGGAGAAGTAATATACATCGGACTTGAACGGAGACTTGAAAGCCTTGTCCCAATTCATGATGTATGTCAGGATCGGCAGCGTGTTCGTGTTCAGCGTGTAGAGCCCAGGGCCGAAAACATCCGCAATGCGTCCCTCGTTAACGAAAACGGCCATCTGCGAATCGCGCACCGTGAGCTTGCCGCCGTTCTGAATCTCCATGTCCTCCATCGGAAAGCGGTAGGCCAGGATGCCATTATCCGGCTCGGTCCATTGAATAACGTCGATGAACTGCTTGGAAAGGAAACTCATAGCGTTAACCGAGTATACGTCAAGATTAGCGATTTTGTTCCATTTCCGGCGCTAGGACGCTTACCGATTGGCTGGTCAGCACTTAGATCAAGGCTTGCCATTAGGGTGAACGCCCGACAGCTCCGCCAGCCGCTGTTTCGCGTACGGATCGTCCGGATTGGCAGCGAGAATCTGCTTCAGACTCGCAATCGCTTCATCGGCTCGCCCTGATTTCGCCAAAGCCGTCGCGAGATTGAACCGGGCGCTCGCATAGTCCGGGCGCTGCCGCAGTGCCGTTTCAAATTGCGGGATTGCCTCCGCGTTCCGATGCAGCGTCGCCAGCGCAAGCCCGAGCATGTTGTGCACCTCGGGCTGCGTGGGACTCAGCCGCACCGCCGACCGCAGCTCTGTAACAGCAGCTTGAGGATCCAGGCGCGACAGCAAGATCGCGCCCAGATTCATGTGGGCCACGGAATCGCCGGGATTCTTTTCCAATCGATGCCGCAACACGGCTTCTTCCAGTTCACGCCGCCGATCGCTCGGACCACGCGGCAGGATCTGGAGCCACAGATGCCCCATCTCGTCGGTCGCTTGGTTGCCCGCGCGCACCAGCTTTGGCGGATGATGTGGATTTCGCACGTTCGCGCCCGAATTATCGTAGTGATAGCGCATGTGGATCACGGAATCCTTCGGGAGCGCGACCGGCTCTCGATAGTAGAACACCGCCTGCCAATTTGGGTCCCAATTGGGAATCCGCACCAGCCATTTCCTCTCTCCATCCGGCAGTATTGCCCATGCGTCGAGCCGCTTGCCCAAGTAATGCGCGTGCGGATAAACCGCCAAAACCTCCACATCCATCGGCAGCTTGAATTCGTCGGAAACGACGAAGTCGTGCGCTCCTGCCGGAATCTCGAGCGCCTGATCGTCTTCTAATTCCACCAGCAGCGGGAATTTCGTCCGTTGCCGATCGGTGAAGTACAGCCCTATCGATGGACGCAGCTCTTCCTTCTTACCCGACGGCTGCAGATGCAGATTGAGCACCAGCTCGTTGCCGGGATCCAGGCGCCACGCGAATCCGTCGGGCTCTGCATGCGGCGTCGCGCCCGGCTTCCAAAACAGAAAATTTCCGTCCGGATCGAACGGGTTTCTCCCGATCGTGAGATCCATTCCAGGAAAGCCCTTCCCGGGCACACGCTCCTGAAGATGCGCCGATCCTGAGCGATCCACCAGAAGATTCGCGTGATGTACCAGTCGCGCCTCGCCCGGCCGGATCTCGACAGACCGCACCCACCGCCGTGCCGTCACATGAGGATTGAAAATGACGTTCCAGTAGACGTCGCGCCCCGATGCCGGCAGCTCCACCGGTGCCGGTGCTTCGATGACCAGATCTGGCTCGCCGAGCTGCCATCCATTGGGAAACGACGGCGCAGGAGGGATCTCGCTCGGTGGACCTTCCGGCGCGCCCGCGCTCGCCCAGGCCGCGATGGCCGCGATCTCTTCAGCAGTCAGACGGCGCTCGCCCGCAAAATCGCCGTACCCGTGTTCCGGCAGCCAAGGCGGCATGAAGCCGCTGCGCGTTGCAGCCGCAATCTGAGCCGCTCGCTTCTTCGCGTCTTGGTAACTGAGCAATGAAAACGGCGCGGCAGCGCCCGGCTGATGGCACGGCGCGCATTTCTCGTAGAGGATCGGCGCGATCTCGTGAGCAAACGTTGGCGTCGCCGATCGCGCGACAGGCACTGTCGCAAGCAGCGCGATTACACGGGCCCTACTCCTCATCCGGTGGCTTGGACGCTTGTTGCCATCGCTGATAAAGTTCGTCCCACCGGGCAGCTTCCTCAGGATCGACAGGAATCCCATAATGTCCGTACCGGTATAACTCGGCCAATAATCTGCAGGACGCTGGTTCTCTTTGATCGCCCGCCTGTCGAATCCATCGCAAACCTTCCACCGGGTCGCTCGAAACGCCTTCCCCGCGCAAATACATAGAGCCGAGATTATACTGTGCATCGGCGTGGCCACGTTCGGCTGCGCGCCGGTACCATTCAGCACCACGAAGCGGATCGCGCGGTCCCGACCAGTCACCGGTCGCATAGAGAGCACCTAGGTCTCGTTGCGCTTCGAGACTGCCGAGTTCCCCGGCCTTAACCAGCAATGCATCTCGCTCCGCAGAGCCATGTGGAGAGAGGTGGCTCAACCAATACACGGCATCAGCGTGATCACGTTCCGCAGCTCTCCGCAGTAACTTTTCCATTTCGGCCCGAGTACTTGGCTCCTCGAAGCCGTAAAAGAGATAGTAGTGAGCCAAGCGAAACTGGGCCTCCACATCGTTCTGCAACACATACGGTCGCCACAGAGCTTCAACGGCAGCCCAATCCTCGCTAGACTTAAGCAGCGCTTCCGTCGCAGCGCGCAGCCGTTGTGCCGTTGCGTCGTCCATCCTAGAAAACGGTCGGCCTATTCTTCATCCGACGACAGCTTAGCCAACACCGAAAAATCTTCCAGCGTCGTCGTATCGCCCTTCACTTCGCCATTCGTCGCCAACTCGCGCAACAGCCGCCGCATGATCTTGCCGCTGCGCGTCTTTGGAAGCGAGTCGGTGAAGCGAATATCGTCCGGCTTGGCGATCGGCCCGATCTCCTTCGCCACCCACTGGCGCAGCTTGTTCTTCTGCTCCTCGCTCGGCGTCTCACCCGCTTTCAACGTGACGAACGCCGCCACAGCCTGGCCCTTGACCTCATCGGGTCGCCCTACCACCGCCGCCTCCGCCACCATCGGATTCGCCACCAGCGCCGATTCAATCTCCATGGTGCTCAACCTGTGCCCCGCCACGTTTAAAACATCGTCCACGCGGCCCATCAGCCAAAAATAGCCGTCCGAATCGATCCGCGCCCCGTCTCCGGCGAAGTACATACCCGGGATTTGCGACCAATATTGCTCCTTATAGCGCTCAGGATCGCCGTAAATCGTTCGCAACATCGACGGCCAAGGCTGTTTAATCACCAGAAACCCGCCCGACCCCGGCGGAACGCTCTGCCCTTCGCGATTCACCACGTCGGCGATCACCCCCGGCAGCGGCAGCGTGGCCGAGCCGGGCTTCGTCGCAATCGCGCCCGGAAGCGGTGAAATCATAGTCGCGCCGGTCTCCGTCTGCCACCAGGTATCGATCACTGGACACCGCCCGCCGCCGATCACTTCGCGATACCACATCCAGGCCTCTGGATTAATCGGTTCCCCCACACTCCCGAGCAGCCGCAGCGAGCTCAAATCGTGCTTGCGCGGCCACTGCTCCCCCAAGCGCATAAACGCACGAATCGAGGTCGGCGCCGTGTAGAAGATGCTGACTTTGTACTTTTGGATAATGCGCCAGAAACGATCCGGCTCGGGCCAAGTCGGGCCGCCTTCATAGATCACCACGCTCGCGCCGTTCTGCAGCATTCCGTAAACGACGTACGTATGCCCAGTCACCCAACCGATATCCGCCGAGCACCAGTACGTATCTTCCTCGTGCAGGTCGAAAATCCATTTGGCCGTGATGTAGGAGCTGACCGAATAGCCGCCCGTGGTGTGCAGAATGCCCTTCGGCTTGCCCGTGGTGCCGGAGGTGTACAGCAGATACAGCGGATGCTCGGAATCGAGCGGCTCGGCCGGGCACTGATCGGAGGCGTTCTCCATCAGTTCGTGCCACCAATGATCGCGGCCCGCTTGCATCGTGACGTTGCTGCCCGTCCTTCGATAAACCAGCACGCTTTTCACCGTCGCGCACTGCGGCAGCGCCTGATCCACAGCTTCTTTGAGCTTTACCTCCGTCCCGCGACGGAAGGCCCCATCTTGGGTGATCACCGCCGATGCCCCGCAATCGTTAATTCGATCGATCAGCGCCTGCGCCGAAAATCCCCCGAACACCACCGTATGCGGCGCGCCGATTCGCGCACAGGCCAGCATCGCGACCGGCAATTCCGGCACCATCCCCATGTAGATGGCCACCCGGTCACCCTTCTTGACGCCCAGCGATTTCAGCACATTGGCGCATTTCGCCACTTCGCGCAGCAACTGCTGATAGGTCAGTGTCCGCGTGTCCCCTGGCTCGCCTTCCCACAAAATGGCTGCCTTATTCTTGCGCCACGTCCCTACGTGCCGGTCCAGGCAGTTGTAGGATACGTTCAGTTCGCCGCCCAGGAACCACTTCGCGAACGGCAGTTTCCATTCGAGCACCCGGTCCCAAGGCTTAAACCAGTGGAGCTCGCGCGCGATTTTAGCCCAAAAACCCTCCGGATCGTCCTGCGCCTCTTTGTAAAGCCGATCGTATTCGTCGCGGCTTTTGATATGCGAATGGGCGCGAAACTCATCCGGCGGCGGAAATACGCGCTGTTCATTCAGAACGGAATCGATGGCGTGCGTGGACATGGCTCTCCATAGCATATCGCCGAACAGCGACACGATAAGATCGCTGCCCGCCTCCGGCCGATTGTTAGAATGTACGTGCCGGGGCGATATCTCAGCCCCTTGCGCGCGTCCATTTTGTGGAGCATCTATGAAAAACTTCTTGATCGGATTGGTGCTGGGCGTTCTTCTGTGCGGCCTGATTCTGGTGGTCCTGATTTTTGCCGCGGTCCGCTTCGCCGGCTCCTATGCCAACCGGCCCGTGAGCGTCGCCGACGGATCAACCTTGGTGCTGGACCTGCAAGGCGACGTGCCGGAGCGCTTGCCTGCTGAAATCCCGATTCCGATCCTGCAGGATCAGCGCACCATGTCCGTCGAAGAGGTGTGGGACACGCTCCACCGCGCCGCTACCGACTCGCGCATCCGCGGCATTCTGTTTGAGCCCCGAGGCCTGAGCATTGGCTGGGCCAAGATGCAGGAAATCCACGACGAAATCGCCGAATTCAAGAAGTCCGGCAAACCCATCGTTACTTTTTTGCGCAGCCCTTCGGCGCGCGAGTATTACCTGGCAACCGCCACGGACAAAATCATTCTCTCGCCCGAAGATTCGCTCGACGTCAAGGGATTGGCCGCCGAATCCATGTACTTCAAACAGACCCTCGACAAGGTGGGCGTCAAGGCCGAGGTGATCCACGCCGGCAAGTACAAAGACGCCGGCGACATGCTCACCCAAACCTCCATGTCGCCCGAAACACGCGAGGTGCTGAACGCGATCCTCGATCAATACTATGGCAATCTCATCGCGACCATCGCGCAGGGACGCAAGAAACAGCCCGACGCCGTGCGCGCTCTGATCGATGACGGTCCATTCCTCGCGCACGACGCGCTCTCCGATGGGCTCATCGACTCGCTCGGTTATGAGGACCAAGCCAATGGCCAAATGGCCGGTCTCCTCAAGCAGACGGATCTGAAAAAGATTTCGGCGCGCGCCTACATGAAAGGCGCCAACTCGGCGTCCTCGGGCGGCCGCAGAATCGCCCTGATCGTGGGCCAGGGCATGATCACCGCCGGTAGCGGTAATGAAACGCAGGACGAGGAAAGCTTTACCGGCACGGGTTTTATCAAGCTGCTCCGGCAAGTGGAGAACGATTCAACCATTCAGGGCGTCATCATGCGCATCGATTCCCCCGGAGGCGATGCCGTCGCCTCCGACGAGATCCTGCATGAGGCCAAGAACCTCAGTAAGAAGAAGCCGCTGGTGATTTCCATGAGCGATGAGGCGGCTTCCGGCGGCTACTATGTCGCCGCCACCGGCGATCCAATCGTCGCTTATCCCAATACCCTCACTGGCTCCATCGGCGTAATTTTTGCTAAGTTCGAGCTTCGAGGACTATTCGACAAGGTTGGAGTCAACGAGCAGTTGCTCTCGCGCGGCCGCTACGCCGACATCGAGTCGCCCTACGTCCCCCTCAGCGATGCCGAACGGCAGAAACTCACCGATCAAATCAACGCCTTCTACCGCGCTTTTGTCAGCCGCGTCGCCGAAAGCCGCAAGAAGCAATTCGAACAAATTGAGCCGCTGGCGCAAGGCCGTGTTTGGGTGGGCGCTCAAGCGAAAGACAATGGACTAGTGGATCAGCTCGGAGGCCTGGATCGCGCAATCGAAGTTCTGAAGCAGAAGGCGCACATGGCCCCCTCCGAGCGCGTGACCCTGGTTCCTTATCCGGGCCGCCGCAGCATTCTCGAAGTGCTCTTGAGCCGCAGCGACCCCTCTGCGGAGGTTAAGGCGAGGCTGGAAAAAGTACTGGGTCGGTTCCCTCTAGAGATGCTTTCAGAACAGGGTTTCCTAAAAGTGATGCCCTACTCGATCGTCGTCCATTGAGGTTTCTGAACGCCTTACGGCTCCGTCATTGGCGGCTTGTTGGACATAAGCCTCTTCTAAGCGGGTAAGCTGGCTCAGGATTGAGAGCTTGTCCAGACTGGGGATGCGGTTCTCATACCATTGAAAATACAGACGAAAGGCGCGGAGCGTCCGGATCGCCCGCTCCCGGTCGCGCGCGAACAGCGCGTAGCGCAGGTTCTCCTGGATGAATCGGCTTCTGATGACATCCACGTCCATGTCGCGCATCCTCGCCCCACTTCAGGCAGTTGGATTTCCAAACCAATTCCCTGACAAAATTGAGGCTTTGGAGCTGACTTCAAAGCGCGTTCGTGGATTATTTGCTTAATCCATCTAACCGCACCGTAAGATTGGACCTAGGAACTTCGTCAGGCGCAGGTGTAGTACGGGAAAGCATCCGTCAGGGAGCGAATGATACTACCGGGCGGAATCTTTCGGATCTATTGTGGGATTGAAGAGAGATTGCGATGGACCCCAAATACGATCTGCGGCGCAAACAAAGGATAAATTGCAATCACAACGTGACCGTCGTCTGGCGCGATTCGAACGGCTACGAAAAGTACGCCACCACGAAAGCCACCGACATTTCCGAAACGGGAATGTGTATGCAGTTGCCCGAGCCCCTGCCCCAGCTGCAGTCTGTTTTGCTGCGCGCCTCCAAGCTCGGCCTCTGCGGCAACGCCTCCGTGCGGCATTGCATGCGCGTGAACAGCAATAGTTACGCGGTCGGCGTCCAATTCGCGTCCGACATGCGCTGGAAACCAAAGCTCGAGCGGATCTGAAGTCAAATTGACTTTCCCGCAGGCATGTGAAACGTTGAAGACACATGCCGGAAAGCGGGTCACGCCGAATTATTGTAGGCATCACGGGCGCAACCGGGTCTATCTTCGGCGTCCGCTTGCTTAAGGCGCTGCGCGCAAACGACGTCGAATCGCACCTGATCGTCAGCAAATGGGGCGCTCACACTCTGGCGGAGGAAACGTCCTATACGCTGGATCAAGTGCGGCAACTGGCCGCCTATTCCTACCAGGCCACTGATCAAAGCGCGCCGGTCTCCAGCGGTTCGTTCTTAACCGCCGGCATGATCGTCGCGCCGTGCAGCGCCCGGACCCTGGCCGCCATCGCTTCCGGCCAGGGCGACAATCTCATTCACCGCGCCGCCGATGTGGTTCTGAAGGAGCGGCGCAAGCTGGTGTTGCTGGTGCGCGAAACGCCCTTGAGCGAAATCCATCTGGAGAACATGCTGAAGCTCGCTCGCATGGGCGTTGTCATTTTGCCTCCCGTTCCCGCATTCTACAATCACCCCCAACGCCTGGACGACGCCGTGGACCACGTCGTGATGCGAACGTTAGATCAGTTCGGCATTCATACCGATCTCGCGGAGCGCTGGGGCGGCGAAGTGGCTAGCTTGGCTCCGCGCTCCGAGATTTAGGTCCGCGCCGCGACCACACCAGCAGTCCCGCACAAACCCCCAGCGATGCCAGCGTCAGAAGCGCCCCGGGAACGAAGAACCTGGAATGATAATCCAGCACCAGATCGTCTTCCCCAGCCGGTAAAACCACGCCAAGGAGCGCGTAGTCGACGGGAATTATCGGAACGTCTTGGCCTTTCACTTTCCCCGTCCATCCGGGAAAGTAGGCGTTGCTGACACGTAACAGGCTTCGCGTCGTCGAGCGGTAATGAATCCGATAATGCCCCGGCGTAAACTCCCGCA
>Ga0070741_10016815_pt1 | contig 12117 bp, 10 predicted proteins | sample Coa_R1_4_FD_66440 | JGI IMG/M metagenome (GOLD analysis project Ga0070741, IMG submission 66440) | Surface soil microbial communities from Centralia Pennsylvania, which are recovering from an underground coalmine fire - Coalmine... | ecosystem: Environmental > Terrestrial > Soil > Unclassified ...
GCGACTGCGGGAGCGAAGGCACGAGACTGTTTACGGGCTGCGCTGAAGGCCATCCAGCGGTCGATCATCACGCCGATGGACCATCCGGACATGATGAACAGGATGATGACGACGATCTTCGCCAGGACGCCCATCTGGTGCCAAAGCGAAATCGGGTCCCAGCCTACCGTCTGCTCTTGCAGCAGCCAGGCGGCGGCAGGTACGTGAGTGAGGGCAAGTGCGGATAGAGTCAACATGAGTTGCTTATTTCCTCCTCAGGAAAACTGGTTGCACTAAATTCGATCGCGGAACTCGGTCGTGTAACAACTTTCACTGGGCACAACTTTCGAAAACCTTCGGCCCGCTCCGGTGATTAAAGGCGGCCGCCGGGTCAGGGAACCCCAATCCCGGCTTCGCTCATCAGGTAGGACGGGGGAAGGCCGACCACCAAATCTGCGTCGCTCATTTCGGTCAACTGACTGCCGGGTCTAGCCTCCGGACAGCGAGAAGATGACCGTAATCTGCGTTTCTACCTCTACCGGTTCGCCGTTCAGGAAGTACGGCTTGTACTTCCACTGCTTGACGGCGTCGAGTGCCGCGGGTGCCAGCATCGGGTGGCCACTTACCAGCCGAAGGCCTTCGATGCTGCCGTCCTTGCTGATGACAGCCTGCAGCACTACTTGTCCTTGGATGCGTGCTTGCCGGGCCAGAGGTGGATACGCGGGCTGAACCTTGCGCACCAGCAGACCTTGCGACACGCCTTGTGACACGCGTACGCGCTGCGGCGCGGCCACTTTAGGCACTGCAACCGGGGTGGAACTGATGATGCCACCGATTACGCCGCCCATCTGGCCACCCGGAACGCCACCGGGTACGCCGCCCACTACGCCGCCCATCGCCATCTGCGGTGGCGGTGCTTCCTCTTCCTTGATCATCTGAACTTTCTCAGGGATCTTGGTCGGGGTGCGCAGCTGCCCGTTGATTACTTCGCTCTGGATTTGCTTGACCACTTTGACCGGCGCTGCGGCCGGCGGAGGCGGCGGTGGCGGTGGAGGTGGAGGCGCCACCAGGAATGTCATCAACTGCTGTTTGGGCAGGGCTTCGGTGTAGAGCAGCGGGATGAGAATGAGAATGCCGACCAGGGCGACCTGCAGAACGAACGAAATTGTGGTCGTCATCCCCCGCTTTGTACTGAGCCTTCCACCCGATTCAATGAGGCTGTCTTCAAACATAAGGGTCTCTCCCGACACAGGGCCTTACACATTCTTAGACACCAAACATTGGCGGATTGCTCCCAAAACGGATGTCTGATGCAGGAACTGTCACGCAGTTGCCTGCAACCGACGTAAAACCTTTTCCATTCAGCAGCTTAAAGGCTAACTGCTTTAGACTTTGGCCTTCACCTTCTCGCGGCGGCCAGTCTCCTTGGCAGCAGCTACCACGGCCGGCTTTTTTCCACGTCCAGCACGCCAGTCCTGATATGCGACCAAGATCGGGGCGGCGATCGCGATCGAGGAGTACGTACCGATCAAGATTCCGATCACCAGGGCAAAAGAGAATCCGTGCAGTACTTCGCCACCGAAAAGGTACAAAGCTAGTACGGTCAAGAATGTTAAACCAGCTGTCAAGATGGTCCGGCTCAGGGTCTGATTAATGCTGCGGTTCACGATTTCCGACAGCTTCTCCCGCCGCATCAGCTTTAGGTTCTCGCGAATACGGTCGAAAACAACGATCGTGTCGTTGTTGGAATAACCGATCAGGGTCAGGATGGCGGCGATTACCGTCAGCGAAATTTCCTTGTTTGTTAATGAAAACGCGCCCACGGTGATCAGAGTGTCGTGAAACACGGTAACGACAGCGGCAACGCCGTAAATCCACTCAAAGCGGAATCCCAGATAGATCAACATTCCCAGCAGGGAGTACAGGACCGCCAACTTGGCTTGTGTCTGGAGTTGACGTCCGACCTGCGGGCCGACGATGCTGACGTTCCGAACCCCGAAGTCGGAAAGGAAAAAGCCCTCCTGCAAAGAGGCTATGACTGCCGGATCGGCCACACCGTTTAAGTCGTTAAAGGAACTGAGCACTCCCCCGCGGACCTTATCGCGGGTATTCACGATGGCCTGCGCGATCGCAGAGTAACGCTGGTTGGCATCACTACCCGCGTGCAGCGGGTCTTTTTCCAGCAGGTAGTTCTGGATGGCTAGCACGCTGGCGTTGTTGAGGTCTTGTTTGCCCTGGGGAGCGTTCGTCTCGAGCGCGTTGATGATCAGGTTCTTGCCGCGGTCGAGCGCCTGCTCGCTGGTTTCTTCCAAAGAGAGGTTGATCAGAACTTCATTATTGGCGGCTGCGCCGAAAGTCTGGATTTTGGCCTGCTTGAGGCCAGCCCGCTCGAGCGCCGAGCGAATTGCGTTGTCATTGGGCGGATGTGTGAACTTCACCTCGACAAGGGTGCCGCCCCGGAAATCAATTCCGAGGGGAATGCCGTGCCAGAACAACATGGAGAAGACGCCGGCGATGCTGAAGACGAGCGAGAACGCCAGGAAGTACCACTTCTTGCCTAAGAAATCTATGTTCGGATTGCGAAAAAATTCCATGAAAACCCCAGGTTTCAATATTCAAAGTTTCAGGTTCCAAAGTTTCAAGTTTCCTCCACATCGCCTTTGAAACTCAGAAACCTCTGAACTTTGAAACTTTCTTTATCCGATGCTTAGTGCTTCACCGCGCTGCTTGCGAGCCAGCACCCAATCAAAGATCACGCGCGACACGAATACGGCGGTAAACAGGTTCGCGAGTAGACCGAAGGTCAGCGTGACGGCGAATCCACGTACCGGCCCCGTTCCGAAGATGAATAAGATGGCTGCAGTCACGATGGTGGTGACGTGCGTGTCCACGATGGTGACCCAGGCATGACTGAACCCCTGCTCCACGGCCGAGGGCGGCGTCTTGCCGTTCCTCAATTCCTCGCGTATACGCTCGAATATCAGGACGTTTGAGTCCACGCCCATACCGACGGTTAATATCACTCCTGCAATGCCGGGCAAGGTTAATGTCGCGCCGCTGTAACCGAGGAATCCGAGAAGAATGATCAGATTAAGAATCAGAGCGATGTCCGCGTTGATCCCCGCGCCGTGGTAATAAACCACCATGAAGACGAGGACGGCGATCATGCCAATAACGGCGGCAGTAACGCCGGAGCGGATCGAATCTGAGCCCAGCGATGGGCCAACTGTCCGCTCTTCCAGGTACTTGATGCCGGCAGGCAGTGCGCCGGAACGGAGAATCATGGCGAGATCTTTGGCCGCCTGATCAGTGAAGCGGCCGTTGATGACGCCCTGGTCGTGAATCTGTTCCTTGATGACAGCGACTTCCTGAACCTTGTTATCGAGAATGACGGCAAGGTTGTCGCCCACGTGCGCACCGGTAAAGGCAGAGAACCTACGGCCGCCTTCGCCGGTCAGCGTGAAGCCGACATCCGGCTGACCGTTTTCGTCCCGGCTCTGCTCGGCGGTGCGAAGATCGCGTCCAGTCACAGCGGAGACACGCGAAACCAGGTACCACTCCTGCCCACCTTCGGGATTCTCTTTGCTGGTGACGCTGCGTCCGGGCATCAGCACCGCATCGGGTGGCAGCACGCCGCCCTTATCCTGCAGAGCAGCCTGTTCGCTCGGATATGGACCGCCCAGCGCCTGCCGGATTTCCAGCATGGCGGTGGACTGCATGATCTCCTTCACCCGGCCAGGATCGTCCACACCAGGCAACTGGACCAGAATCTGGTACTGACCCAAGCCGTGTTCCTCGATGACCGGTTCACTGACCCCTAGCTGGTCAATGCGGTTGCGGATGGTCTCAATCGCCTGCTGAACCGCGCGGTTCTTTAGCTCGGCGAGAGCCTGCGGCTTCATGGAAACCGTCCAGGTATTCTCGGCACCGGAACTCAGGTTGTACTCGGGAAGGCGGTCGCTGACGATGGAGCGCAGATCCGAAGCCGCCTCGGGAGGCACGCCTTTGATGACGATTGTCTCTGGATGATTTACGGGATCGGGCTGAGTGATCTCAGTGTAATTGATCTTGCGGGAGCGGAGATCCTGCTTGAGGCGCTCGATGGCGTTGTCCGCGTCAACTTTGACCGCGTCGTTGACCTGCACCTGCAGGATGAGGTGAGTTCCGCCCTTCAGATCGAGACCCAGATGGATGCGGTCGGTAATCGCTTCGGCGAGACCCCGGCCCGAAAGGCTCTTCGGAATACCAAATATCCCGAACAAGAACACCAACAGAGTGCCGATAATGAGGATTAATTTCCAGCCAAGATTTTTGTTCATAAGAAAACTTCAAGTTTCAAGGTTTGAGAGTTTCAAGGTTTCTCAGCAGCACCTTTGAAACGTTGAAACTTGTGAAACTTTGAAACCTTACTTCGTTTGTACTTCTTCCCCCGAACCAACGGATACGACCGAAGACCGGCTGACTTCAAGCCGCAGGTTGTCGGGAGGGACCCGCAATTGAACGTAATCGTCCTTCAAAGAGACAATGGTGCCGTGCAGACCGCCGCTGGTTACCACCTTGTCTCCCGTCTTTAGTGCCTGCAACATGGCCTGCCATTTCTTCTGGCGGCGCTGCTGCGGCATGATCAGAAGGAAGTAGAAGATGGCGAAAATGAAGATGAGCGGGGCAAAGCCCAGCCATCCCGCGCCACCGCTCTGAACAGCAAAAAGGTAAATAGTGCTCATGAAGACCTGCAGGCCCTACCGCTCATCTGTGGACCGGTCGGCCGAAAGCGCCTCTGATCCTCTGCATATTTACAGCGGGAGTTCTTCTGTATTCAGGCCGGACTATCCTTTAGCTCTCAGGCAGATGCCGAGCTATGGTTTCGGTCGAGACCACGCATCAGAATTGAACTGGGGCACTTCCCCAAGCTCAATAGAATGACGCACCGCCTTCATAGTGTCAAGGTAGAAGCTCAGATTGTGAACAGTGTTAAGGACTTGCGCCAGCACTTCATTCGACGCATAGAGATGGCGCAAGTAGGCGCGGGAATAGCGGCGGCATACCTTGCAATTGCAGTTGGGATCGAGCGGCGCTTGATCGGCCGCGTAGCGGGACTGCTTGATGGAAATTTTGCCCTCGGAAGTGAATAGAAGCCCGTGGCGAGCGGCGCGCGTGGGGAGCACGCAGTCCATCATGTCGACGCCCATGCAGGCGTAGTCAACGATTTCTTCCGGCGTGCCGACCCCCATCAGGTAACGGGGTTTGTCGGCGGGCAGATGCTCGAGAGTTCCTGCCACGATCTCGCGCGTAAGGGCGCGCGGCTCGCCCACGCTCATGCCGCCAATGGCGTATCCGGGAAAGCCGATCTCGACGGTGCGTGATGCAGATTCTCTGCGCAGCTCGGGATCCATGCCGCCCTGGACGATGCCGAATAACGCTTGCGTAGGGACAGCCGCCCTCGGCTGCCCGGCGGAGCGAAGCTCCGCGGTTTTGTCTGAGAATTCCGCCGGGCTCTGCCCGGCTGGACAGCCGAGGGCGGCTGTCCCTACGTCTGCATTCCACGGGACTTCGTGTTTGTGGTCTTCGAAATAGTTCTTTGATCGCTCGCCCCAGCGCAGGGTCATTTCCATGGATGCTCGAAGGCGGTTGCGCTCGGCCGGATACTCGGTGCACTCGTCAAACGCCATGATGATGTCGGCGCCGAGGCCGATCTGCGCGGCCATCGCGCTCTCCGGGCTGAAGAAGTGCGAAGAGCCGTCAAGATGCGAGCGGAAGGTCACGCCATCTTCGGTTACTTTGCGCAGATCGCTCAGGCTGAAGACCTGGAATCCGCCGGAGTCGGTCAGAATGGCGCGCGGCCAGCTCATGAAGCGATGCAGCCCACCAAGCTGCCGAACCTGGTCGACGCCCGGTCGTAGATACAGGTGATAGGTGTTGCCGAGGAGAATCTCGACCCCGAGTTCTTCCAACAAATCCTGAGGCACGCCTTTGACGGTCGCGACGGTGCCGACCGGCATGAAAACAGGAGTTTCAACGCTGCCGTGAGCGGTGTGAAGGCGTCCGCGGCGCGCGGCGCCGGCGGTGCTCAGGGCGTCGAACTTGATGGACATGACCCAGCGATTGTAGCGGAGAGTATGAGCGTCTTTAATCGATGGTATCGGCCGCGGCGATAATGTTCGTGTGGGCAAAGCTCGGCTGGTATTCAGGCGACTACTGCACATCGCGCGCCGCAATGGTGATGATCTCGCCCCGCACGGATTTATTCTTCACCAGCAAACGACCCACTGTGATCGGGAGCCTGAACCGGCGCGGCCCTGCGCTGCCGGGATTGAAGTAGAGCACTCCATTTTTGACTTCCTGTTTTGGTAGATGGCTGTGGCCGCAGACGACGGCGGCGAATCCGGCGGCCTCCGGTTTCAGATCGAGGTCTTGCAGAATATGCAGGACGTAGATGGAAACTCCGCCAACCTCAAGAACTTCGGTCATTGGAATGGATTTCGCCCAGGGGCCGCGGTCCACGTTGCCGCGAACGGCAGTCACTGGAGCGATCTCGCCCAAGGTATCGAGAATTCTGGGATCGCCGATATCGCCGGCATGGATGATGTTATCGGATCCGCGCAGCGCGTCGAGAGCCGCGGGGCGCAGCAGGCCATGCGTGTCGGAAATGACGCCGATGAGCACGCGGGCTTACAACGTAGCTGTTTTCTCGGTAATTAAGTTGCGGATCTTGTCGACAAAGTCGCCAACCGGCATATCTTCGGTCTTCTCTTTGCCGCGGGTGCGGACGTTCACTTTGTTGGCCTCGGCTTCCTTATCGCCGACTACCAGCAGGAACGGCACTTTCTGCATGGCATGCTCGCGGATTTTGGCGTTCATCTTTTCGTTACGAGCATCCACATGGACGCGAACGCCGGCCGCCTTGAGCTGATCTGCAACTTTGTTGGCGTAGTCGGCGTGGCGCTCGGCAATGGGAATCATGACAACTTGCACGGGCGAGAGCCACACCGGAAAGGCGCCCGCGTAGTGTTCGATCAGCACGCCGAAAAACCGCTCCACCGATCCGAACAGAGCACGGTGAACCATGACCGGCTGCTTACGTGAGCCGTCCTCCGCCACATACTCCAATCCAAACCGCTGGGGAAGATTGAAATCGAACTGGATAGTGGAAAGCTGCCAGAGACGGCCGATCGCGTCGACCAGCTTGATGTCGATTTTGGGACCGTAAAACGCCGCCTCGCCCGGAATGGTTTTGTATTCAATGTTGCGGCGCTTGAGTACGTTTTCGAGGGACCCGGTCGCGGCATTCCACTGTTCTTCACTGCCAACAAAATTCTGCTTGTCTTGCGGGTTCCAGGTGGACAGCTCGGTCTGGAACTGATCGAAGCCGAAATCCTTCAAAACATCCAAAGCAAAATCCAGACACGCTTCAATTTCGCTTTCGATCTGCTCGGGAGTGCAGAAGATGTGGGCGTCATCCTGAGTAAAGCCACGCACTCGCAGCAGGCCGTGCATTACGCCGGAGCGCTCGTAGCGATAAACGGTCCCGAGCTCGCCTAAGCGGACCGGCAGATCACGATATGACTTGAGCGAGTCTCGGTAGATGAGAATGTGTCCGGGACAGTTCATGGGCTTGAGCCGATATTCGGCGTCGTCGAGCTCCATGGTGTCGAACATGTTCTGCGCGTAATAACCTTCGTGGCCCGAGGTCTGCCATAGCTGCTTGCGCATCACGTGCGGGGTGTAGACCAGAGAGTAGCCGCGCTTGATGTACTCATTGCGCATCCAGTCTTCCATCTCTTTGCGGATGATGCCGCCCTTGGGGTGCCAGAAAATCAGCCCCGGCCCGGCGAGTTCCTGGATGGAGAACAGATCGAGCTGCTGGCCGAGAACGCGGTGGTCGCGCTTCTTGGCTTCTTCCTGCTTGTGCAGGAAGTCGTCGAGATCTTTTTTCGAGAAGAAAGAAGTGCCGTAAATGCGCTGCAGCTGGGGATTGTTTTCGTCACCGAGCCAGTACGCGCCAGCAATGTTCAGCAGCTTGAAAGCCTTAATCTTCCCGGTGGAAGGGACGTGCGGACCGCGGCAGAAGTCGGTGAACTTGCCGGTGCGGTAAATGGAAATCTTTTCATCGGGCTTGGTGAATTGCTCGATGAAGTGGCACTTCATGAAATCGCCTTCTTTTTTGAACTCTTCCAGGCCCTGGTCTCGGGGCAGAAATTCGCGCGCATATGGCTCGTTGCGCTGAACGATTTCCTGCATTTTCTTTTCGATCTTCTGGAGATCCTCGGTAGTGAACGGAGTAGGACGGTAAAAGTCGTAAAAGAATCCGGTTTCGGTAGCCGGGCCATGGCCGAGCTTGGTCTCGGGGAAGAGCTCCAGCACCGCCGCAGCAAGCAGGTGCGCGGAAGAATGGCGATAGACTTCGAGCGCCTCGGGATCCCTATCAGTAAGGATCTTTAAGTCGGTGTCCTTCTCAAGCGGCCGGGTGAGGTCGATGAGATTGCCATTGGTTTTCGCAGCGAGCGCAGCCTCAGCCAGACGCGGGCTGATGGATTTGGCGACATCGAGGGCGGTGGCACCTTTGGGGACTTCCTTGGTGTTGCCGTCGGGGAGCTTGATGTGGATGCTGTCCGGCATGTGTACTCTGCTGAATCTTTTAAGTTTACCACTGCACGCGTAGGGGCGGACGCCCTCGTCCCTGCACGCGTAGGGGCGGACGCCCCCGTCCGCCCGGCGGAGCGAAGCTCCGCGATTTTTCCGGCGAGCACGCTCGCCCGCCCGGACGAGGGCGTCCGGGCCTACGTGTGTCGTGCGGGCCTACGTGGTCTGTGCTGGATAATAAAGTTCTTCGATGGACTTCTGCACGCGTGCCGACAGCGGTTCCAGATCCGCCATAGTCAGGCCCTTGGTTGAGATTGGCTCGCCGACACGCATCTGCAGCGGCCGGCTCTTAATGTGGTAGGTATTCATCGGTAGCAGTTCGTAGGTCCCGACCAGCGCGATCGGCACGATATCCACCTGCGATTTGATGGCCAGAAAAAATGCGCCGGGCATAAACGATTTGATTTCGCCGTCCGGGGTGCGGCCGCCTTCGGGGAAGATCACCAGCGGTGTGCCGCGTTTGAGGTCCTTCAATGCCGTGCGGATGCTGCCTACCGATCGCGTGGGCTCCTGCTGATTGATGCAGATCTGCCCGGAGCGCTTCAGATGCCAGCCAATGATCGGATAGGACAGTAGCTCGCTCTTAAAGATGATGCGGAATTGAAATGGCAGGTAGGAGTACAGCACCGGGATGTCGAGCGCGGAAGCATGGTTGACGGCGTAGACGTGCGGCTTTGAAACATCTACTTTGTCCAGCCCGGTGACCGTCACTGGTGAGGCGATCGTCTTCATGATCAGCTGCGACCAGGCGCGCGCGAATGCGTGCAGAATGCGCTCGCGATCGCCGAAGAAAGATGCGCCGGTAGCGACCAGGCCGAACAGAACCGTGTACAGCCAGATCAGCGGATCAAAAATGAAGTAGGAGCGCAGACGGCTTGCCCAGCCGTGCGTAGGGACAGCCGCCCTCGGCTGTCCAATCGCGCGAACCTCGACGATCTTTGGATTCGCCGCGGTTTCCGTTGATGTCTGGTAATCCTGCACAGGTGTTTAGATGCAGACCCCCAGGTGGCGCATCGCCTCTCCGACAACGTAGATTGAGCCGGTAACCACCACAATACCGTTCGATCCGGCGAGCAGGCGTGCGCGGTCGAGCGCAGCGGGAACGTCCGGTATCTCTTCCAATTCAACTGAGATTCGCGCCGCCGCCGCACGGATTTCTTCGGGGGTCGCGGAGCGCGGATTATCCGCATGGGTGGCGATCACCCGGTCAGCGATGGGAAACAGTATCTCCGCCATCTCGGAAATTGCTTTGTCGCGCATGGCGCCAAAAACTAAAGTGAGCGGCCGGTTGTCGTAAGTGGCCGAAAGCGTGGAGCGCAACGCCCAGGCGCCAGCTGGATTGTGAGCGACGTCGACGACGAAGTCCGGGGTTCCAGGGATCACCTGAAAGCGGCCCGGCCAGCGGGTTTCGCGGATGCCTTTGGCGAGTGACTCGGCAGCAATCGGGAAGCCCTGTTTACTGAGTTCTTCAGCGGCTGCGATTGCGAGTGCCACGTTGCGGAGCTGGTGCCGCCCGACGAGCGGGGTTTCGACCAGGATTTCCGTGCCGAGGACTTGAAGCGGGTAGCGGGAAAGCGGCGCAACTGTAGATACCTCGCGGCTGCGCTCCTCGGTATGACAACAATGTTTGAGGTTGATGTGCTGCTCGCTGCCAGGCGACACGGGCGGTACGTACGGCACGGCACTCACCGCTCGCGCTTCCGCATCGAGAATTGCGTTGCCGATGACATCGTTGGCTTGCGGATGCTGGGGCAGTGTGACGACCACGCCGCCGGGGCGAATAATCCCGGCTTTCTCGGCAGCGATCTCGGCAATCGTATTTCCCAGGAATTTTTGGTGATCGAGAGAGATGTCGGTGATCACGCTGATCAGCGGTTCGACCACATTGGTCGCATCGAGTCGTCCTCCCATGCCAACTTCGAGAACGGCAATATCCACCTTATGCGTGGAGAAATATTCGAATGCGATGGCGGTCAGCATCTCGAAGAAGCTGGGGTGCCAGGGTAACTCGCCCTCGGTCACGAGCCGCTCGGCGGTCCGATCTACCACGTCGTGCAGCAGTGCGAAATCGTCATCGCTGATTTCCGCGCCGCTGATGCGAATGCGTTCATTGATCTTCACCAGGTGCGGCGAGGTGTACAGTCCGGTGCGCAGACCGGACGCCTGAATAATCGAAGCCAGCGTAGCCGCAGTCGAACCCTTGCCATTGGTTCCGGCGATCAGCACCGACGGAAAGTTCTTCTCCGGGTGATCGAGGGCGGCCAGCAGCACGCGCATATGCGCCAAGTCGAACTTATGCGAGGGCGTCTGAGCCAGTTCGTGACCCAGCGCGTACATGCGTTCGACTGCGCTTTGATAGGACATGGGGAAGCAGCTGCTAGCTATTAGCTCCTAGCCTCTAGCTAAAGATTATCAGTTCAGATTGTGCGGTTCGAGCCTGGGGCAGCGAAGCAGGGCGCAGTTGGCCTGAACGGGAAGAACTCTGGGTTAACTGACAGCTGATAGCTGAGAGCTTCTACGCGGCTGCCGTCATGAAATCCAGCGCCCGCGAGATGTACGACTTCAGGTGTCTGCGATGCACAACGGCATCAAGCATGCCATGTTGGAGCAGGAATTCGCTGCGCTGGAATCCGGGCGGAAGTTTCTGGCGGATGGTCTGTTCAATCACGCGCGGCCCGGCGAAGCCAATGAGCGCGCCGGGTTCGGCGATATTCAAATCCCCGAGCATGGCGAAAGACGCGGTAACCCCGCCGGTAGTGGGGTCGGTCAACACGGAAATGTAAGGGACTTTCTGCTCGTCCAGCCGCGCCAGGGCGGAGGAAATCTTCGCCAGCTGCATCAGACTGATCACGCCTTCCATCATGCGTGCGCCACCGGAAGCGGAGATGATAACGATCGGCAGCCGTTCATCACCTGCTTTTTCGATGGCGTCGGTGATGGCTTCGCCGACCACCGCGCCCATGCTTCCGCCGATGAATGAGTACTCCATCGCGCTTAGGATGACAGCGCGTCCGTTCAATTTGCCGCGGGCGTTGATGATCGCGTCCTTCAAACCGGTTTCCCTCTGGGCTACTTTCAGACGGGAGGAGTACGGTTTGAGGTCAACAAAGTTCAGCGGATCGGTGGAGGAGATGTTGGTATCGAAGGTGTCGTATTGATTGTCGTCGAGTAGTTGCGATAGCCGGGTGCGCGCGTCAATGCGAAAGTGCTTGTCACATTTGGGGCAGACGTTGAGGTTGTCTTCCAGATCCTTTTTCCAGATGATCTGGCGGCACTGATCGCACTTGACCCATAAACCTTCGGTCTTGACTTTCTTTTCGCCCGAGGTATCGAGCTCTCCGGATTGACGCTTGAACCAAGTCATGAGGATTTGTAATTTAGTAATCTGTAATTTAGTAATTTGGTCGTGAGCCAGGCTGACGCAAGCTCTCCCGCTGCGATTTCAAATTACCAAATTACAAATTATTAAGTTACAAATCAGTACTCGATTCCTCTCTG
>Ga0070741_10016816_pt1 | contig 12117 bp, 9 predicted proteins | sample Coa_R1_4_FD_66440 | JGI IMG/M metagenome (GOLD analysis project Ga0070741, IMG submission 66440) | Surface soil microbial communities from Centralia Pennsylvania, which are recovering from an underground coalmine fire - Coalmine... | ecosystem: Environmental > Terrestrial > Soil > Unclassified ...
TACCATTTGGTCTGGCCGAGAGATCTGGTGGAAACGGCTGGGGCTCTGCTTGCCAGCGGTGCGGTGAGCGATGCTGTGCGGGTTCTTCGATATCTGGAGGCCACCCAGGAAGCGGATGGGAACTGGGCTCAGAATTTGTGGTTGGATGGCCGCCCTTACTGGGGCGGCATTCAGATGGATGAAACTGCTTTCCCTGTATTGCTGATCGATCTTCTCCGACGGGAAGCACCCGACGGCTTGGGAAAACTCGAGCGCTGGTGGCCGATGGTTCGCAGGGCGGTCAGCTTCATTATTCGAAACGGGCCGGTTACGCAGCAAGACCGATGGGAAGAGGACGCTGGATACTCTCCGTTTACGCTGGCTGCTGAGATCTCGGCGCTACTGGTAGCCGCGGAGATTGCAGAGCTTACAGGCCACGCGGAGCAAGCTCAGATCATGCGCGATACCGCCGACGCATGGAACGACAACATCGAGCGTTGGACGTACACCGAAGGCGGCGATCTGGCGAAGCAACTGGGAATCCCGGGATACTATGTGCGCATCGCTCCGCCCGACACGGATGGCGCCGCATCGCCGACGCAAGGATTCGTACCAATCAAAAATCGACCTCCCGGACAGGACGGTGAGCGCGCGTACCACATCATCAGTCCCGATGCGCTCGCGCTGGTGCGGTTCGGATTGCGCGCGCCTGACGATCCGCGGATTCTGAACACGATTCGTGCCATCGATGCCCTTCTCTCGGTGGAACTGCCGCAAGGGCCTTGCTGGTACCGCTATAACGGCGACGGATATGGCGAGCACAAAGACGGCTCAGCGTTTGACGGGACCGGGATTGGGCGTCCGTGGCCGCTGCTCGCGGGGGAACGAGGGCACTATGCGCTCGCAGCGGGCCATCGGGACGAAGCTGAATCTCTCTTGACGGTGATTGAAAATTCGACCGCCGGGGAGGGCAGGCTGATTCCAGAACAGGTGTGGGACGGAGCGGATATTCCAGCATTGGAACTGTTTCGCGGCAAGCCTTCGGGGTCGGCCTGTCCGCTGGTGTGGGCGCATTCGGAGTACATCAAACTGCGCCGCTCGATTCGCGATGGTAGGGTTTTCGATCAACCGCCCCAGACCGTGCAGCGATATCTGAAAGAAAAACACGTTCGGCAGATCTTTGGCTGGAGGTTCAACAACAAAACCCGCAGTATCCCGAGGAATAAGACGCTGCGCATCGTGCTGCTCTCTCCGGGACGAGTGCACTGGAGCGTAGATAACTGGCAGACCTCGCACGATACCGATGCCAAGGATACGGGGCTTGGGACGTACATCCTGGATCTGCCGACGGCATCCCTGGCATCGGGAGGTCAGGCGGTGTTTACCTTCTTCTGGCCGAACGATAATCGCTGGGAGGGTACGGATTATCGAGTCGTAGTCGAAAAATAGCTGCGTCGGCGGCTTGCATGTACGTGGCGGGCTGGCTGCTTCAAACGACAGATTCTAGCTGTCGCATGATGAGTAACACAGCTCGACCACCGTGCAATCATCGCTGAGCGGATTGCCGGCGCAAAATTCCGATACCGCCGAAAAAATTCCTTCAAGATTGGGGTACTTCAGTGCGGCCTCTTCCAGGCGAAAGTCTTCGAAGAAGTCACCATTCAGGTTCTCGGCCTCGGTTACACCGTCGGTGACAAGAATGAAGCGATCGCCCGATTTCATCTGGCAGGTTGCGCTCTCGAATGTGGCATCCGCTAAAAGTCCAACGGGCACATTTCCATGCGGAGGACGGACGACTTCATTTCCGCAAACCAACAACGGAGGCACGTGGCCGCAGTTCACGTATTCAAGCTCACCATCGCGCCGCAGGCGGGCGATTAACACGGTCGCATATTTTTGCCCTTCCATCTTTTCGGCGAAAAAACGATTGACGGCGGTCACAACGTCGAGCAGCGGCACGCCTGCACTCAAGTGCGAATAAATCATGCCTTGCAAGGTTGAAGCCAAGAGCGCTGCCGACACTCCCTTCCCACTGACATCGGCCAGCACCACCGTCAGACCCTCTTTTGTATTAACCGCGTCGAAGAAATCGCCGCCGATTTCTTTACAAGACAGGTTCTTGCCTCTCAAGCGAGCGAATGGGACCTCGGGAATCTTTACCTGCATGAGCCGTTGCTGGATGCTCGCGGCGATGCTCAACTCTTGTTGATAGCGGCGAGATTCTTCCTCGGCCTGCACCAGCCGCGCGTTTTCAATCAGCGATGCAGCTTCTGTCGCGATCGCGTGCAGAATGTCTTGACTAACCCCCTGTATATCTCGATCGCGTGAGGCGAAACGCGAATCCACATAAAGAACGCCCATGGCCTCACTGGCCTGGCCGGGCAAGGGAGTTTGAGATCCACGCGTCGCCTGAAGTTGCAGCTTCCGCAAAGGAATGCAGACCACCGTGCGCAGATCATAGGCAACGATACTTTGCCGTCCGGCCATATCCAGCGATTTGCTCGTGTCCGTTAGAACAAACTCAGAGTTGGACCGCATGGATTGTTCCAGAATTGAACGGGAAATTGTCTTGTCGTCGAGCAGGGGCTCTTTTTTGGAATTCCGACCTGCTTTAAGGACTAACTTCCCTTCTTCGTCTTTCAGAAAGACGTAGGCACGCTCGGCGCGGGTCAGATCGAGCGTAACGTCGAGCATTGTCATCAGGATCTCGTCGAGCACGCCCACCGTATTCAGCTTGCGGGCCGCCTCGAGGAACAGTCGCAGCTTTTCGAGATCTGTCGTCTCCTGCCTGATTTGTATGCCGGAGATCTGGCTCAAAAACTCGCGTGCCGTATTGGAGCTATTCTGCCCCGGATTGAAGAGGATGTAAGCGGAGTCGCGGGCTCCAAACTCCAATCGATCGCCACGTTCCAGTTTCTGCCGTTGGATGCGCTCACCGTTTACGAACGTTCCGTGCTTGCTCCCCTGATCCTCGAGGAAGAAATCAGCCCCATCTTGCATAATCTGGGCATGATCGCGAGAAACGCGGGGATCGGCAATGACAAGGTCTTTATCAACTTTTCTTCCAACGGTGAAAGGCGTGCGATTGAGGATGATGTTCTTCTGTTCGCTGCCTTGCACGAACACGAGGGCCGGAAACACTCCGGAGGTCGAGCTGTGTGTATGAGAGCTAATGCCAGTGAGGGTCATGAAGGGTTCAGACAGCCCGTCCCCAGATTTCGGGCCAAGCCGAAAACAAACATTTCTCGCAATCAGACTACTCTGAGGCTGCGCTTGCCTGCAACGTAGGGCATGAGGCGTCGCGATCTCCAACCTCTCGTGAAATCAGTTGATTCTTGAGGATGAGCAAAGTCGCGAAAACCGAGATTGGCAACGATAGAGTGGAATAGAACGGTAATCCAACTCCCTTATCTACGACTTGGGATGGAATGAGCGGGAGGGCCATGAGCAACAACGCAGCCGTCAGGAACGGCCACGCGACGGAGAGCTTCATGACGAAAACGAAGAATCTGGAAAGAAAGCCGATGTTTGGCCGATGCATCGTAGCCCGAATCAACATCATCGCCGCCGGAAGAAGCAAAATTTGGTTGTAGGGAGCAAACATGGGAATGACGAGCAAGGTCGTGGCCAATGTGAATGAAACTGCAAACTGAAACTGCGGACTGGACGCCGGATAGCTTCGCAATCTCCAGACCAGGACCAGAAAAAATACCACAATGATGAATGCACAAAGATGTCCCCAAACAGGGGTGAGCACGACATCGAGCAGAGACTGGCCGCCTCCGGTATATCGATAGTAGGAGTTCATCGCCTGATTGAACTCGCGAATCCAGCCGGGCAGAAGAACCTGGCTAGCTCCTACCAAAAGCGTCATGGTGAATCCGAAACTCCACAGCAATTTGCGACGGGATCGCCAATCAGCGCTGATCCAGATGCCCAGCCAAATAATCAGCAGGAATAGCAATTGAGGTTTTATTGTTGCGAAAGCGAGCAGTATGCCTGCCGCCATTAATCGATTGCGCGATATTGCAATGACGGCGAATGCGATCAGGGCGGCAACGAGCAATGTAAGTTGCTGCAACTTGAGACCCTGAACTGCCGGAAGACACGAAACCGTGAGCAAGGCCCAGGCGATTTTCCCGCGGAAGGGCAAAGACCAATCCAGCGTCTCCAGCCACACAAACACCGATAAGACGGTCAGCGCAACAAGCACGATCAGGGTTAGCCTCTGAGCGATCCAGAACGGTAAACCCACCATAGGGGCTAACAACCAGACGACAAAAAGGGGATAAGCAAATGCTTGTTGATCTTTGGGGTCATGTGGACGGTCCGGATCGAGCACCCGGCCGTAATAGCCGGCTTGAATCTCTCGCGTTATCTCTGCGCTGTACGGATCTCTCCGGTGCAAGAGCAACTCGCGCGCCCCCAGCCATCTCGGATACAGGTCGGAGAGGTTTCCTCTGGGCTTATCGTCGCGGACTGCCTCATTTTGCTGGTGCGGAATCATGACCCGCTGGAAGTACATCCATACGGAACTGGCCATCAGGAGAGCAAAAAGGATAGAAAAGGCCGGCCTTCGTAGCGCGTAGAACGTGGCTGTTAAACGTGCCAAAGGTGAAGTTTCCGCTCGACGGTTCATGTTACAACTTATCTTCTGACCATGCGAACTGTGAAGATTCGTATGCTGATTGCATTAGCGATCGGCATTGTCACGGGGGCTTTCTGTTCCTACCTCATGCGTCATCTCGGGATCGGTGCTGGCGATTTTACCTGGGCGATTAACGCTGCTCGCGACCTCTTGGCCAGACGTAATCCCTACGATGATTCTAAACAGCTGTATCCACTCCCGGCAGCCCTGTTCGGCCTGCCCTTCGTTCTTATGAGGCCGGAAATTGCCGCCGGGTTTTTCTACGGGGCGAGTTCAGCCTGCCTCGCTTTCTTTCTTACCCGTACCGGTTATCGCTATTTGCTGATCTTCTTGGCTTATCCATATTGGGCGGGCGTTCTAACCGCGCAGTGGATACCGCTCATCATGGCCGGCACATTCTGCTGGTGGCTCGCTCCTGCGTGGATGGCGAAACCCCAAATTGGCCTACCGGCGGCTTTTACGTCTCTCAGCAAGAAGAATTTCGCATTTTGCCTCATCGTCGCGGTCGCCAGCTTCGTGGTGATGCCAAGTTGGATTCCCCTCTGGATTGGGCACATCGGGCGATACTCGCGATTTATCCCCTTGCTGGTGCTCCCTGGTCCACTTCTAGCCATCGCCCTCTTGCGGTTCCGAGATGTCGATGCGCGGCTCCTGTTCATCTCCGCTTGTATGCCTCAGCGCTGGTTTTATGACGCCTTTATCCTGTGGCTTATTCCAAAGACTCGCCGGCAGATCATCTTTACTGCTGGATTGAGTTGGATTCCGGGCATATGGCGCTGGTATCACCCCCCGCATAGTTTCACCCAAGTCGGCCGCTGGATGGTGATGTGGATGTACCTACCTATGCTCGCTGTGGTGCTGTTAAGGGAGTCGCCAACACTCTCCGGGCCCAATGGTGAGGAAGGAGGTGATTGACGCAGCTAATCGTGAAAATGGGCGGGCGGGGTTCCAGCGGTTACCTCGGATTGTGCCAAAAGGTGCAACAATTTGTCACTTTGGAGCCGGATGCGGGTTATGATTACGAAGTCGAGTGGTGGGCGAGTCGCGAGACTTGAAAAGTCCCAGCCCGGGCTCCCCGGAGACCATTCCCCCTTGTTGTGCAACTTTCTGGCCCAGACAGGAGAAGAGTGCTCATGGAGCGATTGCGCAAGCTGTGGAACGATGAAGAAGGTCAAGATATTGCGGAATACGCGGTAATGCTGGCGGTCATTCTGGTGATCGTCGTGGGAACCATTCGCCTGATCGGTTCCAACGCGAATACTGTGTTTTCGAATGTCGCGAGCTCGATCCAGTAAGTACCGCCAGAATTGAACCGCACGACCTCACGTACGCCTTACCATTGAAGGAAACAGGATGAATCGCTCACGTTTGATGATGATCGGGGCGCTGGCAGTCGCGGTCGGCTTTCTTGTAAGTGTTTACGTCTTCAAGAACCTACAGGCGAGAAACGGACCCCGCACGGACAATACGGCCGAGGTAATGGTAGCGGCAAGCGACCTTCAAGTCGGCGCAAGGGTGGAAGACCGAGACATCAAGGTCATCCACATTCCGGCAGCAGACCTGCCCCCCGGGGCACCGCGACGGAAAGCAGATGTCGTAGGGCACGGCGTGATCATCCCGATATCCAAGGGAGAATTCATTTTGCCCAACCGCCTGGCTGGCGAGAATGCCGGCTCAGGATTGCCAGCCCTGATTCCGCCTGGAATGCGCGCCGTCTCGGTGCGCGTCAATGAGGTTGTTTCGGTTGCCGGGTTCGTAACACCTGGGACTCGCGTCGACGTCCTCCTAACTGGTACACCCGGAGGTGGTGGCGAACAGGAGACTACGACAGTATTGCAGAACGTCGCGGTGCTGGCATCCGGTCACACCCTTGAAAGAACGTCCACCGGCGAGGCTCAGAATACGGCGGTCATCACGCTGCTCGTCACCCCCGACGATGCTCAGCGTCTTACGCTGGCCAGTAGCGAGGGACATATTCAACTTGCACTGCGCAATCCTCTGGACACGAAACAGGACGATGTTGCGGCTTCGATTTCCCGCGCTCTGTACCGCGGAGGTGTCCCGGTTCCTGAGCATGCCCCAGTTCGCCACGTCAAGACGGCGAAGGCTGCGCCTCCACCGCAGGCAGCCCCAACGGGCGTCAGCGTTGAGGTCTACCAAGGGGACAAAAAGCCGGATGTTATCAAATTCCCAGAAGAGGGCTCCGAGACCAAGTGATGCCGAAAAATAGCAATCTCTGTGGTGTGCCCTTTGAATCTGGAGAGCTTTCCGGCACGGAGACGGATCTAAAGATGAATGCGCTTTGGCCCTCGCTGCGGGTTCTGCTATGCCTCGCTATTTTCACCATTCCAGGCTTTTCCGAAATGCGGCAGCAGGCTGACAACGCTGGACAGAACCAGGCTCCGGTTCCAACGGGAACTCAGACGGCGACCGTACCCGGACCCGGGCAAGCGAGCCAAGGATCGAATCCGCTCCGCGTTATGGTCGGCAAGTCACTGCTGATCAACACTACCGAGCGTTTGAAGCGAATCGCGGTTAGCGATCCTGGAATCGCGTACGCGGTGGTGGTGACGCCAACGCAGATTCTGGTTCATGGCAAATCGCCCGGGGAAGTTTCTCTTCTAATTTGGGATGAGCTGGAGCGTTCACGCAGCTTCGACTTGCGAGTTGATGTTGATGTGAGCGCCTGCGCCGACGAAGAGCATCGCGTATTCCCGGAGGAACAGATCACGGTCACTCCTTCGCGAGCTGCGATCGTGCTTTCCGGCCACGTCTCCACGGAAGATGTCTCGAAGCGGGCGGGCGAGTTAGCCAGCGCGTATTCGCCGAAAGTAGTGAATGTGTTGACGTTTGGCCCCGTCGGAGCGCAAGAGGTGCTGTTGCAGGTAAAGTTCGCCGAGGTCGACCGATCCGCCTTGACGCAGATGGGTGTCAACTTTATCTCGACTGGTGCAGCAAATACGATTGGGACACTGGGTACCGGACAATTTGGTGGATTTGGTCCACAAACCTTGACGGGTGGTACAACGACGACTGCCACCGCCGCAGGCACGGTTACGACTACTGCATCGACTACGGTCAACCAGCTCTTGAATCTGTTCGTATTCCGTCCCGATATTAACCTTGGTGCCGTAATCGAGGCGCTTCAGACCAAGAACCTGCTGCAGATTCTGGCTGAGCCCAACCTGATCGCAGTCAACGGTAAAGAAGCAAGCTTCCTCGCGGGCGGGCAGTTCCCTTTCCCGATCGTGCAACCAGGAAATGGATTCACTGCCGTTACGATTTCTTTCAAGGAATTCGGCGTTCGCCTGCAATTCACTCCGGTAATCACACCCAATGGGTACATCCATTTGAAGGTAGCGCCGGAGGTAAGCACGCTGGATTTTGCCAATGCACTCACCATTTCCGGGTTCACAGTTCCTGCTCTGAGTACGCGCAAAGCGGAAACGGAGTTCGAACTCCAGGACGGCCAGAGTTTCGTGATTGCAGGTCTGATGGATAACCGTGTCACAGATATCTATAACAAGATTCCGGGGCTTGGAGACATACCAATCCTGGGGAATTTCTTTCGCAGCAAGAGCGTATCGAAAACAAACTCAGAATTGATGGTGCTGTGCACGGTCCACCGAGTCTCGCCGAGCGCCGAACCGGTCAAGACACCGGAGATGGTGCAGCCGTTTATGGATAAGAGCAAGTTCGACAAAGGGCCCGGGAAAAAGTAGTTCGTCATGCCAGAGCTTTCCGTCGTCGTCGTAGCAACGGATAACGAGCAGCGGACTCTGCTGCAGGTGCTTGTCGACGGAACCACCGTCGCGCACACCGTGCATACGTGTGCAAGCTTTCCGGTAGCGGCATCTGATCCGGTCACCCGGCGCGTGCGGGCGGCGAGTCCCGATGTGACACTGGTCGACATCCCCGCCGACAACCCTGCACTCGCGCTGCGTTCGATCGAACTCCTTCACCAGGAGATGCCGGAAACGGCCATTTTCGCTATCGGGACCCTGAGCCAGCCCCAAGTCATCGTCAACGCTATGCGCGCCGGAGCGCGCGAATTTATCGAGCGTCCCACAACGACGACCGACTTGCTGGAGGCGTTTGTCCGCCTTACCACGGCCCAGCGGAAGAGCCGCCAGGAAGGGATTCGGGGAAAAGTATTTTCTGTGATCAACGCGAAAGGCGGAAACGGCGCCACGACGGTAGCGGTAAACCTCGCGCTTGCGTTGCAGTCCGCTTACGGACAAACCGCTCTAGTTGATCTCGCACCTCTCGGCCATGCCGCGCTTCACATGAACCTGAAGCCGGCCTTTAACATCGCGGACGCAACACGCAACCTGCACCGCATGGACTCGTCACTGCTTGAGAGCTTTATGACTCGACACAGCGGTGGATTGCAGCTGCTCGCGGGGACCAACGTTCCGGCAGCCGTCGACCCGAGCACCGCGGAATTTGTTCGACTCTTCGACATGCTGGTATCCCACTTCCGCTATGTTGTTGTGGATGCATCGTCACGTTTCGATGCCGCCAGCCGTTTGATCGCCAGCCTTTCGGAATGCGTTCTGCTCGTTGCCTGCAGTGATGTTGCTTCTCTTTGGAGCGCGGCGCGGGTTCAGCAATATCTGGGAGAATCAGGCGGCCGCGACCGGGTTCGGCTGGTTTTGAACAGGTTTCGAAAAGTACCCGGCTTCAGCGAAGCCGATGCGGAAACGGCGGTCGGCGCTAAACTGATCTGGCGCGTCCCCAACCAGTATTTTGCGGTGTCCAGTGCGATCGATCGGGGCACCCCAGTGATGGATCAGCGCAATTCCGAGATTGCCCGCTGTTTCGCCGGGTTGGCACAGGAATTGACCCGAAACGATGCAGACGTGAAGCGGACGGCGTGGTCGCTATTCAAATCGGTTTAAGATTTTAAGGCGCTATGGCAAATCTCCAGTCGTTCGAACGCACCGATTACCAGCAGGTAAAAGCCGACCTGCATCGGAAAATCCTCGACCGTTTAGACCTGGAGAAACTGGGAAAGACTTCGGGAGATTCCGCGCGAGATGAAGTGCTTGTCGTCATCCGCAGTGCGGTTAACAGCGAAGTCGTTCCATTAAGCTTTGCCGAGCGCGAGCGGCTGTCCCGCGAGATTCTCGACGAGATTTTCGGACTCGGACCTCTGGAGCAACTGCTTAAAGATCCGAATATCTCCGACATTCTCGTGAACCGGTTTGATCGCGTCTACGTGGAAAAGGCGGGCAAGCTCGAACTCACCACCCTGGCGTTCAAAGACAACATCCACTTGATGCAGATCATCGAGCGAATCGTCTCGCGAGTGGGCCGGCGTGTTGACGAGTCCTCACCCATGGTCGATGCGAGATTAGCTGATGGCTCGCGTGTCAATGCGATTATCCCGCCCCTGGCGATCGACGGGCCATGCCTCTCGATCCGGCGTTTTGGGCGCGATCCCGTAACCGCGCGGCAGATGATTGAGAACCAGACTCTCACCGAACCGATGCTGGAATTGTTGTCCGCGATGGTGAAGGGGCGATTGAACATCATTGTCTCCGGTGGAACTGGCGCCGGGAAGACGACTCTTCTGAACGTACTCTCGGGATACATCCCGAACTCGGATCGCATCGTCACAATCGAGGACGCCGCAGAATTGCAGTTGAAGCAGGAACACGTGGTTCGACTGGAAACGCGACCGCCGAACATCGAAGGCAAGGGTGCGGTCCGGCAGCGGCAACTCGTGATCAACAGTTTACGTATGCGGCCCGACCGGATTGTGGTAGGCGAGGTGCGCGGCGAAGAAGCATTCGACATGTTGCAGGCAATGAACACGGGCCATGAGGGATCGTTAACCACGGTGCACGCTAACTCTCCGCGGGACGCCATGGCACGCATCGAAAATATGGTGTCCATGGCGAATCTCAACATCCCCGAGCGCGCAGTGCGTCACCAGATTTCCTCGGCGGTTCACGCCGTCGTCCAAATTGCGCGTCTCTCCGATGGCACTCGCAAGGTTATGACGATCTCCGAAGTCACTGGCATGAACGAGGATATGATCGGCATGCAAGACATCTTCGGCTTCGAACGTAGTGGACTGGATGAGAGTGGAAAGGTGCGCGGGTCGTTCCGCGCAACCGGACTGAAACCGACATTTGCGGAACGTCTGGCGATGTCGGGGGCCCGGTTGCGCCCAGCACTGTTTGAATCAAGGTTTGAGGTTTAGGTATTTATGGCAGGAGCTGCTCTTCTTTCGCTGCTCATTTTCTTCGTAGTTGCCATCGCCACTTTCGGCATCATTACGATGTTCGACCGGCGAAACGCACAGGCGCGCGTCATCAAGGAGCGTCTTGCGAATGAGCGAAAGGCCCCGGAACTCGCCGCCGAAGAAGAACTCGCCCTGCTGCGGGATGAGCAACTCAGCGATATCCCTGCAATCGACACCATCCTGCGCCGCTCAGAGCGCATCACGGACCTGCAGAAATTTCTCGCCCAGGCCGGAATGGGGATGCGAGCAGGAAATTTCCTGGGAATCTCAGCGCTTACCGGAGTCGTGGCAACGATCGTTGTTTACGGTCTGAGCAAGAGAGTCGAGTTTTCGTGGATCGCCTTGCTGATCGGTTTCATCATTCCCTATTCCTACGCCTCCTTTCGTAGAAACAAGCGATTCGAAAAGTTCGAAGAACTTTTTCCGGAAGCCATCGATACGCTGGCTCGGGCGGTCCGCGCCGGGCATGCATTCACGACGGCGCTTGAAATGATTACCAATGAAGTCTCCGAGCCGGTTGCGGGCGAATTTCGGCAGCTTTACGAAGAGCAAAAATTTGGCATGCCGGTTCGCGACGCTCTCATGAACCTGACGGAACGGATGCCTCTGGTGGACGTGAAATTCTTTGTCACTGCCGTGATGTTACAGCGTGAAACGGGCGGCAATCTGGCGGAGATCCTCGACAACCTTTCGTATGTTATCCGCGAACGTTTCAAGATTCAGCGCCAGGTCCGGGTGTATACAGCGCAAGGCCGTCTAACGATGGGGTTGCTGATGGGCATGCCTCCCATCATCGTGACCGTCATGATGTTATTGAATCCCAGTTTCATTCAGCCGTTATTTCAAGACCCGATTGGCCATACTCTGTTAGTGCTCGGAATCACGCTGCAGACGATTGGATATTTCGTGATCCGGAAAATCATCCGGATCCAGGTGTAAAAGGTTCCATGTCGATAGTTCTCGTTATTGTTGTCTTCTTGACAGTGGTTGCGGCCGTATTTGCTTTCGGCGCGGCGCTGGTGACACCGAGTTCAGTTCTCGGTGCACGCCTTCGCGCCTTGGGAACGCAGCAGCCGCAAGCTGCCGAGAACAGGCCTGCCTTCCGGGAACGCGTCGAGCAGGCGCTCGATCCCATCAGTAAAGCGATCCCGCTTTCACCGGCGGACGTGTCTCGCACTCGCGGGCTGTTGATTCAAGCTGGTTTCCGCGACGCCGTGGACGTGAACTACTATTTCGG
>Ga0070741_10016817_pt1 | contig 12117 bp, 7 predicted proteins | sample Coa_R1_4_FD_66440 | JGI IMG/M metagenome (GOLD analysis project Ga0070741, IMG submission 66440) | Surface soil microbial communities from Centralia Pennsylvania, which are recovering from an underground coalmine fire - Coalmine... | ecosystem: Environmental > Terrestrial > Soil > Unclassified ...
AACCTGGGTGACGGTCGAGTGTTGCGTTCTGGTCATACTCTTCCACACGACCAACCAGGTATTCCGCGGTATCGGGATAACCCGGGCGCAATTGGAGCTCGAGCGCGAGCGCGATCTGCGTCAGCTTCTGGAGAGAACCCGGCAGCTCGAGCTCACCAACGAGCAATATCGTGCCTTGCTGGAATCCACCAGTGCCGTCCCCTGGGAGCTGGATGACGGGACGGGTGCCTGCCGTTATATCGGCGCGCAGGTGGAGCGGCAGTGGGGTTGGGCGCCGGAGTGTTTCCAACAGGACAGTTTTCTGTTCAGTTGTGTGCATCCTGACGATCGCCCGGCCTTCGCGCAGGCGCTCGAGGAGGCGGTGGGCTCGCACGACGTGATCGTGGAATGCCGCTTACGGCTGAAATCCGAAAAGTATGCTCATGTGCGCAGTATCATGCGGCACGCGCCAGGGGAGAAGCGCCGGATCGTGCGTGGCATCAGCATCGATATCACGACCCAGAAGAAACTCGAATCAGAGCTCTACCAGGCCCAGAAACTCGAGTCCGTGGGGCGCCTGGCGGCCGGTGTCGCGCATGAGATCAATACTCCTGTGCAGTTCGTGAACGACAACTGTTATTTCCTGCGTGACGCGGTTGCACAGATCAGTGACCTCGTTCGCCACTACCGGGAAGTTATCGCTGCCGTGGCCGAGGGCCGCTTGACCGTGGAGCAGGCGCGTGAGCAGGTCACCGCGGCTGAGGAGGCAGCGGACTTCGCATTCGTGAGCGAGAACATGCCGACGGCGGTGGACCGTGCGCTCGAAGGGCTGGAGCGCGTTGCCGTCATCGTCCGCTCAATGAAGGAATTTTCCCACCCCAACCAGGGGGCCATGTCGTCCTCCGACATCAATGCCGCGATTCGCAGCACGCTGACCGTCGCCCGTCACGAGTATAAGTACGTCGCCGACATCGAGACCCGGCTCGAGGATCTGCCGCCGGTCGTCTGCAACATCGGTGAATTCAACCAGACCTTTCTCAACATTCTGGTCAACGCCGCTCACGCGATCGAGTCGGTCGTCGCCGGTACCGAGAGCCGTGGCCTCATTACCATCTCGACGCGGCAGGAAGGCGACTCGGTGTTGATTTCCATCCAGGATACCGGCGGCGGTATTCCGGAGACCATTCAAGGCAGCATCTTCGATCCTTTCTTCACCACCAAGGAGGTGGGGAAGGGGACCGGGCAGGGCCTGGCGATCGCCCGCTCGGTCATTGTCGACAAACATCATGGCAGTCTGACTTTCGAGACCGTGCAGGGAGTCGGCACGACTTTTCTGATCCGACTGCCGCTGGACGGTATGGGGGATGAAGCCATTGCAGCCTGAATCACCTGCCAAAAAACGCATTCTGTTCGTGGATGACGAGGCGCCGATTCTCAATGGATTACGCGTGCGACTGCACCGGCTGCGTGCGAAGTGGGACATGCAGTTCGTTGAAAGTGGCGCCCAGGCTGTCGAAATACTCGAGGGTGGGCATTTCGATGTCGTGGTGTCCGATATGCGTATGCCCGGGATGGATGGTGCGGAGCTGCTGCGCATTGTCCGTGATCGCTGGCCGCAAGCGATCCGGATCGCCCTGTCCGGGTATTCCGAATTGCAACAGATCGTGCGCCTGGTGCCGTACGCTCATCAGTATTACAGCAAGCCCTGCGAGGCGGGCCAGCTCGAGAATCTCATCGATCGCTGCCTGCGATTGCACGAAATGCTGCACGAGCCCACCCTGCGTGCCATTGTCGGTCGGGTTTCCAAGTTACCGGCGCTACCGAAGGTCTACGCGCAGCTCCAGGAATTGCTGACCAGCGATGACACTTCTGTTCACGAGGTGGCCCAGCTCATTTCAACCGACGCCGCCATTACCGCCAAGCTTCTGCAGTTGGTGAATTCCGCCTTTTTCCGGCTCGCCCGCCGTATTTCCAGTATCGAGCAGGCTGTGAATCACCTCGGCTTCGGATCCATTCGCAACCTGGTACTGTCGGCGGAAGTGTTTTCGAGCTGGCCCGGCTCAGGCCCGAAAAGCGTGGTGAACATCGACAAGCTGCAATCGCACGTGCATCAAGTCGCTGCTGCAGCGCACGCACTGGCGGCGCGGACACCCAAGGCCGATGACACGTTGTTGGCCGGATTGCTGCATGATATCGGCTACTGGATACTCTCTGACGAGTGCCAGGCCGAGCTGACTGAGAGTGTTGCCCTGGCGGTTGCGGAGAATATTCCATTGCATCAGGCCGAGACCCGGATCATTGGCGCATCCCATGCGCAGGTGGGCGCCTATCTGTTGGGATTGTGGGGACTGCCGTATCCTGTCATCGAAGCTGTCGCCTATCACCACACCCCTGAGAACGTATCGCCGCCCGAATTCGAGCCGGTGGCGGCCGTTGCCATTGCTCATGCATTATTGCCGGAGTGCGATGCGTCGGCGTTCGACGCCGCAATTCCAGCGGATGCCGCTGTGGACGCCCAGTTTCTGATTACCGTGAACGCTCCGTTTGATTGGCAGGAAGCCGAGAGCCGTGTCGCGGAAAGCCTGCATTCCAATGAGGCATGAGCTATGAGCAGACCGGAACTGCCACGCGTTTTATGTGTCGATGACGAGTCACGTGTGGTCGAAGGACTTGTGCTGCACTTGCGTCGCGAGTACCAGGTGGTGACGGCCTTGAGCGGCGATGAGGCCCTCAAGACGCTCAAGCAGATGGGGGGGGCCGCGGTCGTGATCTCGGACATGCGCATGCCCGGGATGGATGGCGCCACGTTGCTGCAGCATGTCATGCAGTTTTTTCCCGACGCCACTCGCATTCTTCTGACCGGGGAACCGGGGCGGGATGCGGCCGTGTCGGCCGTCAATAAGGCCAATATCTTTCGCTTTCTGACCAAGCCCTGTCCTCCCGAGCAACTCAAGGCCGCCGTCGAGGCCGCGGTCATTCAACACCGCCTGGTGAACGCCGAGCGTTCCATTCTCAAGGAGACTTTGAACGGCTGCATCAAGGTGTTGATTGACGTGCTGGCGATTACCAATCCTGTAGCCTTCGGCCGCGCGAGCCGTGTGAAGCGCATCGCCATGGAGTTCGCCACAAAGCTCGATTGTAAGGACTACTGGCAACTCGAGGCGGCCGCCATGTTGTCCCAGATCGGCTACCTGTCATTGCCGGCCGAGCTGGTCGAGAAGCTATATTACGGTGAGCAACTCACTCCGGAGGAGAAAGTGCTCGCCGGCGGCGCACCCGACATGGTGAGCTCCCTCCTGGAGAATGTGCCCCGGCTCGAGCCGGTCATCCAGATACTGACCGCGCTCAATTGGCCGGACGAGGCCATCATGCGCCTGGGCGACGGGACCATTGGCCTCGGTACCCGGATTCTCGGCATGGTGCTGGACTTTGACTCCCTCATCGCCCAGGGGCACGCCACGAATATCGCGATGCAGACGTTGCGGAGTAAGGCGGCCCGTTTTGGTGAAAACCTGATAGAGCAATTCTCGGTGCATGTCGGTGCGGGGTCCAGCACGGATGAGCTGCGTGACATGCCCCTGCGGGTCGTGCAGCCGGGCATGATCATCATGCAGGATGTCCGCACCCAGATGGGCACGCTGTTGGTCACACGAGGATTCGAGGTGACCAACTTGTTCCTGGAGCGGACCCGTAACTTCGGGCCCGAGCTTCTCAATGAATCCGTGAAAGTGTTGGTCCGCGCAGCCAAGCCCGCCAGTTAGCACCTCATCGACCCGCTCGCCTCCTGGGAGTGCAATCATTAAATCCGCACAGCAGCTTTAACATCTGCCCGAGTGGTAGCACCGGAAGGGGTCGCGTACCCTCGGTGCGATGAAAACGGCTGTTTCTGTAGCGACTTTTGATTACATTATTGTCGGCGGCGGCTCCGCGGGTTGTGTGCTGGCGGCCCGGCTTACGGAGGACCCCACGTCACGCGTCTTGCTGCTCGAGGCGGGTGGCCCCGACCGGGGCGCGCTCATCGACATGCCGCTGCGTTGGTTCGAGGCCATGCGCGCGGCTCATATCGGTTGGGGGTTCATGTCCGAGGAGGAACCCTACGCCGATCGCCGTCGTATTCCGGTTCCGCGCGGTAAGGTTCTGGGGGGCTGCTCGTCCATCAACGGCATGATGTATTCGCGCGGTAATCGCGCGGACTACGATGAATGGGCGCGAATGGGCCTGGCCGGTTGGAGCTTCGCCGAGGTATTGCCGTACTTCCGCAAGTCCGAGTGCAACTGGCGCGGTGAAAGTGAGTTCCATGGTGCTTCGGGTCCGATGACGGTCGCAAAGCATGAGCCCGACCAGTTTGTCTACCCGCGTCTGATCGCCACGGCACAGAGGCTCGGGTTTGCGCACCTGGACGACTTTCACGGTGCGGCACAGGAAGGTTTCAGTACCCCTGATTTCAACGTGCATCACGGCAGACGCGCGAGCACCTCGCGGCGTTATCTTCAGCCGGCCCGCTCTCGCGCCAACCTCACTGTCCACACTGAGGCTCTGGCCGCGAAAGTATTGACCGAGAATGGGCGTGCCGTTGGTGTTGAATACCTGTGTCAGGGTCAACTACGGACAGTGCGCGCCGAACGCGAAGTGATTCTGTCCGGTGGCGCATTCAACTCACCGCAGTTGTTACTGTTGTCGGGCATCGGGCCGGCGGATGAGCTGCGGACCCTCGGCATCAGGCCCGTCGTGCATCTGCCGGGCGTGGGGCAAAATCTTCAGGATCACGCCTCGATTCCCATGGTGTATGAGGCGAGCGGACCGTTTACGTTCGACAACGAGTTGCGCCTGGACCGGATGATGCTGTCCGTGGTTCGTTGGCATCTGAACGGCAGTGGGGTGGTGGGTGCTCTGCCGGTTGGAGCCCAGGGCTTTATCCGTACACTCGATCACCTGGACCGACCGGATCTGCAACTGCTGATCAGCCCGGTGGCCATGGATGCCAGATTATGGTTCCCGGGCTGGCGCAAGCCGCGCGGACATGCCTTCTCGGTGGCGAATGTGCTGCTGCATCCGGAAAGCCGCGGTTGGGTGAAGCTGCGCTCGGCCGATCCCAAGGACAGGCCGCTGATTCAACTCAACCTGCTGCAGGCGGACGAGGATCGAGCCGCGTTGCGCCGTTACGTCAGGCTCACGCGCACCTTCTTTGCCACGCAGCCGGCGGCCGGGTTGATCAGCCGTGAGATCATGCCGGGACCCAGTGCGCAAGGTGATGCCGAAATGGATGCCTTCGTGCGCTCGCGCGTCGGTACGGCGATGCATCCGACCAGCACCTGTGCCATGGGTACCGGCGCGGATGCCGTTTTGGATGCGGAGCTGAAAGTGCGTGGTCTGTCGGGTTTGCGTGTGGTCGATTGCTCCTCCATGCCGCGGATCCCGGGAGGCAACACCAACATTCCGGCGATCATGATCGCGGAGAAAGCCGCTGACCTGATTCGCGGTAAGTGACCGGCGGCTCCATGTAAAACGCGTACTGGGTCTTGCACACGCGTAGAAAGCTGCCCAGGGTGTAACCTGCGCCGCGCAGAACAGCCCGGTGGGTCAGGTACACAAAGCCGGCAGCGCTCCCGAAAAAGGCCCGATGCAGCCAGCGCGCCATGGCACGCAGGGGTAATGCCCGATGCGAGCGCAGTGTCAGCAGGAGTTGGGATTCCAGGCCGATGTGGGCCAACTCGTCCGCCACCAGCGTCCGGCACAGAACCTTCAGACGCTGGCATCCGGTCGCGGCTTCCAATGCCCGGTAGTAGACGTTGGCGATGAGCTCCGCGGCAATCAGCACGTGCAGCCGCAACTCGTAGCCGCCGACCCGTCGCAGACAACAGAACACAAAATCGGTCAGTTCGGTTTGCTTAGGCTCGATTGCGTGGTCGCGCATGAATTCACGCAGGAGCGCGCCATGGCGTTGCTGCTCGCGGATGAACAGCTCGTTGATGCGCAGAAGGGGGGTGGCCTGGTGCACTTTCGCGAAGCGATTCACGGCGCGCAGGAGCGCGCGACCCTCAGCCTGCTCACACAGCTCGAAGGTCGCGATGGAGCGCGCGATCAGGCGACGCTCCTGGGGTTTCAGAACATCAGACAATCCCGCGGGAACGGTGCGGGGATGCTGAGCGTGGTATTCAAAATGGTTGAGCCAGATTTCGAGGTCGTGGAACACGGCGGGCTCCTCATGCTTGTCACCCTGTGAAGCTCAGAGTGACAAGCGATTGAGATGCCGGCCTGATGCAATTCGGGCGAATTATGGCGGTGTGGGGCCCTCGCTCACCCGGACCAGGTCATCGGGCCGCAACCATTTTTTGAAGGCGGCCTGTACATCCGTGGGGCTCAGACTGACGTAGCGCTGGGCGGCCCTTGTAGGCTCATCCAGTGGCAGGTCCAGGTCCACGCGGCCCAGTAGTCCGTGAGCGATTTCCTCGACACTGGATTCGCTCAGGGGGATCTGGCGCAGGAGCAGGGCCTTGACGCGCACCAGCTCGTCCTGGCTTGGAGGCGCGGACTGCATGGACTTGATCTCGCCGACCACCATGTTGGCGGCCTTGGCCACATTCTGCGGGTCGCTGGCGTATTCAATCAGGTAAGCGCCGCGAGTGCGCCCGGCCTGCAGTGTCGAGCCCACCGAGTAAACCAACCCGGAGTTCTTGCGCAGGTCGATGCTCAAGCGGGTCGAGTAGAAGCTGCCACCCAACACTGCGTTACCCAACTGCAGCGGGTAGTAATCCGGATCGGAGCGGGTGAGTGCGAGATTCTCCGCCAGGATCACCACGTCCTGGACCCTGCTCGCATCGGGTACCGCAATCACTCCGGCATGATTGGCTGGCGCGAGCGGCAGATCGACGTCCGGCTTCGGTCCAGTCCCGGACCACGCCGCGAAGTACTTTTCGATGGTCGCGCGGGCCTGAGCGGGAGTGACTTTGCCGATCACCACGATCGTAGTCAGATCGGGCCGGAACACACTCTGGTAGTACGAGCGCACGTCGCCCGATGTGACACCGCTCACGGTCTCGGGAGTCGCCATCCGCAGGCTCGGATCGGTCTGAGGATACAGCGCGCCGCGCAGCGAGCGTTGTGTGAGGAATCCGGGGCTCTTGTTGCGGGCCGCGACGCCGTGGGCCAGCTGCACCTTGATGACGTTGAGCGCTTGCTCCGGCAGCGCGGGATGCAATTCGTTGTCGGCCAGGAGCTGCACACCGCGGTCGAAGTTCTCGGCCAGAGCCGCGATGGCGAAGTCGGGCCCCGCCGTTTCCCGGGCTCCGATCGCATCCAGTTGCTGTTGGAATGCGACCCGGTCGAGGTGCTCGCTGCCGTAGTTCAGCAACTCATTCAGCACCTGGGTAATACCTTCCTTACCCTTGGGCTCCTGTGTCTCGGGGCGGTTGCGGATATGGCCCAACACCGAGACCGTATCACTCACGTCCTCGGTCTGGACGATCAGCTCGAGTCCGTTGGGAAGCGTGGTCACAACAGGATGGAGTGTCGAGGGCGGCACGACCAGGCGATGCAGGGCCGCCTCCGCCCACGCAGGCAGTTTGGTCGGCTTGGCTTCTCCCAAGGAGATTGACTCCTGCCCACCGAAGCCGCCGCCGTGGGAAGCCACGGGCGCGCCCGAGCCCTTCGGGAGCATGATGCCGGTGACCGCCTGGTCGAGATTCAAGTACTCCCGAGCGACCCGGTTCACATCCTGGACCGTGACTTTCTCGATGCGCTCGAGGTCCTCATCCGGCGACTGCAGGCCGTACAACGTCAGGGCCTCGGACCAGACGGCGGCCAGCTCGCCAATGGAGTTGCGTTGGAATTGGGCCGCGCTGCGCTCCTGGATCTTGGCCGCCTGAACCAACTCCGGCGGCACGCCGTCGTGGGCGACCTTGGTCAGAATGGCACGGACGGCGCTTTCGACCGCCTTGGGATCATCGCCGCCGGGAAAGGATACGGTGGCATAGGCCAGGCCGGCCTCGGGCAATGGATCGAGGGCGAATCCCGCATCAATCGCTTTCCCCTGTGGAACCAGGCCGTACAGGTCGAAGCGGCGGCTGCTCAACACGTCGGCCAGCACCTCGAGCGCCGGAAAATCGGCGCTTTTGGGGCCCGGCGTGCGTGTGGCGATCATCAGGGTGCCGCTGGGATGATCGGTGTCGACATTGAAGGAGGTGGCTTTTACCGGCTGCAATCTGACTTTGGGTCGTGCGGGAAGCTGCTTCGATTTGATGGACCCGAACAGCTCCTTGACCTCGGTGAGAGTGGACTTCGGGTCGACATCGCCGGCAATGACCAGGATGGCATTGTTGGGCGCGTACCAGGCGTCGTGAAAGCTCTTCAGCGCCTCCGCGGTGGTTTTCTCGAACGACGGGCGGGTGCCGAGGGCGTCGTGCTCGTAGGGGGTGCCCGCGAACATGGTCTTGCGGACTTTCTCGTAGAGAATGTAGGAGGGCTCGGACATGTCCTGCGCGACTTCCTGCTCGATCGCGCCCCGCTCGTGAGCCCACTCCTCCTTGGAGTCGAGCACGGCCTTCATCCGCAGGGCTTCGATGTGAAGCGCGATGTCCAGGTCTTCCGCCGGAACGGTGTAGAGATACTGTGTCAGGTCTTCGCGGGTGTTGGCGTTGAAATTCCCGCCAACCACGCTGCCGATGTCGGCGAGCTGGTCGGCCGTAAGGCCAGGGCTGCCGCGGAACATCATGTGCTCCTGGGCGTGGGCCGTGCCCGGAAAACCGGGGGGCGTCTCGTCCGAGCCGACCAGGTAATTCACCGCTGTTGCGGTCACGGGAGCCAGAGGATTGCGAACAATGACCACCTGCAATCCGTTATCCAGGGTGGCGCGCAATACCGACGAAGTCGAGGCGACTGCCGGGGATGGTGCCTCCTGGGCGAAAGCGGGGCTGCGAGTCCCAGCGGCGGTGATGGTAAGGAATACGGCGCCGAGCAGCGCGCCGGAGCGGAAGGCCCGGCGGGCCGTGGTTTTTACAGGCATGGTGTTCCGGTCCGCCCGGTGGGCGGTGTGTCGAATGGCCAATTAACGGACTTTAATGATTCGCCCATGTTCGGTAAATCGAGATCCCCGTAAGGTGCAGGTCTTAGGCTCTCCTAAGCTCTGGCTCATTTTCGCTCCGTTTTTCTGCAGTGAAATCTCGAAATCCATCCGTTCCAGGGGCTCATCCTCTGGCAAAACGTTCCTGGGCCGCGCGCAGCATTCTGCGTTCCGCACTCTGGGGCCTGGCGGCTTGCGGACTGACCGCCTGCCTCGGCCCCCATTACAAGCGTCCCGATATACCTCCGCCCGAGGCTTGGCGGACCACCCCGACCCGTTCGGAAGGGGGCGCTCCCTGGCCTTCCTCCGATTGGTGGCGCGGCTTCAATTCTCCGACCCTGAATGGGCTGATGGACCAGGCACGGCAGGCGAACGACGACATCGGCGCCGCCATTGCCCGCATCCTGCAGGCTGACGCGCAGGCACGGATTGCCGGCGCACCGCTGCTGCCGTCCCTCGAGGCCGATGCCGGCGCAACCCGCCAGCGGGCACGGCAGCAGATTGTGACACCCGCGGGTACCCCGGGCTCCAGGCCTGCGACGTTCAACACCTTCACGGCGCAGTTGAGTGCCAGCTACGAGATCGATTTCTGGGGCAAGAACCGCGCTCTGCGAGATGCGGCCGTGGCGGCGGCCGCGGCCAGTCGCTATGACCGGGCCACGGTCGAATTGACGGTCATGCAAACTGTGGCGAGCACTTACTTCCAGGCGCTCGAGCTGCGTGATCGATTGAAAGTGGCGCACGATAACGTGGCGAGCGCCAGGGATACGCTCAAAGGGCTGCAGCTCGAGGCCCAGGTGGGCACGGTCACGGCGCTCGACGTAGCTCAACAGGAAACCACGGTCGCGACCCTCGAGGCCGCGATTCCTCCGTTGAATCAACAATTTGGCCAGACACTGGATGCGCTGGCCATCCTGGTGGGCCAACAGCCCGAGTCGGTTGATGTGACGGCAGGCTCCCTGGAGGACCTGGTGGTTCCCACGGTGGCACCCGGCATGCCCTCTGACCTGCTGGCACGGCGGCCGGACGTGGCGCAAGCGGAAGCGCAGCTCATTGCGGCGAATGCCAATATCGCCGCGGCCCGCGCGGCGTTCTTTCCCACCATCAGCCTGACGGCCGATGGGGGTTATGTCAGCTCGGCGCTGAGCAGCCTGTTCAATCCCGCGAGCCGGGCATGGAGCCTGGCCACCGGCCTGACCCAGCCGATTTTCCAGGGCGGTGCGCTGGTCGGACAGTACCAACTCAACAAGGGCCGCTACGCGGAGCTGCTGTCGGACTATCATAAGGCGGTGATTTCCGCCTTCGGCAACGTCGAGGATGCGCTGGTGAGCGTACAGCAGACCGCCGAGCAGCTGCGTCGCCAGCAGGAAGCGGTCGCGACGGCCCGGCATGCATACGAATTGACCCAGGCGCAGTTTCACGCCGGCGTGATCAACATCCTGGTTGTCTTGAGCACCGAGACTGCATTGTTTACGGCCGAGGACACCCTCGTCCAGGTGAAGTATTCCCATCTCAATGCGCTGGTTGCACTGTTCAGTGCGCTCGGCGGTGGCTGGCAGCGAACATGAATGAGTTACGGATGAACAGACCTCGGGTCGTGTTGTTGGGTGTAGGCCTCGTCCTGGCGGTGGCGTTTGCCTGGTACGGCCACTCCGGTCGCGCGCACGCCGCCAACAAGGAAGAGCCAGGCGATGGACCCAACTCGATCGTGGTCGAGACCGCCGCCGCGGGCCGCAGCGACGTGCCGGTTTATCTCGACGGGCTGGGTACGGTGCAGGCGTTCTACACGGTGACCGTGACGGCGCGCGTCGATGGTGAGCTGCAGAAGGTCGGCTTCGTCGAGGGACAGAAGATCAAGAAGGGTGATCTCATCGGCCAGATTGATCCGCGCCCGTTTCAGGCCGCGCTCGACCAGGCGATCGCAACGCATGCGAAGGACGTGGCGCAGCTCGCCAGTGCCAAGGCGGATCTGGACCGCTACGAGCTGCTGGCGCCGCAGAATCTCGCCAGCAAGCAGACCCTGGATTCCCAACACGCGCTCGTGGCGCAGTTGGAAGCTCAGATCAAGGGTGACCAGGCCAACATCGACAATGCCCGCACCCAGTTGAGCTATACCACCATTGTCTCGCCGATCGACGGCAAGACCGGCATCCGTCGCGTGGACCCGGGTAACAATGTGCACGCCACCGATACCAACGGCATCGTGGTAGTCACACAGGTGCAACCCATCGCCTGCATCTTCACTCTGCCGGAGGAGGTATTGCCAACGCTCAATCGGGCACTGCAGGCCGGCAAGGTGAGCGTGACGGCGCTGTCGCGCGACGGTAAAACCGAGTTGGATCAGGGCACGATCGCACTGGTCGACAACCAGATCGACCAGGCCACTGGCACCATCCGCGTCAAGGCCACTTTCCCGAACCCTCATGAGGCGTTGTGGCCGGGCGAGTTCGTGAACGCCCGCGTGCTGGTGAGCACGCAGAAGAACGCGCTCACCGTGCCGTCGGTGGCGATTCAACGCGGACCCAACGGCATGTTTACCTACGTGGTGAAGAACGATTCGACGGTGGAGGTGCGGCCGCTGAAAGTCGGGGCTGAGAACAACGAGGTCACGGTAGTGACCGAGGGCTTGAAGGAAGGCGACCAGGTCGTGCTCAGCAACCAGTATCGCCTCCAGCCCGGGGCCCGGGTGCGCAGTGTCAGTCCGACCCCCTCGACGAATGCGAGCTCGACGGAGCCTGCGGGCAAGGCGAGCTCCTGACAGGCACCCGCATGAATATCTCGACTCCCTTCATTCAACGTCCGATTGCGACCTCGCTGCTGATGGCTGGGATTTTCCTGCTCGGGTTGGTGGCGTTTCCGCTGCTGCCGGTGGCACCGTTACCGCAGGTGGATTTTCCGACCATCCAGGTGACCGCCAGCTTGCCGGGAGCAAGCCCGGAAACCATGGCCTCCGCGGTGGCACAGCCGCTGGAGTACCAGTTCGCGCAGATCCCCGGCGTGTCGCAGTTGACTTCGACCAGCGTGTTGAATCAGACCAACATCGTGGTGCAGTTCGACCTGGACCGCAACATCGACGCGGC
>Ga0070741_10016818_pt1 | contig 12116 bp, 9 predicted proteins | sample Coa_R1_4_FD_66440 | JGI IMG/M metagenome (GOLD analysis project Ga0070741, IMG submission 66440) | Surface soil microbial communities from Centralia Pennsylvania, which are recovering from an underground coalmine fire - Coalmine... | ecosystem: Environmental > Terrestrial > Soil > Unclassified ...
GTGGTCAGTGGTTGGTGGTCAGTGGTTGGTGGTCAGTGGTTGGTGGTCAGTGGTTGGTGGATGGTGGTTGGCTTTTTGCATTCGGCCTTCGCCGCTCGACGCGACATGCGGATTCGGCGCCCGGCACCTGGCATTCGGCACTCGCCACTCGGCTCGGGGATTTCGGAGGATTCGTTTTGACGGGGTCAGTCTTCAACGATGCCGAACACCGAGCTGCGGAGCAGCGACTGCGGTGTCAGCCCCGGGCGCAAGCCCGGGGTGGGCGGCGAAAAAAGTTGCCGTGGCCGCGTAGCGGCCCGCCAGCATTACGGAATACGGGGATCGCGCGAGCACGGCCGGAGAACAGGCTGGCCGCTCCGCGGCCTGTAGGTATTCATCGGCGAACCACCCCGGTCTTGCGACCGGGGCTAACACCGCAGCCGGCGCTCCGCGCCTCGATCTCATGCGAGAGGCGAGACATCGCTCGGCTGCGCGGCTCGATAGGGCATCGCGGTCGCATTTAGCCGCTCTGTTCCGTACGGCTGGTAGAGCGGGCCTTCAGGCCCGCGTCCCGCAGCCATTGATCAAACGAGTCGGCTTCAGCCGACGGCAGGGTGTCGCCCGCTGAAGCGGGCTCTTTGAAAAAGGGATTGGCGGGACGCGGCGCTCAAGCGCCGCTCTACCCGAGATGCCAAATGCCCGATACCGAGAATGCCGAGTCCCGATTGCCGATTGCCGATTGCCAAATGCTAAATGCCAACTGCCAACTGCCAACTGCCGAACTGAGGACCTGTGGCGCGAAATCTCAAACTAACGCTGGCCTATGACGGCGCGGAATTTTTTGGCTGGCAAGTGCAGCCGGGATTGCGCACCGTGCAGGGCACGCTGGCCGATTGCCTGAAGCGGCTGAGCGGCGAAGATGTGCTGCCGCAGGGTTCCGGACGCACGGACGCGGGCGTTCATGCGCTTGGCCAGGTAGCCTCGTTCGAGCTGAACAATCCCATGCCGGAACGCAATCTGGTGATTGCGTTGAACGACGTGCTGCCGCCGGCGGTGCGCGTGCTTTCCGCGCAGGCGGTCCCCGCCGGCTTTCACGCGCGGCATTCCGCCAAGGCGAAGACCTATCGCTACCGCATCTACCGCGGCGATATTTGTCCGCCATTCCTGGCGCGCTATGTGCTTCACGATCCCTATCCCATGAACGAAGAGGCGCTGATGCGCGCCTCCGAGCACATCGTCGGCACCCACGATTTCACCTCGTTTGCCGCCTCCGATCCCGATCGCAGCGCCCGCATGGCGGCCGCCGCCGGAGAAAGCGCGCAAAACGAGGAGCCGTCCCGCCTGAGCAAAATGGGAAATGTGCGCACGATTCATTCCTCACAGTGGGTGCGCACCAAAGACGAGTTGATCTACACTGTGCGCGGAGACGGCTTTTTGCACCACATGGTGCGAAACCTGATCGGAACATTTCTTCTGGTGGGCAAAGGTTCGCTGAAGATCGCGGAGGTGCCCGCCATCCTGGAAGCCCGCAATCGCAGCGCCGCCGGAGCTACGGCAGCCGCTTGCGGCCTGTATCTGGTCAGCGTCGAATACTGATATGACGAGCCAAGCGCAAGCGGCGGGCACCGGCACCATTGTCAGCACCAATCCGGCGACCGGCGAAGTGCTTGGAGAACTCGCCTGCGCGACCGCCGATGACGTGCATAGCGCGGTGGCGCTCGCCCAGGAGGCCCAGCCGCGGTGGCAAGCCACGCCGGTCCGTGAGCGCATCACGGTCTTGCGCAAATTCCAGCAACTCCTCAACCAGCAGCGCGAGCATGTCGCGACGCTGATTTGCCGCGAAGCCGGCAAGCCGGTGGCCGAAGCGCTGGCCACTGAAGTCGTGGTAGTGCTCGACGCGGCGCAGTTCTGCATGGCTAACGCGCATCGTTTTCTTCGCGAGCAGCCCCTGCCGCACGCCAATCTGGCGATGAAGACCAAACGCGGCAAGCTGCTGCGCCAGCCTTATGGCGTCCTCGGCATCATCGCGCCCTGGAATTATCCCTTCTCGATTCCGGCGGTCGAATCGCTGGGAGCGCTGGTAACCGGCAACGCGGTGGTACTGAAGCCGTCGGAGTTGACTCCGCTGATCGCGCTGGAGCTGCGGCGCCTGTTGCTCGAGGCCGGTCTCGATCCCGCGCTGATGCAGGTGATCGTGGGCGAGGGGCCGGTAGGCGCTGCGCTCATCGAGTCAAACATCGACAAGCTGATCTTTACCGGCAGTGTTGCGACGGGCAAGCGCGTGGGCGAAGCGGCGGCGCGGCGGCTGCTGCCCGTGGTGCTGGAGCTGGGCGGTAAGGACCCGATGATCGTGCTCGACGACGCCGACCTGGAGATCGCCGCCAGCGGCGCCATGTGGGGCGCGTTCATGAACGCCGGGCAGACGTGCCTTTCCGTCGAGCGCTGCTATGTGCATCGCAGCCTCTATGAGCCATTCCTGCAGAAGTGCAGCGAGAAGATGGCCAGGCTGCGCGTGGGCAATGGGATTGGCTCGGAGGTCGAGATCGGGCCGATGATCCACGAACGCCAGCTGCGGATTGTCGACGAACAAGTGCGCGATGCGGTGCTGCGCGGGGCGCGGCTGGTCGCCGGGGGACGTCGGCTGGCCGAGCTGGGGCCGAACTTCTATGCGCCCACGCTGCTGGCAGATGTGACGAATGACATGCGCATCATGCAGCAGGAAACCTTCGGGCCGGTGCTGCCGGTGGCGGCCTTCGATAGCGACGAAGAGGCGGTGCCGCTGGCCAACGACAGCGATTTCGGGCTGGCGGCGAGCGTGTGGACCGCTAACCGCCGGCGCGGCGAAGCCATGGCCGCGCAAATCAAGGCCGGCACGGTGATGCTGAACGATATGATCTCCTGCTTCGGCATCGCCGAGGCCCCGCACGGAGGCTTCAGGCAGAGCGGCGTGGGCCGGACCCACGGCGAGCTGGGATTACAGGAGATGGTCCAGGTGAAGTATGTGGATGTAGACCTGTTGCCGCGCACTGCGAAGCCGTGGTGGTTCGGCTATGGCAAGCAGTATCTGCGCGACATGGGCGGCTTTGCCGACCTGATGTTTGCGCGCAATTGGGGAGCTAGACTGAAGGGAGCGTTAAGCGCCTTTGCGCTCCTTCGCCGCTCGAACCGCCTCTAAAGTGGCGGGCGAATCCGCGGTCCGGCGACTCCCATGCCGGCCCTGGTACCTGCAGCGCTTGATAAGCAGGTCGGCCAGGTCAAGATATTTTCTGATCCAGGGAACCGGGCTGCTCTCCGGTTGTTGAGTCTTTTCGTGCGAGTCCTGCGGAACCTGCTCCTTACCTTCAGTAGTTAGCATCGCCCCGATCCGGCCGAACAAATATGAATGCCGTGCAACCAGCGCACCCTTCGTTAGATGTGCTCTGCCGTGAGCAGTTGGCCGGCAAACTGAGTAAGGGCAGTTATTTCGCGGACTACCGCCATATATTGCGGGAATCGCCTGCGACGGGCGATACTGCCATCAGGATGGGGGCGTGTATCTCGCAAAGCCTGCAAGAAGGGTGAGGATCCAGTGACGGCAAATATTTCCGAACTGATATATGACTGGAACACGATCTTCGCGCGGTCGATAACTCCAGCCGGGCGCGTGATGCTGAATGACGAGTCGCTGCGCGACGGCTTGCAGTCGCCGTCGGTGCGCGATCCTTCCATCCAGGAGAAGATCGAGATTCTTCATCTGATGGAAGCCGTCGGGATCAACATGCTCGATATCGGGCTTCCCGGCGCCGGCCCTCGCGCCCGTGCCCATGTTGAAGCGCTGGCGCGCGAGATTGGCAGCGCAAAGCTGAAGATTAAGCCCAACTGCGCCGCTCGCACCCATCAGAACGATATCCGGCCGATCGCGGAAATTGTCCAAAGCACGGGCGTGCCGATTGAGGCAGCGACCTTTATTGGATCGAGCCCCATCCGCCGCTACACCGAAGACTGGTCGGACGACTTCTTGCTGCGGACCACGGAAGATGCGGTGAAATTCGCTCGCTCGCTGGGGCTCGAGGTGATGTACGTGACCGAGGACACGACGCGCTGCGATCCCGAGACCATCAAGCGGCTGTACTCGACGGCGATTGGCTGCGGGGCGAAGGCGATCGTCATCTGCGATACCACAGGCCACGCCACGCCGATGGGAGTGGTGGCGCTGATGCAGTTCGTGATCAGTGAAGTGGTGAAGCCTTCGGGTGAGAACATTCGCGTGGAGTGGCACGGGCATTGCGATCGCGGCCTGGCGGTGGCGAATTCCATCGCCGCGCTGGTGGCCGGCGCCGAGGTGGTCCACGCGACGGCGTGCGGCATAGGCGAGCGCGTGGGCAACACGCAGATGGACCAGATGCTGGTGAACCTGAAGCTGCTCGGCATCGAGCCATGGAAGAGCCAGGACCTGACCCGGCTGAAGGAATACTGCGAGGCGGTCTCCAAGGCGACGGGTATTCCCATCCCGAAGAATTATCCGGTGGTGGGCGACGATGCCTTCCGCACCGGGACCGGCGTGCATGCGGCGGCCGTCATCAAGGCCTATCGCAAGAACGATCTGATGCTGGCCAACAGCATCTACTCCGGCGTGCCCTCGCATTACTTTGGCATGGAGCAGGTGATTGAGGTGGGTCCGATGAGCGGCAAGTCGAATGTGCAGTTCTGGCTGGAACGCCGCGGCATCGCCGTCAATGAGGAACTGGTGGAGCGCATCTACCGGCGCGCCAAAGAGTCGGACCACATGCTGAGCGACGCGGAAATCATGGAGTGCGTGAACGCGTTCAACGGGGTGCAGTCAAGCCTGGCGTCGTAGGCGCTCCCGGCCTATTCTCGGGAACAAAAAACCGGCGTCTGCACGCCGGCGACGCGCGCTCAATCACGTCTGAAGCCTAGTACTCCGCGTCCACAACCTCCGGCGGCTCGCCCTCATCCGGCTCGATCGGCAATTCCTGGCGAGGCGCGTTGTGGGGCACATCGCCGTCCCGCTTCTTCAGACGCACAACCGTGATCTTGGCAAAGCCTTCTTCAAACTTTGGCGGGCGCAGCTTGCTGGCCATGCGCTGCATTATGTCCTCGGGCACGTTGCGCTCGCGCCGGCGGTTGCGCTCGATGCAAACCTCGGGCGGCACGTCGAAGAAGACGGCGTGGACCTCATAACCGAAGTCGTGCGCCAGCTTGATCCAGCTGCGGCGCTCATGGGGCGAGAGGTTGGTGGCGTCCAGATAGTTCGAGGGGCGGCGCGCCAGCAGCCGCGCTCGCAGCATCGATCGCAGGGTGGAGAAGACCAGGTCCTGATAGCGCTGCTCGGTGACGTCGTCGAACAGCAGGATGCGCACCATGTCGCTGGAGAGCGGAAGAATGTTGTGGCGCTTGAACCAGGTGCTCTTGCCGGAGCCGGGAAGCCCGATGGAGAGGACCACCGCGCCCTTCGGCTGCTTGGCCGCTTCGGAGGCAGCTTGCGGCACTGCTTGTTTCCTGGGCGCTTCGGCTTCGGCTGCCTCGCCGGTGGGACCGCCCGGGCTGGGCAGCATGGGAGCAGGCGCCGCGCCCTGTGGACGCCCGCCGCGCCCACGACGTCCGCGACGCCGATTGCGATCGCGCCGCTGCGGCTGCGCCTGGCCCGGCTGCGCGGGCGCTTCCGTCTCGGGTTGCGATTCCTGCAGCTCGGCCTCGTCCGGCTGGGCTTCAAAATCAGGCTGACGATCTTCTACGGCTTCCGCCTCGTTGCCCGACGGCCGATCGGGAAACCTGGGTTGCAAAGGCGCCGGGCTCTCCTGCGCCGACTTCTCCGGCTGTTTCTTGCGCCACCGGTTACGGTCGCGTGTCCATCTACGCATGCTGCTCTTGTAACACGCGCAGGTCGCTGGGGGCAACGCAAGGTGTGTCACTGGCTAGTTCCGCTTTGGTGCCAGTCCGCCGGCAATGTTTGTGATTCTCGTCATTGCCTGGCTCCCGGGTGGGTGCTAGGATTTTTTATCTTGCGTCCGGTTCCAACTTTGGCCGCAGGGCAGCACCGATGTTGCAGCGGCTTCACTCGAATCTTTAGAAGAGGTCATGATGGCAATCAAAGTTGGCATTAACGGTTTTGGACGGATCGGGCGCAATATTCTCCGCACCGCCCTGCACGACAGCGATCTGGAATTCGTTGCGGTTAACGATCTCACCGATCCCAAAACCCTGGCGCATCTGCTGAAGTACGATTCCATCCTCGGCAATCTGCGGAACAAGATCACGGCCGGCGCCGATAACATTCAGGTGGATGGCAAAAGCATCAAGGTGTTCGCCGAAAAAGATCCGGCAAAGCTGGACTGGGCCTCGGTGGGGGCGCAGGTAGTCATCGAGTCGACCGGCAAGTTCACGAAGGGAGAGCAGGCGCGGCAGCACTTGCGCGGGCCAGTGAAGAAGGTCATCATCTCGGCGCCCGCGACCGACGAGGACATCACCATCGTCCTGGGCGTCAACGAAGGTCAATACGATCCGGCCAAGCACCACGTGATCTCCAATGCGTCGTGCACTACGAATTGCCTGGCGCCGGTGGCTAAGGTCGTCAACGACAATTTCAAGATCGTCAGCGGGACTATGACCACTATTCACTCCTATACCAACGATCAGGTCATCCTCGACTTCCCGCACAAGGACCTGCGCCGCGCCCGCGCTGCCGCGCTCTCGATGATTCCGACATCGACCGGAGCGGCGAAGGCGATTTATCTGGTGATCCCCGATCTGAAGGGCAAGCTCGACGGCTTCGCCATGCGCGTGCCGACGCCCAACGTTTCAGTCGTGGACCTGGTCGCCTTCGTCGAAAAGAAGACCAGCGCGGAAGAGGTGAACAACGCCTTGAAGGCGGCATCGGAGTCGGGGCCGCTGAAGGGCTACCTGGGTTACGAGACGGCGGAGTTGGTATCGATGGACTATCGCGGCGACGACCGCTCCTCGATTGTGGACGCTCCCATGACGCGCGTGGTGAATGGCAACTGCGTGAAGGTCATCGCCTGGTACGACAACGAATGGGGATACTCGTGCCGCGTGAGGGACCTGATTCACTATCTGGGCAAGAAAGGGCTGTAGCTAGTTGCCAGTGGCTAGTGGTCAGTGGTCAGCTAAGGCTGCATTGAGCCACTACACCGCTGACGACCAAACAGCGAGGGCAAGATGCAAGTCAAGCGTTACCGGGATCTCATAGCGTGGAAAATCGTTGCAGCAAGAACGCACTCGTCGGCTGGCCACTAGCCGCTGACCACTAACCACCATGTCCAAGCTAAGCATCCGCGACCTTCCGCTGAACAATAAGCGCGTCTTCATGCGCGTCGACTTCAACGTGCCGCTCGACGATGGCCGGGTGATGGACGACACCCGCATTCGCGAGACGCTGCCCACCATCGAGTATGCGCTGCGTCACGGGGCGCGGCTGATTCTCGCTTCGCACCTGGGACGTCCAAAGGGCAAGCCGAACGGCAAGATGAGCCTCAAGCCGGTGGCCGAGCGGCTGCGCATTCTGCTGGATGAGGTCCTGCGGCGCGGCGAAAACGTCGGCTTTTCACCCGACTGCATCGGCGTGCAGGCCGAAGAAATGTCGGAGCGGCTGGAGCGCGGCCAGTCTCTGCTGCTGGAGAACCTGCGCTTTCATCCCGAAGAAGAGGGCAACGACCCGAACTTCGCCCGGCAGCTGGGCCGTCTGTGCGACTACTACGTGAACGACGCCTTCGGATCGGCGCATCGCGCCCACGCCTCCACCGAGGGCATCACCCACTTTGTCGAGAAGAACGCCGCCGGCCTGCTGATGGAGAAGGAACTGGAATACCTCGGCAAGGCACTCACCCATCCCCAGAAGCCGTTTGTCGCCATCCTGGGCGGCGCCAAGGTCAGCGATAAGATCGGTGTCATCCGCAACCTGATGGACAAGGTCGATACCTTGATCATAGGCGGCGGCATGGCTTACACCTTCCTAAAGGCGCAGGGCCAGGAGATCGGCAAATCGCTGCTGGAGGCCGACAAAGTCGATTTGGCGAAGCAGACGCTGGCCGACGCCAAGTCCCACAATGTCAGATTCCTGCTCCCGGTCGATCACGTTGTGGCCGAACGGCTGGAGGCCGGGGCGCGTCCGCGGCAGATCGGCGAGGGCGAGACGATTCCGCCGGAGATGATGGCGCTCGACATCGGGCCGAAGACGGTCGAGCTGTTCACCGACGAAATCGCCAATGCGCGCACCATCGTATGGAACGGGCCCATGGGCGTCTTCGAGATCGAGGCCTTCGCCAAGGGAACGAAGAAGGTGGCGGAGGCAGTCGCAGAAAATGGCGCTGCGGTTTCCATCATTGGCGGCGGCGACAGCGTGGCCGCGGTGAAGGCGGCAGGCGTGGCCGACCGCATCACGCACATCTCCACCGGAGGGGGCGCCTCGCTGGAGTTCCTGGAAGGCAAGAAGCTGCCGGGTGTGGAAGCGCTGAGCAATAAGTAGGCGTGAGCCGCTACGGAAAGAGCATTAGAGATATAAGAAAAGGGCCGCGATTCGCTCGCGGCCTTCGCTCGATAGGGGATTCGCTTAAGCTGCTTTCTTGCTGTCCCGGTATGCCCTCACCTGGTCGTGGGACTGGCGAATATGAGTCTGCTGCTTCTCCAGAAGCTGGCGGACGTTTCCGGTAAGCTCCTGCTTCTGCAGCGCGTCTTCGTACGCCTTCTTGGCGGCGTCTTCGCCCTGCTCTGCGGTTTCCAGCAGCGTGTGGTCACCGCCGCCCATCTTGCCTTTGAGGTCGCCCCAGGCCCGATGCATTGCCCCAGCCGCCGTGCCGCTGTCTTCCCGCTTCAGACCGGCTGCCGATTCCAGCTCGGACGCATATTGTGCGCGGGTCTGCGATTCCTTCAGGAAATACGCTTTCACCTGCGGGTCTTTGAGATGCTCGGCCAGGTCGGAGAAGCCCTTCTGTCCGTCATGAAGCACCTGTACCACATCTTTAACGATATCGTTCTGATCTGCCATTATGAAATATCCTCTGCAGGGTTAGAGTGACGGAATTCGCCGGCAGTTGGCTCATGGCGGTGGAGCATTATCCTTCGGGTCGACAAGCTGCACTGCATTCGCTGGTGACGCCGAAGCGGTCCAGCGCGCCAAGATCCGTCTTCAGGAGCCGGTGCAGTCGAGAGCCGCCTTCAGGAGCGGTGCAATGAAGTTTTGTGGATTAGATGGTGGATAGGGATCTTCAAGCCACCATTCCGTAAGTGTCTTCTGGAATGATGGCGGGGTCGACGGGACTCGAACCCGCGGCCTCTGCCGTGACAGTCGCACCATCCCACATCGTAGGATAGGTCAGGAATACGGCCGGATGATGGCGTCACTGCTTCGATGCCGTTCTGCTGGCTTTCCTACGATTCGGAATACCTCGCCAACAGGGCGATCCGCGGTGTAATCGGTGTTGCGGTAGGCGAACAAACGGCGCAAACTTACGATAATGCTGTTCACAGCAAGTAATCACGGACATTCGGCTCTGATTGGATGTGAAGTGTTGACCTTTAAAGCGTTGTCCGCCGCATTAGTAACTGCCCTGATGATGGTTCCTTGTGCGTCGCTCGCCCAACAAGTAGGCAGCGAAAAGACCTGTGCTTTCGCATCGTTCAATCGCGAGTTCAAGGCAGCTATGGAACAATCGGATGCTGGCAAAGCTGCACTGATGGTGAGGTATCCCCTGCGTGTCAACGATGCGCGTGGAACGTACTACATCAAAGATGCTGCATCGTTACAAGGCCGATTTGCAGACATCTTCACCCCAGCACTGCGGGAAGCTATTGCGGTCGAGCAGATCGACGCGTCCGATTGCAATGCGGCACGATTCATGTACGGTCGCGGTGATGTTTGGGTAACCGTCACCGATCAGGGATACGCAATCGAAGCAATCAACGTACCTGGCGGTAGCACAGATTCAACTGCTGTGGGGCGCGTGGAGTTCACGTGCAAGGCAGACGCGAATCGAATCATCGTTGATCTCGGAACGGACGGGAGTCCGCGATTCAGAGAATGGAAGGCAGGACATCCTCTAACACAGAAACCGGACACCGAATTACTGCATGGCACAACGGGTATCGAAGGCACAGGATCATGCTCGTACCGCTTCTGGAGATTCAAGGCCGGTAACGAAACACTCTCACTTGAAGGTCTGGGTTGCTCCTCAGACAGCAATCCACCACCAGCGGCGGCAACTGGTCAGTTCGTTGCTTCGGCGGGAACAACGTCGTGGTGCTTCTGACTACTTACGTAGAACCGCCTTATCACAGTAACGCGTCCCCGAAGAACTAGTCCACTGACTTCAGGCGCATTTTCGTGTGCGATCTCGATTTTGGGGGCCATCCCCCTCGCAAGTTACTGAGGAGAATGGCGGGGTCGACGGGACTCGAACCCGCGGCCTCTGCCGTGACAGGATACCCCGCCAGCGATTCAGGACACGGCAGAGATGAGCAGCAATAGCGATTCCAGCCAGTATTTATGCGGGCTCGCTGACGGCCCGCGCTCGTTCTGCTCTCTCGTGCCCATTGCACCACAATGGAGCATCTTGCGCGGAGAATGGCTGCGTTTCGTGGGGAAGCTCGTGGGGACGGCACTGTGCAATAAGTAACCGTATCTGCGCGGCGCTGGTCGCGCTGCTGGCGTGGGTCTCGTGCAGCGTGAGCCGTGGTCGCTTTTGACGAATGCGCGTTGCCGTCTGGCCACGAACCCAGGAAAGGGGTTCAGCTGTGCCTGCAGCAACTATGCGCCCACTTATGACTTGCGGTGTTTGGTGAGCGGGTACCACTGAGCTGCCTTACCAATCTTTTGGCAATTAGGACATTCAGGGGCGGTGTCCCCGGCCTTCAGTGTCACATGCGAAACCGCGACATCGTAGACATTGCATTGTGCGCATCGAAACTCGCCCGTCTCATACCTTCCTAGCGGCTGTATTGTCTCTCCTTCCCGGTATCCCCATGAGCGCCCCTGGGCACGCGTGAACTTTCTCGCTATCTCGTCCTGCGCTTCTCTGGTGATGCTGGCGACGCGATTTTTTAGCTGGAACTGCTGCGGCCTAACAGGTCGCAGATCCGTTACAGAGATGAATGTCGCTCCCCCAAGGTGCTCATGCTCGGGGAGTAAATAGAAGTTGGCGTATTTCCCGGCCTTTAAATTTCCGATGTCGAGACCGGAGCCCTCAACCGGGCTGATGGGCCATGCCGTCCAAATGGCATCTTCTTGGTCGTCATCGAGGTCGCAAGTGGGAGTAGCAAGCATCGCATATCCTCGCTGAACCGACACAACGGTGTATTCATTCTCAATCTCATACGCATCGCTAAGAGCGCGCTCATCTACAAGCGCCGCTTCCCCAGGCTTAAGGTGGTCGAGCGGCAAGCGAAAGTGGCTTGAGCGCACCAGCACCAATCTCTCTGACGAGGGGAGCGTCACAAGGGGAACGTCGGCGGCGATGTCTCCTTGCTGCAGAAATGCGGGCGGATTGTCGAGGAAAAATGCGTCCGCGGAAAGTGACACTTGCTCACTTTCTCTTGGAGACTAGGACGTGAGTTGCGCGAACGCGACCGCGTATTCCGGACTCTGGCACTCGATGAAATGCACTGCTGTTGCTTTCATCGGAATCGTCCTTAGCGTGCGAGATTGTATGACGAGAAAGCTCGGGGTGGGTGGCACAAAACGGATTGCTCCGGTCGTGCTCATCTGATTCAACCTTCCGGACGGCGCCGCTGCGTTTCATTCGGGTACCTGCGTTCATAGATGCGCTCCGATCGTTCGTGGGATGGTCGTTTCGTCACACTTTTGCAGCCGTTAGTGGAGCACGCTTGTTGGCCCAAAGCATAACCGCTTCTCGTCCAAAGTCAACAGGAGAATAGCGGTAACCCGACACTGTGACCAAAGTTGTGGAACACTAATATTTTAGCACTTGGCCTTGCTGCGCCGACAACTTCTCCTTGACATCTCCCATAAATACCGATATACGTTATCGCCAATGGCTCGCTCCCGCTCCACGTTGGAGGTCGCTAAGGCTGTGGGCATCGGAAAGACAACCCTTCTGGATTGGCTTCGCGATGGCCGCATTCCGGAACCCAAGCGCGTTTCTCAGGGCGGCGTAGAAGTCCGGCTG
>Ga0070741_10016819_pt1 | contig 12115 bp, 6 predicted proteins | sample Coa_R1_4_FD_66440 | JGI IMG/M metagenome (GOLD analysis project Ga0070741, IMG submission 66440) | Surface soil microbial communities from Centralia Pennsylvania, which are recovering from an underground coalmine fire - Coalmine... | ecosystem: Environmental > Terrestrial > Soil > Unclassified ...
CCCGCGAAAATCAATGCCATTCGCGGCGAATTCATGCGCCAGTGTGACAAACTGGACGGCCTGGCGGACGGCATCATCAACAATTACATGGCCTGCCGCGCAATCTTCGACGTCAAGCAAGGACAGCCCGGCCGTCATCCCTGGGCAGCCAAGCGCTGTCCCAATAATCTCGACCCCAATCCCGCGGACACCACCGCGGATGCGTGTCTTACCGACGGCCAGATCTCCACGCTCGAATTCGTCTATAGCCGTTACCGGTTCGCGAAACCGTTGGCGAACGGCGTGAAGAGCTTTGGCATGTGGCTCCCCAATACCGATCCCAGCGGCAGCGGCCTGATCGCGAATGCGCGTTTCCGCGGACAGGAAGGCGCGCCAGAAAGCGCGGCCGCCTACAAATGGATCGGCGTGCTCGGTGTGACCGGCTTTTTGATGCGCGATCTGCAGGCCAATGCCTTGGATTACGTCGAAGGCGGCAAATACGAGGCGCGTCGCGAAGAATTATCGGCCATTCTCGATTCCGCGAATCCCGATTTTTCGGCCTTCGTCCGCCGGGGCGGAAAGATGATCGTGGCCATCGGCAGCAACGACACGCTAGCCTCACCCGGCACGCAGCTCGATTACTACCAAGCGATTCTCGACAAAATGGGCCGCGCCAAAGTGGACAGCTTCGCGCGGTTGTACGTGCTCCCGCAGACCGGCCACGGCCTGACGGGCACCAACTACACTACCGATGGCGATGGGAAGAAGCTCGACGCCAAGCCGATCCCCAACACATTTGACCGCGTGGCGCTGCTGACGGATTGGGTAGAAAACGGCGTCGCGCCGGGCAAATCGATCAAGGTCACCTCGGACGGCCGAAGCCTTCCCATGTGTTCCTACCCCGAGTACCCGCGCTATACCCCAGGACCGCCCGACAGCGCGGCTTCCTACCAATGCAGCGCCAGCGCCGCCCACTGATGGCTGCGCGTTGCCGCAGTCTTATCACGACGGCGAATAAGGCTAGCCTAGTGCTCGGCGATATAGAACGCGCGCCGGGAAAACTCCCCGTTGTCAACGTCCTCTATCATTACCGACACGTCTCCCATTGATCCGCCCACAAATCCCTGTTGACGCGCCCGGCGTAGCGCGTTTTCGCCCTACCCAATAGTCTTTGTCGCATTCGTTCCCGCGTCAGGCGAAATTGTTACGGCGACTCTTATGGCCGATTATCACAAGGGTTGCAATCGCGCACGAGACCTGGTCAGCCCAACGGGTGAGTGCCTTCTGAAGGAGATAAACATCGGCGTATTTGCTCTCCACGACGGCAACGCAGGCCGCCGGCGTACTCTCATCGACACTTATACGGCGTCACATTTAAAGTCGTGTGTGAACGCATTGCTGGCTTGCTTCGATTCCTCCAGCATTTCCTTTAGAGTTTGGCCTATGCGCAGAAATGGTTCCAGATCGGGAGGCTTGCGGATGTAGCGCCTCGCGCCCAACTCGGCCGTCCGTGCTTGTTCGGTAGGTGACATGGAGGAACTCATAACGGCGATCGGCACCTTTGACCAATCACTACGATCCCTGATCGCTTCCAAGATATCCAGTCCGCCGTGTTTTGGCAGATTCAGGTCCAGCACGGCCATGTCGGGTACCGCGCCATCGCGAACAAACGACATCGCAGCTGCGCCATCGGCGATCACGATCAATTCCGCAACTAAACCGGCGGCCTTTAGCGCCTGGCGAAGGAGATATACGTCTGCTTCATTATCCTCGACCAGCAACATACGGATCGCTTGCGTCTGCGGTCTGTCGCTCATTGATCTGCTCCTTCGCCAATGGCAGAGTGAAATAGAATGTGCTGCCTTCATGGGGCGTCGAATCAACCCAGATACGTCCGCCATAGCGTTCCACCACGCGCTGGCAGATGGCAAGACCGATGCCGGTGCCCGGGATGGTCTTTCCGTGGAGCCTCTTAAAGACTCCGAAAATCGTTTGATGATATTCCGGCTCAATTCCCATACCGTTATCGCTCACAGCGAAGCGCCAGTGAGACAACTCCTTCGTTACCTGGATGTGAATCCTCGGCGGTGAGTCGCCTTTGTACTTGATGGCGTTACTGATCAAGTTCTGGAGCAGTTGCCGGACGTGCGCCTCGTGCAGGTAAAGCATCGGAAGGGGATCGCTAGTGATGACGGCAGCGCTGGTTTCGATCACCGACGCCAGATCTTGCTGGACACCATGCAAAATTGCATTTAGGTCCACACATTCGGACGGCTGTTCCTCGTCGGCCGTAACTTTGGTGTAGGAGAGCAGGTCGGCAAGAAGATCTCTCATCCGCTGTGCACCCCGCGTGATGAAGTCCACGCAGATGGCGGCTTCCGGATCCGGGTTACCTTGATAGCCCTTCAGCAGCAGTTGGGAGTAGCTCGTCATCATCCGGAGTGGTTCTTGCAGGTCGTGGCTCGCAGCGAATGCGAATTGCTTAAGGTCGTCATTCAACCGTCGTAGTTCGACCTCGCGCCTCTTCTGCTCATCTATATCGGTATCCGACCCAATCCACATCGAAACCTGTCCGGCGTAGTCACGCATGGCGCGCGCACGCGTGAGATGCCAACGGTAAGCTCCGTCGGCACGACGAAGCCGATGGATGTATTGAAACGGTTCTCCGGATTGGATCGCATTCCGCCATAACTCGACATTTTCTTCCAGGTCATCGGGATGAACGATTTTCGTCCAGCCCCAACCTTTGAGCTGTTCGAAATTCAATCCTGTGAATTGCAGCCACTGTTGATTGAAGTAGTCGACGTCGCCGGCAACCGTAACGGTAAAGATTTTCTGTGGCATCGACTCGGCCATGAACCGCAGGCGTTCGCCGGCTTCTCGCAATTCTTCTTCACGGCGCGCGCGCTCTTCTGCTTCCTGATGTCTGGAAATGATAATCGCGGCAGTGTGTGTCAGGACAGCCGCGAACTGGTGATCGCGCGCAGTAGCTTCGCGCGGCTCCCTGAAATACATCGCGAATGTGCCAACTATCTTTCCGGAAGATGTTTCGATCGGGAACGACCAGCAGCCGCGAAATCCGTGCTCCTCCGCTAACCAGAGCCAAGGCTTCCACCGCGGCTCTTGAAATACGTCGGCCGTCGCAATCGTGCAGCCGCGGTGCACGGCCAAACCACAGGAAAGTGAATCTGGGCCAATGTCAAAATGATCGACGGCCCGCGCGTACGCCTCAGACATCCCCGTTACGTGACGAAGCTCGGTCGCCTCCGCATTCGCCACGTAAAAGGCACACCGGGTATCCCCACCTGCCTGTTTGGCCGCCGCGCTAAGGAGGATGTCTAGGGATGCCTTCAGCGGTGCGCCATTCATCGCCGCCTGGAAGGCTTCCTTCTGCGCGGCCAGCCACGCTTCCGATTCCCTCATTGCCTCGTCCGCCTGGTACCGTTCGATGAAATCGGAAGCCATGCGCGCCAGGAGATCGATGAAACGCAGCTCGCGTTCGCTGGGCCGGTGCCGGACAGAAAAATGGTTGTTCAACAACCCAAGCAATCGGCCGTCGAGGCTGATCAGGGGGGTCGACTGAATCGCGCGAATGCCATCGCCCAGGATGACTTCCAGATCAACTGTTCCCTGAAGGGCGGGCTCGGCCGCGATATCCTCCCAGATCATTCGCTCCACCTTTTGCGCGGCGACATCGCAGACTGCCGGCGAGCCTTGATCGAGAAATTGCTTTAGAAAGCGGTCCCCAAATCCCTGGTGCACGATGATCCGCAGCCGGCGGCTTTCGGGCTCATAGATTTGGATATTGCCCTTCGGGGTACCGGCTAGATCTGCAGCTGCGGCTAGTATTTCAGCCAATCGAGCGTGCAGGTCATTACTGTCCACAAGCCGCGTCCTCACTTGCTGGATTCGGCGTAAAGCATTCAGGTCGGCGGCAAGGCGCCCCTCGCTGTCGCGCAACGCCTGTTCGGCCTGTTTGCGGTTTGCGATCTCAGTGCGCAGTTCGCGATTCAGCGCCTCCGCTGTGTCTCGAGCCTGGACCGCTTCTTCCATGAGGTTGAGCGCCGCGCGGCGGGAGTCTCGGATCTGTGCGTTGGCAGTCTCAAGTTCTTCCAGGCGCCGCGATAGTTCTTCGGCAGCTCTATTTGCGCGAAGTTCGCTCGCCTGCAGTGAGTGAAGCAGTTTCGCGTTTTGGACGGCGACGGCAGCCTGGGTAGCCGCAACGTTCAGCAGCAGCAGATCAGTCGGTTTGAGGTCATACTCCGGGGCAAACGCGGCCGCCATAACCCCGAATTCGGCATTCAGACCGATTGCGCGCGTCGCTATGCGCACCGTCTCGCTCCCGCCTGGCAATGCAAGCGGGAGAAGATCGTCAGGGTCGTGCGTGCACGCCCAAGTGAGAATACTGGCGCCGATTTGTTCTGCCAGGGTCTGATCGGTTTCATAGCGTCCAGTCTGAGCAATGGCAAGGGGCGGGGACGAGGGACTGATCAGAAAGGATACGTAAACGAACTCCGGATTGAGCATCGTGAATACCGACGCGGCCAGGTTCTCGGCGATGCGGAGCGGGGCGACTCCCGTCCAGATAGCAGGTAACGTCGAAAGAGCGACTACGTCACGCAGAGCGTTGTCATGAGGCTCGGACTTGTGCTCCTGTGCCGCAAACGTCGACGCTGCCAATCCGTGCGGGAGTGCCATATCTAATGATGCTGCTGGATCCTCTGCTCCCCTGAGTGGCGATGCTGTTTTCGTTCATTGAGCTCCTGCAGAAATTCATCCGGTGGCACGTACAGCGGGTTCTCCTGGAGCACGCCGCCGACAATGACCATTGGATGAGTGCGCAAAATGTCCATGACCACGGCCGCACTATGTCGATTCAAATCGTACGTGCAGATCACCGGATCGGGAAACTTCGGCAAGATGTAATTCAGCTTGGTTTCGTAGTCGACGATATCGGTGACCCCGGGCATCGTTTCAAGAGCCCATTCCATGTTTCCCATCAGCCGTGTGAGCCCGTATTTCTCGCGGTTTTGCTCGAGTACGTCTGAGAGAAACGCGATCATCCGATTTCCATCAAAGTGTCCGTCCTTCAGATAGGCGTCTTCCCAATGCCGCACTTCGAGTTGGCCGGCATGTTCAGCAGCGTCTACATCGATGCCGCCGTCCCGGCATGCAGCCAGGTGCTCGTCGTGCAGATGACGATCGATGATGTGAAAGATCTTTTCGCCGCGATCGATGCCCTCCTTGAAAAACGGCATCAGGATTCTGTTCTGTTCCTCCCGGGTGCTGAAGAACGCGCAAATGTGGCGCGTCTCCTTCAGTGTGCGTCCGGCCACGCGGACCGGCGCTTCAGTTGCATGACTCATGTGATCTCCCTTTTCCGGAATCCTTCTTCAAACCGTCGCCTCTTTGCTTTCGCTTTCAAAATCGAGCGGATATCGCCGGGGTTCGCCCAACCGGAGGCAAAGGTCATTCACCTCGTTTTTCATTTCGATGATACGCAGTTCCCGGCCAACTGCCACGCGATTAAATCGCTCTAGCTCGTCCATCTGCGTTTGCAAAGCCGCATGTGCCTCCCTTTGAACCTCCGCCACCTGGAGGCTGGCCCGCACCCGTGCCAGCAGTTCTCGGGCGCTGAAAGGTTTGATGAGGTAATCCTCCGCTCCTCGTTGCAATCCATCGATGCGCGCCTCCTCTCCCGCACGTGCAGACACGAGGATTACGGGTATCTGCTTCGTTCGAGAGTCGGTCCGCAGCCGCTGAAGGAGCTCAATTCCGTTTATGCCGGGCATCATGACATCGCTCACCAAGAGATCCGGCGGTGAGGCGAGTGCGGCTGCAAGCGCTTCCTCTCCGTTGGTCGCCAATTCGACGCTATATTCACCAGCCAGGATATGGCCAAGATAGTCTCGCATGTCGGAATTGTCATCCACGATCAGGATGCGCCGCCGCGCGCGGGAGTTTGGCGATGCTGATTTTGATTCCGATGAGCCTTCGTCGGGCGCTAGTGTCTGATGGGAGAGCCAGCGAGCCGCTTCTTCCGCATAGCTCGCGGGAGACAGTGCCGTGGAACTTGCAGAGCGAGCCGCGCCGATTCGGTCCTGCGGCAGATGAGCCGAGCCAAAAGGAACTGATACGCGGAACACCGTGCCTTTGCCGGCCGTGCTCTCAACGCGAATGGCTCCGCCCTGCAGCTTTACCAGTTCGTGCACCAAGGCAAGGCCAATGCCCGTGCCTTCAAACGTGCGCCCCTGAGCTCCCTCAACACGATAAAACCGGTCGAATATGTGCGGCAGATCCTTCTCGGGTATTCCTGTACCGGTATCCGCTACCGCGAGTTCGGCGAGGCCGCCGCTTCTTCTAATCGTAATCGCAATGCGGCCTTCCAGCGTGAACTTGAACGCGTTGGAGACGAGATTGAAGACGATCTTCTCCCACATTTCGCGGTCGATATATACCGGCTCCGGCAGCGCGGCGCAATCGACATGGAATTCCAATCCGGCCCGTTCAGCCAGCGAACGGAAGTTGCTTGCGAGGTCTCGTGTGAGAGTAGCCAGGTCCACCGGTTCGTAGGAGGCCTGAACACGGCCGGCCTCGATTCGCGAAAAATCGAGCAGGGAATTGACCAGCTTGAGAAGACGCAGACTATTCCGATGTGCCACGGTGAGTTGTTCTCGGGCCGTATCGGAGAGGCTTTCATTGCTGTCGAGCACGCCTTGCAGGGGGCCAATCATAAGAGTGAGCGGCGTGCGAAATTCATGGCTGATGTTAGAAAAGAAGACCGTTTTGGCTCGGTCGATTTCGGCCAGCGCTTCAGCGCGTTGCCGCTCCGCTTCGTAAGCCTGCGCGTTCGCAATGGCGCTTGCAATCTGGGAGGTTGCGAGGTTCAGGAAGCCCTGATACGCGTCGTCCAGCCGCAGCCGGGAACTGATGCCGGCAACCAGGAAGCCCGAGAATTGCTGGGTACTGGGTGAGGGAATGGGTATTACAACTGCTCTCGTGGGCGGGTCGGCCCAGGGACCGCGCGGTACAGTTCCAAATTTCGAAGAGATGTCGTCCACCACCTGCATTTGCCCTGTTCGGGCCGCTGCTGCCAAGGGCCACGAACTGGAGCCTCCCTCGGACAAAAGGTCGACATCGGCCGGACCGAGATGTGCGTCTCGCGGGAAGCCGTAGCTGGCGCAAAGGCGCGCACGTTTCCCGGTGGCATCTGAGACGTATAGCAGCGCAAAAGGAATATCTTTGACGTGGGAGGCTAGAGTAGCCGCGATCGCTTTGCAGGCCTCGTCTGTCGTCTTCGCTACGGACGCGCGCGCGCCAAGATCGCGCAATGCCACGATGCGTCGCTCTCCCACAATCTTTTCCGTGATCTCGTGGACGGTGGCCAGTACACCCCCAATGCCTCCTGGCGCTGTGTCGTCTGGTACCGGGCTATATGCGACGGTGAAATGCGTCTCTTCAGGGAAGCCCGCCCGGTTCAGTTCGAGTTCCAGATCCTCGCTCCACGTTGGCGGTCCGCCCCTGAAAGGTGTGTCGATCAGTGGGCCGATCACGTCCCAGACTTCGGCCCAACATTGGTTCGCCGGTTGGCCGAGGGATCGCGGATGTTTACTGCCTGGAATGGGCCGGTAAGGATCGTTGTAGATCTGTATGTACTCCGGACCCCACCAAAGAAGCAGCGGGAAACGATTGGCGAGCAGAAAACGGACCATCATCCGCAACGTCGGCGACCAGGTATCAGGAGCTCCAATGGAACTGGCCCCCCAGTCGTACGAGCGGATCAATTCGCCCATTTCGCCCCCGCCGGCAAGGAACTCCAGCGCTGACTTTGCCGAGGCTCCATTTAAAATGGGAGATCGCGTCATTCTGGCCCATTCTCCTGCTGGCCTGAACCTCCGTTAGGCGGGTGGATTCGGATGGAGTCTCTGTCTGACGGCTCCCCCACCTCGTGTCGAGACGTTCGCGACAGCATCCCGCGACGTACCAGAATTACCGCCTCCCGGCTCCCATTCAGATCCTGGTCATCGCGAATCAGAGAGCGGATATATTCGCTCGGCGTGCTGAACTGCCCTTCGCGAAGCTTCGCCTCGATGAATTCCTTCATGGAGCGGGGTAGGGAAATGGTTAGTGTTGACCGTTGCATTCCACTTTCATCTCAGAAACAACTCATAGCGTTAGCGATCTCGGCGACAGCTCAGGGCTAAGCACTTCCTCCGCGGCCGCCGGAAGAGTGAAATAGAACGTCGCACCTTGGTTTTTCTTAGACTCCACCCAGATACGGCCTCCATAGCGTTCCACCACACGTTGGCACACGGCCAGGCCTACGCCGGTACCGGGAATCTCTTTGCCATGCAGCCGCTTGAATACCCCGAAAATCATCTTGTGGTATTGCGGTTCAATGCCGATGCCGTTATCCGCAACCGCGATGCGCCACCTACCTTCCTCCGCTTTTGAGGAGACATGAAGTCGAAGAGGCTGCTCACTTCGGTATTTGACGGCATTTGCGATCAGATTCTGAAACAGCCCGATGAAGTGGGGCTCGTAGCCGGAAATCGTCGGAAGTGGATCGCTGGTGATCCGTCCCCCGCAGTCGTCAACCGCGGCTCGGCAGCCCTCAAGCGCCTTCCGGAAAGCCATGTTCAGATCGACAAAGGAGACCGATGCCTTGCCAGTATCACCGATTAGCTGTGTGTACGTGAGCAGGTCGGCAAGCAGCTGCTGCATGCGGTTCGTACCTTCTCGAATGAAGCGAATACAAGTGGCAGTCTCTTCGTCCCGTTCCAGTTCATATCGTTTCGTCAGGAGTTGTGAGTACGCACTCACCATTCGCAACGGTTCCTGGAGGTCGTGACTGGCGGCGAAAGTAAAGTGACTCAGATCTTCGTTCGCTCGGGCCAGCCGGTGGTTGGCCTCCGACAACCGTTTCTCTTGTTGAACATGGTCCTCAAGCAAACTGAGAGCGGCCTGGCGCTGTTCGAAGACACCAAGCGTTTGAACGGCTTGGTGCGCGGCGGAAGCGAATCGGCTCAGACTTTCCAGCAAACGTAGGTCTTCCGCGTCGAATTTTCGGCCCGCATTGTGAGCGATCGCCCAGATAGTTCCTACGGCTTTGCCCCGCACGAAAAAGGGAACAAGCAAACCCTCTTCAGCCAGCGGGGTCGCCTGCGCTAAATAGGGATAACGTTTTTCCCAATGCGTAAACAGCAGTGGCCTCTTACAGTCAAGAACATCCCCACACGGGCCGAAATTTCGCGGCGTTCCTCCGCCAATATGTGGTTTCCACATGCCGGCAATGGCGGCCCAGTAGAAGCGGTCGCCATCTTCGGTCAGCAGACTGAGCCCAGCGGAATCGGCTTGTAAAACCTCTAATACCTTGTCGGCGAGGACCTGTAGAACGGTGCGCGGCGAATCCGCCAGTGCCTGCATCAACGCCATGAGAGCGCCATGCTCCGCCTCCAGCTGCGGTGGCCGGGATGGCCGCTGTTCCAACTGCTCTGTTACAAGAATTGATTCCAGCGGCGGAAGATCTGCCAATTGCTTGGGCGTCGCCGGAGAGCAAACTTCCGCCTTCTCCGGTTCCGCCGCGTTGGAATAGCGAACTGCTTCGCCCAGGCGCGTGCAGAGATCATTGACCTCTTCTTTGAGGGCAATGATCCTCATCTCTCGACCGACCGCCGCACGATTAAAGCGAGCCACCTCCTCCGTTGCGGCTCGCCGCCGGTCGAGCTCAGATTCCAGCTCACGTGCTCGTTGTTCCAGTACCACAACCTGCCGCAGTCGCGAACGCTCGTCAGCGATCAGGTATTCTTCCGAAGGAAGCGACACAGAATGCTCGTTGCAGACCAGTTCGAGCAAAGGCCGATTTTCGGTCCTGAACATGTGCGCGTCATAGCCGCAGAGCAGGTAGATGGGATGCTCTTTCTGAAGATCATTCCAGATTTGTTCCAGACGGATGGCCGCTTCAGGTTTTCCGGCCTTGCATAGCAGATCAACCAATTCGCCGTAAGCGACGATGGGCTGGCCACCGTCGGCCACTTCCGAAATCAATCCTTTTAGCGCTTGCCGGCAAGCGACAATATCAAGATCTCCGCCCGGCGCGATCTTGTGCATTGTCTCTCGGGCATCAACTGCAAACAGTCGCTTGTTCTCTTCGAGGAGACCACAATCGTGTCCGCGTTCATTCAGTTCGCGAGTGATACCGTTCAGGTGCTCGCGGGTGGCGATGAGCAGACAGGTTTCTTTGCGAGCCAGGCCATCAGCGACAAGCTCCCCAACCGTATGAGCGAGCGATGCGTCGTCCTCATACAGGCGGAGGATATGCTCTCGGAGGGTGGAGTCATGTCCGCGCAGTCCGTGCATGAGTGAGCGGGCGATGGTGTCCCGAACACCGGCCGTCGCGGTTTGCAGGGATTGACCTGGCATTTCTTCTCTCTTTTCTCCTCTCTATGCCCACGGGTCAATGCGTTGACTCCTTTTTTTCAATGGGATAGCGCATAACACGCCGGGTCATTCGACTATAAGGGCTGCGGAGTAGACGCACAGCGCTTACAAAGTGTGACATTGTAGGAGCGCTGTAGGAAACGCTGCACCCGCCAAAAGCAAGGCCGGCGCCTGCCGTCGCTGAACACACAGCACGGGCACGTCCGCGTAGGGAGAACTGACTCGAGCCGCTACTTTTTTGAGCTTTGCTCCGGCGCGCCTCGACGGGATTTACGCACCGCCTCCTGTTCGGCGGCGGTAATGTTGGCTGGTAGCGCTTCGAAACGCCCAGCCCCCCACGATTCTGCCGTTCTTGTCGAGCGAAGGTTCGGCCTCAGCTCAAATCTTGGCTTCGTCTGATAATAATCCTCCGCGATAGACACTGGCACGCGAATCGGCTCTGGAGGGTGCTCCTGAATCACCCAGCATTGGCGGCGCAGCTCAAGCGAAAAAAGGCCTCGTATTGGCCTAAGGTGATTCACCTAAAGGCCCCACTGAAGAAAGCCCCGAAAAACTACTAACCACCGTAGGGGGACTGTAGGCGCGCCCCCCGCCATCCGATCTCATTGAATAAGTGCGGGCCGAAGTACCAGCGAATCACTACGTTTGCCTCCGATGGACGCTCCCGGTCGCGTCTTCTTTTGGAAAGACCATCCTCTCATGAAGGCCATCGGCAAATACCAGGTAATCGAGGAGTTGGGCTCTAGCGCTATTGGCAAAACCTACCGCGCTCAGGATCGTTTTCGCAATCGAGAATTCGCGGTCAAAATTCTACAGTCTGCTCCCGGCCTGAGCGCTGATACCAAGACCCAGCTCTGCAACCACCTGGCGTCCTGCGCCGAGCTCTCCCACCGCCACATCGCGAAGGCCGAAGACCTGGGCGAAGTGGAAGAAGGAGTTTTCGTTGCCACCGCCTGGCGCGAGGGGCTGCACCTCGGACAGTTCATGCTGGCTAATCGGGAATTGCCGCTCAATCAGAAGCTAGGGCCGATGGCCCAAGTCGCCGAGGGATTGGCTTACGCCCATTCGCGCGGCATATCGCATGGTAATCTCAAACCCTGCAACATCCTGGTAGACCAAGCTCGCGACATCACAATTTTGGATTTCGGCACCGCCAAATGGCTGGCCGCGCTTATTGAAGCCGGTTGCCGTCCGGATGGCCTGCTGGCCAACTACCTTGCCCCCGAGCAGGTTTTGGGGCAGCCTTTCAACGAACGCTCCGACATCTTCGCCTTAGGGCTGATGTTATACGAATTCGCCGCCGGAAAATATCCCTTTTCGGCCGAGTCTGGATTAATCCCACGCGAGATCGTCCATAGTGAGCCGGAACCGCTGCACAAGTTAGATCCCAGAATTCCGCCCGGTCTTGAAGATCTCCTCACGCGCGCTTTGAAAAAAGATCCCAGTCAGCGGTTGCAGAGCGCCGAAGAGCTTGCCTCAGGATTGTATATGGCGGCCCAGCAGGCGCGACGCGCGGTTGTGGCCGCGCAAGTCCCGAAGCCGGAGCCTTCTTCCGTGGATGCAATGCCGGCTGTAGCACAGTCCGCGCCAGCCACTGTTGCCCAAAATAAACCTGCTGAGCAGCGGGATACCGTTTTCAATCAAGTGGCAAGCCAGCCAACAAGTTCCACCACCGCCGCGCCGCCCCAATGGGTCG
>Ga0070741_10016820_pt1 | contig 12115 bp, 10 predicted proteins | sample Coa_R1_4_FD_66440 | JGI IMG/M metagenome (GOLD analysis project Ga0070741, IMG submission 66440) | Surface soil microbial communities from Centralia Pennsylvania, which are recovering from an underground coalmine fire - Coalmine... | ecosystem: Environmental > Terrestrial > Soil > Unclassified ...
AAAACGACCGCAAGCTCTTCCTGCTCGATTGGAAGGAACCCCACATCACACTCGCCCAGCTCCACACCATCAAGGCGCCGTCGCTCATCATCTGCGGCGACCACGACGAGATCTCCATCACCCACACCGTCCTCATCTACCAGAACATCCCCCACGCGAACCTCTGGGTCGTTCCTGACTCCGGGCACGGCACGTTGAAACAACACACGGACGACTTCGACAAACAGGTTGACCAGTTCTTCACCCAGCCATTCAAAGACTTTCACTAGTTTCGGAATGGTTCAGAACCTATCGCCCACCGAGCGATGCGAGGCACGATTCCGCCCCGCAGAAAGATGCTGCGGATGTAGAGTGAGGCCGATATACTGCGCCGCATGCGATCCATCACCGAAACGCAGCTGCGCGTCGCAGCACAAACCATCGGCCTGCCCGATGACACAGCCGATCGCCTGCTCGCCGCGCTCCCGGCCCGCTCCGAAAACGCAGCCAAGTCGTAATGGTTCAGGTCTTCCAGCCGCTCGAGAATCTCATCCAGCGTCGGCGCCTTCCGCTGCTCCGCATGCACCCCGCCCCGGAACCCTGGAACTGCAATCAGCAACATGGCCGCCGCTAACGCTCTGAAGGTCATCCTCATCCTCTCCAAACAGTGTCGAGCGACTTGACAAACCTCGTCCACAAACAGGGGCATTCCTCCGTCGACCCACCTCCGCGAATTCGGCCAACTTGCCTGATCTCAAGACTTTACAGGCATCACGCAACCTAAGTCATTGCAGATCAATACTTTGCAAAAAGGACGATCCTCGAAGTCCAACCCTAACTAACCTGTTCTGAAGACTTTGCACAAAAATAGCCGGGGGGAGGGGGTACCCAGTATCCTGACCTCCCATGCGCTTTGAATTGTTTATTGCGGCGCGTTACCTGAGAGCTCGGCGGCGACAAGCGGTCGTCGGTCTGGTCACTGCGATCTCCGTTCTCGGCATCGCCGCCGGAGTCGCCGCGCTCATCATCGCCTTAGCCATCACCAACGGCATGCGCCGGGACCTCCAGCAGCGCCTCGTCGGCGCGCTCGCCCACGTGGAGCTCATGCGGTCTGCCGGCGACGGCATCCGCGACTGGCGCCCGCTCATGCAGCGCCTCTCCACCCAACCCCACGTGTCAGCCGTTGCCCCCGGCCTCTACGGCCAGGTCCTCATCTCCCGCGGCGCCCGCTCCGGGGGCGCCCTCATCAAAGGCATCCTCCCCCACGACGAACTCCGCGTCGGCAACCTGCTCCAGGCTGTGAAGCAAGGTTCGTACACGGAGCTGAATCCGGTGACAACCTCCGGGCCGGAGCCGCCGCCTATTGTGCTTGGGAATGAGTTGGCGTTGACACTGGGGGCGGGAGTCGGCGATACGGTGCTGGTTACCAGCCCGCAGGGTGAGCTGACGCCACTCGGGCTTGTGCCGCGCTATGAGCGGTTTCGAGTCGCGGGGATTTTTGATTCAGGGTTTTATCAGTACGACTCGGCCTACGCCTTCATGCGCTTGTCGGACGCGCAGCACCTGTTCTCTGAGCCGGATCTCATTTCGGTGCTGAGTTTCAAGCTGGACGATCTGTATCGAGCGCCTCAGGTTGCGAAGGATCTGGAGTTTGCCGCCGGACCTGGATTTCAGGCGACCACGTGGATCGATCAGAACCGCGAGCTATTTCGCGCGCTAAAGCTGGAGCAGGTTGTGACGTTCATCATCCTCGCGCTGATTGTCGTCATCGCAGCGCTCAATATTCTCATCGCTCTCACGATGATGGTGATGGAGAAGTCGCGAGACATTGCCGTACTGATGAGCTTCGGTGTGTCAAGCGCGCAGGTACGGCGAATCTTTCTTCTGGAAGGTCTGCTCATCTCGGTGATTGGCAGCGTGCTCGGATTGATCGTCGGCTATACAGGCAGTTTGCTTGGCGCACACTACAGGTTCATCCCGCTGGATCCGAGCGTGTATTCGATCAGCTATTTGCCCTTCGCTCCGCGAATCACGGATGCGCTGATTGTGCTGGCCGTCTCACTCGGGCTTTCGCTGCTCGCAACTCTCTATCCATCGCATTCGGCCGCGAGTATCCTTCCGGCGGAAGCTCTGCGCTACGAATAGCCAGTATTCTTGCTGTCAGAGGTCTTTATGCCGCGTCTTCCCTATCCGAAGCTCGCTCCTGAAGCTTACAAGTCTCTCCAATCGCTGGGTCATTATTTGCGCACTGCGACATCCCTTGATGCAGTACTCCTCGGACTGGTTGATCTCCGCGCATCGCAGCTCAATCGTTGTGGCTTCTGCATCGGAATGCACACGAAGGAGCTGAAACATGCCAACGAGCCCGAGTCGCGGATCAATGCCGTGGCAAACTGGCGCGAGTCGGATGCGTTCACGCCCCGAGAGCGCGCGGCACTTGCGTGGACCGAGGAGATTACGAATATCCAGGACGGACATGCGTCCGACGATGCCTATGCCGCGGTAAGCGAGTACTTCAAGGAGAAGGACCTCGTCGACCTGACGTTCGCCATCGCCACCATCAACGCGTGGAACCGGCTTGCCATTGCCTTCCGCGCGGAGTGGAATCCGTCTATACGACCGGGCAGCGGTGCGCGGGCGCAGGAGCCTGCAGCAGCGAACTCCGCTGTAACGTCATGAAGAAGTGCGACGAGCTGCTGTGTGCCTTCGGGCTGAGGAAGACGTATCCATCCGTCGCGCCGGGGACGCCGGACCTCGAACTCTTCCACGATCTGAACCTGCAGGTGGAGGCGGGTGAGATGGTGGCCATCATCGGAGAGTCGGGCGCGGGCAAGAGTACGCTGCTGCACATCCTGGCGGCGCTGGATGAACCCACGGCAGGCGAGGTGTGGTGCGGCTTCACCCACGTCACGGGACTGTCCAAGGCTGAGGCCTCCGCCTTCCGTAACCGGGAGATTGGGTACGTCTGGCAGTTCCACTACTTACTGCCGGAGTTCAGCGCAGTCGAGAACGTCGCCCTTCCGCTGCTTGCCCGTGGTGTTGCGCGGCCGGACGCCATGCAGCAGGCGGCAGCCTGGCTGGAGCGTGTGGGGCTGAGCGGGCGGGCGGCGAACCGGTCGGGAGAGCTGTCCGGCGGCGAACAGCAGAGGGTGTCGATTGCGCGCGCGCTGGTGACGCAACCGAAGGTGCTGCTTGCGGATGAGCCGACTGGCGATCTGGACGCCGGCACAGCGGACCGGGTCTTCGGTCTGGTACAGCAATTGCATCATGAGCACGGTCTGACCAGCGTCATTGTCACGCACAATACAGAGTTCGCGCGCCGCTGCGACCGGGTGCTGCGGTTGGCTGAAGGTCACCTTGTCTCTGTTTAGATGCCAAGGCATTTCTGCCCGATACTTCGCCCCGTCAGAGCTCACGAATGCCGTTTTCTTCGCTGGAAAACGGCCCGAGCGGTTGCCGCTCCGCATGATACCTTCGGGCGAAGTGCTATTTGCATCCGTTTTCCCACAAATGCGTCCAATTTAAGGCTCCTTGTACGTTTGTGGGGTGGCACTGGACCGCACTCTTACAGATACACTAGGGGCACTTCAACCACCCTGGCTGCCTTTGAGGCACTCAGTTCTTTTTCGCCGCAGGGCAACGCGGCGCAGGCCACGGTCCAGAAGCGCTCCGGCGCTCAAAGAACCGGAGCGCAGTTCGAAGGGGGAGCATGTTCGAACGCTACACAGAAAAAGCGCGGCGCGTGATTTTCTTCGCTCGCTACGAGGCCAGCCAGTTCGGCTCGCCGTACATCGAGACTGAACATCTCCTGCTGGGCCTGCTGCGCGAAGATAAGGCACTTACCAACCGCTTCCTTCGCTCGCACGCCTCGGTTGAATCGATTCGCAAGCAGATTGAGCAGCACACGACTGTTCGCGAGAAGGTTTCGACGTCGGTTGATCTTCCACTTTCCAACGAGTGCAAGCACGTGCTCGCCTATGCAGCCGAAGAGGCGGAGCGGCTGAGCCACAAGCACATCGGGACAGAGCATCTGCTGCTTGGGCTTTTGCGCGAGGAGAAGTGCTTCGCGGCCGAGATTTTGATGGAGCGCGGCTTGCGGTTGCCGGCGATCCGCGAGGAGTTGCAGCGGACTACACAGGAAAAACCCGCAGCAGCAACCGGCAAGCAGGCTCGTCAGCAGCAGGAGCAGTCGATGCTGGCGGAGTTCTCGCGCGACCTTACCCAGGCAGCGAGTGAGCAGACGCTTGACCCGTTGGTGGGACGCGATCACGAGGTCGAACGGGTGATTCAGATCCTCTGCCGCCGGACGAAGAACAATCCGGTGCTGATTGGCGAGCCGGGCGTTGGCAAGACTGCCATCGTCGAAGGGCTGGCGCAGAAGATTGCTGATGGCGAGGTGCCAAGCTTCCTCGCCGATAAGCGCGTGCTGTCGCTGGATCTTTCGCTGATCGTTGCCGGCACCAAGTACCGCGGCCAGTTTGAGGAGCGGCTGAAGACGATCATGAAGGAGCTGATGGAGTCGCAGAACTCCATCGTCTTCATCGACGAGTTGCATACGCTGGTCGGCGCGGGATCGGCAGAAGGCTCGCTGGATGCGGCGAACATCCTGAAGCCGGCGCTCTCGCGGGGCGAGATCCAGTGCATCGGAGCGACCACGCCCGCGGAGTACCGCAAGTCAATCGAGAAGGACCGCTCGCTGGAGCGGCGCTTCCAGGCCGTGAAAGTGCCGCCCCCGAACGAAGAGGACGCGGTCAAGATCATTATGGGCATCAAGGAGCGCTATGAGAAGTTTCACGCCGTCAGCTACACGGATGACGCGATCAGCTTCTCGGTGGCGCACTCGAACCGCTACATTCCCGACCGCTTCCTTCCGGACAAGGCGATCGATCTGATCGACGAGGCTGGCGCGCGTGTGAAGCTGCGGCAGACCACGCTGCCCGAGGAGCTGACCGAGGTCCAGAAGCGCATCAAGTTCATCGTGCACCGCATGGAGAACGCGATTGCGAACCACGAGTTCGAGAAGGCGCGGTTCTACTCAGACGAAGAGCGCAAGGAGCGCGATAACCTGCGGGCGCTGCGCGACAAGTATCATCTTGATGAGTCGAGCTCGGGCATTGTGACGCGCGAGGACATTGAGGATGTGGTGTCGCGGTGGACCGGCGTTCCGATTACCTCGATCAAGGAAGAAGAGACGCAGAAGCTGCTGCGCGTGGAGGAGGAGCTGCACAAGCGGGTGATCGCGCAGGACAAGGCGATCTCAGCGCTGGCGCGGTCGATCCGGCGCTCGCGTGCTGGTCTGAAGAATCCCAATCGTCCAATCGGCTCGTTCCTGTTCCTGGGGCCGACGGGCGTCGGCAAGACGGAGGTTGCGCGCACGCTGGCGCAGTTCCTGTTCGGTTCGGAGAAGTCGCTCATCCGCTTCGATATGTCGGAGTTCATGGAAAAGCACTCGGTGTCGAAGCTGATCGGCTCGCCTCCGGGATACGTCGGCTACGAGGAGGGCGGCCAGCTTACCGAGCGTGTGAAGCGCAGCCCGTATTCGGTCGTGCTGCTCGATGAGGTTGAGAAGGCGCATCCAGATGTCTTCAACCTGCTGCTGCAGGTGTTTGAAGACGGGCAGCTCACGGATGGACTCGGCAACACCGTCGACTTCAAGAACACGATCCTGATCATGACCTCGAACATCGGGGCCAAGCACCTGATGAAGCGCGAGGGACTCGGGTTCCAGTCGTCCAAGGACGAGGTGGTGCTGGAGAAGATGCAGGAGATGGTGATGTCCGAGGTCAAGCGGACATTCAACCCTGAATTCCTGAATCGGCTGGATGAGGTTATCGTCTTTACCTCGCTGGGGGACATCGAGTTGATGCAGATCCTGGAGCTTCTGGTCCAGCAGCTGAATGTCAACCTCGTGCACAAGGCGATTACGATCAGCGTCCACGACGATGCGAAGCGCTGGATTCTGGAGAAGACGCTGGTTGACCGCAACTACGGAGCGCGTCCGCTACGCCGTGCATTGCAGCGGTTCATCGAGGACCCGCTTTCAGAGGCACTCATCGCGGGGCAGATTGCGGAGCGGCCGGCGTTCCTGGAGGTCTACCTCGAGACCAACCAGTTGTTCTATCGTCCGGTATCGAATGAGGGCGAAGAGAAGCTGGCAGGCCTGGCTCTGACCGCCGTCTAACCGAAGCAGGAAAAAATCAAAGGGCGCGCGGCATTTGTGCGGCGCGCCCTTTTCTTTTCTGTCGTTATGAGTACGAGCTTGAAGTAGTGGTTGAAGCTCTTACATGAGCTTTGTGACGGACTGCGCGGCCTTGTTAGCGGTCTTAATATAGCCTGTCGCCGTATCGACGACGCTGCCGAACTGCTCCTTGCCTGTGTTGATCAGCTGTTGAGCCTGCTTGGTCAGGCGGTCGGCCTGATCCTTCATGTAGTCGCCTGCGTCCTGCAGGTTGTCGCTGAGGTCCTCCATGCTGCGCCGCAGCTTGCGGCGTGTGGCGGCGCCGGACTGTGGGGCCAGCAGAATGGCCGTGGCGCCGCCGGCGACGAGTCCTAAACCAAACGCAATCCAAAATGTCTTCTGACGCATTTGCACCTCCGGTAACTGTTGTTTGGATTCCCTGAGGATGTGCGAGGTTGGACTGTGGAGATATCAGTCCAGGCCGGCAAGAGCGCGAGCGCGCATGAAGATCCGCAAAAGCATCGCACGGTTGAGCTTGCCTGTGTTCGTGTTGCGAAGTGAAGGATGATAGCTGCCGAGCAGCGTGATGCCGTTCGGGAGTTTGTACTCGGCGCCATGGCCAAACACGAAGGCGGCGCGTCGCTCGATGATGCCCGCGCGCAGAAGGTGCGCGAGATAGCCATCCCAGGCAACCTTTCCCAGGCAGACAACCACCTTGACCCGCGGCAAAAGGTCTAATTCCTGCGCCAGGTGCGCCGCGCAGTTGCGGATCTCGTCCGGCGTGGGCTTATCGCCGGGTGGGGCGCAGCGCACGACGGCGCTGATCCACATGCCGCGCAGGCGCAGGCCGTCACGAATGCCAGTGGAGGTGGGTTGGTTGGCAAAGCCGGCGTCGTGGAGGACGGGATAGAGGAAGTCACCCGAGCCGTCGCCGGTGAAGATGCGTCCGGTGCGGTTGCCGCCGTGGGCTCCTGGGGCCAGGCCGAGTGTCAGGACGCGGGCGCGTGGGTCGCCGAAGCCAGGAACGGGCCGGGCCCAGTAGGTCTGGTCGATGTAGGCGCGACGCTTGCGCTCACCGATGCCCTTGCAGTAGTCGCGAAGTCTCGGGCAGCGCTCACATCCGGCGATTTGTTGATGAAGAGCTGTAAGGTTTACGAGAGCGGCTGGGGCGGACTTCTTTGCTCTTACCGCATCTGGTTCCCGTCTAAGCAACAGCGACCCCTGAGACGATAGTATCGTTGAGGCGCGCTATGACGAGAAAGAGAGAAGAATGAACCTGGGAAATCGGCAGAGAAGCGAAGCAGAAGCGCCCTCGCCTCTGCACCGATTCTCCAAATCGGGATACCTGACCCCCACCCTGGTGGGACTTCTGTGCGCGATTTTGCTCATCGCGGCTCATGAGAGCGGCCACGGCAACTATCACAAACTGAAAGAGCGAGTTATTCCGGTAACGCCGGAGCCGAAGATGGAGAGCGGCCCGGGCGGCCAGGCTCCGGTAACGCTCCGGCGCTCGCCCAGTGCGATCAGCGGAGAACCGGAGTTTTTGTCGGCGATGCTGCTTCCCGGCCGCGGTATGAATCTGCTGCAGATTACCGCCAGCGTACCGGGCAAGGGCGAGGTGCCGATTCTGCTTTCACCCTCGCTCACGGATGCCATGCGGGTTCTGACGGGCGCCGGAGAAGACGCGAACGGCAGCGTCAGTACCAGCTTTGGAGCGGCAATTCTCGCGCCGTGGGCGGGCCGGCTGACGGGATCGCCGACCTCGACGTCGTCAACGCTGGAGAGCGTGTGGGACGGCGAGCGGATCACGTTCCCGCCGATGCATCCGGGCAGTACGATCTCCACGATGGGGCTGATGCTGGACCGGCCGGCCGACAATATCAGCACCGACACAATTCCCGACGGCCAGGCAGTCACGGCCATCTATCATGCCGGATCGTTCTCCGGACAGTGGCCGTCGATGATGGACCTCACCGTCCGTGCGGAGTTGGCGGAGAGAACGCTGGATCTGACGGTGACGGAACAGAATACAGGCCAGGTGCCGACACCGGCAGGCGTAGGCTGGCATCCGGTCTTTGCGCTCGCGGGAGACCGCCCCGATGTGCGCGTGGTGATTCCATCGATCACGAAGATTGAGATCGACCGCAGGACCGGCCTGCCCACCAGCAAAACCGTGATGACGGCCGGCACGACAGCGGACCTGATCCGGGCGCGGGGAACGCGGCTGGATGATGTGAGTTACAACGACACCTACACCAACCTGCAGAGCGGATTGCTCGGCGATGGCCCGATTGCCGAGATTCGCGATCCAGGCGCGGGCTATGGTCTTCGAGTGATCCCGCTGACGGCAAACATCAAGTTCATGCGGATCGTGGCTCCAGCCGGCGAACGGTGGATTTCGATTGAGCCGGACACGAATGTCGATGATCCGTTCGGACATGAGTGGCCGAACCCGGATGACACCGGCATCGTGAGTCTGCAGCCGGGCGAAAGTCTGCAGTGGCATGTGCGGCTGGAAATCTTCTCCCTGGCGACTCCTGCGTTGCCGCCAACGGCAAATAATCCGACGAATACAGTTACGAACACCGGCACGCCGCAGTAGCCGCCGGTTTGACCCTGCACGGCAGCGGCTCGTATCCTTTGTAATGACCATCGAAGCTGCGACCCGCGTAAGCCCTTGCGCATCTGAAAACCGCTGCTTCCCGATTTTTTGTACGCAATTCTGCGTAACTTCCTACCACCGAGAGACAAGCTTTGAGCCCCACAGAGACCACCAACGAAGAGACCTTTTCTGCCACGCCGGATGCCGTAGCCGCCGAGGCGCAGCACGATCATGATCACGACCACACCGGCCACGAGCACCATCACCACGCGCCGGCTCCGACGCTGAACCCGGAGCTGACGCGCTCCATCGAGGTGGAGGCGCCGGCGGCTGACGTTGACAAGGCCTTTCGCCAGGTAACGCGCCGCTATGCAAAGATCGCGCGCATCCCGGGATTCCGCGCGGGCAAGGTGCCGGAGTCGCTGATCAAGTCACGCTTCGCCCGCGAGGTCCGGCAAGAGGTGCTCGAGTCTCTCGTATCGGATAAGTTCCGCCAGGCGCTCGAGGCGCAGAAACTGAACCCGATCTCGCAGCCGCAGGTCTCGGAGTTGCAGCTGACCGAAGGCCAGCCGCTCAAGTTCAAGGCGACCTTCGAGGTCCTGCCTGATCTCAACATCGATGGTTACGACGCGATCTCGGTGCAGCGGCCGGATGCAACTCTGAGTGATGAGGAATATCAGGCCGAGCTCGATGCCGTGCTCGACCACCATGCGACGGTTGAGCCGGTCGAAGAGGACCGCGCGCTGGCTGATGGCGATTGGGCCGAGATCAGCTTCAAAGGCAACGTGCAGGACCTCGCGCAGACCGTGACCGAAGAGGGCGTCGAGAACAAAACGCAGCAGCCGGAGCTCAACGGCGAGGATGCGCTGATTGAGATCGGCGGCAAGAACACGGTGCAGGCGTTCACTGAGGCGCTGCGCGGAGCGAAGGTCGGACAGGAGCTGACGTTTGAGGCGAGCTACCCGTCGGAGTTCGGTGATCAGCGCCTCGCGGGCAAGACGGTGAGCTATGACGTGACCGTGAAGGCGATCAAGAAGAAGAACTATCCGGAGCGTGATGACGAGTTTGCCAAGCAGCTTGGAAATTACGAAAGCTGGGGCGACTTTGAGACCAAGCTGCGCGAGCGCCTGGCACAGCGCAAGAAGAATTCTCTGGAGACGCAGGCGCGCGACCGCATGCTCGATGAGTTGATTGCCAAATTCCAATTCCCTGTTCCGGAAACATTTGTGCAGCAGCAGATCGATGCGCGACTGGAGCGTGGACTGCGAGCCCTGGCGCAACAGGGCATGACCGCGGACGCGATGCGTCAGCTCGACTTCGATCGCCTGCGCGCCGCGCAGCGCGACCAGGCTGTCTCCGAGGTGAAGGCTTCCCTGCTGCTCGACAAGATCGCCGAGCGCGAGAACGTCACGGTGTCGGATGAGGACATGGAGCGCGAGCTGCTGATGATGTCCCTGCAGCAGCGCGAGCCGATGGAGACGTTGCGCAAGCGGCTGACGGATGACGGAACGCTGAATCGCATCCGCGAGCAGTTGCGGCGCGAGAAGACCGGCTCGTTGCTGTTCGACAAGCTTGCGGCATAAGTCTTCAGTGCATTCCACCTTCGCGGTCACCCGCGACGCGAAGGTGGGTTGCCGAGCCAGCTACCGTCTCACCCATCCACCACTCACCGCTGTATTCTGAGCCTGCAATACCCAGAAAGAGAGAGCCAGACCTATGGGATTGATACCGATGGTGCTCGAGCAGACGAGCCGGGGCGAACGCTCCTATGACATCTACAGCCGTCTGCTGCGCGACAACATCATCTTCCTCGGCACACCGATCGACGACAACGTTGCGAACCTCATCATCGCGCAGCTCCTGTTTCTCTCCGGCGAGGACCCGGAGAAAGACATTCAGCTCTACATCAACTCTCCGGGCGGATCGATCTCGGCCGGCCTCGCGATCTACGACACGATGCAGTACATCAAGAACGATGTTGTGACGTTCTGCATCGGGCAGGCGGCTTCGATGGGCGCGTTTCTGCTGATGGCCGGCAAGAAGGGCAAGCGATTCACTCTGCCCAACTCCCGCATCCTCATCCACCAGCCGTCGATGGGCGGTCTGCAGGGACAGGCGACGGACATCGACATTCACGCGCGCGAGATCCTGCGCATTCGCGAACTGACGAACAAGTTGATGGCGCAGAACACCGGTCAGCCGCTGGAGCGCATTGAGCGCGATGTTGAGCGCGATTTCATCATGACGCCGCAGCAGGCCAAGGAGTACGGCATTATCGACGACATCATCGACCGCCCGCGCACCTAGCGCGAAACGGTTCGATCGCACGGGCGTCGGCTTCGGCCGGCGTCTTTTTACTTGCCGCGCAATTCTGCATCGCAAGTGAGTCCCGGCACATCCATTCTCCAGACAGTTAGATAGCTGTCGAAACGTTCGCACCTCTGGTGCGTGAGGAGAATCGTATGCCTACACTGTTGCATCTGGATGTAAGCCCGCGTGGCGACTACTCGGTCTCGCGTCAACTCAGCAAGGCCGTCGCCGAGGATTGGAAGAAGAACTATCCGGGCGGCAAGGTGATCTACCGCGATCTGTCGCACAAGCCGCTTCCCTTTGTGGATTTGCCGTGGATTGCCGCTGCATATTCCACGCCCGACCAGCACACGCCCGAGCAGCAGCGCGCGATCGCGGTATCCAACGAACTGGTAGCCGAGCTGCTGGCAGCTGACGAGATCGTGATCGGAAGCCCGATGTATGACTTCAACGTCCCGGCCTCGCTGAAGGGATGGGTGGACCACATCGTGCGGCTCGGCCGGACCTTCAATGAGAAGTATCAGGGACTCCTGCAGGCCAAGAAGGCCCGAATTGTCATGGCCAGCGGAGGAAGCTACGAGCCGGGTGCGTACATGGAGAAGGCGGACTTCTTCTCGCCCTATATCCGCTTCGTCCTGGGGTTCATTGGAATAACGGACGTGGAAATCTATCTGGCGGGTGGGACCAGCGCGATCAACCAGGGAACGACAACCCTTAATGCATACCTGGCTGAGCACGCGCCCAGGGCGGTGGCGCAGTTCTCCAAAGATCTGGTCGCCGCGTAAGTTATCTGGCCCACATAGCGGATGAGGTCGTGCTGCCTTCGCTCGGCCTCATGACGCTCCCCGTGCAGAAGCTGCCCCGTATCGGGCTCGACACCCGTACTCAAGTAACCTACCTATGGCACCGACGTGACGTTTGCGCCCCTTGCGCCGGTGTAGACTGTGGGTGTTGCAATTGAGTGTCCGCGCTCTCCCCGGTAGCGGTGCTCTAAGGAGCTGCTCTCGTATATGAAGACCTCTCGGGGCTCGGACGATTCACTTCGC
>Ga0070741_10016821_pt1 | contig 12115 bp, 14 predicted proteins | sample Coa_R1_4_FD_66440 | JGI IMG/M metagenome (GOLD analysis project Ga0070741, IMG submission 66440) | Surface soil microbial communities from Centralia Pennsylvania, which are recovering from an underground coalmine fire - Coalmine... | ecosystem: Environmental > Terrestrial > Soil > Unclassified ...
GACTTCCATGCCACCGGGTTCGGTGGCTGGCCGTTCCCGTCGCAGGAACCCGTGCACCCGCGCGACGCGGGACGGTTCGCCCGCCATGCCGACGGCCGGGTCGAGCAGCGCGACGGCGCGCCCGCTCACTGACCTCGCACACGCACCTCGTCAGCTCGAGGGGCCGCGGTCACTCCGTGTCGTGGTCGCCCGTCGTGCCCGTCGCGCCGGTGTCGTCGGGCTGCTCGTCGGCATCGCTGCTGCCGCCGGAGCCGGTGCGGTCTGCCTCGTGGGGATCGCTCATCCCTCTTCACTGCCCGGTCGGTACGAAGCTGAACAGGAACAGCTGCGTGGCGTACGCCACCAGGCGGGGTTCGCCGTCACCGCGAGCGCCGCAGTCCCACAGCGCCATGTCCGCGGACGCGTAGCCGTCGCCCGCGTAGCGGGCCGTGTTGTGGCCGAGCACCCACGGTGACCGGCAGTGGTCGAGCACGTGCACCGTCAGATCGACGCTCGGCGCGAACCACGACCGCTCGCTGAACCCGATCTTCTCGCCGACGGCCCCCGGCATCGTGTCGGCGAGGACGACGAGCGCCAACGGGTCGAGCGTGCCGTCGTCGAGGAACGGGGGCTCGTCGAAGCGGTACCAGATCGTCTCCTCGGCCCGGTCGGGGACGTACGCCTCCCACGGCGGATGGCCGGTGACGGAGCGTCCCTCGACGATCTCCGTCCAGAACGGCATCGGCTCCCACTCGACAGAGAGGCTCGCCAACCACTCCGCCGGCGGCGGCTGGCGGAACGAGGGGCACTCGTCGGGAGGACGCACGTCGCGCGGGGGTCGCAGGTCGGTGAACTCGAAGCCATCGCGCGTCGCGCCGAACACCGCGGTCGTGAGGTGGCCGCGCGCGGCGTCGGGGTTGCGCACCTCGGCGCGCAGGTGCGACATCGAACGTCCGGCGCGCAGCAGCTCGACGTCGATGTCGACCGGTCCGCTCGTGACCTGTGCCACGAACGTGGTGTGCAGGGTGCGCAAGCGCTGGTCCGGATGATCGAGCTCGCGCTGCATGGCGCGCAACGCGAGTGCGGTGACGACACCGCCCTGCGGCAGCGGACGCAGGTTCCACGCGACGGGGATGTCCGCGCGGTAGCGGCCGTCGCCGACCGCGGTGACGGCCGTGTCCTCGGTGAACGGGTTGCCCATGCGCCGCACACGGTGCTCGTGCGACGGCGACGCCGTCAATCGTGATTCGCGCGCCGTCGCGAATTGGGTCGTACGCCGCGACCGGTCCTAGCGTCGCGTGAGGACGATCGACGACGCACCGTTCCTCGACATCTTCTCCGAGGAATTCCAGGCCGATCCCGCCGACCTCGTCGAACGTCTCCGGCGCGCGTCGTGGCTCGTGGGCACGCCGATCGGCGGCATGGTCATCGGCCGTGCGCAGGTGCAGACGCTCCTCGCCGACCGCCGCCTCCGCAGCTCGGTGCCCGAGATCGTGCGTCTGCAGGGCGTCACCGAAGGACCGCTGTTCGACTCCCTCAACTCGTCGATCCTCGCCCTCGAGGGTGACGACCACACCCGCATCCGCAAGCTCGTGAACCGGGCGTTCACGCCCCGCGCCGTCGACCGCCACCGCGCCGAGATGCGCGCCACGCTCGAACGCCTCGTCGCACCGCTGCGGGGTGCGGGGCGCTGCGACTTCATGGCGGCGGTGGCCGAGCACTACCCGATCGAGGTCATGTGCCACGTCCTCGGTGTGCCCGGCGAGGACCACGAGAAATTCGCCACCTGGAACAAGGCGATCACGTGGGCGCTGTCGTTCGACCTCGGCGCGCACGCCGACGACGTCGAGTGGGGCATGAGCCAGATGTACGAGTACGTCACCGGTCTCATGGACGACAGGCGACGGGCGCCGCAGGACGACATGATCAGCGCGCTCGTGCAGGCGCGTGAAGCCGACGACCGTCTCTCGGACGACGAGGTGCGGATGATGATCGCCGCGCTGCTCTTCGCCGGCTACGACACCACCCGAAACCAACTGGGGCTGGCGATGTTCCTGTTCGCCACGTTCCCCGAGCAGTGGTCGTCGCTCGTGGACGATCCGTCGCTCGCGCCGAAGGCCGTCGAGGAGGTCATGCGCTACCGCGGTGCGGTCGGTGCCGTGCCGCGGCTCGTGGTCGAGCCGCTCGAGCTCGACGGCTACCGCCTCGACGCGGGCACGATGCTGATGCTGTCGTCCTCGGCCGCCAACCACGATCCCGCCGCGTTCCACGAGCCGCTCGTCTTCGACATCACCGTCGAGCGCGAGCCGCACCTCACGTTCGGTGGCGGCCCGCACTACTGCCTCGGTGCCAGCCTCGCCCGCGCCGAGATGCAGGAGGCCCTCCCGATCCTCGCCGCCACGTTCCCGCGCTTCACCCTCGACGGCGAGCCGACGTGGCGCCCGCCGATGGGCATCTTCGGCCCGGAGACGCTGCCGATCCGCTACGACTGAGGCATGCTCCTGCGCGCCTACCTCGCCGGTCCGGAGGTCTTCCTGCGGGATGCGGCCGCGGTCGGGGAGGCGAAGAAGGCGATCTGCGCGCGCCTCGGCATCGACGGCGTCTTCCCACTCGACGGCGCGGGCGCGCTCGACGGTGACCCGGCGGTGCAGGCGGACGCGATCTTCCGCCGTTGCCTCGCGCACATCGACGCCTGCGACGTGGTGATCGCGAACATGACGCCGTTCCGCGGCGCCAGCATGGACGCGGGCACCGCGGTCGAGATCGGGTACGCGTTCGCGCGGGGCATGCGCGTGTTCGCGTACACCAACGCGCCGGCGGACTACCGGTTCCGCGTGGCGGACGACGGCATGAGCGTCGAGGACTTCGGGTTCGTCGACAACCTGATGTGCGAAGGGATCGTGCGCGCCTCGGGCGGTTCGGTCGTCCGGGGCGACGGCCCCGTGGACGACCTCACCGCCTTCGAGGCGTGCGTGCGGCTCATCCCTGGCGCTTGAGGCGACCGGTCCGCTTCGCCCATCGCTCGGCGGCGGAGAACACGACGATCGAGCCGGGGATCAGCACCACCGCGAACACCACCATGACGACGAGGTCGCCTGCCTCGTCGCCGATCGTGGCTCCGTTGATCAGCGCGCCCCGCACACCGTGCAGGAAGTACGTCGCGGGCGAGACGTGGGAGACCACACGCAGCCACCCCGGCAACGTGTCGACGGAGTAGTAGACGCCCGAGATGAGCAGCACGACGGCCTGCACCATGAACGACATCTGCTCGCCTCGCTCCGGGTACAGCAGCGGCAACACGCCGGTGAGGATGCCGACCCCCACGAGCGAGAGGCTCCCCACTGCCAGCACGACGAGCGCGGTGCCCCAGTTCGCCGTCGACAGGTCGACGGTGAAGAACGGCAACGCGATCAACATGATCAGCGACGTCCGCATGAGCGCGTGGAGGACGCCGAACACCGCGGTGCCGATGAGGTGCGCGACGCGCGTCACCGGTGCCATCAACGTGTGCTCGATCGTGCCCTCCCACCGCTCCCACGTGACGACGAGGCTGATGTCGTCGAGCACGGCCGACAGGTACGCCCACACGAGCGTGCCGATCAGCAGGAACAGGATGAGGTCGTTCGCCCGCTTGCCGCTGACGATGCCTTCGGCCGTCAACTGCTTGGCGATGAACGTGATGGCGAGCGTGTTCACCACGCCGTACACCAGCCACACGATCTCCCACGCCCAGTGGCGCTTCCACAGGTTGGTCTGGCGCTCGACGAACGCGTAGCCCAGGCCGACCTGCTCGCCGACCGTGAACCGCCGCGCCGGTGCCGGGATCCCGAGCTCAGACATCGACCATCACCTCCTCCTCGTCCTCCTCGACCGTGCGGCCGGTGAGCGCCATGAAGACGTCCTCCAGGTCGACCTTCTCGACGTCGCCGTCGCCTGCGACCATCTGGCGCAACTCGTACGGCGTGCCCTCCGCGACGATGCGCCCTCCCACGAGGAAGGCGATGCGATCGCACAGCGCCTCGGCCTCGTCCATGTCGTGCGTCGTCAGGAGGATCGTGGCGTCGTGGTCCCGTTGCACCTCGCGCACGAACGTCTGCACGTCGCGCTTGCTGCGCGGATCGAGCCCGGTGGTGGGCTCGTCGAGCAGCATCAGGACCGGCGAGGTGAGGAAGGCGCGCGCCACGGCGATCTTCTGCTGCTGACCGCGCGACAGCTCCTTGACCATCACCCGCTGGTGGGCGCGATCGAGGCCGAGACGGTCCAGGATCTCCCGCGAGCGTGTGCGCGCCGTGCGACCGTCGAGCCCGTAGACGCGACCGAAGAACAACAGGTTCTCCAGCGCGGTCATCTGGCGGAAGAACGACGGGTCCGCGGACACGCGGTTGATCAGTTGACGCACCTGCATCGAGTCGCGCACGACGTCGTAGCCGAACACGCGCACGTCGCCCTCGTCGGCGAGGACGAGGGACGACAGCACGCGGATGAGCGTCGACTTGCCGGAGCCGTTGGCGCCGATGAGGCCGAAGATCGACCCGCGCTCGACGGTGAACGAGACGTCCTGCACGGCGCGCACGCGACGGCGGCGACCGAACGACTTGGTGACGCCGCGGACGTCGAGCGGCGAGGGGAGCGAAGAGGGAGACACGGAGCAGTCCTTCCGATCGGAGCGAACGAGACGCGACGAAGCCGGGCGGCTTCGGGATTCCGATGTGGAGGACTGCGTGCGCGGTGCCGTCGCTCAGCGCGACGGCAGCGGCGGACCTACGCGAAGCCCTCCGAGCCGGGAGCCCGTCGCTTCATCGTGCGTGTGATGCCGGCCAACGACGGACCTCCTCGGACAAGGGACCCGGGCATCGTACGACCGCGACGTGACGGGAGCGAGCGATTTCAGCGCCGCGCGCCGGTGACGGCGACGAGGCCGTCGGGCAGCGTCTCGTCGCCGAACGACGGCGTGACCCGCGCGTCGACGTCGTGCGCGGCCAGCAGGGTCGGCACACGCATGGTGTCGATCAACACGTTGTCGTGGTGCTCGTCGTCGCGCTGCCACGCGTCGCCGTCGCGCACGAACATCGTCATGTCCCGGACGAAGCGATCCGGCGACGGCATGGAGAAGCGGGTGAACAGCGCCCAGTCTTCCTCGACGCGCACGATCGGTGGCGCGTCGCGCCGCGCCTCGCCCCAGCGCAGATCGCACAGGTCGATGGCGAGGATGCCGCCTGGCTCGAGCGCGCGGGCGATGGCGACGAGCGCACGGTCGATGTCGGCCTCGGTCGGCAGGTAGCTGAGCACGTGCCCGACGGACACCACCGCCGCGCACGGCGGGATGGGATCGTCCGGGAGGCGCAGCAGGCGCGCTTCGACGTCGGGCACGTACTGGCGCGTGAGGTCGAGCATCGCGGGCGACGCATCGGTGGCGAGCACGCGATGGCCGGCGTCGACGAGGTGACGAGTCAGCAGGCCCGTGCCGCAGCCGAGCTCCACGACGAGGCCGTCGCCCGCCCGCACCGGTTGCAGCAGCGACAAGATGCCGGGCGCGCACCTGTCCGCGTGGAAGCCGAAGCCGAGGTGATGGATGCGCGCCAGCGCGGGGCGGTAGTACGGCTCGTCCATCTATGCGTCACCGAGCGGACGGTCGACGTTCGGCTCGCGGAGCGTCGTCGCCGCGAACACGGCGAGCTCGCCGTCCTGCACGAACCGCGTGGTCACGAACGACGTGCGCCCACGACGCTTGTCGAGCGAGCTCTCGATCACGAACGTCGGCCCGGTGATCGGTTCGAAGTAGTCGACGCGCATGCTCGTCGTCGCCAGCCACCGCCGCCGCTCCCCGCTCTGCCGCTCGGGGCCGGCGCGCACGGTGAACAGCGCGACGAGATCGACGTACGTGGGCGTGAAACCACCGAACAACTGGCCCCGCGGGTTCTTCACCTGTTCCGGGACGTGCGCGTCGATGCGCAGGTGGCCCTCGCGCTCCTCCAGCACGGTCCACTTCCACGCCTCGAGGAAGTCGCCGGCGGGATGACCGCGCCCCACGAGCCGACCGGGCTCCGGCGCGGCCCATGCGAACCGCGGCATCTCGGACATGCTCAACCCTGCGGCATCTGGGACATGAACTGGTTGAGGTCGAAGTAGTCGCGCCACGCGCTGATCTTCCCGCCGGTGACCTCGAACGTGCCCATGACCGGCAGCTCGATCGACGTCGAAGGGAAGCGGAACACATCGACGCGTTCCGTCATGACGACGTTGCCGGACGCCGCGATGTGGGCGACTCGGAACTCGATGCCTTCGACGCCACCGGTGAACCCCTCGATCGTCGCGCGGATGGCGTCGCGCCCCGTCACCGGCGCGATCGGGATGTTGTGGTACACCGCGTCGTCGGTGAAGTACTCGACGATGGCGTCGAGGTCGCCGTCGCTCCACGCCGCGCAGAACCGGGTCACGAGATCGATCGCTTCGTCCATCGCGCCACCGTAGTGTGACGTCCATGTCGTACGAGGACCTCGTCGTCGAACGACACGGCGATGTCGAAGTCATCACGTTGCACCGCCCCGACGTGCGCAACGCACTCCGGTTCACGACGTACGACGAGCTCGAACGAGCGGTGCGCACGACGACGGCACGCTGTCTCGTGGTCACTGGCGCCGACCCCGCGTTCTGTTCGGGCGACGACGTACGTCAGGTGATGGGTGGCGGTGAGGCGTCGAAGCCCGTCGAGGTGGCGCCCCGTACGACGCCGGCCGCGGATGCGCTGCTGAAGACCGATGTCCCGGTGATCGCCGCCGTCAACGGGGCGGCCGTCGGCTGGGGCATGGAGCTGGCGTTGATGGCAGACCTTCGCGTCGCGTCCGAGCGGGCGAAGTTCGGCGAGCTGTTCGTGCTGCGAGGCCTGTGCACCGACGTCGCGGGCATCGCCCGGTTGGCGCAGCTCGTCGGGAGGGAACGGGCGGCGGAGTTGCTGTTCACGGGCGAGGTGCTCGACGCGCGCACCGCACGCGAGATCGGACTCGTGGGTCGCGTCGTGCCCCACGACGACCTCATGGCGGCGACGCTGGACGTCGCGCAGCGCATCGCCGCCAACCCGCCCCTCGCCGTCCAGCGCATCAAGCAGGGGTTGCGGCTCGCGCTCGATCCCGACTGGGACGCGCTCGGCGTGTGGGTGGCGCGGTCGTTGACCGAGCTCTTCCGCACCGAGGACCATCGCGAAGGCGTGAAGGCGTTCCTCGAGAAGCGCCCGCCCCGCTACACGGGACGCTGATCAGCCGCTGCCGCCGCGGGCGCGCAGGCGGCGGAGGATCCGCGCGAGCGAGCGCGACACGTGCATCTGGCTGACGCCGATGTCGTCCGCGATCTGCTGTTGTGTCTGGCCCTTCAGGAAGTAGCGATCGAGGAGGTCGCGGTCCTTCGCCGGCAGGCCGCTCATCACCTGGATCAGCGCGCGGCGGTCGAGTGCACGGCCGAGGTTGCCGTCGGTGGTGCCCGCCGTCTCCGCCAGCGTGTAGCCGTCCTCACCGACGGGACGGTCGAGCGACAACGGCGAGCGCATGTGCGTGCTGGCCAGGACCTCGAGCACCTCGTCGACCGTCACGTCGAGCGCGTCCGCGAGCTCGGACGCCATCGGTGCCCGCCCGAGCTCCTGCGTCAACCAGTCACTGGTCTGCCGCAGGCGGGGTGTCAGCTCGTAGATCCGTCGCGACGGCCGGATGGCGTAGCCCTGGTCGCGCAGGTAGCGGCGCAACGTGCCGTCGACGGTCAGGCGGGCGAACGGCGGGAACGGCTTGCGACGGAAGGGGTCGAAGCGGTGCAGCGCGAGGACGAGCGCTTCCCGTGCGACCTGCACGAGGTCGTCGTTCGACGCCCGCGTGCCGATGCGGCGCGCCTGGCGGTCGACGTCTTCCTGGTAGAGACGCACGAGCGACTCGAGCGCGTCGGGAGCACGGCGGCGCGCGAACCGCACGTGCAGGTACCACGTCTCGCGGTCGCAGAAGTCGAGCGTGCGGTTCCCGCGGTCGCCGCGGCGCACGCGTGTGCGCGGGCGCGGGCGGCTGAGCTCCGCCACGGCGCGGTCGGCGTGGTCGTGGATCGACGACATCGTGCGGCGCGCTGCCGTCAGCTCGCCCTGCAGACCCGTGCGGAGGTCGGTCAGCGCGCCGCGCGACCGCTCGACGCGGTCCATGAGCGCGCGCGACGTCTCGAGCGAACGCAGCGTCGCCTCACGCAGGTCCGCCTCCCACCTGCTGCTGTCGAGCAGTTGCGCTGTCACAGGGAGCCCCTTCGTCCTGCCCTACGGACCCACCCGGTACGCACCTTCGCGCACGTCCCGTATCGCCGACAACACCGCATCCGTCCCGATCGCCAGCAGACCGGGGAAGGGCGCCGCGCCGTGGGGGTCACCGGTGCGGCCTACCCACAGGGGGCGATGACGACTCACGGCCGGTGGCGGACCCCAGCGCGCCGGCGACGTCGGTCCGAACAGGACCACGGACGGCGTGGCCGTCGCCGTGGCGACATGGGCGACGCCGGTGTCGCCGCACACGAGGAGCCCGGCGGTGGCGACGAGCTCCACGAGGCCGTCGACGTCGAGCGCGCCCGCCAGGTTGGCGTCCGCCCCGAGGGACGCGCCGTACACGACGCGCCGCGCCAGCGGACGTTCCGCCGCCGACCCCGTCACGACGACGCGCCGGCCGGCCCGGCGTTCGGCACGAGCGAGCGCGGCGAACCGCGAGGGCGGCCACCGCCGGGCCGCGTCCGCGGCGCCGGGGTGCACGACGGTCAGGCCGTCGTCGCGGATCGCGCTCGTCGCGATGGTGAGGTCGGTCGGGTCCGCCTCCACGCCGTGGTGGGCGAGGAGGCGGCACCACCGTGCCACCTCGTGCTCCTCCGGATCCCAACGGGGCCCGTCGACCGTGGGCACGTCGTCGTGGTGGTACGCCCACAGGCGGTCGGGGGCCAACGCCTGGAGCCGTTGCGTGCTCTGCGGTCCGCGGCCGTGGAGGTTCACCGCCAGCGCCGGTCGCGTGCTCGTCGCCGGTAGCGGTGCGAGCCCTTCGTGCTCGACGATCTCGTCGACGGCGTCGCTGCGGCGCGCCAGTGGCGCCAAGCGCGTCGGCAGGGCGAGCTCGATGCGCGCGCGCGGCATGGCGCGGCGCAGCGCGCGCAGCGCCGGGAACGACGTCAGCAGGTCGCCGAGTCCGAGCGACCGCAGCACGAGCACGCGCTCGGTGCGGCGCGCGGTCATGCGGTGGTCAACGCCGCGTGCAGGAGTCGCGTCGTCGAACGTCCCTCGAGCAGGGGCAGCAGCACGACCTCGCCGCCCCACGCCTGCAGGACCTCGCGCTCCGGGAGGGGGCGGTCCTCGTAGTCGCCGCCCTTCACGAAGAGATGCGGTTGGATCGTGCGCAGCACGTCACACGGCGTGTCGTCGTCGAACACGAGCACGGCGTCGACGCACTCGAGGCCGAGCAGGACGGCGCAGCGATCCTCGATGCGGTTGACGGGCCGTCCCGCGCCCTTGAGACGCCGGACCGACGCGTCGCCGTTGACGCACACGACGAGGTGGTCGCCGAGCCGGCGGGCCGCCTCGAGCAACTGCACGTGACCGGCGTGCAGCAGGTCGAAGCACCCGCCCGCGGCGACGACCACACCACCCCGGGCGCGCACGTCGAGCGCGGCCCGGATGGGCTCGAGGCCGGGGTGCGACGGCAGCACCCGCACGCACGGCGTCACGCCGGCGACGTGGTCCGTCGCGGCGTGGACGGCAGCCGCGACGGCGGCCAGCGGCGTGGTACCCGCCGCGCGCGCCAGCGCCAGCGCGCTCGCGAACCGATCGCCGGCACCGCAGGTGTCGCCCTGCACGGGACGTGCCGGCACGAGCTGCGCGGGTGCACCGGCGCCGGCGAGCACCGCGCCGTGCGCGCCGACGGTCGCCGCGACCGCCGCGTTCCACCGCCCCGCGAGTGCGGTCACCGCCGGCAACACCTCGTGGAGCGCACCGACCGGCGCGCCCGAGAAGTGCCCGACCTCGGCGGCGTTCGGCGTCACGATGTCGACGCCCCGCACGGGTTCACTGCCGCGCGGGTGGGGATCCCAGATCACCGGGCGGTGATCGGCCGCGCCCGCCAGCGCGGCGCGCACGCGCGCCGCGGACGTCGTGCCCCGTCCGTAGTCGGCGACGAGCACGACCTCGGCCCGCTGCACGGCGTCGTCGGCGGACGACGACCACGGTCCTGGCGTGATCACCGGGTCGCAGCCGCGATCGATGCGAGTGACGGACTGGCCGTCCGCGCGCACGCGGATCTTCTCGGGGGTCGGGCCGTCGAGGCCGAGGTCGACGACGCGCACGCCGGCATCGGCGAGTGCACCGCGGAGCTGCTCGCCGGCGGCATCGCGACCGATGGCGGTGACCAGCACGACGTCGGCGCCGTCCGCGGCGGCGAACGTGGCGGCCAGCGCGGCACCGCCGGCGCGGACGTCCTCGGCCGGCGCGTCGACGACGGGCACGGGCGCGTCGGGGCACAACCGGCCGGCGCGACCGTTCCAGTCGCGATCGAGGAGCGCGTCACCGACGACGGTGACGCGGATCACGCGAGCACCAACCGGTCGAACTCGAGGCAGAGGAGGTGGACCGCGACCTGCTGCACCTCCTGCACCGTCGCGGTTGCGGGGGTGTCGAAGGAGACGGCGTCGTCGACCCGCGCCGACAGCGGGTTCGGCGCGGGACCCGTCATCGCCCACACGGCTGCGCCCACCGACGCCGCAGCACGGGCCGCTTCCACCAGGTTCGGACTCCGACCCGACGTCGACAGGAGGAGCACGACGTCACCGCCGCGGGCGTGTGCGAGCACCTGGCGGGCGAAGGCCGCCTGGTAGCCGTAGTCGTTGCCGATGGCCGTCAACGCCGCGGTGTCGGCGGTCAGCGCGATCGCGGAGAACGGCCGTCGCTCGTCGCAGTACCGACCGACCAGCTCGGCGGTGAGGTGCTGCGCCAGTGCTGCGCTGCCGCCGTTCCCGGCCACGAGGAGGCGATGACCGCACGAGAGGCGGTCGTAAAGCTCGTGCGCCCAGCGCGCCAGGCGCGGTGTCTGCGCGTCGAGCTCGTCGAGCGCGTCGCGGCAGCGCGCGACGTGCGCGTGCAGTGCCGCGCCGTGCATCGCGTCGTGCACCGCGCTCATGCGGGCACGACCTCGGTGTCGGTCCGCACACGGTCGTACACGTCGAGCGTCGCGTCGGCGACCGTCGCCCATCCGTACGACGCGTGGGCACGAGCCGCGGCGCGCGCACCGAGCCGCGCCCGCAGCGCGGGATCCGTGACGAGGCGCTGCAGCGCGGTCGCGATCGCGCCGGGCTGGCGCGCCGGCACGAGCAGGCCGGTCTCGCCGTCCACGATCGTGTCGAGTTGGCCGCCGACGGCGGTGGCGACGACGGGGACGCCGCACGCCGCCGCCTCGAGGGGGACGATCCCGAACGGCTCGTACCACGGCGTGCACGTCACGACGTCCGCGGACCGCAGCAGCGCTGGGACGGCGTCGCGGGGAACGGCGCCGAGGAAGCGCACCCGAGCAGCGACCCCGGTCGACGACGCGATGGCGCGCAACCTCGTCACTTCGGGATCGTGCGCCAACCCGCCTGCCGGTGGTCCTCCGGCGATCACGAGCTCTGCATCGGGCACGCGCGCGAGGGCGCGCACGACGTCGTCGACACCCTTGCGCGGCACCAGACGACCGAGTGACACGATGCGAGTGCGCCGCCGTCCCCTCGCGCGGCGAGGGGCAGGAGTGAACCGTCGCGTGTCGACACCGCACGGGACGACGTGGATGCGCGACGCGTGACCTCCGAGCAGTCGCAACTCGCGCAGCTCGTCGCTGCACGTCGCGACGATGGCGTCGGACGCCCGCAGCACCGCGCGCTCGACGCTCTCGCGTTGCGGGGGGCTGGTGTCCGCCGTGGCCTGGTGCCGTCGCTTCACGACGCCGAGCGCGTGGAACGTGTGCACCAACGGTGCGCCGACGGCGCGGGCGGCGTCGATGCTCGCCCATCCCGACATCCAGAAGTGCGAGTGGACGACGTCGGGTCGCCGTCGTTGCCATGCACGTCGCAACTCGCGACCGAACTGCGCCATGTAGGGCAACAGCTCGTCCTTCGG
>Ga0070741_10016822_pt1 | contig 12114 bp, 9 predicted proteins | sample Coa_R1_4_FD_66440 | JGI IMG/M metagenome (GOLD analysis project Ga0070741, IMG submission 66440) | Surface soil microbial communities from Centralia Pennsylvania, which are recovering from an underground coalmine fire - Coalmine... | ecosystem: Environmental > Terrestrial > Soil > Unclassified ...
CCGGGTCATGAACATCGTCGGGATCAAGCCGCTGATCGCCGCGATCGTGGCCTGAGACATCACTTGGGCCGGCTGCCAGCGGCGACATCGCTAAGGCCGTTTTGACACGACCAAGACCCAGAACGGACATGGGGACGCAATAGGCTGTCCCGAGCTTGGACCAATGGCGTAAAACGAGTATTCCATCCGCCGCATGGCCGCGATAGCTTAAAGTCTATCGACCTGAGGCGGCATCCAAGCGATTGAACACTCCATGATCCAGCCTGATTTCCTCGAAGTCGGTGCATCTGGCCCTCTTGTGGTGTTGATACACTCGGGCGGATCGAATGCGCGACAGTGGCGGCGCCTGATGGACGACCTCGAAGATCGATATCGCGTCCGGGCAGTGAATCTGTTCGGGTGCGGCGCGACGCCGCCATGGCCCGAAGAGAGGATGCAATCGATCGCAGCCCAGGCGCACCTTGTCGAAAGTGCGATACCGGCAGACGCAGATCGGGTCTTTCTCGTTGGTCACTCGATAGGAGGACTGATCGCGATGAAGCTTGCAGCCCAACTCGGCAGCCGCGCTACCAAGCTTGTCCTGCTGGAAACCAACCCGTTCAATTTGTTACAGCAGGCCGGCCGGGACGAGGCTTTCGCCGAGGTCGTGGCGTTGCGCGACTGCGTCAAGATTTTTGGTGACCGCGGCGAATGGGAAGCCGCTGCGGAACGTTTCTTCGACTACTGGATGGGCGCCGGTTCGTGGCAGGGAATGTCCGGAGAGCGCCGAGCCGCTTTCGTGCGTGCGCTGAAACCGAACCTGCATGAATGGGACGCCGTCATGGGCGAAACCACCTCCGTAGAGGAATGGGCTACCAGCCTTCCGCCCGCCACGCTGGTGGTATACGATCCCGGTACTGTTTTGCCGATCCGCGAGATCGCTGCGATCCTGCGCGCGGCTTGCCCCACGTGGCAATACCAGGAGGTACCTGGCGCCGGTCACATGGCGCCCTTGACGCGGCCGGACCTAATCAATCCGATTATCCGTTCGTTCCTTGATAGTTGAGATTGCTGCTTGAGCCGTTTTTTATGCTTGGGCTCAACCAGACAAAAATTATCAAGCCACTTCCGGTATTTGGGTGTCATCCGCTACAATGCACTCTTCAAGGTCAGGGCAAGGCAGTGACGCGGCGCTCGAAAGCAGGTGGGAAGGAAAGTCGACCGCATCGCCACAAGGAAGTGGTACGCAAGCGCTCGAATAAGAGGAGCCCAATGCCACGCCGCCTCTCCGCCATGAGCCCGAAATCGCAAGTCGAGCGCTTGAGGGGTGAGCTAAACGATGCACTCGAACGTCAAACCGCCAGCGCCGAAATTCTGGCGTCGATCAGGAACGCGTGGGCCGATCCGCGTCCCGTGTTCGAGACAATTTTACGCAATCTGCTGAGGTTATTCGGGAGCCGCTATGCGATCGTCGTTCTCGTTCGCAACGACATGCTGGAACTGGTCGGCATTCAAGGTGAGCCAGGCTTCGAGAAAATGGCTCTCGGTTATCCGAGGAAGCTCGACGGCAGCACATTTGTGGGAAGAGCGATCTTGGCGGGCCATGCCATGCAGGTCGTTCCCGTTGTCGGAAATCCCGAGGCTACGCCCCGCACCGAGCAATGGGGTCGCGAATTTGGCTTCAACTCACTGATCTCAGTTCCGCTGATTCAGCAAGGCAAGGTGATCGGCGGAATCAGTACCGCGCATCGAAACCCCATCCCGTTTACTGACAAGCAGGTCGCTCTCATTAAGTCTTTTGCAGACCAGGCGGTCATCGCTGTGGAGAATACGCGGCTTTTGAATGAACTCCGTGAATCGTTGAAACAGCAAAGCGCTACTGCCGACGTGCTCAAAGTCATCAGCCGCTCGGCGTTCGAGTTGCAAACTGTGCTTGATACTTTGACCACATCAGCCGTGGAGCTTTGCCAAGCTGACAAAGGTGCCATCTTTCTTCGCGACGGACAATTGTATCGGATCGCGGCAATTCACGGCTTCTCGCCTGACGCCCGGCAATATGCCTTGGACCATCCAATACCAGCAGGAAGAGGCACGCTCGTCGGCCGAGTGGCGTTAAGTGGCAGGATCAACCAAATCCCAGACGTGCTGGCGGACACCGAATACCAGGGCGCCGGGTTTCAGAAGGCTTTCGGCTTTCGTACTAACCTGGGTGTACCCTTATTGCGGGATGGCGCGACTGTCGGCGTTTTCTCTATGACGTGCGATGAGGTACGACCATTCAACGATAAGCAAATAGAACTGGTGGCGACCTTCGCAGACCAAGCCGTGATAGCTATCGAGAATGCGCGGCTCCTCGGTGAGTTGCGCCAACGCACGTCCGCCTTGAGCGAATCGCTTGAAAATCTGCGCACCGCACAGGACCGCCTCATCCAGACCGAAAAGCTCGCCTCACTTGGCCAACTCACGGCAGGGATCGCTCACGAGATCAAGAACCCACTCAATTTTGTCAATAATTTTTCTGCGCTGTCGGTCGAACTGATTGACGAACTAACGGGGGTTTTGACTCAGGAGAGGCTCACCGACAAAGGTCGTGAAGAAACGGGAGAGCTAACCGCTTTGCTCAAAGATAATCTCAGCAAGGTCGTCCAGCACGGGAAGCGCGCCGACTCCATCGTCAAGAATATGCTGCAGCATTCGCGCGAAGGTTCGGGCGAACGGCGGTCTGCCGACATCAATGCGCTGGTCGGAGAGAGCCTCAACCTCGCTTATCATGGTGCCCGCGCGGAGAACGCTGGATTCACTATAACGCTTCGGCACGATCTTGATCCCGAAGTTGGTGCGCTTGATCTTTATCCGCAAGAGATGACACGGGCTCTGCTGAACCTCATTTCCAACGGCTTCTATGCGGCGACAAAACGCAAGACGGACGCTGCCAGCGGGAACTTTGAGCCAGTCCTCAGCGCAGCCACTAGAAATCTCGGGGACACCGTCGAAATTCGGGTTCGAGACAATGGTTCGGGTATTTCGCCCGAGGTGAGGGACAAGATGTTCAATCCGTTCTTCACAACTAAACCGACCGGGGAAGGGACGGGGCTGGGCCTGTCCATGACACACGACATCATCGTCAAGCAGCATGGCGGCCGGATCGATGTCAAAACTGAACCGGGCGCATTCACCGAGTTCATCATCACTCTCCCGCGCGAGAAGAGAGCCGGCGGCTAGCAGGATAACTGACTTTTATCCTGCGCCGCACGAGTCCGGTTGTGGCACAAAGCGGACACGGCGACCGTTCGGCTTGATGTCTGATTTCGGGGGCTTAGCGGACATGCCGACGCGCCGTTTGGATGTCCGCTTTCGGGGGAGGAGCTTGGCAATGTCCGCCAGCCGAAAATAACGATGCTCAACAGTCACCCTTGATCGCAAGAACTTCAATGCCCTTCCCCAGCGCGGCGTACCTGCTAGCGATCGCTGAAGCTGCAAGCGCGCGGTGGGATCACGGGTACCTTCCGCTGCGCTTTGATACCGGCTTGCGAGGGCTATACACTCATCGGGCGTCATAGTGCGCCAATAGCAGATGATCCTCCCGGTTCCCCGCCATCAACGATTCTCTCCCATTGAGGATGATTGTGATGGGCAGGTGCGGGTTAGGTGAGCGAGTTGCGTCAGGTCAGTGCAACGGCCGGCGAAGCGCAAGTAAGCCGTTACTGAGGTACAACCACGCGATGGCGGAATGGGTGAACATGCCTCCAGCTTGTATGCTGGCAGCATGGAATATGACCTCAGATTTCGACTTATGCTGGTCGGCACAACCGCACTGGTCGTGGTCGGGGTTATTTCACTTGTGATCATAATGAAGTAGGGACGCCTTAGTTGGCGGCCTTTACATATTATAGCCATGTCGCCTTGTGATCCGTAGTTGCCCTCCGCAGGATCGAAGTAGCGTTTGCTCGTCCCGTAGACCGCAGGAGCGGCAAGGCTCGCCTCAACCGCTGCTTTTGACCAAAGAAGACGTGAGCTCTGGCTCGGGAAGGGGCCGCGTGCTACGGCGCTTTCAGTCCGACACTTGATGTTCGCAAAGCCTGAATGCTCGCTACTTTTGCCGTCACCGTTCCGTTTTTCGCACTCGTACTGCTTGGCTATCTCGCAGCACGCAGGGGTATGATCTCCGATGCGGCAATTCCGGGGATCAACGTATTTCTTTTATACTTCGCGCTGCCGTGCGCGCTGTTTCGTTTCGGAATGAGCACACCCCTGCTGCAGTTGCTGAGCCCCGGAGTTCTCGCGATCTATTCGCTGTGCGCCCTGCTCATGATTGGTGTCGCCGTTGCACTGACCTGGCGCAACTCGCTCAGCCTAAAGGATGCGGCGTTCGGCGCGCAGGTCGCGGCGTTCCCCAATACCGGCTTCATGGGACTGCCACTGCTGATAACGCTGGTTGGTCCGGCGGCTGCGGGCACGATGATTTCAACCATTGTCGTCGACATCGTGCTCACCAGCTCGATCTGCATCGCCCTCGCGCAGTGGCAGGAGGCGTCCAGGCAAGGGCACCGCGCCGCCGTGGCGACCGCAACGCGCGCCGCGCTCGCAAATCCGCTGGTCTGGGCCATCGCGCTGGGGGCGGCAAGCTCCGCGACCGGCCTCAAAACCATCGGCCCGATCGACGCAATCGTTCGGATGCTTGCTGACGCGGCGACGCCCGTGGCGCTCTTCACGATCGGAGCGGTCCTGTGGCTTGCCAGCCGGCATGCGGACACCCGCACGTCCGTCTCCCGGTATCTGCCCGTCGCGCTGCTGAAGCTGCTCGGGCATCCGACATTGGTTTTCGCTGCCGGAAAAGCGGGGCAGGGCCTCGGCCTCGGCTTGTCCGATTTTCAGATCATGGTACTGACGCTGACGGCGGCGCTGCCCAGCGCAAGCAATGTCTGGGCTCTAGCAGAGCGGTACGGGGCCGACAACGGCCGCATCGCGCGGATCATCTTATGCTCGACGCTCTTGTCCTTCCTGACACTCAGCGTTGCGGTTTGGTTGCTGCTGGATCTACGGATCTGAGCCGAGCGGATCGGACTCCACGCGAACCGAACCGGCCACTCTCCGGATATGACGACGCGTCGGTCGTCCGCCACAATTTGCTGAGGGCCGGGGCTTGCCGGGGTTCTGCCGCCTTCTGAAACTCGCGCGGTGAAGCGCATGTTTCATACCAAACGGAGTCAATTCGCCACCTGATAGGGTTTCGCCGAAAGGCTTATCAGTTGGTTCTTCGGCCAAGAGACGCTCTCGCGACGAGGGGGTAATCGAGCCGACATCTCTCGCATAATAGAGCCGAGAAAATCTGCACCTTGATCGATACGTTCCAAGCGATATGGTGTTGATCAGATCTGAGGAATCTGCCGCCAAAGTGGCACCAAAATAGCCCAAAGATCTGTGACGGGAATGTCAATTAAGGCACTGATTTATCACATAAATCAGGGGGCGTAGTTCAATGGTAGAACGGCAGCTTCCCAAGCTGCATAGCAGCTGCCAACGGGGGCAGCAGTCGTGTTATTCCACTCTGAGTTTTTCGCTCAGTCCTTGCGTTCGGAACGCAGGGGTCGCGGTTAATGAAGTTGAATCGCAGCGCAACCTGCGCTGTCAAGCCAAACCGCTTGAGCACATGCCGTTGCTTGCTCCGAACGGTGCGTGGATGGCAATCGAGTGGAAGATTTTTATTCCACCCGTCTAACCCCGTGATTTATCAGGGGCCTGAACTCTTCTTCTGTCACTTCGATGATGCGGTCGGGCGGAACACAAACCGATCGACCGGTGATAAGAATCCATGTGCCCGTGGGAGGCGGCACCCAAACACGAAATATCGCTTCTCCGTTCGTTTGAAGGCCGCCCGAATCCGCTGCCAGCCGCTCATAATATTTCAACCATCCCCGAGCCCCTCCTTTGGGCGTAGTCCAGGCTAGAGCAAACACGGTTGAATCTACCTGATCGTCGTTCTTTGTATTCGGAAAACCAACGAGTTCGTAGACATAGGCGTCGAGCCAGGCCGCGTCCTTTGGTAAAAGAACAAACCCGCCTTCGATTTTTGCGGTCTGGCTGTGCAAACGCATGATCTTGTCACCATCGAGTGAAGGGGCGGCCTGGATCTGCCAGAACCCGTCAGCGCGCAACTCCTGGATCAGTGACGTCCCCGAAGCCTTGTCTTCAACAAGCACCACATCGGCACGATGTAGGTCGGCGAGTTCACGCACGGAACGCTTAAGCTGCGGGAAGTTGAGTTTGCGACGAAAGACATTCAGTAGATAGATCAGGTCATCTTTCAGACCCCAAGTGGTGCACACGCTAAAGTTCGCAAGCTCGCTGTCTTTGTTTGCAGTGTCCCAACTCTGAACAACCTGATCGAATGTTTCCGGTTTCTCATTGGGACCGTAGAACTTCAACCATTCTCGCTTGACGATATTACCAGCGGGGGGTTGTGGGTCTTGTTGATACTGCGCTGCGAAATTATATTCGGTCATCGCGCCACGTAGAACTTCCAAAGTGGCAGGTGAGAGCAGTGCCGGTTGCAATATCTCGCCCTGCGTCCGCTGGATCATCTTGGGGCCGTAGGGCGTAACGATATCGTAGACATCGTCACGCTCGGCGATGGCGGGGAAGGACACGACCTCCCAGGTCTCACTTTGCTGGACGTGGGCTACGAGGTCATTGGCGTGCAAGCGCTGCATTACAATGATGATGGCACCTTCCTCCTGGCTGTTGAGGCGGCTTCGCAGCGTATTGTCATACCACTCGTTGACTGAGCGGCGGCGCGACTCGGACAAGGCATCGTCTGCCTTCAAGGGGTCATCGATGATAATGATGTCGGCCCCGCGCCCGGTGAGGACGCCGCCAACCGAGGTAGACAGACGGTAACCGCCTTCGGTCGTCTCAAAGTCTGCGACTGCTTCGCGTCCCTTCGACAAGCGAGTATCGAACAGCGCCTCGTAGAACGCACTCGTCATTAGGGTGCGAGACTGCCGGGCCAGATTGTCGGAGAGTTCCTGTGCGTAGCTCACCGATAATATTTTCTTTGTCGGGTCCCTTCCCAATACGAAGGCCGGAAAGGCAATGGAAATGAGAAGAGATTTCAGATGGCGCGGCGGCACGTTGACGATAAGCCGTTTGCAGCGCCCACACCTGACATCTTCCAGCTTGGCGGCGAGCACTTCGAGATGCCAGTTCGAATGGAATCTCGATTGCTGCAGTTCCAGGAATGATCGATGGGCGAAAGCGTAGAGGTCATTCCGCAGCAGTTCTGCGTACATGTTCGGTGGAGAGAGTGGCATCTTAGTCCTGTTGCTTCGGTTCACATTGCTTCATGCGTTCGTAAACCGCTCGGAGAACCTCAAGGTCTGCCTCACTGAGCGGAAACTGAGCCGGCCTGGCGGCGGCTGCGCGCGTTTCGATTTCGTCGACCCAGTTGAGAAATTTCGTTATGGCCGCGTTGTCACCACCCGCGGCCTTGGTCGCGAGTTGCATGGTGGTGGCCTGGATTTTCGAGATCTTCTGTTTTTTACCACCAATGGTGGCGCTGACCTGGTCGCGTGCAGCCTCCATCATGAGGGTGCTGAGGTTTTTTGAGCCTTTCGGCCGACCCTTTGGATTGCCGCTGGTCCCGGGCTTGAATCGTGTGTTTTCAGGCGGATTTCCGCCCTTTCTTCCTCCGACCTTGGCCGTCCTTGATCCATTGGGTTTCGCCTTTCTTGCCATCATGTTTCTCCTTCGAACGTAGGTTGCTCACAGCAGGGAAATCGAGATTCTTGCCAGCGAGCTTTGCTTTGATTCCAAATACCGCCTTGAATCGGCGAATGATGGTGTCGACGTAGTGAGGGTCGATCTCGATCCCGTAGCCAAAGCGTCCAGTTTTTTCCGCTGCGACCAAGGTGCTGCCGCTCCCAGCAAAGGCGTCCAGAACAATTTGCCCTCGGTTGGAACAGTCGAGGATTGCGTCCGCAATCATGGCGACCGGCTTCACCGTGGGATGCATCGCAAGTTCGGTCTCGCGTTCGGGACCAAAACTAGTTTGCCCGGCATACTCCCAGACGTTGGAGCGGTTGCGGCCGAAGCGACCGAGTTCCACGTTGTTGACATGGGCGGCGCTGCCGTTCTTGAACAAGAACACCAATTCATGTGCCGAGCGATAAAGGCTTCCCATCCCGGGATTGGCCTTCGACCACACGCAAAGGTTCTTGAGTTCTCGGTATGGTTTGACGGCTGCGTCCAACAGCTCGCGGAGATGGCGCCAATCCATGCAAATGAAATGCAGCGAGCCATCGCTGCTGAAGTCGACCAATTGGACAAACGCTTCATTGAGGAAATTGGTGAACTCGGCGGGGCTCATCTCGCCCGAGGCCATGGCGAACTCCCGATGCTTCGCCTTGCCTAGCCCTGAAACAGCGGCGATCGCGACATTGTATGGAGGGTCCGTGAACACCATCTGAGCCTTCTTCTGTCCCAGAAGCTTGGCGTAGGTGTCCTTGTTCAATGCGTCTCCGCACACAAGGACGTGGTTGCCGAGATCCCAGAGGTCACCGAGGCGAGAAACAGCGGGTGCCGATCGCTCGATCGCCGGCACCTCGTCGGCCTCGTCGATCTCATTTTGGTCCAGGTCCTGAACGAGGAGGTCTATCTCGGCGGCGTCGAAGCCCGTAACCGTGACGTCAAAGTCCAGATCGACGGATAGCTCCTGGAGTTCGAGCGCTAGCAGTGCGCGATCCCACCCAGCATTCTCGGCAAGCTTGTTGTCCGCGATGACATAGGCGCGGACCTGAGCCGGGCTGAGATGGTCGACACGTAGGGCAGGGACGTCGCTCATGCCAAGCAGCTTGGCCGCTTCGACCCTGCCATGCCCGGCTATGATCCCGTCGTCCCCGTCGATGAGGACGGGATTGATAAAGCCAAATTGCTCAATGCTGGCCGCGATCTGCTCGATCTGCTTTTTTGAGTGCGTGCGCGGGTTGTTTTTGCGCGGCTTCAGTTGGATTGGGCTCTTGTAGCTGATTGTGGTTTTCCGCATTCGTGCCTCGATTTCTACGGTGCTTCCAGGTGTCAGATAAATGTCAAAAGTAGTGTTTTGTGTCTAAAAAAAATTAGGCGTCGCTCGGCAGCGCCTTGAGCCGCGCTGAAAGATTGATTGTCGAGCACGCAATGGTACCCATGCTGGTTACGATCTGCCCAGCTTCTTCGGCTCCCACAGCGACGCAAGCAAACGTCTTCCCGCCAAACTCGTTATTGATCCAGCTGAAACCTCGAACCCCGCGTCGGATACCCAGAGTATCGACCATCTCGCCGGGTGCTCGGGCTGGGACGTTGGCAACGATCAGGAATGCCTCCTGCTTCTCCCTTATCAACCAGTGAAGTTGCCGGGTTGCATGTTGCGAGACTAGCGCCGAGTCGGTTGGTGGAAATCCAAGCGTTTGGAGGGCCAAGGCGATCGACGTCGTGAACAGATGCTCCCTTCTATAGTTGACGGCATTTCCCGAGCCGTGTTTCGGAACGTTCGGTATCCCTAGGTTCCGGAGGTGTCGCAGCCGAGCGCGAAATGCACCCAGACTCGTTTCATCGATCGAGAACATCTCGACCAGCACTTCTTCGAATTGCCGGTACTGCATAGACTACCGACCCAATGATGGTCTTGAATATCTGTTTTAACATTCGAATGTCAAGACAGACTTTCAAAAAAAGCCGGAACGCATCATCCTGTTGTGCGCCTGTTATTTCTAAGAGCGGGCCTGTTTTCTCGGGGGTTCGAGCCCTGTTAGTTCCAAGCCCCTTTTTCACGAGAAACCCCTATAAACAAAGGGCCAGGAGCGGTCGCGCCCCAACTTTTCTGGGCTGTTTCTCTTTTACGCCCCTGTATTTCGCCCTGATACCCGTTCGAGACCGGTTTCGCACGACTGCGAGCGCCACCATCCAGTCCTCCTGAACCTGGTAATTTCCCTTCAGGTTCGGATAGGCCGTTTGTGCCGGGATTTCCGCTGCCGGTTTCAGCGCCTTTCAGTCTCTGCGAGCGTCTGTCGTCTCTAGCGGCGATTTCGGCGGCCCTGTCTCCGCATCCAAAAATCCCGTTCCTGGCGGAAGGCTCGGCGGCTGACATCCGGATTTTGTCGCGGGGCCGGAACCTCGGCGGCGTGGCAACGGTGGTGCTTTCGGGGCGTGCGCTATTGCTGCGGCTTCAACCCGAGAGCTTCGAACTGCCGCCTCCATTCCGCGGGCGCATCGCGCAGCCGCTCGATGTTGATGCCGCGAGGTAAACGGCCCTCGACAGCGGCGCGAACCAGCCTGGGAGCAAGGAAGGCGAGCGAGATGGTCATGTTGACGTGACGGACGCTGCATCGCTCGCGCAACGCAATTTGCTCAGCGTCAGTGACGGATCCTGAGATAATTTCGTCTAGCCAGCGTCTGCCTCTTGCGATGGCGCTGACCAGGCGGAGGCGTCGTTCCGGACGCTCGGGCCTGATCGTCTTTCGCGACGAGCCATGAGGCAGCAGAATTTCCCGGAATCTTTTGAAAGGCGGCTTCTGCCAGGAAATGGACAGGAGGTTATCGTCGGTCGGTTCGATATCGTCTGCCAGTTTAATCGTCCCTGGATTCTCTCCTGACCTCAGCCGGACGGCCAGCCGATCCCTGTGAACGTCAATGCGGTCGATCATCTCGGCAATTGCGCGGTGACCTGTTATGGCCGGGACCGGCATCCTGCTTTGGCTTCGGAGATGCTCGTTGAGGGATTTGACGACGACCTCCTCGATTTCGGCTGCAGGAACGCGGGTAACCGATCCGACCTTTGCCGTCTTGGCCTCTCCATGTAGGCACGGCAGCGACACATAATAAAGATAACGGATGCCGGCCTTGGTCGCGTGCGTCGGCGCCATGCGGTGGCCTGCGTCATCGAACAGCAGTCCGGTCAGTAAGTGGTCGCCTGCGTTCCGGATGCTGCTCCTGGTGGTCCATTGATCCGTAAGCTTCTGCTGGACCGTATCGAACAGAGCGCGTTCCATGATCGGTCGCTGCTCGCCGGGCAGGATCTCGCCCTTATAGTTGACCTCGCCGATATAGAATCGGTTGCGAAGGAGGTAGAACAGCGTTCCCCGTTCGAACGGGACGCCCCCGCGGACGCCACCGGTCGCAAGCAACCTCGTCTTGGTGCGCATGTCGCGCTCCCTGAGATCTCGAACGAGAGCATTGACCCCGCTCAGTTCGAGATAGCGCCGAAAGATCAATCTGACCTGTTCAGCTTCCTCTTCCACGATGACGATCTTGCCGTCCTTCATGTCGTAGCCAAGGGGGAGGGGACCGCCGACCCATATTCCCTTGCGCTTGGACGCTGCGATCTTGTCCCTGATCCGCTCGGAGGTGACCTCCCGCTCGAACTGAGCAAAGGACAGGAGCACATTGAGCGTCAGCCGGCCCATTGAGGTCGTGGTGTTGAACTGCTGGGTGACCGAGACAAACGACACGCCGTGGGCATCAAAGAGCTCGACCAGTTTGGCAAAGTCGGCAAGTGATCTCGTCAACCGGTCTACCTTGTAGACGACGATGACGTCGATCTTGCGGGCGCGGATATCGTCCAGCAGCCTCTGGAGGTCAGGCCGGTCGGTCGACCTACCGGAATAACCGCCGTCGTCATAACGTGCCTTGATCAGCGTCCAGCCGGCATGGGCCTGGCTCTTGATATAGGCTGATGAGGCGTCGTACTGCGCATCCAGTGAATTGAACTCCTGATCGAGACCTTGGTCGGTGGAGACCCGGGTATAGATGGCGCAGCGAACAGCTTTGACTGCATTAGCCTTCATCGACCGGGCTCGGCACGGACTTCGCCTGCTTATCTCTCAGACCAAAGAAGCGGGGGCCATTCCATCGAGTGCCAGTGATCGCAAAGGCGACCTTGGTCAGGCTGTCATAGGTCTGGCCGTTCCAGGCAAAGCCATTGGCCAGCACCATGACGCGATGCGATTGCCCGTTCCATTCCCGGACCAGCACGGTGCCCGGCGTCAGGTCCGTTCGCTTCTGGTCCAGGCTCTCCAACCGGTCCGCCATCGCCAAACCTGACTCGCTAGGATTGGTGCGATCCAGCACCTTCCTGGTCTCGTGGTCGAGATCGCCAAAACGATC
>Ga0070741_10016823_pt1 | contig 12114 bp, 13 predicted proteins | sample Coa_R1_4_FD_66440 | JGI IMG/M metagenome (GOLD analysis project Ga0070741, IMG submission 66440) | Surface soil microbial communities from Centralia Pennsylvania, which are recovering from an underground coalmine fire - Coalmine... | ecosystem: Environmental > Terrestrial > Soil > Unclassified ...
TCGTCGCAGAGAGCACGAACGGCCGTCCTGCGGCGGCCGACCGCACAGGGGCCGTGGGGGCTACCATGTGCCCTCATGTTCGAGCGGTTCACCGAGAGGGCTCGGCAGGTCGTCGTCCTGGCGCAGGACGAGGCCCGGGCGCTCAAGCACAACTACATCGGCACCGAGCACATCCTCCTGGGGCTGCTGCGCGAGGAGGAAGGTCTCGCCGCACGCGTCCTCGAGAGCCTCGACATCACCGTCGAGGAGGTGCGCGCGCAGGTCGCCCGCATCGTCGGCCAGGGCGACGAGGTGACGACCGGGCAGATCCCGTTCACGCCGCGCGCGAAGAAGGTGCTCGAGCTCGCGCTGCGCGAGGCGCTCTCGCTCGGCCACAACTACATCGGCACCGAGCACATCCTGCTCGGCCTCGTGCGCGAGAACGAGGGCGTTGCCGCGCGGATCCTGCTCGACTTCGACGCCGACGCCGAGAAGATCCGCAACGAGATCATCCGCATGCTCTCCGGCCCCGGCCGCCGCCAGCAGGGGCAGGGCGGCGCGCAGGGCGAGAAGTCGAAGAGCTCGAAGCTCCTCGACCAGTTCGGCCGCAACCTGACGAAGCTCGCCGCTGAAGGCAAGCTCGACCCTGTCGTCGGACGCCAGACGGAGATCGAGCGCGTGATGCAGATCCTTTCGCGCCGTACGAAGAACAACCCGGTGCTGATCGGCGAGCCCGGCGTCGGCAAGACCGCAGTCGTCGAGGGGCTCGCGGCGCGGATCTCGTCCAACCAGGTGCCCGACATCCTCAAGGGCAAGCAGATCTACACGCTCGATCTCGCCGCGCTCGTCGCCGGCTCGAAGTACCGCGGTGAGTTCGAGGAGCGCCTGAAGAAGGTGATGAAGGAGATCACCCAGCGCGGCGACATCATCCTGTTCATCGACGAGCTCCACAACCTCGTCGGGGCGGGTGCCGCGGAGGGCGCGATCGACGCTGCGTCGATCCTGAAGCCTGCGCTCGCCCGTGGGGAGCTGCAGACGATCGGCGCGACGACGCTCGACGAGTACCGCAAGTACCTCGAGCGGGATGCTGCGCTCGAGCGCCGCTTCCAGCAGATTCGCGTCGAGGAGCCCTCGACGGAGGACACCGTGCAGATCCTGCGCGGCCTCCGCGACCGGTACGAGGCGCACCACCGCTGCAAGATCACGGACGACGCGCTGGACGCGGCGGCGACGCTTGCCGACCGCTACATCCAGGACCGGCACCTGCCTGACAAGGCGATCGACCTGATCGACGAGGCTGCCTCGCGCATGCGCATCAAGACGATGACGGCACCGCCGCGTTACCGCGAGCTCGAAGAGGAGATCGAACGCGTCCGCAAGGAGAAGGAGGACGCGATCGAAGGGCAGGAGTTCGAGAAGGCCGCCTCGCTGCGCGACAAGGAGCGCAAGCTGACGCAGAAGAAGCGCGAGCTCGAGGAGGAGTGGCGCAACCAGGAGCAGGTCGAGCAGCCGCAGATCGGCGAGGACGAGATCGCGGACATCGTCTCGATGTGGACCGGGATCCCCGTCTTCAAGCTCACCGAGGCCGAGTCGCAGAAGCTGATCCGGATGGAGGAGGAGCTGCACAAGCGCGTCATCGGACAGGACGCGGCGATCGTCGCCGTCTCCAAGGCGATCCGCCGCGCGCGCGCCGGGATCAAGGATCCGAAGCGGCCGACCGGCTCGTTCATCTTCCTCGGCCCGTCGGGCGTGGGCAAGACGGAGCTTGCGCGCACGCTCGCCGAGTTCCTGTTCGGCGACGAGGACGCGATGATCCAGATCGACATGTCCGAGTACATGGAGAAGCACGCAGTGTCGCGGCTCGTCGGCTCGCCGCCGGGCTACATCGGCTACGACGAGGGCGGCCAGCTCACCGAGGCCGTGCGCCGCAAGCCGTACTCCGTCGTGCTCTTCGACGAGATCGAGAAGGCGCACCCCGACGTCTTCAACATCCTGCTGCAGATCCTCGAGGACGGGAAGCTGACCGACTCGCAGGGCCGCAAGGTCGACTTCCGGAACGTGATCGTGATCATGACGTCGAACATCGGCTCCGCGTCGATCTCCAAGAACGTCGCGCTCGGCTTCAACCTCTCCGACGAGCAGGGTCTCTCCTACGAGGACATGAAGTCGCGCGTGATGAGCGACCTGAAGAAGGTCTTCCGGCCGGAGCTCCTGAACCGGATCGACGAGGTGATCGTCTTCCCGAAGCTGTCGAAGGAGGAGATCCTCCAGATCGTCGACCTGATGCTGAACCGGCTGCGCGTGCAGCTCGCCGAGCACGAGGTGACGATCGAGCTGACGCTGGAGGCGAAGGAGATGCTCGTCGAGAAGGGCTACGACCCGGCCATGGGCGCCCGGCCGCTGCGCCGCGCGATCCAGCGCCTGATCGAGGACCCGCTCGCGGACTTCGTCCTCGGCCGGTCGATGTCGCCCGGGTCGACGATCGTGGTGAAGCGCAAGAACGAGGAAGAGGTCGACATCGAGGTGATCCCGCCCGTGTCGCCGCCGGAGCCGGCCGCCGTCGGCGCCTCCTCCGAGGGCGAGGCGCCCTCGGAGGCCGACTCCGAGTAGCGCAGTCCTTGCCGACCCCCGCGGGTCGCGCGGTTACGGGCTCTTCTTCACGGCGTTCTTCAGCGCCTTGACTCCCTTCTTGAGCTCGCCCTTCGACTGATCTGCGCGGCCTTCCTCGATCAGGCTCTCGTTCCCGGTCGCGCGACCCGCCGTCTCTTTCGCCTGCCCCTTTGCACGATCCATCTTGTCTCCCATCGATCTCTCCTTTCGCGCTGAGGTCACCAAGCGCTACCCGTACGGGCTCGTTCGAAACGACGGCAGTCGGCGACGATCGCGGCTACTTGGGTTCGCGCGCCGGCCTGCCAGGCCGTAGGCTTCGTCGATGCGCGAGAGGGCGCTCTGCCGCCTCGCCGCGGTCGCGATCGTCGCCGCCGGGGCTGTGCATCTGAAGCTGTGGCTTGTCGACGGTTACCGCTCCGTCCACGTGATCGGACCGCTCTTCCTCGCCAACGCCGTGGCAGCCTTCATCCTCGGCGCCCTCCTGTTCCTCCGCGATGCGACACCGCTGATGCTCGCAGGCGCGGGGTACGCGGCTGCGACCCTCGCAGCTTTCGTCATCGCCGTCTACCACGGTCTGTTCGGCTTCGACGCTGTGCTCCATGGCACAGCTCAGACCCTGGCCGGCGCGGCCGAGCTCGCGGCCCTGTTGCTTCTCGGAGCCGCACTGGCACAGCGGTTCGCGCTGCGAGGGTCGCACCGTTGGTGACTCGCCCCGGACCACCCGGTCTTTGGGATCACGGCGTCGAGCTAGCGGACGAGGTGGTAGATCTCGACCTCCTCGTCACCGGGCTCGTTCCAATGGCCGTAGATCTCCCACAGCGGCCCGAGGCGCTCGAGGCCCATTGCGTCGCACGCTTCGATCACAGCTGCATGCGCCGCCCCGACGTCGAAGCTGCCGCGATGCGTCGTCGTGGCCACTCGACCTGCAGGCAGCGACGAGCAGACGACCCGCCCGATCGGCTCGAACGACCGCTCGACTTCGACGCCCACCTCCACTCGCGGTGTGTCGTCCTTGTAGAGCATGACGTTGCGGCCCGGAGCGAGGCGGGCTCGAGGCCTCACCGCCTGCCACACTTCGTCGAGCAGCCGACGCCAGAGCTCCGGGTACTCGACCCACGTCGTCGTCGCCGCGATCACAGCGGTCTTTCGCATTGCCACCGTCCGTTCGACGACGTCGTAGCTCACCGGACCCGGTGAGACCTTCGCACATTCGCCGCGCCGCCGGCGTCGCGACGTCCGTCGCCGCAGTGCTCGCGTACGCCGTGGGCGCAGATGCATCCGGCTCGCGCACGTCCCAGCCCGCCTTCGGAGGCTGCTCGGCAGCCGCTCCGGCCATCCGACCGGACGTGATCATCACGGGCTGCGGCGACGGCGGGCAGTACTTCGCCGACATCAGCTGGTCTTCCTGGACGGCGTCGAGCGCCGCCGGCAAGGGAACCGAGTTCGTCAACCTCTGCAAGCCGAACTGCGCAGCGGGCCGCTTCCTGCGGAACGCCGTATCGCTCAGGCTCGCGCGGGTGCGGGTCTGCAGCAATCGACGATTGGAGTTCACGCGACTCGTCGCGCGCGAGCTCGAGACGGGGAAGGTCATGACCCTCGAGAGCCCTTGGGCGTCACTCGATTCCGTCACCTGCCCGTAGTCGCCGTAGTCAGCGCGGAGCGAACGCGTCCATGATCTCGCCGACGTTCTCGGTCAGCGGAACGATCAGCGGCAAGCTCGCGCCCGCCTCCACCCACGCGTCGACCCCGTCGCGGCACCCCGACGCAGTGCCCGCGACGGCGAGACGGTCGACGATCTCGCCGCCGAGGAGCCGCATCGCCTCGTCGAGGCCGCCGGGGCGAGGCGGCCAGCTGCCGAGGAGCTCCGCCAGACGGCCGACGAGCTCCGGGTCGAGCCCGAGCTCGCGGGCGATGTGCGGCTGGCCGCCGAGATACATGGTCACGAACCTCTGCGCGACCGTCCGCGCCTCCGCCCCGTCGTGCGAGACGGCCGCTGCGACGAGCTGCGGCGCTTCCAGCGTCCCGACACGGTCTCGCGCGGCGCGCGTGTACTCGATCGGAAGGAACAGGTTGAGGATGACGCCGTCTGCGATCTCGGCGGCGAGGTCGAGCATCTTGCCTCCGGTCGCGCCGATGTAGATCGGCACCTCGACCGGCTCGCGGGGCGCCGAGCGCAGGAGGTCGAGCGTCACGTCGTGCACGCGCACGACCGCACCCTCGACCGTCACCGATTCGAGGCGGAGCAGTCGACGGACCGCGTCGACGTACTCGCGCATCTGCGTCAGCGGCCGCCGGCGCTCCACCCCCTGGTTCGAGATCAGCGGGTCGGATGCGGTCCCGAGCCCGAGAACGAAGCGGCCCGGAGCGAGGTCGTCGAGGCTCGCGGCCGTCAGCGCCATCAGTACCGGCCCGCGCGTCCACGTGTTGACGATGCTCGTCCCCAGACGGATCTCGTTCGTCGCGGCAGCCAGCGCCCCGACCGCGGAGACGGCATCACGCGTCAGCCGCGTCTCCGCCACCCACAGCGACTCGTAGCCGAGCTGCTCGGCGCGGCGGCCGAGCTCCGCGAGATAACGGCCTGCAGGCACGTCGTGGAAGACGAATCCAATCGGTCGCTCACGCACCGCGCCCCTTCTATCAGGCTAAGCGTCGGGAGGCTCGGTGCGCTCGCGCGTGATCTCGAAGGCGGCGCCCGCGCTCGCGACCACGACGAGCGCGATCGCGATCCACGCCTGGGCACCCAGGTGCTCGTGCAGGAACAGCGCGCCGCTCAGGGCGGCGATCACGGGCTCGAGTGCGAGCACGACGCCGAACACGTTCGTCGGCAGCCGACGAAGCGCCTCGAGCTCGAGCGACCACGGCAGCGCCGACGAGAGCAACCCGACGCCGACGGCCGCGCCGACGAGCTGCGGATCGCGCAGATGTGACCCCGAGCTCACGATTCCCCAGGGCGTGATCAGGAGCGCTCCGATCAGCATCGCGGGCGCAAGACCGCTCGCGCCCGGGAACGCCCTGCCGATCGGCACGCTGAGCGTGATGTAGAGCGCCCAGCAGAACCCCGCAACCGCCGCGAGCACGAGCCCGAGCGGATGTACCGCGGTACCGGCACCGCCGGCGAGGAGCGCGACGCCGGCGCCGGCGAACGCGATCCACACGAGGTCGAGCTTTCGACGGGAGCCGATGATCGCCACGACGAGCGGCCCCAGGAACTCGACGGTCACGGCGACTCCGAGAGGGAGCCGGTCGAGCGACTCGTAGAACGACGCGTTCATCGAGACGAGCACGACGCCGAGTGCGGGGATCAGGCGCAGCTCGCTCCACGGGCGGCTGCGCAGCACCGGTCGCGCGATCACCCACAGCGCGATCGAGCCGAACGCCAGCCGGAGCCACACGACCCCCGGCGGCCCGAAGCTCGGGAAGAGCGACTTCGCGACGGATGCGCCGCCCTGCACGGAGGTCGCTGCCGCGAGGACGAGCAGGATCGCCTTGAGCCGCTGCATCGCGCAATCCTGCCGAGCGCGCAGCCGGCAGCCTGTGCTTCAGTCGCAGCGCTCGCTCGACGGGAACTGCGCGCCGCCCGGCTGAAACGGGCCGATGCTGTCGACCTTGCCGTCCCCGTCGAAGTCGATCTCGAACACCGGCGCCGCACGCGTGAGCGGGACCGGGAACGACACCGAGACGAGCGCGCCGGGCGGCACCCACTGCGCGGGCATGCAGAACGCTCGCGCCGCGTCGGCACGGCCCTGCCTGAGCCAGAAGCGCGTGCCGCTGATCGACCCGCGATCGGTGCGAACGAGGGCCGTCGCCCTGTACGTCCCACGGCACGTGAACGTGAAGTCGCTGCTGCCGCTGCCGCCCGCGAAGGACGCGCCGCGGATCGGGCTGTCGAGACGGTGGAGCAGCTGCGCGTCGGTTCCTTTGAACCCGAGCCGCCGCACGAGGCCGAGCGCCTGGGCGAACGTCGAGACCGGCGGGCCGCTCCCGCCGAAGGCGAAGCGGTCGCCGGGCGCGCGGACGACGGCGTACAGGTTGCCCTCGATCGAGAACGTCGCCGGCTGCGCGGCGCCGCGGCACGCGGTCTCCGTTTGTCCGTGCCCGGCGGGGGACGCCGTTGCGGCCGCGAGAGCAAGAGCAGCAGCGATGCCGGTCGCGCGGCGCACAGTCGCAGAGTGACGAGCGGTCGAGGGGCGGTCAACCCGCCGCACGAACCACTCTTCTGGGGAGGTGACGCGGCCGGGGTTTCCGGCGACAGTGTGACCATGGTCACAAGAGGAACACGAGTCGCGGCGCTCGTCTCGGCCTGCTCGATCACGGTCGCCTTGCTCTCCGTCTTCTGGCGCTCGTAGACGGAAGGCCTGCTCCGGCGGGCGTTCCTCCTTCGGGTACGTTCACGCCGTGGCGAGGTACGTCCACGGTTACGCGACGCCTGAGCAGGAGCGGCTGATCGCGCAGGCAGAGCATTGGCGCGACCGGCTGATCTGCGACGGCACCGAACTTCCGACGGGCACGAGGCTGCTCGAGGTCGGCTGCGGAGTCGGTGCCGTCCTCGCCGTTCTCGGCCAGGAGTACCGGGGCCTGCGGCTCGCCGGCGTCGACATCGAGCGCCGTCAGCTCGAGACGGCGGCGGAACACCTCGAGCGAGCGGGTGTCGAGGCGACGCTCGTGCAGGCTGACGCCACTGCGCTGCCGTTCGACGACGAGTCCTTCGACCACGTCTGGATGATGTGGTTCCTCGAGCACGTGCGGGATCCGCGGGCCGTGCTGGTCGAGGCGCGACGCGTGCTCGCGGTGGGCGGCCGGATAACCGCGATCGAGGTCGATTACTCGACCTGCGTCGCGAGCCCGTCGACGCCGGCGATCGAGGCGCTCCTGCGCGCGATGGTGCGGGGGATGGCGGCGGCCGGCTGGAGCGATGCCGGCACGCGCCTGCCGGGTTGGCTGAGCGACGCGGGCTTCGGAGACGTCGATCCCGGCGAGCGGCCGTTCTCGTTCGCGGGGGACGACCTCGTTCGCCAGGCGCGGTACGCGGCGGAGGTGATGGAGAGCGCGCTTCCCGCGCTCGCGGAGCTACCGGGGGCGCGCGAGGAGGAGCTCCGCGCCGGTCTCGCCGATCTGCGCAGCCTCGGGGACCAGCCGGGTGCGCGCCTCGGCTGGGTCGTGCACAAGTCGACGGGGGTGCGCTGAGCCGCTACGGGCCGAGCAGCTTCGCGTCGCCGAAGACGACCTTCGTGCGCGCGCTCCTGCACAGCCGTGGATTCGCCGAGGCGGGATCACGCATCCACAGGCGCAGGCGGTAGAAGCGGCCGACGAGGACGTTGACCTGCTTCGCAGGAGCGCCGTACGCGAGGTTGCCGGACGCGAGCCGCTTTCCGTTACCGCCGATCACCGCGTACCGCGCAGTCGAACCGGTGGTCGCGGCGCCTCCGAGCGCAACCGACGCCGTGAAGACCTTGTACCGCTTCTTCAGCGGGTAGTCGACCCACGCCCTGCCGCCGCGGCGGTTGTGACAGCCGGCGTCGAGGACGACGGGGCGGCGGTACCTGACGTCGCTCGCGACGATCGGCCGCGTGCCGAGGCGTCCCATGCCCGCCTTGCGTTCGCGAAACGCGAGGATCCTGCTGACGAACGACCACTCGAGCACGCGCACGCGCATCTTCGGGGACACGCCCACGAGCCCGGAGCCCTTCGCGGCGACGATCCGGTACGTGATCGCGCCGATCTTGCGCGGCTTCGCGACAAAGACGAACCGTCCCTGACCCTGCGCCGCGCGCGTACCGGCATTCGTCCACGCCGCAGTCCGCCGTTGCTGAAGCGTCAGCTCGACGCCTTCGGGATAGGGCCTGACGTGGCCCTGGATCACCACTTGACCGCGGACGGCGGTCCAGTGCGGCGCCGACGCCTTGATCTTCACGACCGTCTCCGCCGTCGCGTGCGGAGCGAGCGCGAGCATCGCCCCGGCCGAAACGGCGAGCCACCGCAGACTCACACGTCTCATGCTAGGCGACGGGGAGGAAGTCGCTAGGTGCGCGGATCGGTTTCTCGCGCAATCCGCCTCGGTGCCCCCGCGTGCTTCCGCACGAGCCAGTAGCCGTCGTCCCGCTCGACGACCGTCTCCACATCCGGGGCGTCGTGCCCCGGCCTGACGAAGAACAGGGCTGGATCCGAGCGCACCGACTCGTACGCAGCCGGCGCGACCTCGATCTGGTCGAGGCAGCTCCGCATGCCGCACTCGCACACGATCCGCATCGTTCCCTCCACGAGGAAGGTGCGATTGAGCTCGCGCACCTGCTCGTTCACGCTTCTGAAGAGCGCCTCGTTCTCGCCGACGCGCCGGGTCCGCTCGTCCACGTGGAAGTTCTTTCTGTCTCGAGGGGCGTCAAACCTGCGCAGTTTTACGGCGCGTTTACAGCCTCTTACCGCCGCTTGACGAAGGAAGGACGTTCGCCTGACACAGCGGGCTGACGCTGCTCTCGTGAAGTCCAATCCTCCCTCCGATCTCAAGGAGCTTCCCATGAGCAAGCGCATCACCATCCTCCTCGCGGTCGTCTTCGCGCTCGCCGCCGGCAGCGCGTTCGCGGCCGATCAGGTGAAGGGCCCGTTCGCGGGTGCCGTCCATGCGGCGGGCACGCTGTCCGACAAGAGCGGCAGCCCGATCAACGTCGTGTGGGATCGCGGCAAGATCACGTCGCTCTCCGACACCTCGATCACCCTCACCAGGCGCGACAAGCAGCAGGTGAGCTTCGCGATCACCTCGAGCACGGCTGTTCGCAACGACGGCGCCACGTACAAGCTGTCCGACCTGAAGACGGGGCTCGTCGCCACCGTCGTCTCGCAGAGCGGGAACGCAGTCGTGATCCGCAACATCCGCGGCGAAGGTGCGCCGAGCGGCGCCGACCAGTCCGTCTTCGAAGGGCCGGCGGCCAAGGCGATCACCGGCACCGTCGCGACGCTCTACTACGACGGCTCGACACAGAGCTTCGACTACAACCGCGGACGCATCCAGAGCGTCGGCCAGGGTTCGCTGACGATCATGCGGGCGGATCATCAGACCGTCACGCTCACGTACGACGCGAACACGCTCGTGCGCGAGAAGGGCGGCGACGTCGGTTCGGTCGACGACCTGAAGGTCGGCGAGGGCGCGATGTTCTTCTCGCAGGGCGGCGCACTCAAGCTCGTGCGGTGCCTCCGCGACGCCCCCGCTCCGCATGCGGCGGACGGCGGCCGCGGCGCAGCCGTCACAGCCTAGAGCTGCGGGCGACACCTCCAGCGCGGACAGAGGGGCGCCGGCCGGCGCCCCTCTGCGCACGACGGATCTACGTGTCGGTGGGCACCGCGTCCCACGACTTGCCGAGGCCGCAGAGCCAGTTGAGCGCGCGGTGGCGCTCCCACGCGATCGAGTCCGCCTCGGAGCGCTGCTCGTCGGTCAGGTCCCGGTACACGGTTCCGAACGCCGGGAAGTCGCCGCGCAGCGGACGCGGCAGCAGCCCCTGCTCGTGCGCACGCATCGCCGTCGCCGCAACCAGCTGGTCGAACGACTTCCACCGCTCGGGCAGCGCGATCGCGTCCTCCCGCTGCAGCGCGCTCGTGCGCGCCCGCCAGTGCCACAGGCGTGCCGTCTGCCGCGCCTGCTCGATCTCGTTCTCCGGGCGGAGCGTCGCCCCGTCGAGCGACACCGCGAGCAGGCGGTCGTGGTCGAACGCCAGGTCGTACGGCGGGAGCCCGATGCGGCCGAGCGCCCAGAGCAGCACCCCGAGCCCTTCGGCCTGCCAGACCGCGTCGACCACGTCGGCCTCGCCGGCGCGCGCCGGAAGCTGGGCCAGCGCCTCGCGGACGGCGGCCGTCAGCGCGTTGCAGCGCGCGACGACCTCGCGCCGGCTGCGGAGCTTCGGCATCAGGAAAGGATGCCGTCTGTCTCGGGCGGCGCCGCGATTGTGGCGAAGCCTTCGCGATTGCCGTCGGCGGCGCCGCGTACCCTCGTCTCGTGGCGAAGGCGGCGGCGATCCAGTACGCGTGCACCGAGTGCGGGACGAGCAGCGGGCGCTGGCTCGGCCGCTGCCCCGGCTGCGGTGCCTTCGGGACGCTCGCCGAGGAGCGGCTCGGCGCCGCCGAGGCCGCGGCGGCGCGGCCGCCGTTGCGCCTCGTCGACGTCGAGGTCGAGGAGGCGCGGCGGATCCCGACGGGAGTGGACGAGCTCGACCGGGTGCTCGGGGGCGGCCTCGTGCCCGCGTCGCTCGTCCTCGTCGGCGGCGAGCCCGGCGTCGGCAAGTCGACCCTCTTGCTCACCGCGCTGATCGCGATCAGCTCGACGAGGCGGGCACTGCTCATCACCGGCGAGGAGTCGGTGGCTCAGGTCAAGCTGCGCGCAGATCGCCTCGGGGGCGGAGGCGACGTCGCGATCCTCGCGGAGACGGAGCTGGACGCCGTGTGCGCGACGCTCGAGCGCGAGCAGCCCGCCGTCTGCGTGATCGACTCCGTTCAGACGCTCTACGCGGCGGAGCTCGGATCGGCGCCGGGATCGGTGGCGCAGGTGCGCGAAGCGGCGGCGCGCCTGCTCCGCGTGGCCAAGACCGCCGGCGTCGCCACCTTCCTCGTCGGACACGTGACGAAGGACGGGGCGGTTGCCGGGCCGCGCGTTCTCGAGCACCTCGTCGACTGCGTGCTGCAGTTCGAGGGCGACCGCTACCACGCTTACCGGGTCCTGCGCGCCGTCAAGAACCGCTTCGGCTCCACGAACGAGCTCGGCGTGTTCGAGATGACTGGGACGGGCCTCGTCGGCGTGCCCGATCCGTCCGCGCTCTTCGGGCGGACGGAGCCCGGCGAGGTCGGCGCCGCCGTCGCCTGCACGCTCGAGGGCACGCGCCCCCTCCTGCTCGAGATCCAGGCGCTCGTCTCGCCGACGGATCTCGCGATGCCGCGGCGCGTCGGGACCGGCGTCGACCCGAAACGCCTCGCGATGATCGTCGCGGTTCTCGCCCGCCACGGCGGCGTGCCGCTCGGCGCGGCCGACGTGTTCGTCAACGTCGCCGGCGGCGTTCGCATCGACGAGCCGGGGGCGGACCTCGGGGTTGCGCTCGCGATCGCCTCGGCCGCCCGGAACACGCCCGTGAAGGACGGCATCGCCGCGTTCGGCGAGATCGGCCTGACCGGGCGTCTCAGGCCCGCCACGCAGGCCGCGCGGCGCGTGGAGGAGTGCCGGAAGCTGGGGCTCGCGCCGTACGAAGCGGACACCCTCCGAGCGGCCCTCACGGGCGCGTTGGGCTGAAAAAGGCCGCTTTTAAGCCAATTTTTCTGCTATCCTAGCCTCCTCGTGCCGGGGCCCTGCGCCGCCGGCGCTTTCATGAAGCCCACGGGAGAGGGAGTGAGCTTGTACAAGGTCGGCGACAAGGTGGTGTACCCCCACCACGGTGCTGGGACGGTCGTCAAGCGTGAGAAGCGCGAGGTGCTTGGGGAGAAACGCGAGTACCTGACCATTCGGATCGAGCACAACGACATGACGGTGAATGTCCCTGCCGAGAACGCCGAGCT
>Ga0070741_10016824_pt1 | contig 12113 bp, 7 predicted proteins | sample Coa_R1_4_FD_66440 | JGI IMG/M metagenome (GOLD analysis project Ga0070741, IMG submission 66440) | Surface soil microbial communities from Centralia Pennsylvania, which are recovering from an underground coalmine fire - Coalmine... | ecosystem: Environmental > Terrestrial > Soil > Unclassified ...
TCGCCGTTGACGCTCCATGCAGCAACGTAGATGATGCGCGAATCGCTGGGATGAAAATAGATGTGATCAAGAACGTAGTCGCTGTTCTCGCCAATGCGAGCGAAACGCGACCAGCTCTTGCCGTTGTCGTTGGACGAATACATCTGCCCTGTGCTGGTGCTGAGCAGAATGTGGTCCGGGTTCTGTGGATCGTAAGCAAAGGTGCGAACATCGCCACCTTCAGGTCCGATCGTTGGTTGTGCGGCGTAGAGCGAGCTCACGGCGAGTAGGGTCACTACCCCGAGAGCCCACACTGTGGGTAAAAGTTTTTTGTTAAGTTGGAATTTCATTCTCCCCCTCGGTGGCTTGCGAGATGTGCTGGGTTTGCAAGTGCTGAATGTGCCACCGATAGCGCGGGAAATGTAGATGACTAAAGTGCTCGCTACCTTTAGAAGGAGCCCGAATTGTCAATCACAGTGCGTAACTGCTGCACATCTTGTGCACGTTTTAAGAGGAACTGCTTAGATGGACTTTGCGAACTCTGGCTTTTTGCCGGAATCCGATTTTGTCGGCCGAAGTGGAAATGATCTATCTGATATCTGGCCAAAGCCCGATGATTCCACTCATTTGCCCAATAATCCATACACCGTGAGCTGGTCGCCGCCGCCGACATACACTTTCCCGTTTGCGACGACTGGAACCGTAAACTTCACCGACGCTCCGGCCGTGTCGCGGTTTCCGGCCTGCATGCTGTTGTAGAGTTCGCGGGAAAGATCATTGGCATCGTAGGCGTGCAGTACGGCCGCATCGCTGAGCTGGTGATCGACCTGCAGCGTCCATAGAATCGCGTTCGAACTCCCATTTGCGGAAACAACCGGCGTGCTGCCGGGGTATCCGAGCACCTGCCCTGTGTCGGAGGCGAGCGTCAGATGCCCGCCGTTGACGGTATAGCACTTCAGACTGTCGCGCACCGCGCTTACATACACTTTGTTTTGCCAGACGGCCGGCGTGCTGAAAATTCCACCGGCGAGTTGAAGCGTTTGCGGGATCTGGTTGTCGTTCGCTGCATTGAAATGGCCCATGTTGTCACGATTAATGACGTACAGTTTTCCCTCTTTGTTGCTGGCCAGCAGCAGATGACTCGGATTATTGGGCTGATCCGGCAGCAGCACGACTCCACCCGACCCGAGGTCGTGGTCCAAATCGGCGAGTGTTTGCTGATCGAACGGCGTGAAGTAATCGACGATGTTGAAGGTGCTTCCCGCGGGCTGCAGCTTCAGAGCACTGTCGCCGTAATCGCGTCCGCCGTCTGGCACGTCGAAGTCACCGTTCGCGACCGCGACGTAGATGTTGCCCGCGGCATCGGCTGCGGGGCCGCCGCCCGACTGCCATACGCTTCCGCCTGATCCGTCGACGTCGGGAGCATACGCGATCACTTGCTTCAAAGTGTGAGCGTCATATCCCAGAATCCAGCCGTTAAACGGATCGAAGTCGCCGTGGGAGCCGAAAGCGGCGTACACGGTGCCTCCTGCCAGGAGCAAGCCGGAACGCTGTAAATTGATGAGCGGATCAAAAACGACATGTCCATTTCCGTCGTTCCTCACGCCCGCGCCAGCAACCGAGGCCTGAATTGTGACAGGTCCACCGAACTTCTCCGCGCCAGTCGCGATGTCCAGCGCATGCAGTCGCTGGAAGAAGTTGCCGTTCTCTTTCGTCTTTGCAACCACGTACAGAGTGCCGCTTGAGGGGTCGATGACCGGCGTACCGGTAATTCCAATTTCGGGAGCGATGTCTTCGTAGGCTTGTGGGAAATCGTCATCCGACACTGTAGTGATTCCTGCGCCGGGATCGATGAAGGTACGCTCCCACAAAGGTGTTGATGTGGCCTCATCTGCATCGATGGCATAGACCGAGTCATGCTCAGTGGCAGCATAGACTACGTTGTGCGTTCCCTTCCCGGGAATCGATACTCCTGGGACGTAGAGCGGTTGAGCGTACATCTGTCCGTCCACAGGAAATGAAAACAATTTTCCAAATTGGCTCGAGTTAACGTTTGCCGGCGTCAACACGGTTTCACCAAGATTTGTGCCCGTCCGCGCGACGTCGTAATGATGGGTAAGGATGCTGACCAGCGTGCCCGGTCCCGAAGTTGGCCCACCTCCTGGAGAGGGACTTCCCGGATTGCCGTTGTTGTTATTTGCGGAAGGCGCTCCAGAAGAGGTTCCTCCGCAGCCGGCAAAAAAGAGCGCCACACAGGTAAGAAGGCTCGTTGTCAGTATGAAGACGCGCCGCAAAGTACTGCTGGACATCGGAGCTACTCCAAGAGCTTTCTCCGTTGGAATAACCCGCTCTGCTCCGAGTTGCACCCCAGAGCACCTGCCGGACACCAGAAAGACGAGAGTAGCTGGCCATCGCGAAAGCAATTAACGATGATGAAACGAGCCGAGAAGTTTTATCAGACTGCCTAGAGGCCGAGCTATGTTCTGAGGCACCGCTACAGAGAACTCGATGCCTCTCGCCGCATTTATGTGCCGGAGGCACCGACTCGACCAACGCTTTAAAGGTCCGGAGCTTTAATTCCCAGTTTGGGGCTGGACTGTCGCATTTGGTTCCAACGTTCGCGTGCCCCAGCCACTGCGTAAACAGGCACGCGAGGCTGGGCCACACGTTGCGTACTCCGACCAAAATGCCGGAAGCTCAAGGACGGTTATCGCGACATTATTTAGGCGGAGGAGTGTTGTTCTGCTGCGGTTGTTGCTGCTGCTCTCTTTCGTGAATGCGATCATTCTGCGCTTGAACCATGGTGTCGAACTTACTTTTTTGTTCGTCACCGGTCAGGGTTGCGCGGACTCTGTCGATAGTCGATTGCCGAAGCTGGTGAATTTTCTGCAGCTTCGCATCGCGCGTCAGTGAGCTGTCGTTTACTACGTTGACCGCTTGCTGGTGCTGATCGTCCAAAATGGTCCGGACCTTCGCCTGCTGGTCGCTGGTGAGGTTCAGCGCTGACGTCAGGGCGTTCACTTGCTCGTTGGTTGCAGAGGCGCCGGAGTGCATGGGTGGCGGCTGCGAAGGCTCAGTCTGGGGAGCCTGCGCGTCAGGATTCTGCGCAGTTCCAGCTTGGGATTGCGGTGGCACGTACGGCGGCGTGGCTCCCGGATGCTGCGGATTTTGACTGGTTGCTCCTGGTGATGGCGGCATCTGTGCAGGCTGCTGCATCGAGCCTTGATACGCAAAGGCACTCAATGCCGCGAGCATGCAGAAACAAATTGCGGCGGTAAAACTCTTCATGGGTTGTACTCTCCCTTCGGACGGTCCGGTCAGTCTGTCCTGTGATGCCGGTTTATTCCGGCGGGAGGTTACAAAATCGTGAGCTGACGAATCAGGCGGGACGGGAGATAACGGTCCGGGGGAGCGGCCGCCATGTTTAGAATCACACAGCTCTCGATAATCGGGGCCGATGATATATTGCGCAAAATCATAAGATCGATGTCCCTAACTCCTCAGATTCGCTTAACTGCTCTTCTGCTGTTGGCTACCTCCGTCACGAGTGCGCAGTGGCAGATGCAAAACTCGCACACCCATGCCGGTCTCCGCGGGATTCACTATGTTGGCCACGGAGTGGCTTGGGCAAGCGGAACTGGCGGCACGGTTCTGCGCACTGCGAATGGCGGCGAGACTTGGCAAACGTGCGCGGTGCCAACTGGTGGAGAGGCGCTGGATTTTCGCGCAGTCCAGGCATTCGATGCGAGTACAGCCATCGTCATGTCGTCGGGCACTGGAGATCTTTCGCGGCTCTACAAAACGACAGATGGGTGCAAGTCGTGGAAATTGATATGGACGAATCCGGATGCGCCGAATGATGGCTTTTATGACGCTCTTCTCTTTATCACTCCCAAGATCGGTTTAGTCTTCGGCGATCCTGCGCATGCGAGCATGCGCAATCCCGTCGAAGGCAGTTACTTTATTTTTCGCATCCGGGTAACGCATGATGGAGGCGAGACATGGATTCCCATTGTGAGTTCCGCTTTCGGAAACCCCGGTGAAAATCTCGTACCCCTGCCAAACGAGGGCATCTTCGCAGCCAGCAACAGCTCGGCTGTGGTACGCGATGGAATTCTGTGGATCGGCACTGGAGGCGGGGGACGCGTGCTCAGGCGCGATCTTTACCGAAATCCCGAGCAGATGGCGTACGCCTTCGAGGCGAGCCATTGTGCGGGAAATCTGGATCCTTTTTCCCACACTTGCGGCATTCCCTGGAGCGACTGGCACAATGTCTCGACACCTCTGGCGGATGAGAGTGCTACTTCGGGAATCTTCTCGCTGGCCTTCCGCACCTCGCAGATCGGCGTGGCTGTCGGCGGCGATTACAAGAAGCCGGACGAGAGCGGGCGGACGGCAGCTTACACAATTGACAGTGGCAAGCACTGGGTGGCGGCGGAAAAGCCTCCACATGGATTTCGCTCAGCCGTGGCTTACGAGGAAGCGACGAAGAGCTGGATCGCAGTCGGTCCAAATGGAACCGACGTCTCCCGCGACGATGGGCGTACTTGGGTCTCGCTGAACCCTACAAGAGGAGAGGCACCGGATGCCGATCACAATTGGAACGCGCTCTCGTTGCCGTTTGTTGTAGGACCAGACGGGCGGATCGGGAAAAGAGCCGCGGCAATCCGGCAAAGACAAAAGGCTCAGAAAAGATAATGGCGCAAAATCCCACAGTCGCGATGCCGCACTTGCACGTTTCGGTGACTCCCGAAAGAACGGCTTGGGGAGCGCGAATCCGTGCTCCCCTTCGAGTATTTCGGATGCAGGCACTTCTACCACCTGCTCAATCGTGGCCGAGTATCACGGTTACACCGTATGGCCACGTTATCTCCGAGGTTTGGGCGCGGGAAGGCGATGAGGTCAGAAGCACCACGGAGTGGCCGCGCAATGCGTCCAGCACCGTCAGCACACGTTGATAGGGCACTCGCGCGTCGGCTTTCATGTACACGGTTGGTGCCTTGAGCTTGCTCAGGCTGCTCAACTGCACAGGCTGGATACCCACGAATAGGTTGCCCTCAGCAGTCAGGGTGACGACGGTCGCGTCTTGCTCGTCGGCTTCGCGCATTTCTGTAGCCTGGATCGAGACCGGCATCTGTACACTGATTCCCTTTCTCAGCATCGGCTTTGTTGGATCCTGCTGCGCTAGGGCCGCACTGACGATCAGTAGCGCAAAAAACAAATTTCTCAAAATGAACTTCATAACTCCAATAATGTTTGTTGATTGACGATTGGCGAGGTCTCTCAGCTTCTGCGCGAGAGGAAAATATCGCCGGATGAGTTGACGCAGCTCTGCCTAGAGCGCATTGAGCGATTCAATCCCAAACTGAACGCGTTTATCACCGGCACGTCAGAGTCGCCGTTGCAGTTAGGCGAGGCCCGCCATTGGAGTTCGCGTATATTGCGCTGACCGTCGTCGGCGAGAGGGTTGGTCCCATGCAGGTCGCTGTACCTGTGTCGTTGATGTGCACGTTTGTTGTATCGGATACCGACCGGGTCGAAGGCAGGCCGCCAAGAGCTGCGACGTTGCTGAGTGGACAATGCGCAGGCATTCCCGTTCCTGTAGCCGTGAACTGCTGCACGTTTCCAGGAGAGGCCGCGTTATGGTCGGCGACCCCGTTTGCCGGCGAAATCGTCATGCCTGTGAAAAAGCAGGGTTGTTGTGCTTCTTGCTTCGCGCCGCAACTCTCAAGCAACACGCACAAAGTTGCCGTCGCGAATGAGAGAGCACACCTGATGAACAAGTTCATCGCCCAAATACTAACAAAATGACGTACCTGAATTCCGGCCAAACCTGAGCTCGAGTTTTCCGGTTGGGCCGGGTTCTCACTCTTTTTATACGAGGCGGCCAACGAGAGCTGCTCGTCCTACATCTCTGGATTGCTGAGGTCTGGGGATGAACGTCCGCAAGTTTGGGATTGGGCTTGTTCTACTTTCTGCAGTGGCTTTAATTGGTTTGATTACATCCTGTGGCGGCACTGCTCCTGCGGCCGCAAGCTCCACCAGTTCCACCACCGTTACGCCGCCGGTGATCACGATCAATGTGAGCCCGGCTACCACAACCGTCCTCACCTCTGCCACAGCGCAGTTTACCGCCGCGGTTACCGGGACCTCGAACACAGCGGTTACCTGGAGTGTGGGCGGAGTTGCAGGTGGAAACCAGACGTTTGGCACGATCAGTGACAGCGGCCTCTATACTGCGCCGACTCTCGTCCCGACTCCCGCCCTGCTAACCGTCACCGCGACCTCCGCGGCCAACAGTTCCGTGTCGGGAAGCGCGCAGCTCAAAGTCGCGAGTCCCATCGTTATCACTCTGTCTCCCACAGTTGCGACTCTGTTGCCCGGAGACATCCAGTCCTTCACGGCGACGGTCAGCGGACCGGTGAGCTCAGGCGTGACCTGGAGCGTGGACGGCATTTCCGGAGGCAATTCCACACTGGGAACTCTTGTAACTACGCGTACCGACGTTGGTCTGAGCGTGATGCAGTACACCGCGCCGGGCACGGCTCCGGTGTCGCAGCCGTTGATCGTGCAGGCGATCTCGACTGTCGATCCTGCGGCATTTGCGGCAGCGCGGGTGTTTATTCGCCGCGACACACAAGTTCCACAAGGCGCGCCGATCAAGCTGGGCACCAGCGGCGGCAATGCTTCGGACCTGCTGATGAACGGCGGAAACATCGGTGGCTGCTGCTCGGGAACGCTGGGCTCGCTGCTCACACGCGGCGGGAAATTCTACATCCTGAGCAATAACCACGTTCTCGACAAATCCGACCAGGGGAGCGCAGGCGACCCCATCGTGCAGCCGGGATTGGGTGATGCGAATTGCCAAATGCAAAACATCGCAACCGTTGCGCACGTCTCGCAGGCGGCGCCGCTGCATGGAGCTCCGAATAACGTGGATGCGGCGATGGCGGAAATTGTGCCAGGCGCAGTGGACACGAGCGGAACTATTCTCGATCTGGCTGGACCAAACCAGCCGTCGCCGCCATCGTCGACGGTCGCCGATGTGTTGACCGCGGTCGGGTCAAAAGAGCCGGTTGCCAAAGTGGGACGAAGCTCAGGTCTCACTTGCGGTTCCATAGAATCTATCGCTGCAGACATACTCGTTCATTACGAGACTTCCTGCGGGAGTAAGGATTCCTTCGACGTCTCCTATACAAACCAGATCATCATCACCGGAGGAGTCTTTAGCGAGCCAGGAGATTCGGGATCTCTGGTAGTTACCGCCGATACAGCCCGCCCGCTCGGACTGCTGTACGCCGGCGATGGAAGCTCAACCGCCTTAAATCCAATTACAGACGTTCTTTCCGCATTGAAAGATCCAGCGACCGGCGAGGTCCCGCAAATTGTCGGGGCGGCGGACCACGCGGTGGGCTGTCCTGCTTCGGGACAGGCGGCTGTTGCCAACGCTCAGACGCTCACCTCTCAGCTCAATGCGAACGCCCTTCAGCGGGCTCAACTCGTGAAGTCCCAATATGAAACACAACTCCTGCAGAACTCCGCGGTATCGACGGTTTCGGTCGGCACAAGCGATGACGATCCTGGCCAGCCGGCAATCGTCGTCCATGTAAAGGCTCCGCCGCAAACTCCCGTCCCGCATGAAGCCGGAGGAGTTCGCACGAAGGTTGTCTTCGATCAGCTTGCGGCGCCGATTCTGTTGTCAAAGTCCGTTATTACGAAGGCCATGGCAGTAAAGGATCAGCACTCCGCCGAGCTGCGGTCTAATCCAAAGATATTTGGTATAGGAGTAGCGGCAAGTAAGGACGGACCCGGCGAAGCAGCGATCGTAATCTACGTCGAGCGATCCAGCACCGCTTCCATTCCGCTGGAGATTGATGGCCTGCGAACGAAGGTAATTCGCGCCGACCCATTCCGAACCTCAGGCTGGGGGAAGGAAACACCGAGTACTTGCTCAAAATCGGCAAGTCTGGATGGCATGCTCAAATCGCGGACACTCATGTCGACAGCGAAGAGTATCCGACCTTAGAACAACATGAGCACTGAAGCTGTTTGCCTTTTGCTCCGTTTATAAAGTCCCGACAATAAGGTTTCCTGGAAGGGCTAAAGCCTAAGGTGCGAGGTTGGCTACAGCCCTTTATTCGCTCCAAACGCGATGCGGACCCCTGTAGTGAACAGCAGGTCATTGCCTTTGAGTCCATTTACAGGATCGGTGATGTAGCGATCGCTCGCATCCACTTGCCAGCTCAGAAATTTGCTCAGTTTTGTGATTGCGGCGGTGTCGAAGACGACGCGGTAGTCTCCCATGCTGCTTAGGTCGGGATAGAACTCGAGACGCTCTTTCACCGAAAACGCGCTGGAGAGTTTGTGATCGAATGACTCGCCGAGCAACGCTTCACCGGAGCGGCGCGTGAGGGTGGTGAAGTACTCCTGGTTGAGCGATCCGCCGGCGAAGATATCGAAGTTAGTAATGTCGGTCTTAACCATGTGATAGCCAAGGCCGCCGCCGAGTACATTGCGCAGATCGAGTTGCTGGAAGCGATCGTGGTCGAAGTCGGTAAAGGCAAACGCGAAGGTCTTGTCGCTGAGATTGAAATCGAAGCGCAAGCCGGCGTGAATGGCGCTGGCAGTAGTCAGTGAGACTCCGTTGGTCGTGCCGGAAGAATAAATCGAGTTCACAAAGGCGCTGGCCTTGTTCTTATCGGTGATTCGTGTTGCGCTGGCGCCGATTGTGAAGTTCGTGGTTTCCGAGTTTCCGCGCGAAAGGCTTAGGCCCGAGTCGAGGAAGCCTCCCCAGGCGCTATAGGCTCGCTGTTCTGATTCGGAACGCACGGTCTTCACCGCGTCTCTGTCGACGCTGATGGTGCCGCCGGTCGAGGTAGCAACCTGAAGCTTGCCATCCGAAGTCGTAACCGAGCCAACGACCACGGGACCCGTTTTCGGCGTGACATACAACGGCTGATCGGAGGAGATGGACTGAATGGCGTCCCACTTGATGGTGAGATCGCCGGCGTAATCGGTCTTGAGATTAAGACTCGTACTATCGGCAGTGGTGATCGTGCCAGTGAGCCGATCTCCATTGTTGAGCGTGATTTGATCTGCCAGGACAAATGTAGAAACACAGCAAAGCCAGACGAAGACGAAGCAAGCGCGCGTAAACACAGGACCTCACTAGCACAACCCTTAGCCCCTAAGTTGCTGAATTACAGTTGCGAGTTGCCATAGGCGCGCGGATAGGCAACAGAACCGTTGCCGGTAGGCAATGGGGCAGCCGCGCTTTGTCGGCTGCGCTTCTCGATCTTGGCTGCCGCATCGTTCGAACGAAGCCGGCTTTCAGCCATCTCCGGCCCATCGCCTACCGGCGATGGTTCTGTTGCTTCATTCAAACCGTAACGCCTTCATCGGGCTTACCTTCGTAGCGCGCCGTGCGGGAAACCACACGGCGACGAACGCGACTGCACTCAGCAGCAGCAGCGTGATAGCGAACGCGGCTGGATCGAGCGCTTTCACGCCGAAGAGCAGGCTCGCCAGGAAATGCGTGAGCCATAAGGCTCCGGCGATTCCAATTACGATTCCTATACCGGCCAGAAGCATTCCCTGTCGGATAACCATATTGCGGATGGTCGAGGTCTGCGCACCCAGTGCCATGCGGATGCCGAGCTCCTGCGTGCGTTGCTGCACGGAGTACGCCATGAGCCCGTAGATTCCGATCGCCGCCACCAGCAGAGCCGAGGCGCCGAAGATGGTGAGCAAAAGCATGTTGAAGCGCTGGCGGGAAGTGGTGGTGATGACGATCTCGTCCATGCTGCGAATGTGCGCGATGGGAAGACCGCCGCTCGCATCGCGCAGAGCGACAGAGATCGCCTTGGCCAGCAGATGAGGCTCCTGCGGGCTGCGCACGATCCACCACAGCGGCGTGATGCGCGAGTTGAGTGCGGTGACTTTGTCCGGCATCTGCGCCATGGGGATGTACATGGTCGGAGCTGGATTGCGATCAAGGCCGTTGCCGCGCATGTCGCCTGCAACGCCGACGATCTGGCGCGCCGGCTCGGCGAACACTGGTCCCATATTCGCGCCGATGAGCAGGCGGTCGTTGAACGGATCGCCATTTGGCCAAAACTTTTTCGCCATCGCCTCATTGATGATTACCACGCCCGGTGCTGATCCGTCATCGCGTTCGGTGAAATTGCGTCCGCGCACGATGGGAACTTTGAAAACATCGAAGTAGCTCCACGAGATCGGCGTGTATCCGGCGCCGCCGCTGTTCGGATCCTTACCTTTTGGGCGACCCACGATGTCGAATGGCAGTCCGAATCCGCCTTGAAGCGGAAGGCAGCAAGCCGCAGCGGCGCTGCTCACGCCGGGAACATTCAGCAGACGCTCGGTGCCGTCGCGGACAATCTGTGCAACGCCGGCTGTCTTCTGAAAGCGCTCGCCGCTGAGTGACATCGCCATTGTCAGCACGTTGTGGGTGTCGAATCCAGGATCGACTGCCTGCAACTTCATAAACGTGCGAATCAGCAGACCGGCGCCGACAACCAGCACCAGCGCCAGCGCAACTTCGCCGATTACCAAAACGGAACGGACTTTGCCGGTGCGCAGTCCTACTCCTGCCTGACTGCTGCTTTCCTTCAGCGCGCTAGCCAGGTTGATGCGCGAAGGGCTGATGGCAGGGAAGAGGCCGAAGAGAATGCCGGTGAGTACCGAGACTCCGAACGTAAACAGAAGAACGTTCAGGTCAAGACTCACTGCCGATCCGTCGGGACCGATGCGAGGAATGCCGCCGGGGCTGACGGCCAGCAGCAGACGCACGCCGACGAATCCGAGGACGAGTCCGAAGAATCCTCCCAAAAGGGAAATAGCCAAACTCTCGGTCAGCAGCTGCCGAATGATGTGGCCGCGGCCGGCGCCTAGCGCCGCTCGCGTGGCTAGCTCGCGTTGACGCGCAGTCGCACGAATGAGAAGGAGGTTAGCGACATTGGCGCATGCGATTAGCAGTACGAAGGTGACCGCGCCGAGCAGAACGAGCAGTGAGAGACGCGTGTCACCAACCATGACATCCTGCAACTTCTCGACACCGAAACCGCCCTTTGGTCCTAATCCGCCCGGGTAGGTTCGGCGAAATTGATCTGCGGCCAGCTTCAGCTCGGCGTTCGCCATCTCCACGGTGACGCCTGGTTTCAATCGTGCGGCTACGCGGAAGTAGTGCGCCATGTCACGCGAGTTGAGATCGAATTGATACGGTAACCAAAGATCCGTGGGAGTCTCGGTCTCGAACTTTGGTCCGACCACGCCGATGACCAGGTATGGCTGACCGTCAAGTTGAATGTTGGTGCCGACGATGCCAGGATTCGCGCCGAACTGTCGCTTCCACAATCCATAGCTCAGGACAGTTACGCGACCACCGTTGGGGCTGTCTTCTGCCGCAGTAAATACCCGCCCGCTAAGAATGGGCGCGCCGAACAGACGAAAGTAATCTTGAGTTACATGTACTGCTTCCAGTTGTTCAGGATCGCTGCCGCCAGTCAGATTGAGTCCAGCGCCGGCCTGATCGAAGGCGGCAACCGCACTGAAGATGCGCGTCTGCTGATGCCAGATGTTGAATTTCGGAACATTGGCGCCGGGAAACGTTCCCTGCGGGCCAGTGTTCGTGAGCATTACGAGTGACTGCGGATCCGGATAGCTCAGCGGTTTCAGCAGCACGGTGTCGATCACGGAAAACACGGCCGTGTTGGCGCCGATTCCGACCGCGATTACCAGCACCGCAATCACGGCGAAGCTCGGTACCTTGGCAAGCGAGCGCAGCGCAAAACGAAAATCGCGCCCCACGTCTTCGAGCCAGGAAAACGAACGGCTTTCCCACACGTGTTCGTTGGCGGCACGTTCATTGGAACCATCCTTGTTGCCGGCTCCGGAGTGGCGATCAATGCTCATGACAAGCCTTTCCCAATCCGTTTCGTGGACAGAAATGGTATTCCGCGCATTATGGCCGCAAGAGAGTGCTTCTGCAATCAGACGTACAGTCGGTGTCGTTAGCACATCAAATGTCCGGTTGAATTAGCACGTGAGATGTCCGCTTTGCGGGCGGTGAGAGTAAGAGACCATGCATGGCATGGTCTCTTACTCGAAGGCCGCCA
>Ga0070741_10016825_pt1 | contig 12113 bp, 15 predicted proteins | sample Coa_R1_4_FD_66440 | JGI IMG/M metagenome (GOLD analysis project Ga0070741, IMG submission 66440) | Surface soil microbial communities from Centralia Pennsylvania, which are recovering from an underground coalmine fire - Coalmine... | ecosystem: Environmental > Terrestrial > Soil > Unclassified ...
CTGAAAAATCCTCCGACGCGCAAGCGCGACGGAGGTCGACGAAGCCTCGACGTCGCGAGGTGTCGAGGCCCGTGGGTCCGATCGGACCCACAGGCGTCCCGCGCGCCCTCGGTACTTTTCCCGGGAGCGATGCGGAAAATGGGAATGCGGCTCACCCCGGGCCGAGCAAAGAACAGGGGCGATGACGCATGTCTGCTTCCACCCTCCCCCTGAAAGGGGAGGGTGAAGCGCCGCCCACTCCTCACCACGAGGCTCGACCCACCCTGAAAAAGGGAGACTGCCCGCCCGCTTCCGCAGCCGACGGCGGCCGCCTATCATTCGCGCGCAAAACCAAGGAGCACAGCGTGGCCGAAATCAAAGTCATGAGCACCGGCGCGGTCGAGCCGATGGTGAAGCTGTTCGCGCCGGTCTTCGAGCGCGAGACCGGCCATAAGGCCAATCTGAATTTTGGCACGGCCGGGGGCTTGCGGGCGCGGCTGGAAAAGGGCGAGGCGGCCGATCTCATCATCCTGCCGGCGGCGGCGATCGAGGCGATGGACAAGGCCGGTCAGCTGGTGCCCGGCAGCCGCACCGACCTCGGCCGCACCGTCACCGGCGTCGCCATCAAGGAGGGCGCGCCGGCGCCGGATGTGTCGACGCCGGAAGCCTTCAAGCAGGCGCTGATCAAGGCCAAAGGCGTGTCGTTTTCCGATCCGGCCGCCGGCGGCTCGTCCGGCACCAATTTCGCCGGGCTCCTGCAAAGGCTGGGTATCGCCGACGAGATCAACCGCAAGGCCGTGCTCGGCAAACGCGGCTACGAGGTCGCCCAGGCCGTGGTCGACGGCCGCGCCGAGATCGGCACCACCTTCATCAGCGAGCTCCTGACTGTGCCCGGTGTGCGCATCCTCGGGCCGCTGCCGGGGGACATGTATTTCGCCAATACCTATACCGGCGGCATCCCCAGCGGCAGCGGTCAGCGCGACGCGGCCAAGGCGTTTTTGCGGGTGCTCACAAATCCGGCCACGCGTGACAAATGGGTGAAGGCCGGCCTGGAGCCGGCTTTCGGCTGATGCGCACGGGCTTGCAGGCGTCGGGGCTGCTGCCTAATTAGCCCGCAGAGGGAGCGCGAAGGCCATGGACCTGCTCAAATTCGTCGTCCTGGACGAGGAGGATCTCGAAGTCGTCTCCACCCACGTGCAGGACGCCGTGGTGAAGGCCGCCGAGGTGATGTGGCGGCCCCGGGAGAAGCGCCTGGTGATGCCCCTCAATCGCTTCGACTGGGAAAGCGCGCAGGCCAGCGCGCCGGAGTACCGCCGCCGCCGCGCCGCCTTGCGCTTCGAGCGGGTGCTGTCGTGCAAATGCCGCCAGATCGACGGCAAGGACGCGGTGCTCAACCTGCTGGCGGTGGAGTTTGCCGAGACCGACGCGCCCTCCGGCATCGTCACCCTCACTTTTTCCGGCGGGCCGGCCATGCGGCTGGAGGTCGAATGCCTGGAGGCGGAGCTTGCCGATCTCGGCCCCACCTGGACCGCCGCCGCCTGCCCCGCCCATACCATCGAAGCCGGGCCGGCCGCCAAGTCCGAAGCCTGAATATCCGTTCAACAAAGATTCCGGTTCAGAACTCGGCGCCCGCCTCCGGCGCCGTTGAAAACGCCGGCGCCAAGTGGCGTACTTGCGCCCGTCTCTCTCATGGGGGCTTTCATGCGCAAACTTCTGCTCTTGGCGGGACTGCTGGTCGCCGCCGCGTTGCTGCCCGGCACGGCCCGGGCCGAAGCCATGCTCGGCTGCTCGTGCGTCAAGCTCGGCGCCAATCCGGTCTGCACGGCGACCGTGCTCGAATGCAATACCAAGGTCGGCGGCGTCTGCCTCGCGCCCTGCACCTACGAGCCGCCGAAAAAGGCGGCCAAGCACAGGCGCGGCAAAAAGAAGAAAATGTAAGGCAGCCGAGACGGCCGCTGAAAAGGCTCCGCCCGAACGGCGGAGCCTTTGTTTTTTGGCGGGGTTGACGGGGGCCCACGCATCACGCAAGTCACCTGTGATTCAGGGTGGATGCCATGCCCGTTCTGCTCGATAGCCGCAGCGCCGACTTTGCCGGGCGGTTCCGCGCCTTCCTCGGCGTCAAGCGCGAGGCGGCGGCCGACGTCGAAACGGCGGTGCGCGGCATCATCGCCGACGTCGTGGCGCGCGGCGACAAGGCGCTCGCCGAACTGACGCTGAAATTCGACCGCGTCGATCTTGGCAAGCTCGGCCTGCGCGTGAGTGCAGCCGACATCGAGGCGGCGGAGAAGGCCTGCAGGCCGGAGGCGTTTGCCGCGCTCAAGCTCGCGCGCGACCGCATCGAGGCCTATCACCGGCGGCAGAAGCCTGCCGACGAGCGCTACAGCGATCCGCTCGGCGTCGAGATGGGCGCGAAATGGACCGCGATCGAGGCGGTCGGGCTCTACGTGCCGGGCGGCACCGCGGCCTATCCGTCCTCGGTGCTGATGAACGCCGTGCCCGCCAAGGTCGCCGGCTGCCCCCGCCTCGTCATGGTGGTGCCCGCGCCCGACGGCAAATTGAATCCGCTGGTGCTCGCGGCGGCAAAGCTCGCCGGCGTCGACGAGGTCTACCGCATCGGCGGCGCGCAGGCGGTGGCGGCGCTCGCCTACGGCACCGAGACCGTCAAGCCGGTCGCCAAGATCGTCGGCCCCGGCAACGCCTACGTCGCCGCCGCCAAGCGCCTGGTGTTCGGCAAGGTCGGCATCGACATGATCGCCGGGCCGTCCGAAGTGCTGATCCTCGCCGACAGCACCGGCAACGCCGACTGGATCGCGGCCGACCTGCTGGCCCAGGCCGAACACGACGAAAGCGCGCAGTCGATCTTGATCACCGACGATGACGCGCTCGCCGGCAACGTCGCAAAAGCGGTCGAGGCGCAGCTCAAGACGCTGCCGCGCGCCAAGGTCGCCGGCGCATCGTGGAACAATTTCGGCGCCATCATCACCGTGGCCAAGCTCGACGACGCCATTGCGCTGGTCGACCAGGTCGCGCCCGAGCACCTCGAGATCGAGGCGGCCGACGCCGAGCGGCTTGCTGCGCGCGTGCGCAATGCCGGGGCCATCTTCATCGGCGCGCACACGCCCGAGGCGATCGGCGACTACGTCGCCGGCTCCAACCACGTGCTGCCGACGGCGCGTTCGGCGCGCTTTTCCTCGGGCCTGTCAGTGCTCGACTTCATGAAGCGCACCTCGCTGCTGAAATGCGGGGCCGAGCAGTTACGCGCGCTCGGGCCGGCCGCGATCGCGCTCGGCGAAGCCGAAGGCCTGAGCGCGCACGCCCGCTCGGTCGCCATCCGGCTCAACCAGAGATGAGCGCGGCGAAATCTCCCGCTGCCCGGCAGCGCCTCGTCGCCGTCACCCTGGACGAGGCAACCATCGGCCGCTCCAATCCCGACATCGAGCACGAGCGTCAGGTCGCGATCTACGATCTGCTCGAGCAGAACTCGTTCCAGCCATCCGGGCATTCGGGCGGACCCTATACGCTGCGCCTGAGCATCACCGGCAACCGCCTCGCCTTCGACATCCGCACCGAGGACGGCGAGCCCGTGGTCGCGCACCTGTTGTCGCTGTCGCCGCTGCGCCGCATCGTCAAGGACTACTACACGGTGTGCGACAGCTACTATCAGGCGATCCGCACGGCGACGCCCGACAAGATCGAGGCGCTCGATATGGGGCGCCGGGCCATCCACAACGACGGCTCCCGCATCCTGATGGAGCGGCTCAAGGACAAGGTGAAGGTCGACATCGACACCGCGCGCCGCCTGTTCACGCTGATCTGCGTGCTGCATTGGAAAGGCTGAGCGCTTGGCCCGGCCTTCGCGTCCGCGCGCCGTTTTGTTCGCCTGCGGGCTCAATGCCGTGCGCTCGCCGATGGCGGCGGGCCTGTGCCGCGAGCTGTTCGGCAGGACCATCGATGTCGGTTCCGCCGGCGTACAGCGCGGCGAGCTCGATCCCTTCGCGGTCGCTGCCATGGCCGAGCTCGGCATCGATATTTCGCGCCACCGGCCGCATACCTTCGAGGAGCTGGAAGAATTGGAGGGGCTCAATTTCGACCTCATCGTGACGCTGTCGCCGCCGGCGCATCACAAGGCGGTAGAACTGACGCGCACGCTGGGCGCCGCGGTTGAATACTGGCCGACGCACGACCCCACCGCGATCGAAGGCAACCGCGAGCAGCGGCTCGACGCCTACCGTGCCGTGCGCGACGAATTGATGGCGCGCATCCGCGAGCGCTTCGGCGCGCCGGGCGGCGGGGTTAATGAGTGAGGCCGGCGCGGGTTGTGCAATGAGGCCCGTTCCGCTAGTTTCCGCGCCGATCTCCATGACCTTCCCAGCAGCGCTAAACCCATGATCGGCCGGCCAAAATTCGTGCTCGCATCCGGCTCGCCGCGAAGGCTTGCCCTGGTCAATCAAGCCGGCATCGAGCCCGACGCGCTCAAGCCCACGGACCTGGACGAGACGCCGCGCCGCGGCGAGATCCCGCGCGCCTATGCGACCCGGCTCGCCCACGCCAAGGCCTCGGCGGCGCTGGAGAACGTCAAGCTCGACGACGAGTTGCGCGGCGCCTACATCCTCGCCGCCGATACCGTCGTCGCGGTCGGCCGCCGCATCCTGCCGAAGGCGGAGCTGCTGGATGAAGCGGCGCAATGCCTGCGCCTGCTGTCGGGCCGCAATCATCGCGTCTACACGTCGATCTGCCTGGTGACGCCGAAGGAGGCGTTTCGCCAGCGCATGGTGGAAACGCGCGTGCGCTTCAAGCGCCTGTCGGAAGAGGACATCGAGGCCTACCTCGCCTCCGGCGAATGGCGCGGCAAGGCCGGCGGCTACGCGGCGCAGGGCATCGCCGGCACCTTCATCGTCAAGCTGGTCGGCTCCTACAGCAACGTCGTCGGCCTGCCGCTCTACGAGACGATGACGCTGCTCGGCGGCGAGGGCTATCCGATCCGGTTCGGTTGGCTCAACGCCGTCACGGTCTGACGCGTCGCATCGGGTGCGTGGCCCATGAACCTCGCGCTGTGGCTTGAACGCTCCGCTCGCAGCCATCCGGGACTGCCGGCGGCTGCGACCGCGACACGCGTCGTGGCGACCTACGCGCAACTGGCCGAGCGCGCGGCGCGACTGGCCGGCGCCCTGCGCGAACAGTTCGGCCTCAAGGACGGCGACCGCGTCGCCATCGCCGCCAAGAACTCGCATCACTATCTCGAATTGCTCTACGGCATCTGGCATGCCGGACTTGCCGCGGTGCCCGCCAACGCCAAACTGCACGGCGCGGAGCTCGGCTACATCCTCGAGCAGTCGGGCGCCCGCGTCTGCTTCGCCTCCAAGGGCATCGACGCCGACATCGCGCCGCACGCGCCCAAGAGCCTGGAACACCTGATCGCGGTCGGCGGCGCCGGCTACGAGGCGCTGTTCGCCGCCGATCCGATCCGCATCGTGCCGCGCGCCGGCGACGATCTCGCCTGGCTGTTCTACACTTCGGGGACCACCGGGCGGCCGAAGGGCGCGATGCTGACGCACGACAATCTGATCGCCGCCAGCCTCGCCTACGGCAGCGAGGTCGACCCGGTCACGCCGGGCGACGCCATCCTGCACGCCGCGCCGATGAGCCACGGCTCGGGCATCTACATCATGCAGCACGTCGCCCGCCTCGGCGTGCAGGTGATCCCCGAAAGCGGCGGCTTCGAGCCGGAGGAGATCGCCGCGCTGTTCAATCATTGGCCGCGGATGTCGATGTTCGCGGCGCCGACCATGATCAAGCGCATGGTCGACAGCCCGGCTGCGCTGAGGCCCGAGAACATCCGCACGCTGATCTGGGGCGGTGCGCCGATGTATGTCGAGGACGCGCTCGCCGCCCTCGACCGCTTCGGCCCGCGGCTGGCGCAGATCTACGGCCAGGGCGAGGCGCCGATGACCATCTCGACGCTGTCGAAAGAAGACATCGCCGACCGCGCCCATCCGCGCTGGCGCGAGCGCCTCGGTTCCGCCGGCAAGCCCTATGCCTGCGTCGAGGTGATGGTGGCGGACGCACAGGATATCGCCGTCAAGCAGGGCGAGCCCGGCGAAATCCTCTGCCGCGGCGTCATCATGGCGGGCTACTGGCGAAACCCGGAGGCAAGCGCGGCGTCGCTGCGCAACGGCTGGCTGCACACCGGCGATATTGGCGTGTTCGACGAGGAGGGCTATCTGCACCTCAAGGACCGCTCCAAGGACATGATCATCTCCGGCGGTTCCAACATCTACCCGCGCGAGGTGGAGGAAGTGCTGCTGATGAGCGACAAAGTGCGCGAAGTCTCCGTCATCGGCCGGCCCGACCGCGAATGGGGCGAGGTGGTGGTGGCCTACGTGGTCGGCGAGGCCAGCGCGGCCGAACTCGATGCGCTGTGTCTTGCGCACATTGCGCGATTCAAGCGGCCGAAGGATTATGTCTTCGTCGAGGCGCTGCCGAAGAACAACTACGGCAAGATCCTCAAGACTGAGCTGCGCGCGCGCGATGCCAAGCGAATGAAGTCGGCGTCATGAACGAGATCGACCGCAAGCTGCCGGCGGCCGGCGTCTGTCCGCTCTGCGGCAAGCCGATGGACGCGGCGTTCAAGCCGTTCTGCTCCAAGCGCTGCGCCGATATCGACCTCAATCGCTGGCTCAAGGGCGTCTACGCGGTGCCGGTCAAGGACGCCGAAGACGAGGACGGCGAGCGGCCGGCCGAGGGCGAGGCCGGCGAGCGATGACGCCATGGCAGGACCAGCTCTATGCCACGCTCAGACGCGGCGGCGTCACGCAAGTCGCCTACGTGCCCGACGCCGGCCATGCGCGGCTGATCGAGCGCTGCCGCGCCGACGCGCAAATCCGCGACGTCGTGCTCACCACCGAGGAGGAGGGCATCGCGCTTGCCGCCGGCGCCTGGCTCGGCGGGCAGCGCGCCGCGCTGTTGATGCAGTCGAGCGGCCTCGGCAACTGCATCAACATGCTGTCGCTGATGCGCACCTGCCGCTTCCCGATGCTGATGTTCATCACCATGCGCGGCGAGTGGGAGGAGTTCAACCCGTGGCAGGTGCCGATGGGCTCGACCGTCGAGCCGGTGCTGAAGCTGTGCGAGGCGCAAGTCTTGCGCGCGCGCGAAGCCGGCGAGGTCGAGGGCCTTGCCGAGCGCGCCGTGCAGCAGGCCTACGGCGACGAGCGCATCGTCGCCGTGATCCTGTCGCAGCAATTGATCGGCAGGAAGGTGTGGACCAAATGAGCCTCGACCGCCGCGCCGCCATGGCCAGACTGGTCGCCGATCGCGGCGAAGATCTCCTCGTCGTGCCGGGCCTTGGCTCGACGACATGGGATCTCGCCGCCGCCGGCGACGATCCGCGCAATTTCTACATGTGGGGCGCCATGGGCGGCGCGGCGATGATCGGGCTCGGCCTCGCCCTGGCGCAGCCCGACAAACGCGTCGCCGTCATCACCGGCGACGGCGACATGCTGATGGGGCTCGGCTCGCTCGCCACCATCGGCGTGCAGCAGCCGCCCAATCTCGCGGTCATCGTGTTCGATAACGCGGTCTACGGCGAAACCGGCGGCCAGCCGAGCCATACCCAGAACGGCGTCGACCTTGTCGCCACGGCGCGCGCCTGCGGCATCGCCGCGTGCTTTGACGTGCGCGACGAGGCCGGGCTTGCCGATCTTGCCGCGCGCCTCAAGGCGCTCGACGGCACGCTGTTTGCCCGGGTCGCCATCGCCGCGGACGAGCCGCCGCGGGTGCTGCCCGAGAAGGACGGCGTCGCGCTCAAGCGGCGGTTCCGCGCCGCGCTCGGCGTCAAGCCGTGACAAGCGCGGGCCGGTTTGCGCGTTCTGGACAGTGCGGGGGAGGGCCTTTATAACCCGCGCGCTCTGCTCTTCCGCCACGTCCGGCGGACGGCGCCCAGGTAGCTCAGTTGGTAGAGCACGTGACTGAAAATCACGGTGTCGGTGGTTCGATTCCGCCCCTGGGCACCATAGCTTCTCATACCCGCTCATTGTCCGTGATTCGGTTCCTGTTTGTGCCATAGCTGTTCACGGTTTCTCACGGCTCTAAGAATCAAGCGACGGGTACGATGACGGGTAGCAGTTGGATTCCCGCTTTTGCAGTTACCCGTCATTTTGGGCGGTGGTTCGATTCCCACTTCTCTATGCACAGTTGAGTGCTTGCTGAATTTCTAGTCCGTGATTCAATGAAGACATATTAGCTAGCTGCAATTTTTATGTAGCGACTGGCAATTCCACCCCTCAGGGTGTTTCTGGGTCTCCGGGGCTTGCTGTGCCTAAACGTGAGAGTGAATTAGACCGCGAGCTTTCCCGCCTTCACAGAGCTGTCGATGCTCTCCTTGAACGGGCAGGTACTTTAGAAGGTCAACTCTCGCCAGCTTTGCGCACCGACCAACAGAAGGGGGCGCCGGAGAATCCCGAAGAAGCCGTCTTCACGCCTAGAGGACAAAATATTCGCGATGCTTCGCGCAGAATCGAACTCGTCGCCCGGGGACTTGCGAGCGTCAGCGACAGGTTGGAAATATAAAAACGGCCGGCATTTCTGCCGGCCGTCTTCGTCTTGGCGTTCGACTAAGCAGAGCGCTTAGATGCCGCGACCTGCTTGCTGCCGATGTGCTTCGTCTCCTTCAGCACCTCGTTCACGCGGCCCGGGTTCACACCGTAGGCCGCTGCGATGTCGTGCTGGAACTGACCGCTCCAGTGACGGAGCCACACATCCACAGCCTCATCGAACGTTAACGCAGTTTTCCTCATTCTTGAGGTCCTATGTAGGACCGTCAGCGATTGACGCCACGAATCAGTTATGCTCCGTTGCTGTCGCCCGCTGACGGTCACGCTGGTTAGAGGGCACGAAATGAGCCGGAGGTTTCCTTAGGGGGAGGTCTCCGGCTTTTCCATGAGTACGCGAAGATTCGCGTGCTACATCCAACCTCAGTGGACTCGCTGATTATGTCAACCAGGGTGCAACTTAGGTGCCCCCTATCCCCAGGTCGTCCACACCCCATAGCTTCTCACTGCTATTCCAAATGCGGATGGGTAGCATCCATGGGTACCTAATTTTCTTTCGTGGGAAAATTGTTCGGTTCTAACTACTTAAGGACTCACTTGTCATCCGCCCCTGGGCACCACTCGCTGCGTGCGTCCGATGGCCGTGAGCGACGCTGGTGAAAATCGCCATCCCTGACGTCATCTCCAATTCATATTTCCCGGCGGAAGCCGCCGTCGAGCTCGGCTTCTTTCGCGAGCAGGGCCTCGACGTCACGATCGACATGATCTACCCGGTCGACGCCGCCTATCGCGCCTTGCGCGACGGCAAGGTCGATTTTGTCGCCGGCTCGGCCCATTCGGCGCTGTCGGCCTTTCCGCGCTGGGACGGCGTCAAGCTCATCTGCGCGCAGGCGCAGGGCATGTATTGGTTCCTGGTCATGCATGCCGACCTTTGCGCCGCGCGCGGCGACGTCACGGCCGTCAAAGGGCGGCGCATCGGCGCCGCGCCGTGGGTCGACATGGGCTTGCGCCGCCTGCTCGCCGCCGCCGGCATCGACCTTGTGCGCGATGCGGTGACGATCGCACCGGTTCCGGGCGCAATCGGTGACCGGGTGAATTTCGGCCTGACCGCAGCCAAGGCCCTGGAAGACCGCAAGATCGACGGCTTCTGGGCCAACGGCATGGGCGCGGAAGTGGCGGTGCGCCGCGGCGTCGGCACGGTCGTTCTCGATGTGCGCCGCGGCGACGGTCCCAAGGGCTGTTTCGACTACACCATGGCGTCGATTGCCGCGACCGAGCGTCTGATCGAGACGTCGCCCGAAGCCGCGGCGGCCGCGGTCCGCGCCATCGTCAAGGCGCAGGCCGCGCTCAAGCAGGACGTGACGCGGGCCTCGGCCGAAGACTGTTTCCGCCGGCGGAGGCAGAACTCATCGTTGAATTGGTCCGCCGCGACCTGCCGTATTACGACGCGTCGATTTCGCAGGGCTTCGTCGCCGGCATGAACCGGTTCGCCTGCGATGTCGGCCTGCTCGATGCGCCGGCGCCCTATGCAAAGATCGTGGCGACGCAGTTGCAAGACCTGTGGCGGGCCTAGGCCGATCGCTCAAGCGCCGGTGAAGCGCTCCGCGGGCGGTGCGATTTCGGTCACGAGATCGCGCACCAATGTCTTGTTGGACAGCGGCGCGAGCGTCATCTCGCGTGGCTGCAGCCGCGCCGTGCAGGCATAGACGGTCTTGCCGTCGAGCTCGACCATGCACTCCTTGCAGGCATTGGCGTTGATGCAGGAGAAGCGGATCGCCAGCGTCGGGTCGCGGTTGATTCTGATCCAGCGCAGGCCGTCGAGAACCGACTGGCCCGGCTCGAACGGTACGTCATAGGTCTCCCAGCGTCCCGAATTGACATCGAGGCCGCGCCAAATCTTCAGCCTGGCGGTCTCGCTCATGGCGCAGCCGCCGCGGCGCTTGGGGAGGCTTTCGACACCGTGACGCGGCCATCGCGCAGCCGGATATGCTGGTTGACCGCCCATTCGGCCTTCACGTCCGGATAATCCTCGCGCTGGTGCGCTCCCCTTGTCTCGGTGCGCGCCAGCGCGGCCTCGGTCACCACGCGGGCGACCAGCAGCATGTTGCGCAAGTCGAACCAGTCGAGCCGGCGCATATCGAAACGGCGGCCGTCGCCCGGCGGACAATCGCCGAGCGCGACGCGCAAGCGCTCGATCGTGTCCAGCGCGCCGCTCAGCCCTGTCTTGGCGCGCAAGGGGCCGACATGGTCCTGCATCGTGCTCTGAAGGAGCTGGATCGCCTCTGCGGTATTGAGCTCGCATGTCGCACTGCTGCGCGGCATAAGCGCGAGGGCGGCGCGGGCGTTGCCGGCACTGTCCGGCATGGTGCGCTGCCGTTTGGCAAAGCTTGCCGCAGAGCGGCCGGCGCGCCGGCCGAACACCAGCGCCTCGGTCACCGCGTTGCCGGACAGCCGGTTGGCGCCGTTGGCGCCGCCGACCGCCTCGCCCGCCGCGAACAGGCCCGGCACGTCGGTCCGCATATCCACGTCGGTCGCGATCCCGCCCATGTGATAGTGCGCGATCGGCGCCACCTCGATCGGCGTCTTCGTCAAGTCGATATTGTTGGCGGCCAGGCGGTCGATGACCGGGCCGAAGGCCTCGCGCAAGGCCGCTTCCGAGCAATGCTGGAAGCTCAAATAGACACCGCCATGCGGCGAGCCGCGCCCCGCTTCGACTTCCTTCATGATCGCGTAGCTGCCCGCGTCGCGCGTGATGACGTACTTGCCGTCCTCGGCAACGCCGTAATTCCGGGTGAATTCTTCCATGCGGTTGTTGAGGAGCCGGCCGCCGAGTTTATAGCGGAACGGATCCCACATGATCGGGTCCATGCCGATGAGGCGCGGCGCCAGGTGGCCGATGGGAAAGAATTGGACGAACTCCATGTCCACGAGCGATGCGCCGGCGCGCAAGGCCAGCGCATAGCCGTCACCGCCCATGTTGGTTGACGCGCTGTTGCGCCGGTAGAGACGCGTCAGGCCGCCGGTTGCGATGACCGTCGCCTTGGCCGAGACAATGACCGGAGCGCCGGAGCTCAGGTGCAAGGCCACGGCGCCCGCAATGCCGTCGTCGGCACACAGAAGATCGACGATGCAGAGATCGCCCGCCTTTTGGATTCCGGCGGTTCTATTCACCACGGTGCGTAAAGTCTTGGATACGGCCGGGCCGGTATTCAGGAAATCGACATAGACGCAGCGCGGCCGGTCGTGCCCCGGCGCCATTGCCTGCGTGATGCGGCCGTTCTTGCGCGCCCAGCCGACGCCCCAATCGTCCATGGCGCGGATGCAGTCCGGCCCGTCTTCGCAGAGCAGCTGCGCAAGCGGCGCGTTGCAGAGGCCGCGGCCGGCCGTCAGCGTGTCGCGGTAATGATGGCTCCAGTGGTCCGGCGTCTCCGCGCCGAGCGCGACGGCAACCGTCATCTGCGCCATAACGGTCGCGCCGCCGCGTCCGATCAGGCTGCGGTCGGCGAGCAGCACGCGGCAACCCGCGCGTGCGGCCTCGATGGCCGCATACATGCCGGCGGCGCCTGAGCCGATCACGAGGACGTC
>Ga0070741_10016826_pt1 | contig 12113 bp, 13 predicted proteins | sample Coa_R1_4_FD_66440 | JGI IMG/M metagenome (GOLD analysis project Ga0070741, IMG submission 66440) | Surface soil microbial communities from Centralia Pennsylvania, which are recovering from an underground coalmine fire - Coalmine... | ecosystem: Environmental > Terrestrial > Soil > Unclassified ...
TGGCGTCGTTCCGCCCGAACTTCATCGACTACTACCCGATGAGCGGCTACGTGCGCGACCAGATCGGCGGGCGGCCCGACGGCGCGGGCCATGCGCTGGGGGCGTTTGCGATCTACGAGTGCGCTTACGCGGCGTACTTCATCGGCTGGGAGTTCTTCCACCGCGGCTTCCTGACGATCGGGCTCTCGCGCGTCATCGGCTGGTACGCGGTGCTGGTCGTGGCGGTGCCGTTCGCGATCCTGCACGTCGCCAAGCCGATGCCGGAGGCGTACGGCGCGATCGCCGCGAGCCTCGTGCTCGGCTGGCTGGCGATCCGGACCCGTAGTTCGTGGTACGGCTTCGGCCTGCACGCGTCGATCGCCGTGACCATGGACGTGCTGGCGGCGCTCCACCAGCTCTGACGCGCGCGTTGACGCCGGCGCGCCACGCGCGATACTGCGGGCCGATGGCCGACGCCCTCACCGCGCCGCACATCCTCGAGTACCCGTACACGCGCAGCGTCGGGCCCGTGCTCGGCGCGTTCTTCGGTGCGCTCAAGGAGCGGCGCATCCTCGGCGTGCGCACGGCCGACGGCCGTGTGCTCGTGCCGCCGCAGGAGTACGACCCCGAGACCGGCGCCGCGCTCGACGAGCTGGTCGAGGTCGCCGACGCGGGCGTCGTGACGACATGGGCGTGGGTGGCGGAGCCGCGGCCGAAGCATCCGTTGCAGGAACCGTTCGCCTTCGCGCTCGTGCGGCTCGACGGCGCTGACACGGCGCTCCTGCACGCCGTCGCCGCGCCCGCCATGGACGCGATGGCGACGGGCATGCGGGTGCGGGCGCGCTGGCGCGACGAGCGCAGCGGCGACATCACCGACATCGTCTGCTTCGAGCCCGCGCCATGAGCGACCCGTACGCTGTCGTCGCTCGCCCCGTCCGGCTCGACTACACCTACACCGCGGGCACGGCGAGCTCGCGCTTCCTGCGGGCGATCATGCAGCGCCGGCTGCTCGGCTCGCGCTGTCCGTCCTGCGCGAAGGTGTACGTGCCGCTGCGGACGTCGTGTCCGACGTGCGGCGTCGAGATGGGCGAGGACGTCGCGGTCAGCGACCGCGGCATCGTGACGACGTTCTGCATCGTCAACATCCCCTTCCCGGGCATGGCGGTGAAGCCACCGTTCGCCGCGGCGTCGGTGCTGCTCGACGGCGCGGATATCCCGATCTTCCACCTGATCCAGGAGATCCCGGCGGAGGAGGTGCGGATGGGCCTGCGGGTCGAGGCCGTCTGGCGGCCGGACGACGAGATGGAGCCATCGATGGAGAGCATCCGTCACTTTCGGCCGACCGGTGAGCCCGACGCGCCGTTCGAGCGCTACAAGGACCACCTCTGATGCGCGAGGTCGCGATCGTCGCCTTCGCGCAGACGCCCTACGTGCGCAGCGAGCAGGAGCGCACCGAGACGGAGATGCTTGCCCCCGTGATCCGCGAGGCCGTCGGCCGCTCCGGCATCGACGCGAAGGCGATCGGCTTCACCGTATCCGGCAGTTCGGACTACCTCGCCGGCCAGCCGTTCGCGTTCGTGCAGGCGCTCGACGCCGTCGGCGCCTGGCCGCCGATCCGCGAGTCGCACGTCGAGATGGACGGCGCCTGGGCGCTGTACGAGGCCTGGCTGCGGCTGCAGTGCGGCGACGTCGACTCCGCGCTCGTCTACGCGTTCGGGAAGTCGTCGCTCGGCGACATCCGCGACGTGCTGACGCTGCAGCTCGACCCCTACTGCGTGGCGCCGCTGTGGCCCGACAGTGTCAGCGTGGCGGCGCTGCAGGCGCGGGCGCTGCTCGACAGCGGACGCTACAGCGAACGCGACTTTGCCGCCGTAGCGGCGCGCAGCCGCCGCGACGCGCGCGCGAACCCCGCGGCGCAGCTCGCCGGCGACGCCGACGCCGACGCGCTGTTCGCCGAGCCGTACGTCGTCGCGCCGTTACGCAAGCATGCTTGCCCGCCGATCTCCGACGGCGCGGCGGCGGTCGTGCTCGCGGCGGGCGAGCTGGCGCGTCGTGTCTGCGAGCGCCCTGCATGGGTCCGCGGCATCGACCACCGGATCGAGCCGCACCAGCTCGGCATGCGCGACCTGACACGCTCGCCGTCGACGCGGCTCGCGGCCGAGCGCGCCGGGGCGTTCGACGCGTCGCCGGACATCGCCGAGCTGCACGCGCCGTTCGCGCACCAGGAGCTGATCCTGCGCGACGAGCTGGCGCTGCCGGCGGGCACGGCGGTGAACCCCTCGGGTGGGGCGCTCGCGGCGAACGCCGTGATGGTGGCGGGTCTGGCGCGCATCGGCGAGGCGGCGCAGCGCGTGATGGCCGGCGAGGCGCGGCGGGCGCTGGCGCACGCGACCTCGGGGCCGTGCCTGCAGCAGAACCTCGTCTGCGTACTGGAGGCCTGAGCCGGGACCGTTCTCGTGATGTAGCGCGGACTTCAGTCCGCGCGGGGCCAGGCCGAACGCCGGCGCGGGCTGAAGCCCTCGCTACAACGTAAAGCGGGGTCACGACGCCGTACCCCCGCGCGGGCTCAATCCCGCGCTACACGTCGATACCTACGCACGCGTCGCCAGACGAGGCCCCGAAGGCGCGAGCGCTGCTAGACTGCCGCGTGACTCCCCGAAGCGACGCCTGCCGCCGATGATCGAACGCTACTCCCGTCCGCAGATGGCTGCGATCTGGTCCGAGCGCGGCAAGTTCGACCGCTGGCTCGCCGTCGAGGTCGCCGTCGTCGACGCCTGGGCGGACGCTGGCCGTGTGCCGCGCGAGGACGCCGCGAAGGTGCGCGGCGCCCGCTACGACCTCGACGACATCGCGCGGTACCAGGCCGAGACACACCACGACGTCACGGCGTTCCTGAAGTCCGTCGCCGACAGCCTCGGGCCGGAGGGGCGTTGGGTGCACCTCGGGCTCACGTCGCAGGACGTCTGGGACACGGCGACGGCGCTCCAGCTGCGCGACGCGGCAACGCTGCTCGAAGACGACCTGCACGGCCTGCGCGAGGTGCTCGAACGGCGCGCGCTGGAGTTCAAGGACACGCTCTGCATCGGCCGCACGCACGGCGTGCACGCCGAGCCGACGACGTTCGGGCTCAAGCTCGCCGGCTGGGTGAGCGAAGTGCGGCGCGCGCAGGGGCGGCTCGCCGAGGCGAAGGCGCAGGTCGCCTACGGCAAGATCTCCGGCGCCGTCGGGACGCACGCGACGGTGCCGCCAGACATCGAGGAGAAGGTCTGCCTGCAGCTCGGGCTGTTCCCGGAGCCCGTGAGCACGCAGGTCGTCCCGCGCGACCGCCACGCGAACTTCCTCGCGACGCTGGCGCTGATCGGCGCCTCGCTCGAGCGCATGGCGCAGGAGGTGCGCCACCTGCAGCGGACGGAGGTGCTGGAAGCAGAGGAGCCGTTCGCGGAGGGCCAGACGGGCTCGAGCGCGATGCCGCACAAGCGCAACCCCGAGCTGACGGAGCGCATCTGCGGGCTGGCGCGCGTCCTGCGCGGGTACGCGCTGACGGGCATGGAGAATGTCGCCCTCTGGCACGAACGCGACATCTCGCACTCGTCGACCGAGCGGATCACGCTGCCGGACGCGACGACGCTGCTCGACTACATGCTCGCCATCTTCACCGACGTCATGCGCGGGCTGCAGGTGTACCCGGAGCGCATGCGCGAGAACCTCGAGCTGACGCAGGGGCTGGTGTTTTCGCAGCGGGTGCTGCTGGCGCTGATCGAGGCCGGGCTCTCGCGGCAGGACGCCTACGCGATCGTGCAGCGGCACGCGATGCAGGCGTGGAAGCAGCGGACGCCGTTCCGCGCGCTGCTGGAGTCGGACGCCGAGGTGACATCGCGGCTGTCGCCTGCGCAGCTCGATGCGCTCTTCGACTACGGCGTCTACACGAAGCACGTCGACGACAGCTTCCGCCGCCTCGGGCTGCTGTGAGCGCGCTACCCCCGAATGCCATGCGCCCGCCGGCGGACCTGCGCGGCCGTCACGACCTGGGCGAGATCGTCGGCTACGCCTGGCGCATCTACCTGCGGAACTTCGGGACACTGTTCGCGCTCGCGCTCCTGACCGTGCCCGTCCAGATGCTCGCCGGCGCCATCCAGGCGCAGGTCGACTCCGGCGACCGGATGAACGTCACGTATGCCCTGCTGCTCCCGAACGCGCTGGTGAGCCTGATAGCCGGTGCAGCCGTCGTCGACGCGGTACACCGCTTTACCGGCGGCGTGCGGCCGTCGTTCGGGGAGTCGCTCGACGCGGCGCTGGGGCGGTTCTGGGCGCTCCTCACGACGTCGGCGCTGTCGGGCGCTGTCGTTGCGCTCTCGCTGCTCTCCGTGCCCGGGCTGGCGCTCGTCTGGCTCATCCGGCGAGATGCGCGGGTTGACGGGAAGCGCGACTGGTGGTTCGCGGTCCTGCCGCTGGCGCTGACGGTCTATCTGATCGTGCGCTGGCAGTTCATCGCGCAGGCGGTCATGCTGCGCGGCGACCGGAACTGGGCAGCGCTCGACGAAAGCGCGCGCGTCGTGCGCGGCATCTGGTGGCGCACGCTCGGCGTGCTGCTCGTCCTCTTCGCGATCGAGTTCGGCTTCGCCTCGCTCGGCACGGTCGCCGCGCCGCTTCCGCCGCTCGCTGCCGCGACGGCCGGGGGTGTCGTCGCCGCGCTGGCGCTGCCGTTCAGCTTCGCGGCGCAGACGCTGCTTTATTACGATCTCAAGGCGCGGCAGGCGGAGGCGCGCGCCGCGAGTGCGCCGAAACTGTCGGCGGACGACGACAGCGAGCGTGATGAGCAGGTAACGGAGCAGGCCGAGTGAGGACACCGATCGCCGCCGGGAACTGGAAGATGAATACGCTGCGCGCGGAAGCGGTCGCGCTCGCACGGGCGGTGCGCGAGGCGGCCGACGCGACACAGGGCGCCGAAATCATCGTCTGCCCGCCGTTCGTGTACCTCGCGGACGTGGCAGCGGCGGTCGAGGGCTCGCGTGTGGCGGTCGGCGCGCAGAACGCGCACTGGGAAGAGAAGGGCGCGTTCACGGGCGAGGTGAGCATCACGCAGGTGGCCGAGCTGGCGCGCTACGTGATCCTCGGCCACAGCGAGCGTCGCCAGCTTTTCGGCGAGACCGACGAGACCGTGAACCGGCGCGTGAGGGCAGCCCTCGCCCACGGGGTGCGGCCGATCCTGTGCGTCGGCGAGACGCTCGAGCAGCGGCAGGCGGGCGAGACCGAACGGGTGCTGGTGCGCCAGACGCTCGCCGGCCTGGACGGCGTCGATGTCGGCGCCGACTTCGTGGTCGCGTATGAGCCCGTCTGGGCGATCGGCACCGGCCTCGCGGCGGACGGCACGACGGCGCAGGAGGCGATCGCGCTGATCCGTCGCACGGTGCGAGAGGTCGCAGGCGCCGTCGCGGACGACGTGCGCATCCTCTACGGCGGCTCCGTGACCGCGGACAACATGGCGGAGTTCATGGCGCAACCCGACATCGACGGCGGGCTCGTCGGTGGCGCGTCGCTGAAGGCAGACGCGTTCGCCGCGATCGTGCGGGCGGCGGCCGCGGCGCGCGGCTGATGCCGGCATCGGCGGAGGCGCGGGCTGAACGTCCGCGGCGCGGCGATGCAAACGCGGTGGTCGCCATCGCCGGTGCCACCGCCACCGGCAAGACCGCGCTCGCAATCGCGCTCGCCGAGCGCCTGCGCGGCGAGGTGGTGAACGCCGACTCGCGCCAGGTCTATCGGGGGATGGACATCGGCACGGCGAAGCCGACGCCGGGCGAGCGGCGGCGTGCGCGCCACTGGCTGATCGATATCCGCGACCCCGACCAGCCGTTTTCCCTGGCCGAATTCCTCCATCTCGCGCACGAAGCGATCGCCGACATCCGCGCGCGCGGCATGCGGCCGATCGTCGCGGGCGGGACGGCGCAGTACCTGTTCGCGCTCGTCGAAGGGTGGTCGCCTCCTCGCGTCCCGCCTGACCCGGGACTACGCGCCGAGCTCGAGGCGACCGTCGAACGCGACGGCGTCGCCGCCCTCGCCGCCGAGCTGCAGCGGCTCGACCCGGCGCGCGCGGCGGCGGTGGATGCGCGCAACCCGCGGCGGCTGATCCGGGCGATCGAAGTCGCGCGCGCGGGGGGCGCGGCGGACGCGGTGGCGCGGCGGCCGCTCGACGCGTTGGTGCTGGTGCTCGATATGCCCCGCGACGCGCTGTACGCGCGCATCGACGCGCGCGTCGATGCGATGTTCGCCAGCGGCCTGGTCGACGAGGTGCGCCGGCTGAACGCCGCCGGCTATGGCTGCGATCTTCCGGCGCTGGCGAGCATCGGCTATCGCGAGTGCTGTGCGTACCTCGATGGACGCTGTCCGCTCGCCGAGGCCATCGCGCGGGCGAAGACGGCGACGCACCGGCTGGCGCGCATGCAGGCGACGTGGCTGCGCCGGCGCGCGACGGACGCCGTCTGGCTCGACGCGCGTTCTCCGTCGCTCCTCGAGGACGCGCTGCGCGCCATCGGGTTAGACGCTAGCGCGTAGTGGCATCCTCGCCGGCGGCGGCATGGCCATCCGGCGCGTCGCGGCCGCGCGCGATGGCACGCAAGCGGTCGAGGCGCTCCAGCGCCTCGGTTAGCTCGTGGCCGACCGGCCCCTGGCGGACCACGCGCGCCGGCACGCCGACAACCGTCGCGGCCTCCGGCACGTCGGAGAGCACCACGGCGCCGGCACCGATCACGGCGCGCTCGCCGACCGTGATCGCGCCGAGCACGCGGGCGCCGGTGCCGACGCGCGTGTAGGCGCCAATCGTCGGCCCACGCGTGCCCATGTCGTGGCTGAAGAAGCTGCCGCGCAGTCCAATGCCGGTATGCACGCCGATGATCGCGCCATCACCGATGGTCGTTTCGCCATGGATGTGCGCCGAGCCGTGCGGGAAGTACACGCCGGTGCCGAGCCGCACCTCGCGGCTGATCGACGTCTGGTGGAGCACCTCCATCATGCGGTCACAGAGGCCGGGCAGCGGACCCGTCGGCCGCCGCCTGGCCCATTCGCGCAGGCGATAGAGGATCAGGATCCCCGCCGCGTGATGGTTGCGGCGGTAGCGCCACCACCACGCGCCGGGGCCGCTGCCGACGGGCACCCAGCCCGGGCCAATCGCCACGCGGTCGTGCGCGAGGAGGTCGGCGCGAATCTGCGCGATGAGGCCTCGTGGCCGGCTGGTGCGGCGCGGGATCATCGGCAGATCCTAACAGCAGCCGCGACCCGTCCGCCCGCCACGGCGTCGATCGCGAGATGCCAAGAAGCGCCGAGCCGGCCGGTTGTTAGAATTGGCCTCGCATGTCCATCGTAGTCCGGCCCATCACATCGGACGCTGAGGCGGCGCAGCACGGCTTCATCTCGGCGTACGCCTTCGACGGCGACCGCAGCGAAGCGGCGATGGCGCTGCGGTCCGAGTACTACCCGCGCGAGTGGCTGCTCGGCGCCTTCGACGGCCGGGAACTCGTCGCGGGCCTGGCGATCATCCCCTTCGAGGAGTTCTTCGAGGGCGCCCGCATACCCCTCGGCGGGGTAGCATCGGTGAGCTGCCTGCCCGAGCGCCGCCGGCAGGGCTACGTCGCGGCGCTGCTGCGCGACGCGCTCGCGCGCATGCGCGACGCGGGACAGCCGCTCTCGGCGCTCCACACGCCGCATCCGTCGCTCTACCGGCGGTTCGGCTGGGAGATCGCCGGGCGCGTCGCCCTGTACAGCTTCCCGCCGAAACGCGTGCGCCCGCGCGTGCCGACGGCTGCAGGCACGTGGCGCCGCGTCGACGCGTCGGCCTGGGCGGAGCTGAACGCCGTGTACGAGGCGCACTACGCGCCGCGGAACGGCGCGCTCACGCGCGACGAGCGCCGCTGGCGCAACCACATCTTCTCCGATTACGGCAAGGGCACGCACGATGCGGCCGTCTGGTCCGGCGGCGACGGCCGGGCGCGTGCCTACGTCGTGTACCGCACCCAGACGAAGCCGCTGCCCGGCTCGTTCGTGCAGGAGACGACGCTGCGCGTGGTCGACTGGTGCGCGCTGGACACCGAGGCGTACAGCGCGCTGATCGCCTACCTCGCCGGACACGACCTGGCGGACAAGGCCATCATGTTCGGCGCGGTGCAAGAGCCGCTCTTGCTCGCGCTCGAGGACCCGTCGTTCGTCGCGTCGCCGGCGGCGCTGTGGCAGGGGCCGATGCTCCGGATCGTCGACCTGCCGCGCGCGCTCGAGGCGCGCGCCGCCGGCGTTGGGGCGAGTGGGCTTGAGGTGGTCATCGAGGTCGCGGACGAGGCGGCGCCGTGGAACGCCGGCCGCTGGCGCATTGCCGCTCATGCCGGGCGGCTCGCGTGCGCGCGGTCATCGCAACCGGCAGCGGCGGCGATGGACGTGCGCGGGCTGGCGGCCATCTACAACGGCGGGACGTGTCCGGCGGACGCGGCGCGGGCGGGCCTCATCGAGGCGGACCGGCGATGGCTGGATGCCCTGACGGCGTTGTTCGCGACAACGTATCCGCCGTTCTGTGCGGACGATTTCTGAGGAGCGACATGCGTACAGTCTTCGCGATCGCGGTTGTGCTGATGTTGGCGGCCTCGTTGTCCGCGTGCGCCGGCGGCGACAGCGGTGAAGAGCCGCTGCCGACGGACACGCCGGCGACGACGCCGACGCCCGACAACTTCGACCCGAGCGTGCTCACGGCGCTCGTCGTGCAGCCGTCCGAGGCGACCGGATTCACCGGCCAGGCGCGCGTCGTCTGGAACCCGCCTGCCACGGGCGTCGTCTCGTTCTCGCTGTTCTACGGCGACGACAACTTCACGCTTCAGACGACCGTCGGGCGCTATCAGACGGCGGACTTGTTCTCGGCGGGCTTTGAGCGCATCCGTACCGGCCTCGCGACGCTTACAGACAGCGAACACAACGCCGACATCGCCGGCGCCGACCAGTCCTTCTCCTACCAGCTCGACACGATCCCGGCGACGTACATGCTGTCCGGCGTCGGGAATTTCTTCGTGCAGACGGGATTCTCCGCGCGCAACCCGAGCCGCAAATCCGAGGTGCTCGACGCCGTCGCGCTCCAGCGCTACCACGAGATCGCCGTCCAGCACGTACGGCAATACCTCGCGAACCCGGCAGCCGCGACGCCCGCCGCCGGCCTGCCGACCTACCCCCGGCCGACGGCGACGACGCCGCCGACGCCCTGACATGCCGGACGTCCGCTTCGACGATGGCCTGCGTGCCCTCGCATCGTCCGAGCCGTGGGAGCTCGTGGCGGACGGATTCGGCTTCACCGAGGGCCCGCTCTGGCATCCCGAGCATCAGCTGCTGTTCAGCGACATCCCGAACAGCCGCATCCACCGCTGGCGCGACGGCCGGCTCGACATCTTCCGCGAGCCGAGCGGCGGCTCGAACGGCCTGACGCTCGACATCGAAGGGCGCGTGCTCGCGTGCGAGCACGACAACCGCCGCGTCTCCCGTGAGACCGCCGACGGCGGCACGGAAGCGTTGGCAACGCACTACGACGGCAAGCGCCTGAACAGCCCCAACGACATCGTCGTGCGCTCGGACGGCCGCATCTTCTTCACGGACCCGCCGTACGGCATCCGCGAGGATCAGCGCGAGCTTCCGTTCAACGGCGTCTTCACATTGTTGGCGGGCGAACCGCAGCCGCGGCTCCTCGTCGACGACTTCGACCGGCCGAACGGACTCGCGTTCTCGCCCGACGAGCGCACCCTGTACGTCGCCGATACGAACCGCCATCACGTCCGCGCGTTCGCCGTCGCCGCGGCGGACGGCACACTCTCGGACGGGCGCGTATTCGCCGAGGTACGCGAGGCGGGGCGCCCGGATGGCCTGAAGGTCGACGTCGACGGCCGCCTGTTCGTCTGCGCAACGACCGTGCAGGTGTTTGCTGCCGACGGGCGGCCGCTCGGCGTCATCGACTGCCCGCAGATGCCGGCGAACTGCGCCTGGGGCGGCGACGACGCCTCGTGGCTGTACATCACCGCGCGGAGCGCGGTGTATCGCACCCGGACCAGCACACGCGGGGTCGCGCCGCACCTCCGCGGCCGGCGCTGACCGACCGCTTCGAATACTGCAATCGAGCCGGCCTCGGGCGGCCGAAGAAGCGACCGCTAGACTGGCGGCACGAAAGGACGTGCATGCCCGCCATCGTCGCCGATTCGCTCACCAAGCACTTCTCGGACAGCATCCGCGCCGTCGATGGCATCGACCTCGCGATCGACGAGGGCCAGATCTTCGGATTCCTCGGCGCCAACGGCTCCGGCAAGACGACGACCGTGCGCATGTTGACGACGCTCCTGCGCCCCACGGCGGGGCGTGCGGAGGTACTCGGGCTCGACGTACTGCGGCGGCCCGGCGAGGTGCGCGCGCGCATCGGCGTCGCGCTCCAGGAGGCCGGCCTCGACGACATCCAGACCGGCCGCGAGCTGTTGACGCTGCAGGCGCGACTCTATGGCGTGCCCGCGGGCGATGTCCGGCGCCGCGTCGACCACCTGCTCGACATCGTTGACCTAACCGAAGCAGCAGACCGGCGCGTCAAGACCTACTCCGGCGGCATGAAGCGCCGGCTCGACCTTGCCGCTGCGCTCGTCCATGGCCCCCGCCTCGTCTTCCTCGACGAGCCGACGACCGGCCTGGACCCGATCAGCCGCGACGCTATCTGGCGTTATGTGGCCGAACTGAACCGCACCGAAGGCGTGACCTTCTTCCTCACGACGCAGTATCTCGAAGAGGCCGACCGCCTGGCGCACGAGGTCGCGATCATGGACGCGGGCCGCATCGTCGCCCAGGGCGCGCCCGCCGACCTCAAGGCGAGCATCGGCGCTGACGTCGTGACGCTGCGCGTCGAGGGCGGCGCCGACGAGCTGGCGCGAGCGGAGGCGGCCGTACGGCGCTTCGAGGGCATCGAGGATGTGCGGCGCCTCGACGACGCCGTCATCGTCTACGTGCGCGAGGGCAGCAGCGCGATCGCCAGCCTCGTCCTCCTGCTCGACGAGGCCGGCGTGCGCGCGCGGGAGGTGACGCTCGCCCGGCCAACGCTTGACGACGTGTTCCTGCGCAAGACGGGCCACCACCTCGAGTCGGACGGCGCACGCTGGGACGAGTCATCGGCGGCACCGGCATATCGGGGGCCGGAGCGCACGCCATGATCCGCGCGGTCGCTGTCGTGTGGTACCTGATGCTCCGCGCGCTGCGCGAGACGCTGCGGCAGCCCGGCGTGGAAGTCGGGAACATCTTCATCCCGCTGTTCTTCTTCGCCGTGACCGTCGGCGCCATCGGCAACGTAGCCGGGCGTGCGTTCGGCGTCACGAACTACACGGGCTTCCAGCTCCCAGTCGTCATCCTACAGGCGGTCGCCGGCGCGTCCGGCACGGCGGGGTTCGGCACCGTGACGGACATCGAGCGCGGCTACTTCGACAAGCTGCTACTGACGCCGACGCCGCGCATCGCCATCGTCCTCGGGCGGCTCGTCGCTGACGGGGTGCGTGTGATGGCGCTGACGGCGCTCGTCGTCGTCGTGGGACTGCTCGCCGGGTCGGGCATGGCGACAGGCGCCGGCGGCGCGCTGATGCTGATCGCGATGGGCGGCGTCTTCGGGCTGGCGTACTCCGGCATCGGCGTCGCGCTCGCGCTGCGGACCGGTAGCGCCCAGGCGGCGCAGCTCGGCTTCCTGATCTTCTTCCCACTCGTCTTCCTCTCGCCAGCCTTCGCACCGAAGGAGGTGTTCGCCGACTGGCTCGAGTTCATGGCGACCATCAACCCCGTCACCTACATCGTCGAGGGCATGCGCGACCTCGTGCTCGACGGCTGGGACCTCGGCTCGCTGGCCGGGGCGTTTGCGTCGATCGCCGGCCTCGGCGCGCTGACAATGCTGCTCGTGCTCGGGGCGCTGCGCTACCGCACCGCATGAGCGAAGGAGGTTAGCCATGCGGATGAACGCGCTCGGCATGACCGGGCTCGAGGTCTCGAACATCTGCCTCGGCACGATGCAGTTCGGCTGGACCGCGGGCGAGGCCGCCTCGTTCGCGACCCTCGATGCCTTCGCCGATGCCGGCGGCAACTTCATCGACACCGCCGACATCTAC
>Ga0070741_10016827_pt1 | contig 12112 bp, 9 predicted proteins | sample Coa_R1_4_FD_66440 | JGI IMG/M metagenome (GOLD analysis project Ga0070741, IMG submission 66440) | Surface soil microbial communities from Centralia Pennsylvania, which are recovering from an underground coalmine fire - Coalmine... | ecosystem: Environmental > Terrestrial > Soil > Unclassified ...
GGCCCTGCGAGCCGCGCTTGCCCCCGGGGCCCTTGGGAATGAGCACGGCGTCCATCCTGAACCGGCCAGCGATGTCGCGCTCGAACCCGAACCCGCCGCTCATCAGCGTCGTCTGCATCGCCAGGTTGCCATCGACGAACTTGACGTTATCGATCCCCTGCACCGGATGCACGCGATGGCGGTGGCGCAGGTCATAGAGATACTGGAGCGCCTGCTTGGCCGGCGCGCGGTCGAATGCCACCTTCTTGCCCAGAAAGCCCGGCTCCATCAGCTCGCCGCCAAAGGAGCGAATGAAGCAGAGCATCGGTGCTGCCGGCGAGCTCTCGGTCTGGATGCCCCACTGCGCCGGCCGTCCGTCCGGCGTCTGGCCGCGCGTCATCTTGCGCGCGATGTCCACCAGCTCATCGTAGGTGGTATTGAGCGTGGGCGGCTGCACGCCGGCCGTCTCGAAGAGGTTGACGTTATAGAACAGGCCGATATGGCTCGGATGCATCAGTGACGGCAGGCCGAAGAGCTTGCTGTCGACGATCCGCGCCGTATCGATTGCCACCGGAATGTGCTGCTTGAGGTCGTACTTCTCAGCCGCGACCAATGGCCCGATATCCAGCAGGTTGCCGAGCGCGGCCATCTCGAAATAGGTACCGACGCCGGTGCTCATCCAGATCACGTCCCCCGGCTCGCCGGCCGCGATCTGTGCCACCAGCTTTTCGTAGCCGGTATCGGTGAGCAGGTCGACCTTGATCCACGGATACTGCTCGGTAAATTGCTGGGCGCGCACCGGGATGTAGCGCTCGGTGCGGTAGTTGAGCTTGAGCGTGACCGGCTGCCTGGCCTTCGTTTCCGCCGGTCCGCCGCTCGTCGGCCCAACGCCGCACGCAGCCAGCGCTGTGCCCAGCACCGCCGCTGCGCCCTCCACGACGGTGCGGCGCGTGGCGCGCACCCCTTGCGCTCCACCTTGCCCAAGCTCAAACGTCGTCGCCATTGCCGTCGCTCCTCTCGCTACCAGGCGATACGCGGACGCCGCCCGCGCAGCCTGCGTCCGCTCTGCCCTACCCGGCTCCACACGCTGCCGGTGCTGCCCGCCATCGCTACGGTACTACCGCGCACCACTTGAGGCAACTTGGAGCATTCTTCTTCGGGATGAAACCTATTTTCAGCTGGTCGGTGGGATGCGCCATAGCGGCTTGAGCGCGGGCGCTGGTCGCCCGCCGAGCACTCGTTGCGGGCGACCAGCGCCCGCACGATAGCGCGCATCTCACCGACGAGCTTCAAATCGTCTCCGTGGACAAGTGCTCGCTTTCGCCATCACTGCCATGGAGGTACACTGGGCAGCAGCCGCTCCAACAAGGCATTAGAGGTCAAGCGCTGGCGTAGAGCCGCAACTGCTCCGACGATGCAAGCTCGAGGCACGGCGCAGATAAGCGAGCGGGGCGCAAGGGCGAACAGTGAGGAGGGAAGACAATGCAGATGACGCGAAGGCGAATACTCGCCGGTGCCACAGTCGGCGGTGTCCTACTCGCCGCCGGCTGTGGCGGCCAGCAGGCCCAGCCCGGCGGCCTGGCCATGAAGCCGGCGACGGTCACCTACCTGCACTTCGATACCGGCCAGCAAGTCTGGCAGCAAAACTGGGCTTCGATCTTCTCCAAGTTCGAAGCGAAGTATCCGGGCTCAAAGGTACAGGTCGACTCGGTGACCCAGGCACTGACCAACATCTCCGAGAAGGCGATCGCTACCTATGCCGGCGGCGGAACCTACGATGTCTTCTACGGCCACTTCACCATTCTGTCGGCATTCCTTGGCGCGAACATCGTCGAGACGCTGGATGGGTTTCTCTCCAAGGACCGTGAGGTCAAGGTGGACGATTTCTACCCGGCAGCCACGGAGCGTATGAAGGGCAAGCTCTATGGCATCGCCTGGTTCACACAGGGCAAAGAGCTCTTCTACAATGCCAGCCTGCTCGCCGACTCCGGCGCAACACTGCCGCGCCAGCTTGAGAAGGACGGTCGGTGGACCTGGGACGCGCTGCTCGACGTGGCGAAGAAGGTCACCAGGATGGATGGCGACCAGGTAACCACCTATGGGTTCAACTCTGGCTTCAGCGACCCCGGTACTTTCGTAAACCACCTCTATTCCTGGGGAGCTGATTGGTTCGACAAGAGCTACACCAGGCCGCTGATCGATACGCCGCAGTTCCTCTCCGCTACGCAGTTCGCCGTGGACATGGTGGCCAAGTACAAGGTTGCCGGGGGTGGGAACTTCCAGCAGGGGAAGCTCGGCATCTTACTTGGCAGCGGCTCCAGCACGCGCGGCTGGGACGAGCAGATTGTCAAGCCCAACCTCTTCAAAATCGAGCACACGATGCTTCCCAAAGGTCCGGGCGGTCGCGCATGCGCCATGGCCAACAACTGCATGTATCTGGGCAAAGGCTCGAAGGAGCCGGAAGCCGCGTGGGCCTTCTACAAGCACCTCATCAGCAAGAACGTCCAGCCGGAGATCGCGCAGCTTGGCGGCGGGCGCTACACGGCCAACAAAAAGCTGAAGCCCGTGACGCTCTTCGACTTCGAAGATCCGGCAGTGTACGAAGCCTCGGCCCAGATCAACCGGCCAACGCCGCTGATCGTCAAGCAGACCGAGTTCCAGAAAGATTGGGCCGATGCCTGGAAGAGCATGGTCGAGGGCCAGAGAGGCGTCAAAGATGCGCTGGCCCAGATGCAGGAGCGCACGGCCATGTGGCTCAAGGAAGGGGGCTGCATCTGCTAGTAGGCCATCTGGCAAGCTCTGCCAATTCCTCCCCGAGAGAAAGAATGGCTAGGTGCATGACAAATGCCCCACTAGTGGAGGGGGAGCGGGGGAAGCTCTTTACCTGGGCACAAGGGATGCCCAGGCATCCCATAGTATGCGAGTGGCTTGGCGGCAAGCGCTGGGCCTATTCGATCACCTTCGATGAGGCACTCAGCGACCTCCATCGGTTTGCCATACCGATCCTTGAAACGTACGGGGTACCCGGCCATGTGGAGGTCGTCGTCGGGCAGCTAGGCCAGGTGCGCCAGATCGGTAGCTCGAGCTTCAATGGCTTCCGCCATATGGGAGCCGACGAGCTTCGAGACCTCCTTGCCCGTGGCTGGGGAGTCGGAAACCATTCATGGTCGCACACGCGCGTCGATGCCCAGACCGCCGATCTTGAGCTAGGGCACGCCAAGCGCGTGCTCGAAGACGCGCTTGGCCGGCCGGTCACGATCTATTGCGCGCCCGGCAGCAACGAGAACATGAATGAGAGTGCGCTCGAAGCCTGCCGGCGCTTTGGCTATCTGGGTGCGATGAGCATCACCGACGCGCTCAACCGCCCCGACACCCATGACCTGCTCTGGCTCAATCGCACCTTTCTGCACCACCAGGGCTATGGGCCATTCTTTTCCGAGTTCGACCCCTTCCGCAACATCCAGCATGCGCGGCGTGACCGGGGCTGGATCATCGATTACCTCCACTGCCCCCTCGAGCAGCCGGTCCATCCCAACAAAGACTGCTCCGCGGCGCAGCTTCGCGAGCGGATCGAGACGGTGGTTACCGAGGGTGGCGACGAGGTCTGGCTCGCCACGGTCGACGACGTGGTGGACTACCGTTACACGCGCCGTCACTGCCGGATCGAGCCGGCTGGAGCCGAAGGTGGAATAGCGTACCTGGTTTCCGCCCCGGACAGGCCGGCCGCGGTACGCCGGCCCACGGTGACGCTCATGCTGCCGCTGGGCACCCACACGGTCGAGGTCGATGGACAGCCCCGTCCGCTCTGTCGTAAGGCTGGGCAGCCACTGATCGACCTGGATCTGACCCAGCCACGCACCCTACGGCTTATCGGCATCGAAGGAGGAATGTAAACAGTGACCACTACCGTCGAGCGCGCGAAGTACGGAGCAGGAGCCTATGCAGGGCTGGCAGGCAAGCTGCCGGTCCCTTTCCCGCGTACCATCGGCCCGAACGCCATGCGCTACCTCCAGGAGGTGGTGGACAGCGGCTTGCGCGTCGACATGGTGGCACGCTTTGAGCAGCGTTTCTCTGAGGCGCTGGGAGTGCGCCACTGCATCGCGACGCCCGGCTGTACCCCTGCGCTGCACCTGCTGGCGATGGCGCTGCCGTTTGCGCCGGGTGACGAGGTCATCGTGAGCCCGATCAGCGACTACGGCACCATCATGGGGCTCATCAAGGAGCACCTCATTCCCGTCTTCGCCGACACTGCCCCCGGCAATGTCAACGTGACCGCCGAGACTATCGCACCGAAGATCACCGATCGCACCCGTGCCATCCTCGTGGTGCACAAGACCGGCCTCCTGTGCGATATGGATCCCATCGTCGATCTCGCCCGGCGTTACGGCCTGGTGGTAATCGAAGACGTCTGCCAGGCCGTCTTCGGCCGCTACAAAGGACGGCCCGCCGGTACGCTTGGCGACGCTGCCGGCTTCTCCTTCGACCCGGAAAAGACGATGGGCTCCGACACTGGCGGCTGCCTGGTGACGAACGACGATGCGCTCGCGGAGCGCGCACGCTTTCTTGGCCAGAGCCGCGGCGCCGAGCAACGGCCTGGGTTCGGCCGCGTGCACGTCGAGCCTGGGAACGCCCTGCGCATGCCGCAGTGCACCGCGGCGATCTCACTGGCGCAGCTCGAGATCATCCACGAGCAGGTGGCCCACCGCGATCGCATGGCTCGCCTGCTTTACACGCTGCTGGCCGACATTCCCGGTATCACACCGCTCTCCATTCCAGAGTACGTCGACGTGCTCTCGCCCTGGATGGTTGGCTTCAGCATCGATCCAGCGGCGTTTCGCTGCAGCGCCGACGAGTTCGCAGAGCAATGTGCCGCCGCTGGTATTCCCGGCGCGAGCACCGCTCGGTACTATCTCCTGCCGGCTGCGTGCACTTTCCTGGACCGGCAGGCGCGCGAGAAGGTCTATCCCTACTCCACCCCACCTGCCTCGCGCACGTATCTCTACAGCGGCGAGAGCTGCCCGAACGCGCAGCGCTTTCTTGATACGTTCATCCGCTGGGCGACCTTCTGCGAGAAGTACCAGCCGGAGCATTGCGAACTTGCCGCGCAGATTGTGCGCCAGGTGGCAAAGAGCAACCGGCGCTAAGCCAGGCAACGTTCGATCCACCGGCCTTCACCACGTGATCTCTTCACTCTCACCGAGCACCAGCCATGACCACCCTTGACCTGCTCGGCCGTCATTGGGAGACGCCGAGCCTTGACCAAGCTGGATGGGCCGAGACACGGTACTGTCTCGCCCCGCACGAGACGGCCTTTGTCGCGCTGCATCTATGGAACGTTGGTGACAAGGGCGGGCCGCCCATTCCCGATCGCTTCTTCGTGGACATGGGAACGCGCGAAGCGCAGCTCGAGTCGGTGCGTATTGCCCGCCAGTACATTCGCCCGGCGATTGAGGCGTCGCGCGGGGCCGGCCTGCCGATCTTCCACGTCGAGCCGGCTAACATTGCCCTGAAGTACGACTCGGCGCAGTACCGGCTTGAGCCGGAGGACCTTGAATCATCCCGTCCAGCGCGGCCGCGTCCACCGGAGGCCAATCCGGGCTGGAATCGCGAACGCGCCGAGCGCAGCCACGGACGTGGCTACCAGGAATGGGAGGGGTGGCAGCAGATGCGCATTATGGCTTGCTGCGATGCCGAGCCGGGCGACCAGGTGATCCTCACCGGGCGGCAGTTCGATCGCATCCTGCGCGAGCACGGCATCAAGAATCTGGTCTATGCCGGATTTGCCACCAATATGTGCATCTTGTTCTCGCCCGCCGCAACCCAGGAGATGCTCAGCTATGGCTACCGCATCTTCCTGATTCGCGAGGCGACGCTGGCCGTCGAATTTCCGGAGACCTTCGCCAGCCGCCTGATGACCCAGGCCGCGCTGAAGTATTTCGAACTCAAGATCGGCGACACGATTACCTTCGAGAACTACGTGGCAGCCTGCCGTACCGTAGCCGAGGCGCGCCGCACCGGCCGGCAAGCTGCCGAATGGAGCTGAAGTAAGGGAGAGCTGGGCAATGACCAAGCGATGCCGGTTTGGCGTCTATGGACTGGCGGTCATGGGGCAGAATCTGGCGCGCAACGTCGCACGGCACGGCATCCCCGTCGCCGTCTATAACCGCACCCGGGAACGGACCGAGCACTTCATTGCCACGTTTGGGCACGAAGGGCCGCTCACCGCTACCTTCTCACTCGACGAGTTCGTTGGCGCCATCGCCCCGCCGCGCCCGATCCTGCTCATGGTTCAGGCTGGCAGCGCGGTCGACGATGTCATCGCGCAGCTCAGACCCCTGCTCGCCCCGGGTGACATCATCATCGACGGCGGCAACTCGTTCTTTCGCGACACCCAGCGCCGCGCACGCGAGCTCGAGGCTGCCGGGCTACGGTTCCTGGGGATGGGCATCTCCGGCGGCGAGGAAGGCGCCTTGCACGGGCCCAGCATCATGCCCGGCGGCTCGCTGGAGGCCTATCGGCACGTCGAGCCGATCCTGACTCAGATCGCGGCCCAGGTCGATGGCATACCATGCTGTGCTTTCATGGGGCCAGACGGTGCTGGCCATTACGTCAAGATGGTGCACAACGGCATCGAGTACGCCGACATGCAGCTCATTGCCGAGGCCTATGATCTCCTGCGGCAGGCGCTCGGCCTCGCGCCCGCCGAGCTGGCCGAGATCTTTGCCGAATGGAATCGCGGCGACCTCAATTCCTACCTGATCGAGATCACCTCGGCCGTCCTGCGCAAGGTCGATGCGGCCACCGGCCGGCCGCTGGTCGACGTCATCCTGGATGAGGCGGAGCAGAAGGGCACCGGCAAGTGGACGTCGCAATCGGCGCTCGATCTCGGCATCCCTGTCACCACCATCACCGAGGCCGTCTTCGCCCGCTTTCTCTCGGCGCTCAAGCGCGAGCGGGTCGAAGCGGCGCGTGTGCTGGTTGGTCCCAGAAAGCGCTTCGGTGGCGAGGATCGGAACCTCGCGCTCATCGAGGCGGTGCGCGAGGCGCTCTACGCCTCGAAGGTGGTCGCCTATGCGCAGGGCTTCCAGCTGCTGGCCGCTGCTTCGGCCGACTATCGCTGGCAGCTCGACTACGGCCGCATCGCCACCATCTGGCGCGGCGGCTGCATCATCCGTGCCCGCTTCCTGGATCGCATTCGCGAAGCCTATGAGCAGACACCCGACCTGCCGAATCTGCTGCTGGCGCCCTATTTTCGTGAGGCGGTAGTCGGCGCGCAGCGCGCCTGGCGCCAGGTGATCAGCCTGGCGGTCGACTCCGGCGTGCCCGTCCCGGCCTTCGGTGCAGCGCTGGCCTACTACGACGGCTACCGGCGCGAGCGTAGCCCGGCGAGCCTGCTCCAAGGGCTGCGCGACTACTTCGGCGCGCACACCTACCGGCGGATCGATCGTCCGGGCACCTTCCACACTCGTTGGGCCCAGGATGGCGCCGAGGAAACGCTCTAAGCCGAGGCTCTGGTGCGCTGGCGAAGCACTGCTGGTGCGAGACGAAGGGCGAAGGGCGGAAAAGACGGACGTGGCTGTGGCCTACGAGAGCATGGTGGCCGAGTAGAGGACGAAAAGATCAGAGACGAAAAGGGCAGAGCGGAATTCGTCCTTCGTCTTTCGTCCTCTTCCCCCACGCTTCGCCTTTCGTTCTGGCTATGGTAGAGGAGGTTACCGTGAGCACCCGCCCAGCACAACGCCGCCCCAACATCGTGCTGATCACCACCGACCAGCAACGCTTCGACACCACCGGTCCCGACGCGCCGCCCTTCCTGCGCACGCCGCATCTGGACCATCTGGCGCGCGAGGGGATCACCTTTCGCCGTGCCTACGCCGACTGCCCGGTCTGCATCCCTTCACGCATCTCGATCATGACCGGGCTTCAAGGGTTCAGCCACGGCATGCTCGGCAATGGCCGGCTCCCAGATGGCACGCTCCCCATTGACCGAGCGCGCTCACTACCGGCCCGCATGCGCGCCCTGGGGTACCAGACGGCGGCGATCGGCAAGATGCACTTCATGCCCATGCGCGCGCGCTATGGGTTCGAGGAGATGATCCTTCCCGACGACTACTACCATCAGATGGCGCGCTTCTCCTGGGCTGCTGGCATCGGCCAGCCGATGCAGCACGGGCTCGGCCAAAACGAGCTGTACCCCAGCATGGCCACCGTGCCGGAGAGCTATACGCTCACTGCCTGGATCGTCGACCAGTGCGTCGAGTACATCAAGCGGCGCCGCGATCCACTGGTGCCGTTCTTTCTGTGGTGCTCCTTCTCGAAGCCGCACCCGCCGCTCGATCCGCCCGAGCCGTACTACTCGATGTACCGCGACGCGCCGCTGCCGGATCCCTGGATCGGCGCCTGGTCGGAAGGCCCGGAGTGTCCCAAGGCCTTTCGGCACTTTCGCGAATCGTGGTCGCTCGATCTCCTTCCACCGGACGTGCTGCGCGCCGCCCGCGCGGCCTACTACGGCCTGATCACACAGATCGACTATCACGTGGGACGCCTCTTCGCCGCGCTCCAGGATCTCGACCTCTTCAATGAGACCGTCTTCCTCTTCACCTCCGACCACGGCGAGCTGCTCGGCGACCATCACTCCGGCGCCAAGTCGTTCTTCTACGAAGGCTCGGCGCACGTGCCGTTCATTCTGCGCCTGCCGCCCTCGTGGGAGGGCCGGCCAGTAGGGACAACGATCGATCTGCCAGTATGTCTGGCCGACGTCTTTACCACCTGCCTGGCGGCGGCCGGAGGGCAGGTCGAGCCGGAGATCGATGGCCAGGACCTCATCGCACTGGCGACCGGCCGGCTAGAGCAGCCGCGCGCCTGGCTCGAAGCCGCCTGCGGCCGGCCCCAGCCCCACTGGCACGGCCTGACCGACGGCCGGTGGAAGTACCTCTATTACTTCGGTGACGGCCGCGAGCAGCTCTTCGATCTGGATACCGACCCGCACGAGCTGACGAACCTGGCCGAAAACCCATCGCACCGTTCGACGCTCGAGGCGTGCCGCGCAATGCTGGTAGAGCGGCTCGAGCGGCGCCGGAGCTCGCTGGTTGAGCATGGCCGGCTGGTGGTGCGCCCACTCCCCGACGAGCCGCTGGCCCGGCGGCGCGCTCGCCCGTGGCCCGGCTATCACACCACCGAATATCCGGTGGACGTGCGGCATTAGCCGCCGGCACGGCCGCGAGCCACCGTGGCGGCGTAGCATGGGCTCTCGCCTGCTGCGCTCTTCCGCTCAGCGCGCGCGGTGGCTCCGGCCACGGGCCCACTGCGCTCGGGCTCGGCGGCGGGCTCGGCGGTGTTATTCCCAGCGGAAGGTCCGCGCCGCCAGCAGGGGCGCGCCCACCGCCCAGATGCCCAGCACCACCAGCGGTGGCATGAGCGGGGCCGAGCCCGGCACGAGCGCGTGGCGCAGCACGTCCGCCAGCGCCGCCGATGGTAGCAGCGCGGCCAGGGCAGCCAGCGGCCCTGGAAGCTGGCTGATCGGCACGAAGATGCCGCCGAGCAGGAGCAGCACCAGATAGAGGCCATTGGCCCCGGCCAGCGCCGCCTCGGCGCGCCACGAGCCAGCCATCCAGAGCCCTACGCCGCCAAAGGCAGCCGTGCCGAGAAGCAGGGCCGCCAGCGCCAGCGCCAGCGCAGTATCGTCCGCCGGCCGCCAGCCAAACGCCCAGGCGATGCCGGCCAGCAGTACTACCTGCACCGCTTCGATCCCCACCACCGACGCCATCTTGGCCGCCAGCAGCACCGGCCGCGGGAGCGGCGTGCCGCCCAGGCGCTTGAGCACGCCGTACTGGCGTTCAAAGGCAGTGGCAATCCCCAGGCTGACCATCGCCGTGGACATGATTGCCAGCGCCAGCATACCCGGCAGCAGCGCTGCAGCAGCCGGCGCCTCACTGCTCGGTGAGGGCACCGGCACGACCGTGGCGAAGAAGACAAAGAGCAGCACCGGCACCACGAGCGTGATCAGCACGCTCTCGCCGCGGCGGAGAGCCAGGCGCAGCTCGATCGATGTCTGTGCCACAAACATGCGCCACAGCGGCGCGGCCCGAGCTGGCTGCAGGGGCTGCACGACGGCCATCACCCTAGCTCCCACCACGTGAACCCACTATGCCACGAGACACTCGCGCCTTCCATGGGCGTCCCTTCACCATAGTGATGCTGGCTCCCTACGGCACGACCTCCTTACGCCACCAGGGCGCTGGCATCGCCAGTCAGCTGCAGATACACCTCCTCGAGCGACCGGCGTGCCACGCGTAGCTCGGTGAGTAGCACGCCGCGGGCCGCCAGCCATGAGGCCAGGGTGGCAACGAGCGTCGGGCTCGGCTCGGCCTCGACGAGATAGTGGCCGGCCTCCACCTCGCACACGCTCTGCGCCCCGAGCACCACCGCGAGCGCCGCCACGTCGAGCCCGGGTGCAGCGCGGAAGCGCAGCTCCCCGGCGGCGCGCTCGCGTGCCAGCTGATCCGGCGCGCCGAGCGCCACCAGCGCGCCGTGGTGGATGATGGCCACGCGGTCGGCCAGCCGCTCAGCCTCCTCCATGAAGTGCGTGGTCAGCAAGATCGTCACCCCCTGCTGCTTGAGGCGCGCGATGATCTGCCACGTTGCCCGCCGGGCCTGCGGATCCATCGACGCCGTCGGCTCGTCCAGGAAAACCACCTCCGGCCGCCCGATGAGCGCCAGGGCCAGCGAGAGCCGCTGCTTCTGTCCGCCGGAAAGCTGGCGATACCGCGTCTGCACGGCATCCTGCAGGCCCACCAGCCGGAGCAGCTCTTCGGGATCATGGGGAGCGGCATAGAAGGCGCTGAAGAGACGAAGCACCTCCAGCGGGCGGAGCTGGGGGTAGACGCCCCCTTGCTGCAGCATCAGCCCAATCCGCGGCTTGAGCGCGCGCGCCTCGGCGATGGGATCGAGCCCCAGCACCCGCACCTCTCCGCCGTCGGGTGCGCGGTAGCCCTCCAGGATCTCCACCGTAGTCGTCTTGCCCGCGCCGTTTGGCCCCAGCAAGGCGAAGAGCTCGCCGCGCGCCACGGTAAACGAGAGGCCATCGACCGCCGCGCGATCGCCATAGCGCTTGACAAGATTCTGGACGGTGATAGCGGGCCCAGCTCCGGTGGTGGAAGCGCCGGCGCGAGCGGTAGCAGTCGCAGGCAGTGCAGTCATTGGCCCTTGGTGAGATACATCCTGGCCACAGCGCTCCGGCCATGGCCACGTTTCAGAGCGTGCTGCCATCGGCCCTCAGTGCTCGTCGCACTCCAGCACGAGCTGCGCCAGCCGATAGCCACTGCGCAGCTCGTGCTGCCATTGGCCCTCAGTGGGATGGTACCTTCCTAAGCTAGCGTGCGGCGCGGCCCAGATGGTCGCGTGCACAGAAGCCCAGAAGGCAGAGGCACTCAGCGCGTCGTGACAGCTTGGCCGACGTGCCGAGAGGCGACGGGTGCGCAGAAGCCCAGAAGCCCAGAAGGCAGAGGCACTTAGCGCAGGAGGGTCACCGTGGAGCGAGCATTCTTCGTGATTGGCGCACTGGCCGGCCTGCTGGCGGTGGGCAGCGGCGCGTTCGGCGCGCACGCGCTGCGCGGGCAGCTCTCGCCGGACCGGCTCGAGATCTACGAGACGGCCGTTCGCTACCACTTCTACCATGCGCTGGCCCTACTCATGGCCGGCTACGCCGCCGCCCGCTGGCCCGGTGCGGCTGCCAGTGCCGCCGGCTGGCTCTTTCTGGTTGGCCTCTTGCTCTTCTCCGGCAGCCTCTATGCCCTGAGCCTCACCGGCGTGCGGTGGCTGGGGGCGATCACGCCTTTTGGCGGGGTGGCGTTCATTGTCGGCTGGCTCGCGCTGGCCTGGAGCGCGTGGCGCCCCTGACTGGCGACCAGCGGCTGTTCCGGGATCACCGGTAGCCCAGCAGTCGCTCGCGCTGGCCTGGAGCGCGTGGCACCCCCGACCGGCCGTGGGCTCTGGCTGAGCCGCCCTGCTCGTGCTTCGCTTTGCCACCACTCTGCCGGCACGCACCAATTCTCTGCCGGCACGCACCAATTCTCTGCCGGCACGCACCAATTCTCTGCCGGCACGCACCAATTCTCTGCCGGCACGCACCAAT
>Ga0070741_10016828_pt1 | contig 12111 bp, 15 predicted proteins | sample Coa_R1_4_FD_66440 | JGI IMG/M metagenome (GOLD analysis project Ga0070741, IMG submission 66440) | Surface soil microbial communities from Centralia Pennsylvania, which are recovering from an underground coalmine fire - Coalmine... | ecosystem: Environmental > Terrestrial > Soil > Unclassified ...
AAAAATTGCACCTGCGTCTGTAATGAGGAGGATTTTCCCAATGCGTAACCTGTTTATCGCCCTGTTCGCTCTGGCCTTTGCCCTGGGATCAGCCCAGGCTAAGGACCTGCACCTGGTATCGCGTTCGGCCGGATTTGCCGCCAAGACGGTGAGCTATCCAGTTCGCCACCCGAAAAAGTCGGCCCGGGGACTGAAAAAGGCCACCAAGGCCACGTTTCGCGCCGGCTACAAAGCCGGGAAGCAAGTTCTCTAATTCCTGTCTTACTAAGATTCAGGAGTATGAGGACGGCGACGAACTCATCAGTGAATACCTCTGGAACCTCTATGAGGGGTGGGAGGACGACGAGTGCGCCTAAGCTGACACCCCGAGAACTCGGCCGGATGCTAACCCACGCCTCGGAAGAGGAATTCGGCCTATACCTCGAGTCCCGATTGGGTGGAGACCATGACCTCGCCTGCCAGATCGTGGCGCGGGTGATGCGGACCGAGGGCAACTGGCTGCGCAACAAGAAGAAGGCGCGCTAGGCGAACTTTCGTGGTTCCTTCCCATTTTTTGCTTGTTTTAGCTTTTGGACGCGCTAAGCAAAGACGAATTGCGCGATGTCCTGCGCGTCGCGGCCGCGCACCGGGAGCGGGACTGGCTGATGATCCTGGTAGCTTACCGGCATGGGCTCAGAGCCTCGGAAGTTGTTCGAATCACGCCAGATGACCTACGCGATGGATTTCTCACAATCCAGCGACTCAAGGGCAGCCTTCGAACAATTCAGCCGCTTTCTGGGGACAAGGAAGCTCTCTTTGACCTTGCGGGAGCGCTGGTTGCTTTCGCGCGCAAAGCAAAACCGGGAGAACCGATATTTCCGGTCGGGGCAAAGCATTTCTGGCGCCTGTTCCGGCGCTACGCCGAGCTTGCCGGAATCCCCGCGCACAAGCGCCATCCCCACGTGCTGAAACACTCTATCGCCATGCACACCATCAAGTTAGCTGGAATTGAGAATGTGCGGCAGTATCTCGGCCACAAATCAATTTCCTCTACCGGCGCCTATTTGAAGGTGTCCGACGCTGAGGCTTCAGAGGCTATACGGAAGGCTCAGGACTGATTGCTTTCTTTGCTTTTATTCGGCTGGGGGACGAGGCGCTGAATGAGCAAGGGCGGATCACGAAAGCATCCGGCAAATTGCGCCTGCGGAAATTGCCCCAGGATCGGCAGACCAAAGGCGGAACGGGCCACCAGCAACAAGGTCGCCGGCCAGGTGCTGAAGGAAGTCAACGCCAAGGCCAAATGGCTGAGAATCATCGAACTGGCGTCGGAAAAGGCCGAGGGGACGAAAAACACCGCCGACCTGCAAAATGCGCTCAAGTATCTGGAAGACCGGGAATACGGCAAAACCGTGGACACCGTAAACCACCTGCACGACAAGCCGCTGCAGATCGAGGCTACGGTGTCAATCGCAGAAGTTGTGCGGGAAGTGCGGCAGAGAAAACAGGAATATGAGCGCAGCGGCCGCTAACCCATTGGTCGACGTGCAGCGCGAGCTCGCCGAATTCGTGCATGATCCGCTGGGCTTTGTGGCCTGCGCCTACCCATGGGACAAGGGCGAGATGCTGGGCGAGAAAGGCCCGCGGGAATTTCAAAAGAGGTTCCTGCGGGAGATCCGCGACCACCTGCAGAACCCGGAAACGCGCTACAAGCCCTTCCGCAAGGCTATATCCTCCGGCCACGGCATCGGCAAATCGGCGCTACTCGCCTGGATTTCGCATTGGGGCCTGTCCACCTTCGAAGACTGCAAAGTCATCATCATGGCCGGCACCGGGGATCAGCTCAAGACCAAAACCCAGCCCGAGGTGGCGAAGTGGTTTCGGCGGGCGGTCAATGCCGAACTCTTCGAGGTGAACGTGACCAGCGTCAAGGTGCGGGAAAGTGGCCACGAGCAGACCTGGCGCTTGGATTTCCTTACCTGGTCGGAAGAAAACCCGCAGGCCTCAGCCGGCGCCCACAATGCCCGCAAGCGGCTGATCATCATCTATGACGAGGCGGTCGGCATCCATGACGAAATCTGGAAGACACAGGAAGGTGCTTTCACCGACGCGGAGACGGAAATCATCATGATTGCATTTTCGCAGTGCACCCGATCATCGGGGATGTTCTTCGAGGCCACGCACGGCAGCCAAAGAAACAGATGGCACTCGGAAGTGATCGATTCGCGCACGGTTGAGGGCGTAAACCTCGAGGAAATTCAGGAGTCGATAGAGATTTATGGAATTGACTCCGATCAGGTACGAGTCCGGTGGCTGGGGCTGTATCCACTGGGCGGGGAAGGGAAATTCATCAGTTTGCAACTGGTGCAGGAAGCCCAAAACAGGCCAGCCATGTCGTTCCCCGACGATCCGCTGGTTGCCGGCGTGGACCTCTCCTGGGGCGGATCGGACGATACGGTGATCAGGTTCCGCAAAGGGGCCGACGCGCGTTCCATTCCGCCCATTAAGATTCGCGGCATTTACACGGGGAATCCCACAGTTGTACGAGAGAAACTGGCCGACGTACTGCGCTCGAAGTTCAATGGCGAAACCGTAGCCATGATGTTCCTCGACAACTCCGGCGTGGGTGGCAATGCGGGCATGATCCTGGCCGGACTCTCGTCTCTGGGATTCAAGAACGTAATGGGCATCAACTTCGGCGACCAGGCGCTGAAAAGCCAGTTCTACGTGCTCCGGCGGGATGAGATGTGGGGTGCGATGAAGGACTGGCTCAGGGAATCGGGCGCAATCGACAACGACAAGGAGCTGGCGAGCGACCTGCAGAAGCCGCAACTCATGCCAGACTTGCACCAGCGGATTAAGCTGGAACCAAAAGACGTGATGAAAAAGCGGCTGGCAAAAATGGGCCTCGACTCCAATTCCCCCGACGACGCCGACGCCCTGGCCCTTACTTTTGCCATGCCGGTAGCACCGCCCAAGAAGAAATCCGCTGGTCCGCCGCCGAGAGTAGGAGTGTGGTCGTGAAAAAGAAGATTGCAGCTCCGCCCAAGCCACAGCCAAAGCTTTCTCCGACCGCCATGGTCAGGATTCGGGCCAAGGCCAATCGCATACTGGGGAAATAACTTGAAGCCCGACGACAAACGGCGCCTCGAAAATCAGCTGATGGTCATGGGCCTTAACAGGCTCTCCGACCCCATGCTAGTGCCCCAGATGGCCAGACTGATCAAGGATCACGACTTCTTCCTAGGAATGCTGAACGAGTGCGACCAGGAGAAGCGCACGGAGATGTATGAGGCGCTCAAGCCCCATCTGTCCTTCAAGCCCTGGCCGCTGGAGCGCTACATCTCGAAATTGAAGGAGCGGGCGGGGAATATCGCCTCCACAGAAAAGCCGGCGGTGATCGGCAAGAGGTCTAAACCCTTCCAGATTCGGGGCAAGCAATATATCGACGCGATTTCGCGGGAAGCCGGAGCGGTAACCTGCCTGACTTTCACCTGCGCCAAGTGCACGCGAATGGAGCAATTCATCGCCGACACTCCGGTACAAGCGGCAATCATGGCAAGGCAGAAGGGCTGGGTGCGCGACATCGTGAGGGATCGGGAAATCTGCCCCAAGTGTCCGGCGGTGAGAACGAAAGTTGGGAATGCTTGATGCCCTATACCCGCCGACAAGTTAAATATTTACTCTCTTCCGGCTCTCCCTTGTCCGGGCAGCAGAAGGACAAGATGAAGTCCGAACTGCACGCCAACCCGGAGATGGGCCACATGAAAAAAGGCTCATCGAAGTACAAGGGCGAGGCGCATAACTTTGACCACAGCCGACCGAAACGCCCGGTAGTATCCCGCTATTCCCGCTAAATGCCAGAAGAATTGAACGAAGAGCCGCAATCCAACGCGGACCCGGATATATCCGACGCCGATTCGGACCTACTCAAGGAAATCCGCGAGGACTTCCAGTACTTCACCGACTACTGGAAAGAGAACCGCGAGCAGATGGCGGAGGACAGCCAGTACGCGGCCTGCAACTTCTGGTCGGCGGACGACCTCAAGGACCGGGAAGGGCGGCCCTCGCTTTGCCCAGACGAGCTATCGCAATACGTTAAGCAATATGCCAACAGCCTGAGACAGAACAAGCGGGCGGGAAAAGTCGATCCGCGCGGCATGGGCGCAACCGACCAGGACGCGCACCATCGACAAACCATCATCCGGGGAATAGAGCATGCTTCGACCGCGCAGGCGGCCTACACCACAGCTTATGAACAAGCAGCTTGGACCGGTTTAGGTTTCTGGCGGGTGACCACAGTTCCCACCGGCAACAACAAGGAAGTTCATCCCGCCATCAAGCGCATTCCCAACCAATTCACAGTGCTGCTTGACCCGGAGGCGAGAGAGGCGGATTTTTCCGACGCGCGCAAATGCTTCGTGACCGATGTGATGCGGACCAAGGCATTTACCCGCAAATTCAAGAACGCCAAAAAGCGCAGTTTCTCAGCCCAGGACATGAACGTGGCTCCGGGCTGGCTGAATGGCGACGATCTGGTCATCGCGGAATACTGGAAAGGCGACGAAGGCAGGCCGGGCACGGACATGAAGGTGATGCAGTACATCACCGACGGGTTTGAGATTCTGGAACGCACGGAGTGGGCGGGATCGTTTGTTCCCATCATTCCGGTAGTGGGCGAAGAAATCTATGTAAACGAGGGCGGGCGGTCGAAGCGCGTGTTTTTGTCGCTGATTCGCCGGGCCAGAACGCCGCAGAAGATGCTGGCCTACATCGCCTCCCAGGAACAGGAAGAGTTCGCCATGGCGCCGCGCGCTCCCCTGCAGGGATTCGAGGGGCAATTCGATCCCGACGAGCACGGGACCCTGCACAAGACGCCGCGGGCTTACGTCGAATTCAAGGTTCCAAAAGATTGGAATGCAGGATGGGGCGTCCCGCCTTTGCCGGGAAGAACTCAGTTCATGCCCAACGCGCAGGCTTATGAACTGGCTTCCGAACGCTGGCGGCGCGGCATTCAGGCAGCCATGGGCATTACACCCTTGCCGACGGCGGCCCAGAGACAGAATGAAAAATCAGGCATAGCGCTCGACAAGATCCAGACGCAAGAGGCCATTGGGTCATTCCACATCACCGACAACTTCGACCGGGCTTTGGCCAATTCCACCCGGCAATTGAATGAGCTGATCACGCGAGTGATGGACACGCCGCGGCAGGTGGGAGTGCGCAAGCCGGACGAGACCCATTCGCTGCTCTGGGTAACGACCAGTGAGCACAGCCTGCCGCCCGAGGCGCAAGAGGCCATAAAGAGCCAGGACGACTACCTGGTCACCGACCGGGGAGAATTCGACGTGACCATCTCCGCCGGGCCCAACGTGCAATCGGAGCGGGAGGAAGCGTCGAATTTCGCCGACACCTTTATCTCTTATGTGTCGAAGCTCCCGGTTCCGCCGCAGATCCAGATGCACTTGATCGGCCTGGCGGTGAAGTTGAAAAATGTCGGGCCCATCGGGGAAGAGATCGCCAAGCTGCTGATTCCGCCAGATGCGGACAAAGTGCCACCCGAGGCCCAGGCGGCCATTGCCCAGGCGCAGGGAATTATCCAGCAGCTCCAGGCCGAACTCCAAAAACTGCAGATTGAGAAGCAGGGCAAGGTCATCGACAACGAATACAAGCTGCAGATGAACCAGCTGAATAACGACATCAAGGTCCTGACCGCGCTGATCACCGCCAAATCGCAACGTGAGGACCAGGAATACGAGATGTACCGTACTTTCTGGCTGGAGAACCACAACGCGGCCCACGAACGAGGAATGCAGGCGGAAGAGCACACCCACGAAAAAGACACCCTGGCGAAGCAGGCGGAAATCGCCAGCGCACAGGCGGCGCAACAGCACGCACAGACGCTAGAACAAAACGCCCAGCAGGCCGCGCAGCCCCAAGCCCAGTAGACAAGTTTTCGCTGGCCCGGCGTCAAGGGCAAACCACTAAAAACCCACGAAATCATTTCGTGGGAAAAACCCACAAGGACAACCTAAATGCCAGACGTAAATAATCCGGCGCCGGACCCGTCGGCCGCGCCTAAGGTCCCTGAAGTCCAACCTACAGAAGTAAACCTCTCGCAATTTTCGCCGGAAGAGCGGCAGAAGTGGCGGGAGACGGGGAAGATCCCCGAGCAGCCGCAAAAGCAGGACTCGGCCCCTGCTGACCCTCCCAAAGCGGAGAAATCCGAGGCTGACGAAGCCAAACCCGCAGCGGAACCGGAGACCGCAGAGACTTCGCAGGACAAGCCCAAAAAAGGCAAGGCAACGGCAGAGGAGCGCATTCGGCAGCTTCTGGCGGAAAAGAAGGATTTAGAGGAGCGCCTTCGGCAGCGCGCACCGGCACCGCAGCCGGCCTCGAAATCCGAACCGGAAGCCAAAGCCCAAGAGCCTGAAAAGTACAAGCCCCTGAACCAGGACGAGTGGATGAAGGCCAACCCGAACGGCACGTGGGAAGAGTTCGAGGCGGCCAAGATGGACCACCACTACCAATGGCGACGGAACCAGGAAATTCAGGCGGAGGCAGCGCGGCAACGTCTCGCCCAGTACGAGGCGAGCGTGAATGATGCCCGCGAACGCTATCCCGACGCCGAGGACAAGATCAGGCCCACGCTTCAGACCATCGCCGAGGACCAGACGATTTCCCCGGTGGTAAAGGCGATGATCGGCGACTCCGAGGTGGCCCCGCACCTGCTCTATGTGCTGGCAACCTCCAATAAGCTCAACGACTTCCTCTCGACCGCGCGCACCAATCCCGGCAAAGCCTTGCGGCAATTGCGGGACATCGAACGCGACATCGAGGCGGAACTCGCCAAGCCAGCCAGGGACACAGAGGCTGACGCGGACGAGCCCGAAAAAGAGAAGCCGGAAGATAAGCCCGAAAAGTCCGAGCCTGCCCAAAAGGCCAGTCCTGCTCCACCTGAAACGCGCGCGCCCAAGCCACCCGCCGAGATCGGCGGCCGTGGAACAGCTCCGAGCGACACCGCACGCGATGCGGCGCAACGGGGAGACTTCCGGACGGCGAGAACGGAATGGAACCGGCGCGCACAGGATGGCCGCCTGCGCTAGCTAGCGGCAGAACAGGACAAGAGATTCTGTGCCTAACAACTTCCTAGTCGTCAACTGGATCTCGATGCGCATTCTCTGGTTTTTGCAGAATGCGCTCGAAGTAGCCAGCGTGTTCAATACCAAGTGGGAATCCGAATTCGGGCGATCCTTCCCGGTCGGCTCCTCCCCCCAGATCAAACTTCCACAATCCTGGCTGGTAACCGACGGCCTTGGCTACGACCCGCAAGGCATGGCCCGGTTATCGACCACGGTCAACCTGGATCAGATTTTCAAGATTCACTTCGAGTGGGATTCCTATGAGCGGCTAGTGAAGATGGAGCGCTCGCAGGAAGAACTGGAAGAGAACTATCTGTTTCCAGCCGCCCGGCAGCTGGCGCAGGAGCTTGATTCCCGCGCGGCCTTATGGGCTTACCAGAACGCCTCGAACGTGGTCGGCACATTGCAGTCCGACCTGACCACGATCAACCCCTACACCGCGGCGGAACGGCGTCTGTTCGAGAAAGCCTGCCCTAAAACAGGGGCAAAGCACGCCATTTTGTCGCCCTCGCTGATGGAAGCCTACGTCCGCAGCAACGTGACCCAGTTCAACCCGGCGTCTGACATTAGCCGCATGTTCCGTAGCGGTGTCATGGGCCAGGTCGCGGGCTGCGAGTTCTACCGCTCGAATTCGCTCTACCAGCACACCGCCGGGACCGCGCCCACGGGCGGAGTAACGGTGGTTGGCGCCAACCAGTCAGGTTCCAGCCTGATTGTTACCGGCACCAACACCCAGACCATCAAGAAAGGCGACAAGTTCTCGATCGCCTCGGTGAATGGCGTCAACCCACGGACCCGGCGCGCGGGCTCGATGGGCGCAATGCACTTTACCGCCACCCAGGACCTGACGCTTACCGGCGGCAACGACACCCTGAACTTCCTGCCCGCCATCTTCGGACCGGGCAGCCAGTATCAGAACGTCGATTCTCTGCCGGGCAACAACGCGGCCTTCACTTTCTGGCCGGGGACCACAACTCCGTCGGGCAAGGTGGGGATTGTCTCCCTGCTCCTGACCGAATACGCCTTCGCTTTGGCCGGCGGGAAGTTCGAAGTTCCCAAGGCCGTCGAGAAAGCGGAATCCACCGAAGACCCCGATACCGGCTTATCCATCCGATTTGTCCGGGCCTGGGATCAGCGCGAGTCGAAGATGACGAACCGCTATGACTGCTGCGTGGGCTTCGGCAACCTCTATCAGGACAATGGCGCAGTGGCCATTGCGGGAGCGTAAGGAACAACCATGAAAAATAAAACCTTACAGCTTATTTCTGCGGTGATCTTGCTCGGGGCGTCCTCTTTCGCCCAGACCCTGCTCACCAACACAACCCTGTCGGCGGCAGTCGCGGATTCAAAGACGCAGACCGTAGTCGTGGCTTCGGCCACCGGCATCAACGCGCCTTCGGCTTCCGATTACACCAAGGCCACTTTCCTCTTCGTAGACCGGGAACTGATGGACGTTCGGTCAGTCTCGGGCACGATCTTGACGGTGGTACGCGGCGCCGGCGGGACCAAGGCATTTCCGCACGCTTCCGGGGCCTATGTGTTCGTGGTGCCGGCCTATCAAGCGACCGGCATGTCCTCGACACCTTCCGGGTCCTGTACGCGGGGACAGGGACAGGCGCTTTATTTGCCGGTCATCGTTCCCGGCTCACCGGCTCCCTTCTACGACTGCCTGAACGGGCAGTGGGTGAATGGGGACGCGGACGGCTCGACCAGGTTGCAGGCCAACGGGATGCGCTACCCGGATCCGGGAGCCACAGCGCTTACGGCGCTTGAAACCGCCGGTACAGCGGCAGGCGCGGCCACGGAAATCTATTGCACGGAAATAGACCTTCCGTACAGCGGGATGCTGACCGGCCTGGGTGTGCTGAACGGGACCACGGTCGGGACCAACAAGCACTTTGCCATCCTCTACGACGCGGGCGGCAACGTGCTGGCCAACTCGGCCACAGCGGGCACCACGACAGCCAATGCTTCGACTTACCAGAAGCTGAACTTTGTGAATAAGTACTACGCCGTAGGGCCGGCGCGGTATTTCGCCTGCGACGGACTGAACGGCACAACCGACACCATCCGGCACGCGGTCACCGCGGTCAACGACAACGTGCTGGGCGGAACCATCACCGGCCAGACCTTTGGCACGGCGGCGGCCATTACGGCGCCCTCGTCTTTCACCACCGCCAAAGTTCCGTATTTCCTGATTTACTAGCGCGCGCTCGAAGCTCGAATCCGGGCGGGGCGAACCTGCTTCGCCCGGAGATTTTTCACTCACTTTTTTCAGGAGAAAACCATGTCGCTACCCAGCGGAGCAGTACTTGCACCAGGGGAATTCCAGAAGATCGAGAAAGCCCTGGAATCCCTCGCCAAAGACGCGCACGCGCCGCGCGAGATCAGCGCCAAGCTCGTGCTTCATATTCACAACGAATATCCAAAACTCCTCTACAAGGGCAAAAAATCGGTTCAGGTCGCCAACTCAGAGGAAGAGGAACAGGCCACCAATGACGGCTTTGGCGCGTTCGTGCCCGAGCAGCCAAAAGAAGGGGAAGAGTAATGCCCAGAGCAATCGACGAAGATGCCATCAAGGCAGCCACCACGCTGCAGATCGAGAAGATGCCGACCAAGGAGATTCCCCATCAGGAATTTCCCAAGGTGGTCTACAAGCACCCCAAGCAGCCCTTCCGCACGGAAATCCATACCATCCAGGGCCGGGAGCAGGAAGTCCAGGTAGCGCTCGAAGCCAAGACGCGAGTGGTTGGCGACAAGCGCGAACTGAAGCAGGCGCTCGACGAAGGCTACACGGAACAGATTTACGTGGCCCCGGCCACGCCTGAGCCCTCCGACGCTGAGTACTACTGATGCCCACGGTTGCCTCAGGCGAGCTGATCGAGTCGGCGCTTCTCGAGCTGGGGGTCCTGGCTCCAGGGGAAAAACCTGAAGCCCAGGACTACGCCTTCTGCCTGCGGAAGCTGCAGAGGATCATCGACCAGTTCAATGCGCGGCGGGAGTGCATCTTCAATGTGAACTTTTCCCGGTTCACGCTCAAGACCAACCACGCGCCGCATACCATCGGGCCGGGTGGGGATTTTGTGACCACGGTCCGGCCGGTGAGACTGGTTGCGGCCAACCTTGTGCTCACTACATCCGCGCCCAACATTGATTTGCCCATCAAGGTGGAGGATGACGCCTGGTGGGCCAATCAGCGGGTGAAGGATTTAACTTCCACCCTGCCGACGCATGTCTACTACTCGCCGGACGTGCCGCAGGGGAACCTATATTTCTGGCCGGTGCCGACGGTAGCCAACGACGTTCGTCTAGAACTCTGGTCGAACCTCTATTCCCCGGTATTGGTCGCCGACAAGATCAGTATGCCGCAAGGCTACTGGGAAGCCATCGTCAACACCTTGGCGGTCCGGTGCGCGCCGGGATTTGAAAAAACGCCTTCGCCGGTTTTGCTGCGGGAAGAAACCAAGGCCATGCAGGTGATCGAGAGCAACAATGCAGGTCCGCCCAGGATTTCTACGGCACACGGCGGATTACAGAATTCCGGTACGAGACCGAGATTCAACTTTCTCACGGGAGAGCCGTGGTGAGGGATTTCATGAAACGCATACTCGAAACAGTAGTCATTGCCTTCGTCCTTTTGGTGGCGGTGGCCTTTGTGGCCCACGTGGTCAGTCCACCGAAAGTAGAGGCGCAGTACATCATTCCCGGCGTGCACACCCTGCAGGTAACCATCGGGGCGGGAGTCACGCAGATTTCCACCAGTTCGATTCCGGTCAAGCAGGTATTTTTCCAGAACAACCAGACGCATTCCATGCGGGTGGGGGATTCGCTGACCACGACTTCGCGGGGAGCCTTGCTGGCCAATGGTTCGCCGGGCGGGTCCATCACTTCGGGAGCTTTCGGGATGCAGCAAGCTACCGACCTAAACCAGTGGTATGTGGCAGGCACGCAGAACGATGTCATCGACGTAATTTATATCCAGTAACTACTCAGTAAACTCCGTCCGCTCTCACCCAATTCCATGAAAAACTTATTTTGGGCTTGCCTGCTGCTGGCGGTCACGCCGAGTTTCGCACAGATCATCAATCCTTCGGGCTCAGGCTCAACCACGCTGAATGCAATCAGCAACCCGGTGGCGGTGAAAGCCTTCACCATGGGCACCAATACGCTGAACTTCAATATGTCGGGCAACTGGGGTTCGGGGTTTGGGGTAAGCATCTCGTCGTCGGGCTCGAACGCGGCTACCGGGCCGCTGTTCCAGGTGTCCTCGGGCGCGGCCACCTCACATGATGTGTTTCAAGCGTGCGCGCAGGGGACATCGAACTGCGCCATATTCACCAGCGCCGGGTCCCTTACCACCATCGGCACGGCAACCATTGATGCTACCAAGCTGAGTGGTACGCCGAAATTCACCACCATTCAGGACGGGAATGGCAATCCATTTCTGATTTCGTCGGCGACGGCATCGGCGGTAGACAGTCTTACCGTTACCAACGCAGCCACGGCAAACCCGGCCACGGTCACACTAGGAGCCAGCGGCACCGATGCGAATATTCACCTTGCGCTGAATGCTAAAGGGACAGGGACAATCAATCCCAATGCCCCTATTCTCTTACCGGCTGGCAGTGCCAGCGCAACCGCTCTCCAATTGGCGGCGGCAGGTCTGGGGATTTATCAGGCAGCCTCGGGAATTGGCGGACTAGCCTCGGGCGGCAACATAGTCGGCGGTTGGAACGGGTCGCGGATTACGGCCGTCTCCAGCGCGGCATTCGCTTGGAGTTCCGCAACCAACAACCTGACCACGGCGGATACTTGTCTTGATAGGTCAGCGGCCAAGGTAATTCGATTTGACGGCAACTCGGGCTGCAGTGACGGCTTGGGCACAGCGCAAGTCGGACTCCTGACCTCTACCAATAACTGCTCCAACTCTGGCGGAACTTGCGGAGCAGCACCGGCCGGCGCAGTCACCATCGCCGCAGCCGCCACCACTGTC
>Ga0070741_10016829_pt1 | contig 12110 bp, 14 predicted proteins | sample Coa_R1_4_FD_66440 | JGI IMG/M metagenome (GOLD analysis project Ga0070741, IMG submission 66440) | Surface soil microbial communities from Centralia Pennsylvania, which are recovering from an underground coalmine fire - Coalmine... | ecosystem: Environmental > Terrestrial > Soil > Unclassified ...
CTGGACTACATTCCCAACCAGGCGCGCAAGCAGGACGTCGAGCTGGCGCTGTCGAACGCCTTCGGCTTCGGCGGTACCAACGCGACCCTCGTGTTCCGCAAGTACCGCGCCTGACGGCGTCGTGAACGCGGAGCGGCTGCGTCCGCTCGAGGCCGCGCTCGGTCATCACTTCGTCGAGGCACCGCTCGTCACCCGTGCGCTGACGCACGCCTCCTACGCCCACGAGCACCCGCCCGACAGCGATCAGGAGCCGCTGGCCTTCCTCGGCGACGCCGCCGTCGCGCTGGTGGTCGCCGAGCGCCTCTTCGCGTGTGCACCCGCGGCGCCGGTGGGCGTCCTCACGCCCGAGCGCGCGGCTCTCGTCTCCGGCGCCAATCTCGCGCGATGGGCGAGCACGCTCGAGCTGGGCTCGCTGGTGCGGCTCGGGCGCGGCGAGGAGCTCTCGGGCGGGCGCGAGCGCGAGTCGATCCTCGCCACCACGCTGGAGGCCGTCCTGGGCGTCGTGTACCTGGAGGGCGGCCTCACGGCGGTGCGCGAGGCGGTGGGACGGCTCGCGGGCTGGTGATACGCTGAGCGCATGCGCTTTCGGTCTGCGCGGACGGCTCCCCTCAGCCTGAACGGCGCGGTCAATGGCCACGCGGGCGTCGAGGAGCCGCGGCCGCGTCGAAGCCGCGCGCTGCTGAACGTCGCGCTGTTCCTCGCCACGTGCCTGACCACGCTGCTGGCCGGCACGGCGTTCGTGGGCTCTCCCACCTTCGACGCGTTCCGGCGCTCGCCGGAGGAACTGGGGTGGGTGCTGAGCGGCGTGCCGTTCGCCGCCACGCTGCTGGCCATCCTCGTCGTCCACGAGTTCGGTCACTATTTCACGGCGCGAGCGTACGGCGCCTCCGTGAGCCTGCCGTTCTTCATTCCCGCGCCGCCGTTCCTGTTCATGGCCGGCACGCTCGGCGCCATCATCCGCCTTCGCTCGCCGGCGCGGAATCGCAACGAGATGTTCGACGTCGCGGTGGCGGGGCCGCTGGCCGGGCTCGCCGTCGCAGTGCCGGCGGCGTGTCTGGGGCTGGCGTGGTCCACGCTCGCACCGGCGGCCGCGCACGTCGCGTTCGGGGAGTCGCTGCTCACGCGGCTGCTGCTGTGGCTCCGCTTCGGTGCGGTCCCGGACGGCATGATGGTGCTGACACATCCGGTGGCCGATGCTGCCTGGTTCGGATTCCTGGTGACGGCGATCAACCTCCTGCCCGCCGGGCAGCTCGACGGCGGGCGTATCGCCTACGCGGTGCTGGGGCGTCGCCACGGCGTGATCGGTCGCCTGACCGTGGCCCTGCTCGTGGCACTCGGGCTCGTCATGACGGGATGGGCCCTGGTCCGGGGTGACGGGTGGCTGGCCCCGCTCTTCGGCCTGAACTGGTTCGTGCTGGCGGCGCTGATCCGCTTCTTCGTCGGCTACCGCGCCGGTCCCATCGTCGATGCGACGACGCCGCCGACGCGCTGGCGCCGCACGCTGGGCATCGCCTGCCTACTGCTGGTGCTGCTGATGCTGCCGCCCGTGTTCATCCTGCCCGAGTGATCGCGCCGGCGTAGGCGGCCGCCGGCCCGGATGCGGTGGGTCCGCCCGCCTGCACCCGCATCAGCAGCAGGAACCCGATGGCGAAGAACGAGCCGACGGCGACGATGGCCGCGCGCTGGTTGCCACCCATGAGCCACGACACGCCGCCGAACACGAGCGGTCCGAAGACCGCGCCCGTCTTGCCGACCAGCGAGTAGAAGCCGAAGAACTCGCCCTCGCGCTCGGGCGGAATCAGCGTGGCCATGAACGTGCGGCTCGCGGCCTGGATCGCGCCCAGGCCGGTGCCGGCCGCGACCGCCACCACCCAGAACTGCCACGGCCGCTCCACGAAGAAGGCGGCGACGGTGACGATGGCCCACTGCACCAGGTTGACCCGCACCACGAACCGCGGGCCGCGCCGGTCGGTCGGCGTGGCCCACGCCGCCGAGCCGGCCAGGGCCGCGATCTGCACGGTCATGAAGAGCGCGATGATCTCGGTGAAGCTGAAGCCCAGCGTCTTGGCCGCGAACACGCCGGCGAAGGTGACCACGGTGTTGACGCCGTCCTCGTAGACGAGGTACGAGGCCAGGAATCGCCGCATCTCGCGACGCTCCGGGGCTCGCAGGATCTCGCGCAGCGTGACGCGCGTCTGCTGCAGCCCGCGCGCCGCCGCCGTCGCCAGCCGCACCCGCTGCCGGGCGTCGGCGGGCAGCACGACGAACGACGGCACCGCGAAGACGGCGAAGAGCGCGGCGGCGGCCACGAAGCAGCCCCAGTAGGCGCGGGCCGCCGCGAACGGGTAGGCGACGGCGAACGCGACGAGCGAGCCGGCGTAGCCCACGGCAAAGCCGGCCGCCGACACGCGCCCGAGCTTCTCGGGCGGCGCGATGCGCGGCAGGTAGGCGTTGTAGTAGACGATGGCGGCCTCGTAGGTCACGATGCCGAGCACGGCCAGTGTGAAGCCCCACACGACGGCGCCGGGTCCGACGGTCGCCATGAGCGCGGTGGCCGCGATGCACGCGGCGCTGAAGCCCACGAAGAATGGCCGACGCGTGCCGGCGTGGTCGGCGATGCCGCCGAGCGCGGGCGACGTCAGCGCGCCGATGATCATCGCCGTCGATACCGCGCTGCCCCACCACACGTCGCCGCGGCCGCTCGCATTGCCGACCACGGCGTTCGCGTAATAGGCGGGATAGACGGTGGCAAGCACGATGGCCGCGAAGGCCGAGTTCGCGAAGTCGTAGAGCGTCCACGCCACGATCGTGCGGCGCGCGGCAGACGGCACGGCGTGCAGGATGACACACGGCCGCGGCATGCGCTACTATCCGCGGCATGCCCGGTCGCCTCGACGCCCGGAGTCTCGAATCTCGCGTCCGCAGCGGCGACATCGACACCGTGCTCACCGTGGTGCCGGACGGCTATGGTCGTTTGCTGGGCAAGCGGATCGTCGGGCGCCACTTCGTGGACCACGTGCTCGACGACGGCGTGCACGCCTGCGTCTATCTGTTCACCGTCGACATGGAGATGGAGCCGCTGCCCGGGTTCAAGCTGACGTCCTGGGAGCGCGGGTACGGCGACATGAAGCTCGTACCCGACCTCGGGACCCTGCGCGTGCTGCCGTGGCTGCCAAAGACCGCCCTCGTGTTCTGCGACGTCTACAGCGAGGACGGCGAGCCGATCGAGGAGGCGCCGCGCTGGGTGCTGAAGCGGCAGATCGAGCGCGCGGCGGCCCACGGCTATGTCGTCAAGACGGCGGCGGAGCTGGAGCTGTACTGCTTCCGCGAGACGTTCGAACAGGCGCGCGCCAAGCGGTACCACGCGCTGACGCCGGTCTCCGACTATCTCGAGGACTACCACATATTGCAGACGACGAAGGAAGAGCCGCTCGTGCGCGCCATCCGCAACGGGATGGAGGCGGCCGACGTGCCGGTCGAGACGTCGAAAGGCGAGTGGGGCCGCGGTCAGGAGGAGATCAACCTCGTCTACGCCGAGGCGCTCGAGATGGCGGATCGCACGGCGCTGTACAAGCACGGCGCGAAGGAGATCGCGCACCTGCAGGGCTGCTCGCTGACGTTCATGGCGAAGTACGACATGGGCGCCGCCGGATCGTCGTTCCATCTCCACTCCTCGCTGTGGGACGGTGCCGGCGTCGCCGCGCTCTTCGCTCCGACGCGCACCCGCAGCCGCGGGCGCGGCCACGGTCCCGAGGACTGGCCGCCGCTGTTCGGCCAGTGGCTCGCGGGACAGCTCGGGATGGCGCGCGAGCTCGCGTATTTCTACGCGCCGGGGGTGAACTCATACAAGCGCTACCAGTCGGGCTCCTTCGCGCCCACGCGCATCGTGGCCGGCTGGGACAATCGCACGTGCGGGTTCCGTCTCTGTGGGGATGGCGCGTCGCTGCGCGTGGAGAACCGTATCCCCGGCGCCGACGCCAATCCCTACCTCGCGTTCGCGGCGACGATCGCGGCCGGGCTGCACGGCGTGCAGAGCAAGCTCGAGGCGCCGCCGGCGTACCACGGCAACGCGTACGAGGATGCGGCGCTGCCGCAGGTCCCGAAGACGCTCCGCGAGGCCATTGGCGAGCTGGAGCGCTCGACGGTCGCGCGCGCCGCCTTCGGCGACCGTGTCGTGGACCACTACCTCCACGCGGCCCGGCTCGAGCAGCAGGCGTTCGACCAGGCGGTGACGGACTGGGAGCTCGGCCGGTACTTCGAGCGGATCTGAGCGACCATCCATGGCGGGCGGACGACCATATAAGGATGCGATATGACGGTGCGCGATGAGCACGACCGGTAGCCGGCTGCACGGCAAGGTCGCGTTCATCACCGGCGCCGGCGCCGGCATGGGCCGCGAAGCGGCGATGCTCTTCGCCGAGGAGGGCGCTCGCATCGTGGTGGCCGACATCGACGCGGCGGCCGCGGCCGAGACGGTGAAGCTCGTGGCGGCGGCCGGCGGGCAGGCGATCGCGGTCGCCGGCGACGTGGCCATCGAAACCGACGTCGAGCGGATGATCGGTGAGGGCGTCGGCCGGTTCGGCGGCCTCCACGTCCTCTACAACAACGCCGGCGTGCTGTGGAAGGACCGCGACCGGTCGGTCCTCGAGACCGACGAGAAGTGGTGGGATCGCGTCATGGCCATCAACCTGAAGTCGGTATTCTGGGTGACCAAGCACGGAATCCCGCACCTGCGCCGCGCCGGCGGTGGCTCCATCATCATGATGGGCTCCGTCTCGGCCCTCGCCGGCTTCACCCGCGCGCAGGACGCGTACACGGCGGCCAAGGGGGCGCTCATCTCGCTCACCAAGTCGCTCGCCATTCAGTTCGCCAAGGACAACATCCGCTGCAACGTCATCCATCCCGGCATCGTGGACACGCCGCTCCAGGCGCCCTATCTCACGGACGCCATTCGCAAGGAGTTCGAGACGGGCATTCCGCTCGGCCGCATCGCGAAGCCGCGCGAGATCGCCTACGTCGCGCTGTTCCTGGCCAGTGACGAGTCCTCGTTCATGACCGGCGCCGAGCTGGTCGTCGACGGCGGCTTCACGGCCGGCTGAGTCGATGGCGACGGTCGCCCGCGCGCCGGCCCCGCCGCTACCGCGGCTGGCGCGGGCGGATCTCGCCGTCACCGCCACCGCGGTCAGCGTCCTGGCGCTGCTCGTGGTGTTCGTCGTGTGGCCGGTGGCGCGCGTGCTGGCGCTGAGCTTCGTCACGCCAACCGGCGCCGGCCTGGCTCAGTACGCGGCGTTCTTCAACACCTGGCGGCTCTTCCGCATCCTGCTGAACAGCCTGGCCGTCTCCGCCGTGTCGACGGTGATCACCGTCGGCGTGGCGCTGATCCTCGCGTACGCGGTGACGCGCACGACGGTGCCGGGCAAGCGCTTTCTCTCGCTGATGAGCCTGCTGCCGCTGATCTCGCCGCCGTTCCTCGTCTCGCTCGCGTTCGTGCTCCTGCTCGGACGCAACGGCGTGGTGACGCGCGCGCTCGGCCTCGACTGGTCGATCTACGGCTTCCACGGCATCGTCATCGCCCAGGTCTTCACGTTCCTGCCGCAGGCGTACATCCTGCTTGCCAACGTGCTGGGAAACATCGACGCCAGCCTCGAGGAAGCGGCCGAGAATCTCGGGGCCGGCGTTCTGACCACGCTGTCGCGGGTGACGCTGGCGCTGGCGCGCCCCGGGCTGGCCTCGGCGGCTCTGATCGTCTTCATCCTGTGCATGACCGACTTCGGCAACCCGATCCTCATCGGCGGTCGCTACAACGTTCTCGCCACCGAGATCTACGCGCAGGTCATCGGGCTGAACGATTTTCCGGCGGCGGCGGTGATGAGCGTGGTGCTGCTGGTGCCCTGCCTCATCGCCTACGCGGCCAACACGTACGTCGTCGGCCGGCGCTCGTATGTGACCGTGTCGGCCGCCGCGCGCACGGCGCTGCGGCCGACGCCGCCGGCCATCCGGGCGACCCTCTTCGGGCTGTCGGGCGGGATCGCGCTGTCGATCGCGCTGATCTACGCGCTGATCCCGCTCGGCTCGCTCGTGCGGCTGTGGGGTACCGACTGGTCACTGTCCCTCGCGCACTATCGATTCGACTCCACGGCGGAAGGTGCGTGGCCCATCTGGAACAGCGTCAAGCTGGCGTTCGCGGCCGGCGTGGCCGGCACCGTCCTGGCGCTCCTCACCGCGTACGTGATCGAGCGCCGGCGACCGCCGGGCGGACGGCTCATCGAGATGCTCTCGCTGCTGCCGGCGGCGTTGCCGGGGACGGTGGTGGGCGTCGGGTACATCCTGGCCTTCAACGTGCCGCCGGTGCTGCTCACCGGCACCGTCTGGATCCTCGTCGCATCGGTCGTCTTCTGGAAGTTTCCGGTGGCGGTGCTGGCCGCCATCAACACGCTCAAGCAGCTCGATCCGGCCATCGAGGAGGCGGCGGTGAGCCTGGGCGCCGGAACGATCCGCACCTTCACGCGCGTCGTGCTGCCGCTGCTGACGGGCACCGCGTTCTCCGTCTTCGTCTACTTCTTCGTGAACGGCATGGTCACCGTCAGCGCCGTGATCTTCCTGATCTATCCGGGCTTCAACCTCGGATCGGTGGCCATCCTGGCCCAGGTCGAGAACGGTTATCCCGGCGTGGCCTGCGCGCTCGGCACCATCATCCTCGCCATCGTCGTCGGCGCCGTGCTGTTGCTGCGGGCCCTCGTCGGCGGCGACCGTGTGGCCATTCTCAAGTCGTAGAAAGGAGATCGAGATGCGCCGATGGCTCGCCATGCTGCTCGCGGTCGCGCTCCTCGCGCCGCTGTCGCTGCGTTCCGCCGACAGCGCCGAGGACCGTCTCGTCATCTACACGGCGTACGAGGAGAACGAGCTGAAGACGTTCTGGGAGCAGTTCAAAAAGGACCTGCCGGACCTCGCCGCCAAGGCCTCGTACATCCGCGGCTCGACGGGGCCGATCATCGCGCGCCTCGAGGCGGAGAAGGCGAACCCGCAGGCCGACGTCGTCTGGGGCGTCTTCAACGACTACATGACGGGCGCGGCCACCAAGGGCCTGCTCGAGCCGTATGACGCCAAGGAGGCGGCGAGCATCCCGGCCCGCTTCAAGCACCCGGACAACATGTGGCAGGGCGTGACGCTGCTCACCGTCGCCTTCGCGGTGAACCAGAAGAAGATCGCCGAGCTGAAGCTGCCGCCGCCGCGCTCGTGGGCCGATCTCCTCGATCCCAGGTACAAGGGCAACATCGTCATGTCGAACCCGTCGACCTCGGGGACGGCGTATCTGCTGCTGGCGAGCCATGCGGCGCGGCTCGGCGAGGACAAGATGTGGGCGTACTACGACGCGCTGGACAAGAACCTCTCGCAGGTGACGAAGTCGGGCGGGGCGCCGGGCCGCATGGCGGCGTCGGGCGAGACCCCGATCGGCATCGCGCTCGCGTATGAAGTCGAGGTCGCCCGAAAGCAGGGGGCGCCCATCGACGTGATCTATCCGACGGACGGGGTGGCGTGGACGTTCGAGAGCAACGGCCTCGTGAAGGGCGCCAAGAATCCGCAGAACGCCAGGCGATTCCTGGACTGGGCCGTCTCGAAGAGCGCGATGGGGTCGTACGCGGAGTGGCGTGGCACCGGGATCACGCGCAGCGACGTCGCGGTGAGCGGCCCCAAGCTCACCGAGCTGAAGCTCATCGATCTCGACTTCGTGAAGGCCGGCGATCCCGCCTACAAGGACCGTCTCGTGAAGCGCTGGCTGGAGAAGTACTCGAGGTAAGCATGCGCATCGCGCTGCGCGGCGTCAGCAAGCGTTTCGGCGCCCACACCGCCGTCGACGAGCTTTCCCTGGACATCGAGCCGGGGGAGCTCGTCGCGCTGGTGGGCGGCTCCGGCTGCGGCAAGACGACGACGCTGCGTCTCATCGCCGGCTTCGAGCGACCGGACGCGGGCGAGGTGCGGTTCGACGACCGCGTGGTCAACGACGTCCCGCCGAGCCGGCGCGGCGTCGGCATCGTGTTCCAGTCGTACGCGCTGTTCCCGACGATGACCGTCGCCGACAACATCGCGTTCGGACTGCGGGTGGCGCGCTGGTCCACCGCCACCATCCGGCAGCGCGTGGCCGAGCTGGTCACGCTGACGCACCTGGAGGGGCTGGAGACGCGCTACGCCAATCAGCTGTCGGGCGGCCAGCAGCAGCGCGTGGCGCTGGCGCGCGCGCTGGCCCGGCGGCCCGGAATCCTTCTGCTCGACGAGCCGCTGTCCGCGCTCGACGCCAAGATCCGGCTGCGCCTGCGGGCCGAGATCCGCAAGATCCAGCAGGATCTCGGCGTGACCACGCTCTACGTCACGCACGATCAGGAGGAGGCGCTGTCGCTCGCCGACCGCCTGGCCGTCATGCGCGGTGGCCGCATCGAGCAGCTCGGCCGCCCCGAGGACGTCTACGGTCGGCCGCGCACGGGATTCGTCGCCGACTTCATCGGCATCTCGAACCTGGTGCCGTGCCGCGTCGTGTCCGCGGCACACGGCGTCGTCGACTGGGACGGACGCCGGCTGCGCGCCGTGCTCGACGGCGTGACGGACGGCTCGGACGTGACGCTGGCCGTGCGTCCCGAGAAGCTCGCCCTGCTGGCGGCCACGACGCCGCTCAACGGGCGCAATCGCGTCGACGGTGTGGTCGAGGTCGTGACGTTCCTCGGCGCCACCGTCCGCCTGGAAGTCACCGTCCACGGGCGCGCCTTCTGGGTGGATGTCCCCCACGCGCAGGCCGCGGGCTTTCCGCGAAAGACTCCGGTGGCGCTCACGTGGGCGCCCGAGGATGCCGTCGTGCTGCAAGGAGCGGGGTCATGAGGATCGAGACCGTCGCGGTTCACGCGGGCGCGTCGGTGGACGCCGCCACCGGCGCCGTGGCGCCCGCCATTCATCCGTCCACGACGTTCGAGCGCGAGCCCGACGGCTCGTTCCCGCACGGCCACATCTACACGCGGAGCAGCTCGCCGAATCGCACAGCTCTCGAGGCCTCGCTCACCGCGCTCGAGGGCGGCGCGGGCGCGGTGGCATTCGCGTCCGCCTCGGCGGCGACGTCGGCGGTCTTCCAGTCACTGGCGCCGGGCGACCACGTCGTCGCCCCGACCGACGCGTACTACGGCACCGGCAAGCTGCTGCGCGAGGTCTACGCGGGCTGGGGGCTTCAGACCAGCTTCGTCGACATGACCGATCTCACGGCCGTGGAGCGCGCGTTCCGGCCGAACACCCGGCTGCTGTGGGCGGAGTCGCCCTCGAACCCGCTGTGGAAGGTGAGCGACCTGGCCGGGCTGGGTGCCATGGCCCGGGCGGCCGGCGCGCGGTTCGTGGTCGACAACACGACGGCAACGCCGGTGCTGCAGTCCCCGTTCAAGCACGGCGCCGACCTCGTCGTCCACGCGAGCACGAAGTACCTCGGCGGCCACAGCGACGTGCTCGGCGGCGCCGTGGTCGCGCGCGAGCGCGGCCCGCTGCTCGACCGGCTGCGCACGCTGCAGACGGCCGGCGGCGCCGTGCCGTCGCCGTTCGACTGCTGGCTCGTGCTCCGCGGCATCCGCACGCTGCCGTATCGTGTGCGCGCACAGTCGGAGCACGCGCTCCGCGTTGCGCAGTTCCTCGCCACGCATCCGCGCGTCGAGTGCGTGCACTATCCCGGTCTGCCGTCACATCCGGGGCACGAGGTGGCCCGGCGCCAGATGGCGATGTTCGGCGGCATGCTGTCCGTGCAGGTGCGCGGCGGCGCCGACGCGGCCATGGCGGTGGCGGCCAAGCTCGCCGTGTTCACTCGCGCCACGAGCTTCGGCGGCACGGAGAGCCTCATCGAGCACCGCGCGTCGATCGAGGGCCCGGGCACGTCGACGCCGGACAATTTGCTTCGCGTCTCGATCGGTCTCGAGCACCCGGACGATCTGATCGACGATCTGGCGCAGGCGCTCGCGAGCACGGCATGAGCGGGCTCGAGGGACGCACGGCCCTGGTCACCGGCGCCGCGCGCGGCATCGGACTGGCCGTCAGCGAGCGGCTGCTGCGCGACGGCGCGCGCGTCGCGATGGTCGATCGGGACGCAGCGCTCGTGGACGGCGCGGCCAAGCGTCTCGGCCCGGCCGCCCGCGCCATCGTGGCCGACGTCACCAAGACGGCGGAAGTCAACGCGGCGGTCGCCACCGCGCACGACTGGCACGGCGGCCTCGACGTCGTCGTCAACAACGCCGGCATCACCGGCCGGTCGTTTCCGACGTGGCAGCTCACCGACGAGGACTGGCATGAGGTCATCGCCATCGACCTCACCGGCGTGTTCCTGGTCTGCCGCGCCGCCGTGACCGCGATGCGACCGCGTCGACGTGGCCGCATCGTGAACATCGCGTCCATCGCCGGCAAGGAAGGCAATCCGACGCTCGTCCCGTACTCCACGGCCAAGGCCGGTGTGATCGGCCTCACCAAGGCGCTCGCCAAGGAAGTCGCGACCGACGGCATCCTCGTCAACGCGGTGGCGCCGGCCGTGATCGGGACGGAGCTGCTGCAGCAGATGGAGAAGTCCACGGTCGACATGCTCGTCGCCAAGATCCCGATGGGACGTGTCGGCCGGCCGGAGGAGGTGGCGGCGCTCGTCGCCTGGCTGGCGTCCGACGAGTGCTCCTTCTCGACGGGCGCCGTCTATGATCTGTCGGGGGGGCGCGCGACGTACTGACCGCACACCAGCACGCCATCCGCGTCGACCGAGGGCGGACGCGTGCCGGCGGCGGCGGTCAGACGGGCCGTCGTCCCTGGATCACGCGGATCAGCACCACCGCGATCGCGATGACGAGCAGGATGTGAATGAAGCCGCCGAGCGTGTACGAGCTGACCATGCCGAGCAGCCACAGCACGAGCAGGATGACGAAGATCGTCCACAGCATGCCAGGTCCTCCTGTCGAGGCGACGGTGCGCAAGGCGTGCCATTCGCGCGACGCAACGTCTGACGCCAGCTTGCGCGGCACCGGCGCGCACGACAGGGGTCCGGCGTGCCCAGGTCGGGTAGACGCGTTCAGCGCCGCGTCGCGAGCGCGTACTGCAGCAGCGCCACCTTCGAGAAGGACTCGGTGATCTCGCCGTCGAGCGCCATCCGGACGGCGTCCACGAGCGGAACGATCTTGCGCTCGATGAACTCGTCGTCGTCTGCCGTCAGCGGATCGGGCGACAGCCCCCGCGCGGCGTAGCAGTAGCCGACCTCGTCCAGGTAGGCGTTCGAGGGATGAAATCGCGTCAGGAAGGTGAGCTCCGCTGCCCGGTAGCCGCCCTCCTCGCGGAGCTCCCGCTGCGCGGCGGCGGCCGGATCCTCGCCGGGCAGCGCCCCGCCGCCGGGCAGCTCCCACGACACCGCGCGCAGCAGGTGACGGAACTGACCGACCAGCAGCACGTGGTCGTCGTCGACGAACGGGATCACGCCGACGGAGACGCCGACCACGAGCACCGGGTATGTCTTCTCGCGGCCGTCGGGCAGCCGCCACGCGTCCTCGCGCAAGGCCAGCCGGCCGTGCGTGAAGCGCACGGACGACGACACGGCGGTCCAGGACGCGCGCACGCGCGCTATGTTACCGTAAGCGCATGGCGAAGGAACGTCACGTCGACGCGCTGCTCAAGCGGCTCGTGCAGACGATCGAGGCATCGCTGGCGGCGACGGACGCCGCGCGCGACGCGGTGCAGGAGATCCTCAAGCGCGGCGCCGACACCGGCATCTTCTTCGCCGGCGCCAAGGGCCGCGGCTTCTCCACCGAGCTGACGCTGCAGGACAAGGAGTTCCTTCGCGCCGTTTCCATCAAGCCGGAGCGCTAGTCGTGCGGGTCGTGATGCTGCTGGCCATTCTCGTCGTCCTCGTGACGCTGGTCCTGCCCCTGCTGCGCCGCCCGGCCGTGACCGCAGGCCGCGCGCGCCGCCGGCCCCGGCCGCAGGAGCTCGTCAAGGATCCCGTATGCCAGACATACATCGTGCGCTCGCGCGCGGTGGCCGGCGGTGGCGACGACGCGCCGTACTTCTGCAGTCACGAGTGCGCACGGCGCTACGCCGGCTGACGGCGCCGTGAGCGCGGGGCC
>Ga0070741_10016830_pt1 | contig 12110 bp, 11 predicted proteins | sample Coa_R1_4_FD_66440 | JGI IMG/M metagenome (GOLD analysis project Ga0070741, IMG submission 66440) | Surface soil microbial communities from Centralia Pennsylvania, which are recovering from an underground coalmine fire - Coalmine... | ecosystem: Environmental > Terrestrial > Soil > Unclassified ...
AACCCCTCTTTTCTTCCTGACACTTGACGCCCCTCGCGAGAGGGGCTTTTTTTTGTCGCGAGTCAGGAAATGGTTTTCGGCAAGGTCACGCGGTTGGTTGAAGCTGATCCAATCTGAGGAGCGCGGCCCCTTTAAGGCGCGCCCTTTCGAGGCCCAATGCCGGCAAGGTCCAATTCCGCAAGGACCATGTCCCACGGAACTCCCGACACGCAATCGCGTACTGATGTAGAGTATTCCGTTATTTTGGAGGAGCCTGTGCAACGTTCGCCTTTGTTTCATCGCAATGCCGCGGTGTTGTTTGCCGCCGTCTTTCTGGCAGTCTCCGCATTCGCGCAAACACCTGGACCGCAGCCTGCGCCGCTGCCGCCGCCCATCGCGCCGCCCGCCGACACTTCTTATTCCGGCACCATCTCGCTGAATGTCGACATGACGAACGTCAACGATCGCATCATGGATGTGCGCGAGACGATTCCGGTCGGGGGCGGCGAACTCACGCTGCTTTATCCCGAGTGGTTGCCGGGCACTCACTCGCCCTCGAACCCGGTCCTCGACATGGCCGGGCTGGCGATCACCGCCAACGGGCAGAGCGTCGCCTGGAAGCGCGATCGCGTCGACATGCACGCGTTTCACGTGGAGGTGCCGCAAGGGGCGAGTGCGCTCGAGGTCAATTTCCAATTCCTCGCACCGGTGGACCCGAAGCGCGGCCGCATCTCGTCGAAATTCGCCGACGTCACCTGGAACAGCGTGCTGCTCTATCCCGCGGGACACTTTTCACGCGACATTAAATTTGACGTCACGCTGCGCATGCCGCAGGGCTGGAAGTACGCCACCGCGCTCGAGACCGCTTCCGAAAACGGCAGCGAGATCAAGTTCAAAACGACGACGCTGAATACCCTCATCGATTCGCCGCTCTACGCCGGCATCAACTTCAAGCGCGTCGATATCTCCAGCGGCCCGGACAACAAGGTCTATCTCGATGTCTTCGCCGACAAGGCTTCCGACATGGAGATCACGCCCGACGAGCTGCAATACCACAAGAACCTGGTGGTGCAGGCGCAGAAGCTGTTCAACTCGCATCATTACGACCACTACGATTTTCTGTTTTCACTCAGCGATGAGGTGAGTGGCAAGGGGCTGGAGCATCATCAGTCGAGCGAGGACGGCTCGCGCGCCAACTACTTCACTGACTGGGCCGCCGGCGTAGGCGGACGCGCCCTGCTGTCGCACGAGTACACGCATTCGTGGAACGGCAAGTTCCGCCGTCCCGCCGACCTGTGGACGCCCAACTTCAATGTGCCCATGCAGAACAGCCTGCTGTGGGTCTATGAGGGCATGACCGATTACTACGGCAACGTGCTGGCCGCGCGCTCCGGACTGCGCACGCCGGAGCAGGCGCGCGATGTTTGGGCGCAATACGCCGCCGGCTTCGAGGCCGGCAAGGGCCGCACCTGGCGCTCGCTGGAAGACACCACCAACCAGCCGATCATCACTTCGCATTTTTCGACGCCGGAAACCTGGGGCAGCTGGCAGCGCTCGTTCGACTACTATCCCGAGTCTGACCTGATCTGGCTCGATGCTGATACGAAAATCCGCGAGCTTAGCAATGGCAGCAAGTCGCTCGATGACTTCGCCAAGGCGTTCTTCGGCATCGATAACGGCAGCTACGTCACCGTCACCTACACCTTTGACGATCTGGTGAAGGCGCTGAACGCGGTGCAGCCGTACGACTGGGCCGGCTTCCTCCGCGCGCGCGTCATCGACGTCGCGCCGCAGGTGCCGGAGAACGGCTTCACCCAGGGCGGCTACAAGCTGGTGTACAACGACACCGAGCCGGAGTGGCTGAAGCACCTGCCGCCGCAGGCCGGCAATAACTTTTCCACCTCGCTGGGCTTCAACGTCAGCGCCGAGGGCAAGGTGGAGAACGTGGTGTGGGATGGCGTGGCGTTCAAGGCGGGCGTATCGCCGGACATGCAGCTGGAGGCGGTCAACGACCAGAAGTACACGCCGGCGCTGTTGCGAGAGACGATCCTGGCCGCGGAGAAGAACCAGCAGCCGATCAAGCTGCTGCTGAAGCGCGGCGATCAGTACGAGACCATCTCGCTCGACTATCACGGCGGGATGCGCTATCCGCACCTGGAGCGCGTGTCGTCGACGCCGGCCCGTCTGGACGCGATCCTCGCGCCGGTGAAATGAGGCCGCAGGGTGGAGCGGCGCTCAGCGGGGCACACTCCACCCGAACTCTTCGGGCGTGGCGCACGGTTCCTTGAAAGGGCAAGCCTCAGGTGTGTTATGAAGAAGAGTTTTGAGAAGGCAAGCCTTCAGGTGTGTGAATGGGAGAGTTTTGAAAGGGCATGCCTTCAGGCATGCCGTAACGGTCGGCGATAAGCGCGGCTTTAGCCGCTGCGGAAGCGGTACCTCAGCGCCTCAAGGAGTCTATTGGGAGATCCTGACGGCACGGCTGAATAGTTTGCTGAAAATTCGGAAAGGCAGCTTCCTCGCGAGCTAAAGCTCGCTCGGAAGCACAAAATTAAACGGCTGAGACGCTGGCCTGAAGGCCAGCTCTACCCGAACGGCTCGTTGCAACGGGTTTTTCAGCAGACCGTTAAGCCGTGGCCTTTCAAATTCGAATGCCCTATGCGGGCGCGGCGGCGCTCTGCTTCGCGGGCGGCCGCAAGATCATCAGCATACGCAGGTCCATAATTGCGTGCAGCAGGATGGGCAGCAGCAGGCTTCCCGAGATCAGATAGAGCAGCCCCAGCAGGAACCCTAAGACGGCACTCTGCGCCGCCCCCGCCGTGCCTTGGTACAGGTGCTGTATTCCGAAGATCACGGCTGAAATCACGAGCGCCAGAGTAAGGTCCACGTTCCAAGGCGCGAAGTGCAGATAGTGGAGCACGAAGCCGCGGAAGAGGAACTCCTCGCAGATGCCCGCGGTCACGCTCACCGCGGCGAACCAGCGCCGTTCGCTCCACGTTGCGGGCAGAAACCACGCCATCGCCTTCAGCGCGTCGGCGGAAGCGTACTTACGCGGACGCCGCGCGAGCCTCGTCCAGGCAACTATCGCGATCGGCAGCAACAACGCCGCGGCCAGCAGAACAACCACCGCCACGATCAGGTATCGCAGCCACGCAATATGGATCCAGGCGATCTGTCCGGCGCCGGCATCGATGGTGAACAGCGTCCTCCAGTCGACCGCCAGCCATGCAACGAAGGTTGCCGCCCACAGCCACGCGCACAGTGTCTGGTAAACGCCGATCTTGCGCCGCGAACTCGGCTCGCGCTTGAGCCGCCGCATGTAGCTGTAGTCCCACAGCGGCGCGATAACCACCAGAAAAAAGAAGAGCAGATGCTGGATTACGAAGCTACTCATGTTTTCGCCGCGCACCATAGCAGAGAGCTACGGATTAGGGCAAAACAAATCGCTCAGAGCAATCGGATGCGGGCTAGTGAGCCCTCTCGGAATCCCCTTGCGCTTTGCCGAATTCAAAGGGTGGTACCAACGGTTTTACAATCACGCTATGTCCAGCGGTGCCACGCCCGGCTTCGACCAACCGACAATGTTGCAGACCGCATTCAATCGCCTATTCGGATTTCTGGTGGGGCTCGGCATTGGACCTCACTACGCCTACCTGCTGCAGGTGCGAGGGCGAAAGTCAGGCCGGCTGTATTCCACTCCGGTGTCGCTGGTGACGCTGGGTGACCAGCGCTACCTGGTAGCACCGCGCGGGCGCACGCAATGGTCGCGCAATGCCGACGCGGCGGGCGAGATCGCGCTGAAGCGAGGCAGCCATCGTGAGAGCTTCCGCTTGAAAGCCGTGCCCGACGCGGCCAAGCCGCCCATCCTGAAGATCTATCTAGATAGCTACAAAACCGCGGTGCAGCGTTTTTTTCCCGTGCCGGCGGGTTCGAATGTCGAGGCGTTTGTGCCGATCGCAGCGAACTATCCGGTGTTTGAGTTGGAAGCGCGGGTGCTCTGAACGAGCTTCACGCCGTGGTATTCAGCTTCTTGTCATTTTCCGAGCCGGGAGAGATGGACGGTGCCTCGCCGAGGTGCTCGACGTGTGCAGTCTCGGGCACGGGATACCGTGCGGGATCAGGCGGATCCCCAGCCGAGTTCTTTCCCGGGTGACGGCTGCGCTGGTAGTTGTACTCGAACCATGCCGCGGCAACGCCCACGACTGCAATGACCAGCCAATTCATGAATAGGCACCGATAACATTTAGATGCGGGCGCTATCAAGGATGTTCGCCGTTTGCGTCCAGATCCAGGTTCACCGCCAGCACGTTCACGCGCGGCTCGCCCAGGAACCCCCATTGGCGGCCTTGGGTGTGTCGCAGAACGATCTGGCGGACCTGCTGGCGGCTCATGCTGCGCGCCTGCGCGATGCGCGCCACCTGAAACTCTGCCGCGGCGGGAGTGATGTCCGGATCCAGGCCCGAGGCCGACGTCGTGACCAGGTCCACCGGCACCGGCAGAGTGGGATTTTCCGCGTGCAGAGCAGCAGCATCCCCCTTCACGCGATCGATCAACTTCTGATTGGTCGGGCCGAGGTTCGTGCCTCCGGAGTTCGCGGCATCGTAGCCGCTGCCGGCTGCCGACGGTCGCGAATGCAGATATCCGGGCCCGGTGAATGCCTGCCCGATGAGCTTCGATCCGACCACCTGCCCGTTGCGCGAGATGAGTTGCCCGTTGGCTTTGTCGTGGAAGAGCGCCTGCGCGAGGCCGGTAACCACCAGGGGATAGATGATGCCGAGCAGAACGGTCGTGACTACCGTCATCAGAATCGCGATCTTCAGGTTTTTCATGCCGGACCTCGCGGGTGGGCAGAATTCCAAGCCGACTTGGCGCCCAATCCTTCCGAACGGAGCACGGTGAGCCGCGCCCACCCATTTGAGCACCGCAGCCGGTAAGCCGCGGGTAAAGAGTTCGTAAGTTTTTCGTAAAGGTCCACACGGGAGGTGCGGTCGTTCGGCAGTGTGGCGCTTCGGCCCGTGTTCTTCGATCTGTCGGCTGCAGACTCCGCTTCCGCCTACAGGCCCTCCGACGGCTGAGCCGATTCGTTTGTCATCGTCTGCCAGGACGCAGCCTGAATGGCTGCGCGCAGCTTACCGAAAGAGGCTTCGCTCCACCCTTGCAGCTCCGCCCGCGCGCAATTTCGCCAAAATGAGCTATTCTGAAAACGGACCCTTATGCCCCTCTCCGCCGTCATCGTTGACGACGAGCAGCTCGCACGCGACGAGCTGGCGTACCAGCTTCGCGATCTGGACGTCGACATCGTCGCCCAGGGCAAGAACGGCGTTGAGGCGGTCAACCTAGTGAAGGAATTCTCGCCCGACCTGCTCTTCCTCGACGTGCAGATGCCCGGCCTTGACGGCTTTGGCGTCATCAAGAAGCTGCTGGACCGCAAGCTGCCGCTGCCGCAAATCGTCTTCGCAACCGCCTTCGACCAGTACGCCGTGAAGGCCTTCGAGGTGAATGCGGTCGACTACCTGCTGAAGCCCTTCGACCGCAAGCGCGTGGCGCAGGCCGTCGATAAGGCGCGGCAGAAGCTAGAGACCGCCGGGTCGCCCACCGAGCAGATCGGCACCATCGTCAAGCTGCTGGAGCAGCAGCAGCGCCCGCCTGCCGCCAAGGTCCTGCTGAAATCAATGGGCCGGCTTTTCCTCGTCGACCAGAAAGACATCTGCTACGCTTCCATCGAAGACGGTGTAATCACCGTGGTGGCCACCGGCATGGAGGGGCAGTCGAATTGCCGCACCCTGGAAGAGCTGCTCGACTCGCTCGATCCCGGCATGTTCTGGCGCGCCCATCGCTCGTACCTGGTCAACATCAACCGCATTAAGGAAGTGGTGCCCTGGTTCAAGAGCTCCTATCAGATCCGCATGGAAGACAAGAAGCAGACCGAAATCCCGGTCAGCCGCGCCCAGACTCGGCGGCTGCGGGAGCTATTTGGCTTGTGACTCTGTTTAGAATAGCTGTGCAGCACCCAAAGGAGGATGTAATGTCGTTGCGTTCAAAGTGCCGTGTAGCCCTGCTGGCTGCGCTGGTTGCGGTGGTGGCGATTGGAATGTCGCAGATGGCGATGGCCGACGAGGTGACCCACGTCCTGAAGGGCGTCGTGAAGTCGGTGGATAAGGGCGCCAAGACGATGGTCGTCAAGACCGCCGATGGCGCAGAGCACACCATCAAGTGGACCGACAAGACCGTCACCAAGGGCGGCAAGGATGTCGGCGAAGGCGTGGAAGAGGGCAGCAAGGTTTCCGTCAAATACACCGAAAAAGCGGGTGAGAAGACCGCCGTCGGCGTGAAGGACCTGGGCAAAGATACCGAGAAGGTGTTGCAGAAGTAGCGGCGCAATAAGCCAAGGTAGAGCTGGCCTGAAGTGAGTGCGTGAGCCGTGTCGTCTCTGCGGGACTCGGTGAGACGAGCCGTTCGGGTAGTTCGGGCCTTCAGGAAAAGATGAGCTGGCGTAACGCGGCGCTGAAGCGCCGCTCTGCCGATAGTGGCCAGGGTAGAGCTGGCTTCACGGCCGGCCCTACCTTGGCCTTAAGCTAGCTCTACCCTGGCCGTCAATTCACCTGCGGGGAGTGGTGCTTGAAAGCTGCAATGCAATCGCGCAGAAGTATCGTCTTCGCCACGGCCTTGCTGCTTTTGGCCGCCGCTTGCGTCACCTCCGACGCCGTCTCGAAGTTCGGCTCGCAATCCACCGAGGCGCTGGAGCAGGGCCAGCCCGTGCTGAAGGATTTGGAGGGCTCCTGCATTCGCCAGCACCTGGTGGAGCAGACTGTCCCCGCCAATATCAACGACGTCTTCGACCCTGCGGCGTTCCAGAAAGCCGCTGCCAATCCCGCGTGCGCCGCCTACGCCGAGGTGCAGCCGGGCGAGCTCGCCATTCTTAAAACTCTGACCAATTACTTCAACGCGATCTCGCAGCTGGCCACCACCGGAACTTCCACGGAGAAGGGCGATGCGGAAGCGGCGAAGAACTCGGGGCAGGCTGGGAATGTGCTGGCCGCGGTGAGCAATCTGTCGGTGTTTCTGGGCAAGGTCGCGGCCGGTGGCTATCAGGCCAAGCATCTGACCAACGACATTAGGTCCACCGACAAGGATGTCGCCATCGTAATCGACGCGCTGATCGAGATCGTGCAGCAGCGCTATGTTGGCAACCAGTTAGTCAGCGAGGAGCACGAGATCACCGAGACCTACAAGGACCTGCTGCGCAGCCAGGGTCCGAGCCCGGCCACCGCATCGTTGCTGCGCGCGCAGTGGGAGCAGCAGATCACCGACATCGGCGAGCGCAGGGGGGCGGCTGAGGCCTTCATCAAGTGCCTGCAGACGATCAAAGAAGGCCATCACAAGCTGGCGACCGAGGCTGCCACCATCAAGCCGACAGAATTGCGCGCGGTTCTTGACCCCTACACGGACTCGCTGAAAAGCCTGATTCCGTCCATACAGAAATTGCGTTAACAGGAGCACGAGCGATGCCCACCGGCGCCGGCGCCACGCCGCAAGAGCAAGCGGCACAACTTTCCGACCTCTTCCTGAAGCTGTCGATTGCCATCGACCAGGTCCGCGATAACACGCCCGCCCTGACGGCGGACCAGGTGCAGACACTGGGCACTGTCGCTCGACACCTCGACGAAATCTCCGGACAGCTCAACGCCGCGGCAGTCGCCCAGATCCTGCAGCGAATCCAGCCCAACATTAACCAGATCGTGCAGGCCACCAAAGACGCCCAGCAGGCGGTGAAGACGATCAAGAAGATCGAAAACGTGGTGGCCATCGCGACCGCATCGCTCAGCCTGGCGACCGCGATCCTGGCGGGAAATCCCCAGACCATTTTGTCAGCGGCGGCTGGCGTCGGCTCGGCCGTGAAGACCGCGATACAGGGCGACGACGATGATGGCAAAGGTGGCGAGCCAGGACCTGCGGGCAAGAAGAAAAGCGCCTCCTGAGCGGTGCAGACTGCCAGGGTAGTACGAACCCGGACGCGGGCGCTCCGGTGGGGATGACAAGCAAAAGCCTGAAGACCTGTACTACCTATTCCGCCGCCGCGACGGCAGCGATCGCATCCTCCGACTGAGCATCCTTCTCCCCACTCTGCTGAATCAGCTTAGCGACCAGGCCCGTCCAGCCGGTCTGATGATTGGCTCCCAGTCCCGCGCCGGTGTCTCCATGGAAATATTCATGAAACAGCACAAGGTCGCGCCAGTAGGGGTCGGAGTGAAATTGCGGAGTGCCGGCCAGGGCCGGCCGGCGGCTGGAGGCGTCGCGCAAAAACAGGCTGCTCAGGCGTCGCGACAGCTCTCCCGCCACGTCCCACAATGTCAGGTATCGGCCGGAGCCGGTGGGAAACTCCACTTTAAAATCGTCGCCCAGGTAATAGTGGAATCGTTGCAGTGACTCGATGAGCAGGAAGTTCACCGGAAACCAGATCGGGCCGCGCCAGTTGGAGTTGCCGCCGAACAGGTTGGAAGTCGATTCGCCCGGGTCGTAATGCACTGCATGCTGGTGGCCGTCCACTTCCAACACATAGGGATGTTGCTCGTGCACCTTGGAGATCGAGCGGATGCCATACGGCGATAGGAACTCGTTCTCGTCGAGCATGAAGCGCAGGATGGAGCGCAGCTCCTGGTCGTCAACGATGGCCATGAGCCGGCGATCGTCGTCGCCGGGCGTCTTCATGCACGCGGTTTGGTCGGTCAGGTCGGGACGGTTGTGGATGAACCAGTCCATGCGGCGCTTGAACGACGGCATACGGTGAAGCACCTCGGAGTTGAGCGTCTCCACCGCAAACAGCGGGATCAGCCCGACCATGGAGCGGACCTTCATGGGGAAACGGTTGCCGTCGGGCAGCTTCAAGACGTCGTAGAAGAAGCCGTCCTCTTCGTTCCACATGCTATGGCCGTGATGGCCGCGGTCGCTCATGGCATTGGCGATGTAGAGAAAATGCTCCCAGAACTTGCTGGCCACGTCTTCATAGGCCGGGTCTTCTTTGGCCAGCTCGAAGGCGATTGCCAGCAGATTCAGGGTGTACATGGCCATCCAGCTGGTGCCGTCCGACTGTTCCAGAACGCCGCCGGTAGGAAGCGGTGCGCTACGGTCGAAGACGCCGATGTTGTCCAGGCCCAGGAATCCGCCCTGAAAGACATTCATGCCGTCGGCGTCCTTGCGGTTCACCCACCAGGTAAAGTTCAACAGCAGCTTGTGAAAGACGCGTACCAGGAAAGCGCGATCGCCGTGGCCCCGCAGCTTCTTGTCGATCTTGTAGACGCGCCACACCGCCCAGGCGTGCACCGGAGGATTCACGTCGCCCAGCGACCACTCGTACGCCGGTAGCTGACCATTGGGATGCATGTACCACTCGCGCGTCAGCAGCAGGAGCTGCTCCTTGGCGAAATCGGAATCGACGGTGGCGAGCGCTACGCAATGGAATGCCAGGTCCCAGGCCGCATACCAGGGGTATTCCCATTTGTCCGGCATCGAAATCACATCGGCATTGAACAGGTGCGGCCAATCATGGTTGCGGCCGGTGAACCGCTGCTGCGGAGGCGCGGGCTGCGCCGGATCGCCGTGCAGCCATTCGCGCTGCACGTAGTGATAAAACTGCTTCGACCACAGCAAGCCGGCGATGCCCTGGCGCATCACGTTCTGCGCGTCCTCGCTCAAATCCTGCGGGACCACGCGCGCGTAAAATTCATCAGCTTCGTCTCGGCGGGCCTGGAAAACGCCGTTGAAGTCTCTGCCTAGCGGCTCCTGGATATCGGGCCAGCTGCGGTCGCTGAGGCGAAGTTTCAGCGTGACGGTTTCGCCGGGTGCGATGGTGAATTCATAGTGCGGGGCAGCTTTCGTGCCGTGCGCCTCGGGATTCACGGCGCCGGCGCGGCCATGGACTACATAGTCGTTGATGCCGTCCTTGCAGAACGCCGGCGCGGGCGCGCCGTAGAGCCGTTGCGTGTTTGTCTCATTGTCAGTGAACAGAAGCTCAGGCTGGCCCTCGCAGTACACATAACGATTACCCAACTGGGCATGGTCGATGATGAGCTGGGTATGGGGGCCGGCATTCGGACCTCGGGAAATCAGAGGCCTGGCTACGTCATTACTCCACGACCAGATGTTACGGAACCAGATGGTGGGCAGCAGGTGCAAGGGCGCGGCCTCCGCTCCACGATTACTCGCGCTGATCTGGACCAGCATGTCCTCCGGTCCAGCCTTGGCGTATTCGACCATCACATCGAAATAGCGGCCGTCGTCGAATACGCCAGTGTCCATCAGCTCGTATTCGGCATCGAGCTTGCCCCGACGGCGGTTCTCCTCCAGCAGGCGGGCGTAGGGAAACTCCGCTTGCGGATACTTGTACAGAAACCTCATGTAGGAGTGGGTTGGAGTGCTGTCGAGGTAGAAGTACTGCTCTTTTACGTCCTCGCCGTGATTACCTTCCGGTCCGGTCAAGCCGAAGAGGCGCTCTTTCAGGCATGGATCTTTGCCATTCCACATCGCCAAGGCGAAGCAAACGTACTGATGGCGGTCGCAGATGCCGCCAATGCCATCCTCGTTCCAGCGGTAGGCTTTGGAGCGCGCATGATCGTGCGGCAGATAGCCCCAGGCATCGCCATTGGCGCTGTAGTCCTCGCGCACCGTGCCCCAGGCGCGCTCGCTCAAGTAGGGTCCCCAGCGCTTCCAGTGCGCCTTGTGGCAGCGGGCCTCCTCCAGCCGTTTGTCTTCCGCGGTCGCCGCTGCGGGGGCGCTGCTGGGCATGATTTCTCTCCTCAAGCCTGGGAAACGATCGCCGGGCCCTAGAGAATTTACCACCCTTCGCCAGCTGGAACCACTTCATTTGTGCCGCCGTCGCTGCGCGATGGCCGCCGATTTCGTTACACTTTATTTTCCGCGGTTTACTTTGTTCGAGGTAATTCTACGAATATGAGATTCTTGCGACCTTTTGCTCTGGGCATCCTGTTGGCGGGCGCCTTCTACTGGTTCACCACGCACCATCCCGGCGCAAATCCCATCGCCGACGTGGTGTCGCGTCCCACCCATGTGCAGCTGAGTGAGGCCGGCGGGCCGGAGAAGCTGGATCCTGAGGAACAGAACAACGTCGATGTCTATCACCGCGCAATTCCAGCGGTAGTCAATATCACCTCCAAGATGGTGGCGTATGACTTCTTCTGGGGAGCGGTGCCGGAACAGGGGCAGGGTTCCGGCTTCATCATCGACAAGGAAGGTCATATTCTGACCAACTACCACGTTGTGGGAGATTCCTCGCAGCTGGAAGTGACTCTGCACAATAAGAAGACCTACCGCGCCAGCGTCGTTGGGCGGGACCGCGGGCACGATCTGGCGGTGATCCAGATCAAAGCGCCAGATTTGACGCCGGCCGTGCTCGGCGAGTCCAAGAACCTGCAGGTTGGCCAGAAGGTGTTTGCCATCGGTAATCCCTTCGGACTGGCGGGGACGATGACGCGCGGCATCATCAGCTCCTTGCGTCCAATTCGTAGTCCCGAGGGCGCCTACATCGAGGAGGCGATCCAGACGGACGCGGCCATCAATCCCGGCAACTCCGGCGGGCCGCTGCTGAATTCGCATGGCGAGGTCATCGGCATCAACAGCATGATTGCGACTGGCGGGTCGAATCAAAGCGCAGGCATTGGCTTCGCGATTCCCATCAATACGGCGAAGGCCGTGCTGAATGACCTGATTACGTTGGGCACGGTGCGGCGGCCATCATTGGGGATAGTCTCGCTGCCCATTGGGCCTGAGCTGGCGCAGGAGATGGGGCTGCCGGCCGACTACGGAGTACTGATTATTCGGGTATTGCCGGGAGGCGCGGCGGAGCGAGCGGGACTGCTCGGCGGCAACGAACGCGCCTACCTGGGCTCAACGCAGATCATGATTGGCGGCGACCTCATCGTCGCCATCGACGGCGACCCGATCGGCGATCAGCAGGACTTGGCCAACGAGATGAACAAGCACCGCGCCGGCGACACCGTTACGGTCACCGTTTTTCGTGGCCGGCGAAAGATGAACGTGCCAGTGGTGTTGGGCGAGCAGCGTGAACGGGCGTGACGATGTGCGAGCGCTTTCGGACCCTGAGTTAGCAAAACGTTCCT